>Ga0209006_10001516_pt1 | contig 21042 bp, 17 predicted proteins | sample JacPin_JW_Ref_O2_FD_188567 | JGI IMG/M metagenome (GOLD analysis project Ga0209006, IMG submission 188567) | Forest soil microbial communities from Algoma, Ontario, Canada - Jack Pine, Ontario site 1_JW_Ref_O2 (SPAdes) (version 2) | ecosystem: Environmental > Terrestrial > Soil > Boreal...
GTCATTCCCGGCGACCAGCTCGATCCCAACGTGCCGTCGACACCCGGCATGGACCGCAAGGCCGCGATCAATTTCGCCCGCGCCGGCGCCCAGAAGTTATGGGCCGGCACCGTGACCATCAAGCCGGACGCCAAGACCGGCGCGCATCACCATGGTCATCTCGAAAGCATCATCTATGTCGTGAAGGGCAAGGCGCGGATGCGCTGGGGCGAGCATCTGCAATTCACCGCCGAGGCCAATCCCGGCGATTTCATTTTCATTCCGCCCTATGTGCCGCATCAGGAAATCAATGCCAGTCCCGATGAGGTGCTGGAATGCGTGCTGGTGCGCAGCGATGGCCAGGCGGTCGCGATCAACCTCGACATCGAGCCGGTGGAAAAGCCCGAAACCGTGCTGTGGATCGATCCCGTGCACCGCGATCCCGCGGAGACCAAATGACCCTCGTTCGCTACGAGAGTGCCGGCCAGGTCGCCACCATCACGATGGACCGAAGCTCCGCGCACAACGCCCTCAACACCGCGCTGTGCGACGAGCTGCGCGACGCCTGGCTGCGATTTCGCGACAGCGAGGATCGCGTTGCGGTGCTCGCGGCTGCCGAGGAAGCTTATTTTTCGGTCGGCGCCGATGTCCGGGATTTCCCCCCGAACATGTGGCACGCCGTGCCCGGGCTCGGCGTCGAACTCGACAAGCCGGTGATCGCCGCGACATCAGGCTGGGTGGTCGGCGGTGGCTTCGTGCTGGTCCAGATGGCCGACCTCTGCGTGGCCTCCGAGACGACGCGCTTCATCTATCCTGAAGCCAAAATCGGCACCACCGCCGGCGGGATCTCGTCGGTGGTGGCGCGAATGCCGCACAAGATCGCCATGGAGTTCCTGCTGGTCGGCGAGGAGATGTCGGCCGAGCGCGCCTGGCAGATCGGTTTTGTCAACAAGGTCGCGCCGAAGGGCCAGCATGTGGTGCTCGCCCAGGAGATGGCCGCAAAGATCGCCGGCAACGCGCCGCTCGTGGTTCAGGCCCTGAAAAAGCTGGCACGCGATGTGATGCCGAAGGGACCGCTAGAGACGGTCGCCGAAGTGCGCCGGCTGCTCGATGCCGTGCGCGAAAGCGAAGACCTCAAGGAAGGCGTCAAGGCGTTCGGCGAAAAGCGCAAGCCGCAGTTCAAGGGCAAGTAAAACGCGAAGAGAACGCGAGGTCGGTCACCTCGCCCCGCCTGCGGGGAGAGGTCGGATCGCATCGCAGATGCGATCCGGGTGAGGGGGACTCTCCCGCGAAATCGAATGCTTGGATAGAGCCCCTCACCCCAACCCTCTCAGAGCGAGCTTCGCTCGGCTCGACCCCGCGAAGAGCGGGGAGAGGGAGTAGCTACGCAAACACGCTGTGATCCATCGCCCCGTTCGGCACCACATAGCCGTAGCGGGTGTTGGAGGGCTCGGGTCCTGCTTTCTCGTAAGCGGCCTTCATCTTCGCAAGGCGATCGCCCTTGATATCGAGCATCGCGCGCTTCGGCTGGATGTCGTAAAGCCGCGCATTGTTGAGGCCGAAGATCGCCGACTTGACCGGACCCTCGGCGGGCCCGAGCGGGGCGTAGCCGAATTTCTTCTGCATTGCCTCGGGGATTTCGAGCCGGCGCAGGCCTTCGATCTGCCATTGCGGCGCGCCGGTCCATAGCGCGTCGGTGCCCCAGCAGACGTGGTCGACGCCGAGGCCCTTGATCAGCGTGCCCATCAGCGCCGCGCAGACGTTGGGCTCCGCCACCAGCGTCGTTGCGAACAACTGGCCGACGTCGCCATAGACATTGTTGACGCCGTACTGGGCCGGGATGTCGGCGAGATCGCTGGTCCAGGCAATCCGCCCGGTTCGCTCGAATTCCGCCAGCGCCACCTTCGGATCGCCGCCGACATGGCGATAGGCCGAGTGATAGATGATGAAATTGAGCTGCGGCCAGTCCTTGGCGGCCTGGCCGACATCGGCCACGTCGGCAAAACCGCGCAGATTGGGAAACTGCTTTTCGACACCTGGCGCGAACAGGCCCTTGTGGATGCAGACATTCTTGATGCCCGCCTTCACCATCTTCTCGTAGCCCTTGTAGGCGACCTTCTCGTCGTCCATGCGCCAGGGATAGCGGCTGATATCCTTGTGGGTATTGTCGCCGACGGTATAGCCCTTGCAGGATTCCGGCTTCAGCGCGAGACCGGCATCGAGCTTGTCGAGCCAGCCGGGCTGGCCCGGCGTGAAGATCATGTGGCAGAACATCCGCCGCGAGCCGGCCTCGTCGTTGATCTTCTTGCGCGCCTCCGCCATCTGCTCGTTGGTCAGGAACCAGTCCTGCTCGATGTCGGATGGAGCTGAGGAGATCAGCGCGATCTTGGTGTCGCTGTCGAGGAACATCTCTTTTTTATAGTTGTTGAATTTCAGGTCCTCGATGGTCTGCTCGTGATCGTTGAGTTCCTTGTTCCAGCCGGCCTTGCCGACCGCCTTGCGCATCTCGACGAAGGTCATGATCCGGGTGTCGTCGCGCAGGAAATGGGTGTGCATGTCCATGATGAACTGGTCCTTGAGCGCGCCGGCGCGCTCATCGGCCATCGCCGGCGTCGCGGCTTCCGCGCGCGTGACATCGAACAGCGGCCCGTAGACCTCGTTCATCGCCACAAAGGATGCGGCCATGCCGGCGGCGGTCTGGAAAAACCGGCGGCGGTCGAGACCCTGCTTGCCGCCGAGGTCGTCGGCCATCGCCAGCAGCCGTGCCTCGACCTCGCGTTGCCTCTCGTTCTGCGGGTCGGGATAGAATTCGTCGCTGGCCACGATCTGGGTCGGGATCGGCGTCTGGTATGCACACAATTCCGACGGCATCAGCGCGGCAAGTTCGGCATCGGTCAACTGGCTGCTCATGAATTCTGCTCCCTGGTTTTTGCCCCGTGATCCGGTGGTCTGTTCGGCGACAGACTAGAACGGGAATTCACGAATGGCCATGGATCGCAGGGTTCGCGATGTTCAATTTTCGCCTGCCGCGACGGCTCTGCTTGCCGGATTATCTGGCGAGGCCGCCTCCGACGCCGATATGGAACCCGGTCCACGACGGCCGGCGGTGTTCGCCGTTGATGCCAGACCTTCTTGCGGAGCGGCGCCCTGTGGCTTCCGGCAAAGCGGGACCTCTGCTAGTTTTGTTGCGACCAAGCTCGACAGCATCGGCGAAGCCGCATCGAATTCAGACAATCCGACCGGAGGAACCCCATGACGAATTTTGCCTCTCCGCTGGCGCGGCGCACGGTGCTCAAGGGCGCGGGCCTCAGCGCAGGCCTTGGTCTCGTGGCCGGACCGCTTGCGATATCCGCAACCGACGCAACCGCGGCAGCCGCCGAAGGCGAGATCTGGAGCAGCGAATATTGGGCCAGGAAAGGCGATATTCCCTTGTGGATGTATCGCAAGCGGCTTGGCGCGCCGAAGCCAGGTGAGCCTCCGCGGCCGGTGCTGTTCTTCGTCCATGGTTCGTCGGTGACCTCGAGGGTGTTCGACCTCGATGTACCCGGCCATGGCGAATATTCCGTGATGAATGAATTCGCCCGCTATGGCTTTGACTGCTGGACCATGGACCACGAGAATTACGGCAAGTCGGGGCGCACATCGGGCAATTCCGATATCGCCAGCGGCGTGGAAGATCTGAAGGCGGCCGTTGAAGTGGTTGCCCGCGAAACCGGCCGCCAAAAATATCATTTCCTCGGCGAGTCCTCCGGCGCGTTACGCGCCGGCGCCTATGCCATGGTGGCGCCCGAGCGCGCCGACCGGCTGGTGCTTGCCGCCTTCACTTACAAGGGCGAGGGATCGCCGACGCTGACCAAACGGGCCGAGCAGCTCGCCTATTACCGCACCCACAACATGCGCAAGCGCGACCGCGACATGATCCGCTCGATCGCCACCCGCGACAAGCCCGGCACCAGCGATCAGGCCGCGGTCGAGGCGCTGGCGGATGTCGAGATGGCCTTCGGCGACCAGATTCCGACCGGCACCTATCTCGACATGACTGCCAACCTGCCGCTGGTGCACCCCGACAAGGTGCTGTCGCCGGTGCTCCTGGTGCGCGGCGAATATGACGGGATCGCCACCGTCGCCGATCTCGAGGAGTTTTTTAACCTGTTGCCGAATGGCGACCGGCAGTTCGTGATCCTGCCGGGCACCGCGCATTCGGTGACGCTCGCCACCAACCGGCAGTTATTCTGGCATGTGACGAAAGCGTTTCTCACCATGCCGGCCCCGATCGCGACGTGAGGTATGGTGTCATTCCGGGGCGCGAGTGAAACGAGCGAACCCGGAAGGTCGAGCTTGCTTAACTCATCTCGACCTTCCGGGTTCGACGCTCGCGCGTCGCCCCGGAACGACGGTCCCTTCAATAACTCACCCGCAATCCGATGCCGCCGTGGACGGTGTTGCCGACCGGCTGCGGTCCGAGCGTGCCGTTGACAAACAGATCGGCGACCCAGCCATTGGCGATGCGGAATCCTATTCGGCCGCCATATTCGAACCAGTTCTGGTTTCCGATCGTCGGCACCACCGTGCCGTCGCCGGTCACGGTGGCGACGATACCGGAACGGTTGGCAAACGACTGCACGAATCCGCCGTTGATGTTGCCCTCGACGGTTCCGCCGAACAGATGCGTCCATTGCCCGCCGAGTTTGACCAGATTGGTGGTGTCGGTGCCGGTCGCGATCGAGGCGCGGAACGGGTCGAACGCGACTGACGGATCGGTGTAACCGTCGACCCGCTGCCACAACTGCCAGACCTCGACGGAGGCGGCGATTTCATCGCGCGGCGAAATGCGGTTGATCCAGCCCGCCCTGCCATATACGCCGTAATCGCTGCTGTTGGTTGGGCTATCCAGCGAAACCGCGCCAAGGCTCGTGGTGTAGCTGCGGCTGTAGCTGACCTTCTCGAACGGCGACAGCAGCGCCCCGATATCGAAGAACGGCCGCGACGATCCCCAGTCGACGAAATCATAGCGCAGCGCGAAAGCGCCGATCGGCGCGCTGGTGACGTTGTAACCGCCCTCGCTGTACTGGGTGTAGGCAATGCCCGCCAGCAGCGACAGGTTGGGCGTGATTTCCTTGCGCCCGTGAATGCCGGCCGAAAACGATCCCGCGGAGCCGAAGGCGCTGATGCAATCGCTGCAATTGACCTGCTCGTTGACGCCGAGCAGCACCGAGCCCAGCACGCGGTTGGTGATCATCTGGTTGAAGCGCTGGTCTGCCAATCCCGTAATCGACTGGCCGCTGAAATTCGCGCCGGTGATGGGCGGCGGACAGCGGAAGTCATTTGTAAATCCGTTATAACAAAATTGCTGCGCGACGGCGGGAGTTGCATCGAACCAACCCAGCAACGCAGACAGAACCACGGCCAGGGCCGCCAATCCCGTCAGGCTTCTCACGAGCTTTGCCATCGTCAGCGCCCGCACAGCATGCCGGTCGGATCGCTGCCGTCATCGACGGGCGGCGTAACGGTTGGGGTTGCATCGGCATATTGCGTGGTGGTGCAAAGTCCCGCCGCCGCACCGCAAGTCGCGGCGAAGGTCCAGGGCGGGTGATTGGTTTTCTTGATGCTGGTGGTCCTGCCGCTCGACGTGATCACGGCGGTCTGGCCGGGTTCCGTCAGATCGACACATTGGCCGCCGATCGAGCAGACCAGCGAAGCCCCTTCCTGCAGCACCACCGTGGTCCTGCCCCGTTGCGACAGGATATCGAGGATAGTGCCGCGCACGCCGATCGTCGCCACCGGCGTGGTGATCTTGTAGGCGGTCTTTTCCGAGTGTCCGGTGACAAAGCGAAACGCGCCCGACGATAGGCGGATCACGATATCGCTGTAGCTGTGCTCGTCGTTGAAAACCGTGCGGTCGAGCTTGATGCTTGCATTGGGGCCGAGCGACAGATTGGTGCTGTCGGCCATCACCAGTTTTGCCGCGCTGTCGAGGCCGGTGCGCAGGACTTCGTCGCGCATCACGTCGTCACCGACGTTGATCTGGTTCGCCGCCGATTCCATGACGCGGACGACTTCATTCTTGACGACGGTCGCTTCGCCGATGCGCGTTTGCGCGCGCGCGGCGCTTGCGCCGAACCCCGTCACCAGGCAAAGCACGGAGATGGTGAGAACGCGGTGACGCCAGTTCATTTCATTCGACCGATTGATTCCACCACCATACCGAATCGCAGGCGCATCCGATGTTGTAAATTTATCACTGACGGCGCCTGACAAACCATCGGTTAGTGACGGCGAGATCGAATTGCGTTCAATACAATGAACGGAAAAATTGTTTGCGCTCGCACATCGCGGCAACCCCTCGTAACGGCGCACATTTTCTTTGCGCGCACCTCGTGCTGCCGGTTGGGGGCGGCCAAGCCGGACAAATTTTTTTAAATGATGCGCGTTACGTGCCGCGGGCGGTGCGCGATCCGATGGACTCCCTGCCGTCGACCGTGCTGGTTATCCGCTTGACAATTGCAGATCGAGGCCAATGCGTATTGTCTCCAGGACGATAGCGCGTCTATGATAACCAGGTATTTTTTTGTCGCCGAGCGCGCGTCATGTCACGCCTTTTCATCAGCCACTCAAGCAAGGACAACATCTCCGCAATCGCGTTCAAGCAATGGCTCGGCATGAATAATTGGCCCGCCGAGGACGTCTTTCTGGACCTTGACGGCATCGGTGCGGGCGAACGTTGGAAAGACGCCCTGCGGAAGGCAAATGCCCGTTGCGAAGCGGTCGTTTTGCTCGCTTCACCCGATGCGCTTTCCTCCCCTGAATGTATTGCTGAAATCCGCAAGGCCGAGGACTTCGGTAAAGAGGTCATCGTCGTGCTGCTTCGCGATTTGGGACTCGACGACCACCGGCTGGATTCATACAAAGACCGGCAAATTGTCGACCTTGCAACGCCGCCGCTGACGCATGTCGAGATCGTGAATTATCGTGGCGACGACCACGAAGTTCGCTTCAACCCGCAGGCACTGGCCCGCGTAAAGGATTACCTGGCCAACCGCGGCATAACGCCCGAGCATTTTCCCTGGCCGCCTCAGGACAGACCGAATGCTGAGCCGTTTCCCGGCCTGAGTGCATTCAAGGAAGACGAATCCGGTATCTTTTTCGGCCGTGACTCCGACATCGTTCGCGGGCTGGACAAGCTGCGCGTCATGCGTCGAGACGGCCATTCCGGAATTTTGGTCATTCAGGCTGCTTCAGGCGCCGGCAAGTCCTCTTATTTGCGGGCCGGGCTTTGGCCGCGGCTCGGCCGCAATCCCGATTTCGCGCCGCTTGCAATCTTGCGCCCGGCACAAGGCATTTTGACCGGCCCCGAGGGTCTGGGACGCAAACTCGCCGTACGATTATCGCTCCCGGGCCTTCCGATAAGCCCCGGCGATATCCACGCGCAACTTATGGGCCGCGATGAGTCCGGCGCTGTCAGAGCGTTCATCGAGCTTATGACCACGGCCGCGGCACGGGCGCATGAGTTGCGGCGCGTCAGCGACCGTGATGCAGCAGTGCCCGCACTCGTTCTGGCGATCGATCAAGCCGAGGAACTGTTCGCTTCCGACGATGCGGCAGAAAGCGAGCGATTTTTATTGCTGCTGGGCGCCCTGATGCGTGAGCCTCCCGCAGGCGCCGAGCCATTTGCAATATTGACAATCCGCTCCGACAGCGCGGCGAAATTGTTTCAAACCATAGCTGACTGCAGATTGGAGATTCCCGAGACTTTACCGATATTGTCGTTGCCGCAAACTTCCTATCGCGACGTGATCCTGAAGCCACTGGAGGTGGTCACGCGGCGGGGGCAGAAGCTTTCGATCGATTCGACGCTCGCCGACCGATTGATCAAGGATGCAACCGGCGCCGATGCACTGCCACTGCTCGCCTTCGCGTTATCTTACCTCTACCAGGAGTTCGGTGCCGGCGGCAGCATCACGCTGCAACAATATGAAGCCATGGGAGGAGTTGCTCGTTCGATCGAAATAGCGCTCAAGCGGGCGCTGGCGAGGCCCGGCGACGCGCCGGCGATCCCGATCGGAAACGAGGAACAACAGGCCGTTTTGCGCGCCGCCTTCATACCTTGGCTCGCACGTATCGATCCCGATAGCGGCGTCCCGATGCGGCGCGTGGCAAGGCTGGACGACTTTCCGCCAGCCTCGCGCGCCATGGTGGAACGGTTGGTCGAGGCGAGGCTCATTGTCGCCGATCGGCGTTCCGGCATTGACGTTGTCGAGGTGGCGCATGAGAGCCTGCTGCGCCAATGGCCGGCATTGACCGCCTGGCTGCAGGATGACGCGGAAGATCTGAAAATTGTCGCAGGCATCGAACGAGCGGCCACCGAATGGAGCCGTAGCGGCCGGCTTGACGCCTGGCTCGATCACCGCGCCGGACGGCTTGCGACGGCTGAAAGGCTGGTCCTGCGTGACGATTTCCGAAAGCGGCTCGGCGAAGATGGCGTTGCATATTTGTCCTCCTGTCGCGCGCGAGAGGAGGCCGAGGCTAAAGAAAAAATGGAGGCGCTCGACCGTGAGCGGAGGGCGCGCCGACTGCGCGCAGTCGTGGTCCTGCTGTTGGCCGGGGTTGGCATCGGCTTGGCTTACCTCGGTTGGTCGAACCAATTCTATCTCGCGGCGCGCATCAAGGACATTCCCGACCTGCTGTGGCCCAAGGTACTTACCGCGACGGCGGAGCACTCACTCCACGCCAGGGATATTTTCAGGGAATGCAACAACTGTCCCGAGATGGTCGTAGTGCCCGCCGGGAAATTCAGCATGGGATCGCTCGCCGGTGAAACGGGCCGCAACATTAACGAAGACCCTCAGCACCCCGTCACGATCGCAGGCAATTTTGCGGTCTCGCGATTTGAAACAACGTTCGACGACTGGGACGCGTGTGTCGCTCTCGGCGGGTGCAGGGGATATCAGCCGGGTGATCAGGGTTGGGGACGCGGCATGCGACCGGTCATAAACGTCTCCTGGGATGACGCCGTCTTGTATACGACGTGGCTCTCCAAAAAGACCGGTAAATCCTATCGACTGCTCACCGAAGCCGAATTCGAATATGCGGCCCGCGCAAACAGCACGACCGTCTATCCCTGGGGGAACGAAATAGGCAACGGAAATGCCAACTGCCGCGGTTGCGGCGGCCTTTGGGACGGTAAGCAACCGGCGCCTGTCGCCTCATTCGCAGCCAACGCCTTCGGTCTGTTCGACATGGTGGGAAACGGATGGGAGTGGGTTCAAGATTGTTGGCATGCAAATTACCGAGAGGCCCCGGATGACGGCTCTGCCTGGATCAAATCCTGTCAACTCGAGGATTTCCATGTAGTTCGGGGAGGTTCTCGATACTTCTACCCGCCGGACATGCGATCCGCTCGCCGCGAGCGGATCGTGAGCAGTATCGCGAGCTATGACCTCGGGTTCCGCGTCGCGAGAACTCTTGTCCCGTAGAATCGCCAGCCCGCCGTGCTGGCGGCTTGCCAGGCGAATCGCCTCCCCGTTGCGCACGGTTAGCGACAATCACATTTCCAGAACTGGATTTGACGCTCTTCAGAAGTGCCACGGCATCCGGCTCCAGTAGAGCCGGTTATGGTAGACATGCGGCCAGTAGATCGGGAACGGCTGCCAATAGGCGTAGTGATAGCGCCAATGGCGGTGACGATGCGCGTAGCGCCGGTGCCGAGGTGGTGGCGTGTCCGCGAGCGGCGCCTCCGGCGGCTCGGCGGTTTTCGGCACAATCGAGGGCCGCGGCACGGCCGACGGCGGCGCCTCGGGCTGGGCGGCCGCGGGCGGCGGCGCCGCGGCGGCCGGCTGGTCCTTGGGCGGCGCAGCGTCTTCGGCGCGAGCCGGTACGGCTGCCCCGGCGATCAGCAACGCCGCGATGGTCAGGCCGGTAAAATGCGATTTCATCTTCATCGTCTTGAACTCCGGTTCAGGTTTGGTCGGTTCCGGGCAGGTTCGGTTCGCTGGCGCCGCTTGAGTGTGCCGGTATGCGCGTCGAAAATGAAGATAGCCGAACAGGCCGGGGCTGAAAATCATTTTGCCGGGGCGACATTGGTTGCCGCCGCGGGAGCAGTCACATCAGGGGGTTTTGGCCGTTGCCGGTTCGATCGGCGCGGCTACCGTCGGGACAGCGGCTGCGGCGTCGTCCGCCTTGACCGAAGCGGCAAACCGCGTGGTGTCCTTGTGCATTTTGCGGACCTTCAGCTGAGATCCCTCGTGACCGTGCCTGAAATGAACGGTGACGCCATCAGTGACATGGCTGGCGGCCTGGGCCGAGGCGCCGATCGCCAGCAGTGCCGCGGCGAACACGATCTTTTTCACGGGATCCTCCTGTTCGAAGGTGATGTCAGACGCGTCTTCCGCCTGCCGCTTGGGCAGGCGGAGTAAACGTTGCGCCGCTCACTTCGAGGCGGTCTTGGTGGCCATATTGACGACCTGAACGCGGCGGTTGGACGGGTCCATCGGCTCGTTCGGATCCTTCGGCTTGCTCTTGCCATAGCCGACGGCGACGAGATCGCTGCCGGCGATGCCGAATTTCTCGGAGAGGTAGCGCTTGATGGTGTCGGCGCGGCGTTCGGAGAGACCTTGGTTGTAGGTTTCGCCGCCGACCGCGTCGGTGTGACCGGCGACCACGAATGTCGAACCCTTCAGTTTGGGGTTCGAGAGCGCTTCGCCGAGCGCCCGCACCGACGGCATCGAGCTCGAGGAGATCTGGTCCGAATTATAATCGAATTGAATATCGAGATCGATGTTCGGTTTGGTCGATGCGATCTCGGCGATTTCGTCGCGCTCGCCGATCGAGAGCGAGCGGGTCCGCCGGTTGCGCAGGCCTGCGATGAAATTGTCCTGCTTGGCCTTGACGGCCGGGTCGACCGCCGGCTCGAGCGTCAGACCGCGCGTCAGCGGCTTCGGCTGCAATGCATTGAGGATTTGAGCCGATGAGACGTTGTCGCCGGCAAACGCCAGTCCCGCCGTCATCGACAGCGTGGCGCCGATGGTCACGATCATCTTGATTCCGGAAAGTCGGTTGAAACTGGTCATTGTCGTTATCCTCGTGGTTTACGCCTGAATGCGTTTCGATGGATGGACAATACGATGGGCCCCGCGCGTTGAATGTGACTTTGATCACAAAGGGAAGCAGGGCCTGAAAAAACCATCCTGACCACAGATTTACGCGGCATCGACCAATCGGTTCGGTCGGATCAAGCACGATATCGAAAAGGTGATATTGGCTTGTCGGGAAAACCGCTTAAAACAACGAGATAATCGAATAGCGATTCCAGGGAAAATCGGCGCGCTGATGCAGCTTTTTATCGCGCTAAGTGACTCAGATCACGGTTCTCGGCACAGCATTGCAGCATATTGGCCCCATCAGGTCGGGCCCAACGTGGCCAAACGTTTCGACGGTTAGAGCAGGGGAGAATGAAAATGCGCTTCTTGATCGCGGCAATCTCGGCAATAGCCTTCCTGGCCAGCGCCAATGCGGCAATGGCCAACAAGCGCGTCGCCTTTGTGGTCGGCAACAGCACCTACAAGAACGTGGCGCCGCTGCCCAACCCGGCGATGGACGCCAAATCAATGGCCAAGGTTTTGCGCAATGTCGGTTTCGACGTGGTCGAGGGCACCAACCTCACCCGCGATGCCATGACCGCGAAACTGCTCGACTTCGGCAAAAAGGCCCAGGGCGCCGATGTCGCGGTATTCTACTATGCCGGCCACGGCATTGCCCTCAACGGCGCCAATTACCTGCTGCCCGTCGACGCCGACATCAAGTCGGAAATGGACGTCAAGCTCGGCAGCGCGATCAATGTGGATCTCACGCTCGACCAGACCATGAGCGACGCCAAGGTCAAGCTGGTGTTCCTCGATGCCTGCCGCGACAATCCGTTCACCGCGAAGATGAAGGCGACGGCCACCCGCAGCCTGTCGTTACAAACGGGCCTTGCGGAAATGAAATCCGGCGAAGGCACCCTGATCGCATTCGCGACCGGGCCCGGACAGACCGCGCTCGACGGCGAGCCCGGCAACAACAGCCCCTTCACCCGCGCGCTGATGGACAATATCGCCGCGCCCGGCGTCGAGATCCAGCAGGCGATGACCAAGGTCCGCGCCCAGGTCAGTGATGAGACCAACAAGGCCCAGCTGCCTTGGGGCCACACCGACCTGACCGGCGAGGTCTATCTCAATCCGGCTCCGGTCAATGCAGCTCCTGCCAGTGCCACCGTTGCCGCCGCGGCGCCGAACGCGCCTGCCGTCACCACCGGTCCGGCCTCGGCGGAAGCCGAACTCGAATTCTGGCGCTCGATCAAGGGCTCCAACAAGCCGGAAGAGCTCAATGCCTATCTGAACCAATATCCCAACGGCCAGTTCAAGCCGCTGGCGATGTCCCGCCTTGCCGCGCTGGAGAACGGTCCCTCGACCACGACCCGCAACCTCACCACCGGCGTCGATCAAGCCACCTTTACCGAAGAAGCCGATCAGGCGGCGGAAGACCAGATCGGCCTCGACAAGGCCAGGCGCCGCGACGTGCAGCGCCGCCTGACCGCGCTCGGCTTCGACACCAAGGTCACCGGCAAGTTCGACGAGGAGACCCGCGCCGTGATCTCCCGCTGGCAGGCAGCCCGCGGCTATCCCAAGACCGGCTTCCTGAATCAGCTGCAGCACAAGGCCTTGCAGGCCGAGGTGGCTTCGGCCGGCGACGACGGCTCCAGCGAGGACTCGCCGCATCATTCCCGCCATCACGGCGGCGGAGGCAGCCGCCATTATCACGGCGGCGGCGGCGGAGGCGGCCTGTTCCGCGGATTCCCCCGACTGTTCTAGGATGCCGCGCTGCTAACGGCGACCGATAGCTCGACCTGAAAGGCGGCCACTTCGCGGGCCGCCTTTTTCGTTCACGACCCGCGGTCGCGAACGGCAAGGTTGCATCGACGGCGACCGGCCGCAAAGCGGTCGCGGCAGCGCCGGTGTGCGAACAACAAATCGGCCAGATGGCCGGATAGAAAATCGCTCGCGAGCAAAAGCCAAGAAAAACCAAGAAAGCGCAGTCTTGTTTTCGTCCCCGAAAAGACAGAGCGATTATTATCGCGCCGGTTCGCCGGAACGTACGGCGCCAGCAAGCGCGACGCCGATATTGATTGGCGCGGCCATGATCGCGACGGCGATCCTGCTGTCGACGCTGATCACGGCGGTGGGCACGCGGTTCGTGGGAATGGAAGCTCAGAGCGAAGAGGCCGTGTGGCTGATCGACCGGCTCACCGGCAGCGTTTTCAAATGTCAGGCCCCGGCGCGCGGCAAGGCCACGTGCGAGAGCGAGGTGGCGACGGGAAGTATCACCGAAGCGCCGAAGCGGTGAGGGCTGGAGGGCACCCGGAAGTCCGCTGGGATTGAAATCTCTGTCCCGCTGCATCGCAGCAAACAAAACTGTCTTCTTTCGGAAACCTATTCGGTGGTAAATACGTATTGCGTTAGCCAGCAACGGGCTGGTTTCATTCTCAGTGAGGTTCCGATGAAGAAGGTATTGATGTCAGCTGCATTGTTGTCGGCCATGGCGCTCACGCCAGCTTCCGCGGCGATGATGAAGTGCACAACCGACAATATGGGCAAATCCGCCATGATGATGCAGCCCGGTCAGACGGCCGCAAACAAGGAAATGGCGATGGCCAACGCGGACGTGAGCAACGGCAAGATGGGCAGCGCCTGCAAGCACTATATGAACGCCCAGAAGATGAGCATGGCAAAATAGCTTTCCTGATTTGTCTATTTTGGCCGTGTCGCTGTTTGGCGCCGCGGCTTTTTTTTGAGTTTGGGCGAATCCGGCTAGATTGCCTTGACCATGCCCCGCGCCACCAAATCCCATCCCTTGACCAACAGCCAGGCTCGCCGCATCTGGCTGCGCGCCCAGCGGCTCGACACACCGGGCCCGTTCGGCGAGGGAGCGCGGGCGACGGCTGCCGCGGTTGCCCATCTCGGCTATGTCCAGATCGACACCATCAATGTCATCGAGCGCTGCCACCATCATATTCTCTGGAACCGGATTCCGGCCTACCAGCGCGCCGATCTGCGCCAGGCCCAGAGCGTCGATAAAACCGTGTTCGAATACTGGACCCATGCGCTGTCCTACGTGCCGGCGCCGGATCTGCGTTTCTTCCTGCCGGCGATGAAGCGGCATCGGCGCGAAGGCCATAAATGGCTCACCACGGTCAAGCCCGAAGATCTGCGCAAGGTGCTGGCGCGCATCCGCCGCGGCGGCGCGCTGACCATCCGCGACATCGACGACGACGTGCTGACCGACAAGGAACATCTGTGGGCCAGCCGCAAGCCGTCGAAGCGGGCGCTGCAATTGGGGTTCTACACCGGCGCGCTGACGATCTCCGAGCGCAGCGGCATGCTGAAGACCTATGAACTGATGAACAGGCATTTCGGCTGGGACAAGCCGCCGAAGCCGGCCTCTTCAAGCGAAGTCACCGCCTATCTGCTCGACCGGGCGCTGCGCGCGCAAGGCATTGTCAGCCTGGATTCGATCTGCCATCTCGACGCGCCGAGCAAGCAGGCGGTCCGGCGCCTGATCGAGGCGCGCATGCGCCGCGGCGAACTGGTGCCGGTCGCGCTCGAAGGCGTCGGCAAGCTCGAGCATTGGGCGCGAGCGGAGACGCTGGAGACGCCGATCGAGGGCGCATCCGAACTGGTGCATATCCTGTCGCCGTTCGATCCCCTCATCATCCAGCGCAAGCGCACCGAATTGTTTTTCGGCTACGGCCATCGCTTCGAGGCTTACGTGCCGAAGGAAAAGCGCCAGTTCGGCTATTTCGCGCTCCCGGTGCTGGCCGGCTGCGACATCGTCGCCGCCATCGATCTGAAGACCGACCGCAGGCAGCGCAAATTGCTGATGCAGAAATGGAGCTGGATCGGCGCCGGCGCGGCGCGGGGCGGGCGCAGGGATTTGAAGCGGCGGATCGAGGAGGAGTTGCACCGGTTCGAGCGGTTTCAACTGGCGGAGTGAATTGCCGTTGCGCGAAGCCGCGTATTCACCGTCCTCACTTCTTCGACACCCGAAACTTGATCTCGTCCACCTTCGACAACAGCACTTTCAGAAGCGGCGATGCGTTCGCCTCGTTATAGCCGATGACGAGATCGACCATCGGCGGTGGGCCCTGGAGCGGCCGGCCGACCACCGTCTTCGGCAGCAGGTTCTGCGCGTAGAGCGGCAGCAGGCTGACGCCGCCGGTTGACGCCACCAGCGAGATCGCCATGGCGAGGTTTTCGGCCTGGTGGTCCGCCTTCAGCACGATGCCGGTGCGCTTCGCATAGTCCTCAATCGCCGCGCGCAGCGTCGGCGCACGGGTCGAGGATACGCCGATATAGATCTCGCCCTCGATGTCCTGCGGGCGAATCGATCGCCGCGCGGCCAGCGCGTGATCGTGCGGCATCAGGACGATCAGCGGGTCCTTGCGCAGCGGCCGGAATTTCAAGCCGGTCGCCGCCTGCTCCGGTCGCAGGAAGGCAAGATCGATCTTGCCGCGCATCAGGCCGGCGGCGAGATCGGGCGAATCCTGGCTGAGAATGACGACATCGGTCGAGGGCAGTTCGGCGCGCAGGATTTCCATCACCGCCGGGAGCCAGTCCATCTCGTAGCCGGTGAGGAAGCCGATGGCGAACGAGCTCTTCGCCGGCTGCGCCGCCCGTCGCGCCGCCTCCGAGGCGGCCTCGACCTGCAACAGCGCCACCCGCGCATGATCGAGGAACACGCGCCCTGACGCGGTCAGTTCGATACCGCGCGGACCGCGGATCAGCAGCTGGACCCCGAGTTCGAGCTCGAGGTCGTGGATCTGCCGGCTCAGGGACGGTTGCGCGGTGTGCAGCCGCTTCTGCGCCGCGACCGTCAGGCTGCCTTCCTCGGCCACGGCGACGAAGTAGCGGAGGTGGCGAAGTTCCATCCAGCCATTCCTCAAAAGTATGTCTTGGAGCATACAAAGTCTTTCTCGGGGGCGCCAGCGTTCTCTACATCTCTCGCAGCAGAGCCGCTTACCTCACCTCGAATCGGCCTCGAGCGTCGAGCAGGCGAACCCACCAAAAGGCCAGCCAGGCATGGCTCGCCACCCTTGAAGGAGAAACGACATGAGTAACCCCGTCGTCCTGATCACTGGCGCCTTGACCGGAATCGGCCGCGCCACTGCGCTCGCTTTCGCGCACCAAGGCGCGCGGCTCGTGGTTTCCGGCCGCCGCGACCAGGCGGGCGAGGCGCTGGTCGCCGAGTTGCGCAAGCTCGGCGCCGAGGCCGAGTTCGTCCGCGCCGATGTCCGGCATGAGGCGGATGTGCAAAACCTGGTCGACAAAACGGTCGCCCGGTTCGGCCGCCTCGACATCGCCGTCAACAACGCCGGCACCGAAGGCCAGGCCGGCCCCGTGACCGAACAGACCGCCGAGAGCTACGCCGCGACCTTCGACACCAACGTGCTCGGCGTGCTCTTCAGCATGAAGCACGAACTGCGCGTGATGCAGGCGCAGAAAGCCGGCAGCATTGTCAACATTTCCTCGACCATGGGCAGCCGCGGCGCGCCCAACGCCTCGCTCTATACCGCCAGCAAACACGCCGTCGAAGGCCTGACCAGGTCCGCCGCGCTCGAGGGCGCCGCCTTCGGCGTCCGCGTCAACGCGGTTGCGCCCGGCCCGGTTGAGACCGAGATGCTCAATCGCTTCACCGGCAGCGCCGAGCGCAAGGCCGGCCTCGTCGCCGGCGTGCCGATGAAACGCGCGGGCCGGCCCGAAGAGATCGCCGAGGCCATCGTGTTCGCGGCGTCCGACAAGGCCTCGTTCATCAGCGGCCAGATCATCCAGGTCAACGGCGGCAAGACGGCGTCGTAGCCGCGCGGCCGGACCGACATCCCTTCAACGCTTGCCGCTGTGACGGAGGCCATCATGAAACTCTATCAATCGCAGGCGTCGCCGAACTCCCGCCGGGTGCGCATCTTCCTTGCGGAGAAGGGAATCTCGATGCCGATCGTTCCCGTCGATCTCGGCGCGAAGGAGCAGTTCTCCGATGCTTACGCCGCGATCAATCCGCGCCGCGTGGTGCCGACGCTGCTGCTCGACGACGGCACCGCGATCGGCGAGGTGCCGGCGATCCAGCGCTACCTCGAGGAAATCCATCCCGAACCGCCGCTGCTCGGCGCCACTCCCAGGACCAGGGCGCAGGTCGCGATGTGGGACCGGCGCGTCGAACAGGAGGGATTTGCCTCTGTCATGGAAGCCGTGCGCAATGCCGTCCCCGCTCTCAGGGAACGCGCCATCGCTGGACCGCATGACTACGCGCAGATTCCGGCGCTGGTCGAGCGCAGCCGGCAGCGGGTCGGGAATTTCTACGCCGATTTCAACGACCGCCTTTCCGAGGTCCGGTTCATGGCTGGCGATGCATTCTCGGTCGCCGACATCACCGGGCTGGTCACCGTCGATTTTGCGACCAAGGCGGCGGGTCTTCCGATTCCGGCAGGGCTTGCCGCGCTGAAGCGTTGGTATGATCTGGTCTCCGAACGGCCCAGTATGGCCGCCTAAACGGGGGGACGACGGCCTTATAGGCGGAGCTTTTCACAAAATCATGATCACTGACGATTATTGACATTCGTCAATAATCAATCGATACTCCCTGAGAAGGTTCAAGCCATGGGGAGTGTCGGATGTTCGTTCGTTCCATTTTATCTGGCTATTACAGACTGTTAGCCGGCGCGATGCTGGCCCTGACGGCGGTTACACTGGCCGGTTGTGACGACAAGGTCGCCGAGAAAACCGAGCCTTCGCGCCCGGTGCTGGTGGCCACGGTGCATTACGCGCCGGAATCGCCGGAGCGCAGTTTTGTCGGCACTATCCGGCCGCGGATCGAGACCGACATGGGCTTTCGGGTCCCGGGCAAGGTGGCGAAACGGCTGGTCGAAGTCGGCCAGACCGTCGATCTCGGCCAGCCGCTGGCGACGTTGGACGAAATCGACCTGAAACTGCAGGCCGAGCAGGCCGAGGCCGAATTCACCGCCGCTACCGGCGTGCTGGCGCAGGCGGCCGCCGCCGAGCAGCGCTCCAAGGATCTGCGTGTCAAAGGCTGGACCACCGATGCGCAACTGGATCAGGCCAGGGCCGCGGCCGATGAAGCCCGCGCCCGGCTCAACCGCGCCGAGCGTTCGGTCGATCTAACCAGGAACAGTCTCTCCTACGCGACATTGGCCGCCGACACCCGCGGCGTCGTGACGGCCACCTTGATCGAGCCCGGCCAGGTCGTGGCCTCCGGACAGACCGCCATTCGCGTCGCCCGCTTTGCCGAGAAGGAAGCCGTCGTCGCCATCCCCGAAACGCTGGTCGGCCGCGCCAAGGATGGCGTCGCCACCGTCAGCCTGTGGTCGGAGCCCGACAAGAAATATGCAGCGAAACTGCGCGAGGTCGCGCCCTCGGCCGATCCCGCGACGCGGACTTATCTCGCCAAGTTCTCGCTGCCCGATGCCGGCGAAGATGTCTCGCTCGGCATGACCGCGACGCTGACGCTGGCCGATCCCGCCACCACGCGCGTGGCGCGGTTGCCCCTGTCGGCACTGTTCAGCCAGGGCGGCGATCCCTCGCTCTATGTCGTCGACGACAAGGGCGAGGTCGCGCTGAAGCCGGTCGTCGTCAAATCCTACGAGACCAATTGCGTCGTGATTTCCGGCGGCGTCGATGAAGGCGCCGAAGTCGTCACGCTCGGCGTGCAAAAGCTCGACCCCGCCCGGAAGGTCAGGGTCGTCTCGTCATTGTCGTTCTAAGCGGGGAGAGATGCCATGAAACGCTTCAATCTTTCGGGCTGGGCGGTCAGTCATCCCGCGCTGATCCTGTTCCTGATCTTCGCGCTCGGCGCTGCCGGTCTGTTCTCCTACCAGCGGCTGGGCCGCGCCGAGGATCCGTTCTTTACGGTCAAGGTCGTCAACGTGTCGGCGATCTGGCCCGGCGCGACGGCTGCCGAGATGCAGATGCAGGTCGCCGACCCCATCGAGAAGAAGCTGCAGGAACTGCCCTATTTCGAAAAGGTGCAGACCTATTCGAAACCGGCGTTCACCGCCATGCAGGTCACCTTCCGCGATTCGACGCCGCCGAAGGAAGTGCCTTATCTGTTCTATCTGTTGCGCAAGAAGCTGGCCGACGTGCAGGGCGACCTGCCGGCCGGTTTGCTCGGTCCCGTCGTCAACGACGAGTTCAGTGACGTCGACTCGATCCTCTATATGATGACCGGCGACGGCGCCGACTACAAACAGTTGAAGAAGGCCGCCGAAGGCATGCGGCAGCGGCTGTTGAAAGTGCCGGGGGTCACCAAGGTCGATCTCTACGGCACCCAGGACGAGCGGATCTTCGTCGAGTTCTCACACGCCAAGCTGGCGACGCTCGGCATTACGCCGCAGGCGCTGTTCGATTCGCTCGCCAAGCAGAATAATGTGGTGCCGGCCGGCACGGTCGAGACTTCCTCGCAGCGGGTGCCGCTGCGCGTCACCGGCGCGCTCGATGGCGTCAAGGCGGTCGCCGAGACGCCGGTCGAAAGCAACGGCCGGGTGTTTCGCCTTGGTGATATCGCAACCGTCACCCATGGCTTCGTCGACCCGCCTAGCTTCGTGGTGCGCCAGGAGGGCAAGCCCGCGCTCGGTATCGGCGTCGTTACCGCCAACGGCGCCAACATCCTGGAACTCGGCAAGGACGTCGCCGCCGCGACAGCGGAATTCATGAAGGCGGTGCCGCAGGGCATCAATATCGAGCAGATCGCCGACCAGCCTCAGGTGGTCGAGCACGCGGTCAGTGAATTCGTGCACTCCTTCATCGAGGCGCTGGCGATCGTGCTGTTCGTCTCTTTTCTGGCGCTCGGCTGGCGCACCGGCATCGTGGTGGCGCTGTCGGTGCCGCTGGTGCTGGCGATCGTCTTCATCGTCATGAATGCGATGTCGCTCGACCTGCATCGCATTACGCTCGGTGCCCTGATCATCGCACTCGGTCTGTTGGTGGATGACGCCATCATCGCGGTCGAAATGATGGTGGTGAAGATGGAGCAGGGCTGGGACCGCGTCCGCGCGGCTTCCTTTGCCTGGGAATCCACCGCGTTTCCGATGCTGACGGGAACGCTGGTCACCGCCGCCGGCTTCCTGCCCATCGGCTTTGCCAATTCGGCCGTCGGCGAATATGCCGGCGGCATCTTCTGGATCGTGGCGATCGCGCTGGTCGCATCCTGGTTCGTGGCGGTGATCTTCACGCCCTATATCGGCGTCAAGCTGCTGCCCAATATTACGGTCAGCCACAATCACGATCCGCACGCGGTGTATGAGACGCGCGTCTATCGCATGCTCCGCGCCATGATCCAGTGGTGCGTCGAGCACCGGGTCAAGGTGGTGCTGGCGACGATCGGAATCTTCGCGCTCTCGATTGTGGCCTTCGGCCATGTGCAGCAGCAGTTCTTCCCGCTCTCGGAGCGGCCGGAACTGTTCCTGCAACTGCGGTTGCCGGAAGGCACCGCGTTCAATGTCACCGAAAAATCGGTGAAAAAGGCCGAGGCGCTGCTGAAGAACGACCGGGATATCTCGACCTACACCGCCTATGTCGGCCAGGGCTCGCCACGGTTCTGGCTCGGGCTCAATCCGCAACTGCCGAATGAAGCCTTCGCCGAGATCGTGATCGTCGCCAAAGACGTCGAGGCGCGTGAGCGCATCAAGGCGCGGCTGGAGAAAGCGGTCGAGGACGGCGCGCTGACCGAGGCGCGGATCCGGGTCGATCGCTTCAATTTCGGCCCGCCGGTCGGCTTTCCCGTCCAGTTCCGCGTCATCGGCCCGGACACCAAAACCGTGCGCGACATCGCTTACAAGGTGCGCGACGTGGTCCGGCAGAACGACAAGGTCAGGGATCCGCAACTCGACTGGAACGAGGAGTCACCCTATTTGAAACTGGTGGTCGACCAGGATCGCGCCCGCGCGCTCGGCCTCACCCCGCAGGATGTCTCGCAGGCGCTCAGCATGCTGATATCGGGTGCCCCGGTCACCAACATCCGCGACGG
>Ga0209006_10001517_pt1 | contig 21038 bp, 20 predicted proteins | sample JacPin_JW_Ref_O2_FD_188567 | JGI IMG/M metagenome (GOLD analysis project Ga0209006, IMG submission 188567) | Forest soil microbial communities from Algoma, Ontario, Canada - Jack Pine, Ontario site 1_JW_Ref_O2 (SPAdes) (version 2) | ecosystem: Environmental > Terrestrial > Soil > Boreal...
ACTCCGCCGAAAAGAATCAGCACGCCGCAGCACAGAACGGCCAGCACCATAATCCCGTAGGTGTAAACCAGCCGCCGTCCGCGATAGCCAAAAACGTGCGGGAGATAATTGTTCTGCGCAATAGCGCGGCACAGCCGCGGAAAATCGGCGAACGCCGTATTGGCCGAAAGCGAAAGAACGATCAGGATCGCGGCAATCGTCAGATAATAAAAAATTCCCTTTCCAAACACAGCCGCGGTCAGCATGGAAAGAACACTCTGATATCCCGGCGCGCCCGGATCCGTTGCGGCGATCCCATACACCTTCACCAGATAAGAAATTCCAGCCAGCATCACCGCCAGCAGAAAAATAATCACAGTGAGGGTGCGCTGCGCGTTCTTTACGGTGGGCTCGCGGAACGCCTTCACCCCGTTGCTCACCGCCTCTACGCCGGTCAGCGCCGTGCAGCCGCTGGCAAAGACTTTCAGCAGCAGCCAGTAAGTGACGGCCTCCGTTATCGCCGGAGGCGGAGGCGGCGCAACCGCTGGCGTTGGATGCCCTCCGCTGAAGATCACGCGAGCAATCCCGCCCCCAATCGTAATCAGCAGCGCGCCCACAAAAAGGTAAGTCGGAACCGCGAATATCGTTCCCGCCTCGCGCACCCCACGCAGGTTGAGCACCGTAATGACCAGCAGAATTCCGACGCAAAGCGAAACCATGTGTGGCAGCAACGACGGCACCGCCGAAACCAACGCCCCCACTCCCGCCGAAATCCCCACCGCTGCCGTCAGAATGTAATCGGCCAGCAGCGCCGCCGCCGCCAGCAATCCCGCTGGTGCGCCCAGATTAAAGCGAGCTACCGTATAAGATCCGCCGCCCGAGGGATACGCCGCAATCGTCTGCCGGTAGGAAAAGTAAACGATCACCAGCAACGCAATAATCGCCGCGCTGATGGGCACGATATAGCGAACCCCCAGTAGCCCCAGCGGAATCAGCAGGCTCAGCGCCGCTTCCGGCCCGTACGCGGCCGAGCTCAGGCCATCAAGCCCAAAGATCGGAACCCCCTGCACCGGCCCAATCTGCTCCCCGCGTTCCTCGCTGGTCTTAATCGGTTTCCCGACGACAAGATCAAGAATATTCATGAATGATGATTGGACCCCATGCGTCCTGGCCTGTCAAATAATCCGAGGAGGGAAGGATTTCCGTTGACCGGCACGCAGTGAGCTGAAAGAAGTTGTTTTGGAGTGGTTGTCTTGAATGGGCACGGCTTCAGCCGCCTCGATCGGCGACCGGCCAAAAAATGATTCTTCCTTAGCTCCGACGCTTGCGTGAATTTGAAATACATAACATATAAATACATACATATAAATACATGGATATAAATACAGAAGATGTAAAACGCCTGTGCAAGTACGGCAACCCGACCACTACCAGGCCCTCAACTCTTCATTGACTTGGAGATTTCTCTGACGTAAGATTCGCCGAAATGATCGATCACTTCATCGCGCTTTAGGGCATTCGGAAGCGGTCCCGGCGGCATGGCAGTTGTGATTGAAAAATGTCGGACTCAGTCCCTGGGTTTCCAGGTTCAAACCTTTGAGGTGCAACGATGCTCAAATCTATCGCCGTTGTAGTTGGCAGTTATGTACTCTCGGTCGCTCTCGTCCTGGCCACGGATCCTTTGCTCGCGCGCCTGTTCCCCGGCGATTACGTGAGAGGACGCATCCCATCTGACTCCGCGCTCGCTACCAGCACAGCGCTCTTCGTCGTAATCTCGATCCTATGTGCGTGGCTCTGCGCCCACTTCGCTCCGAATCGCGCCGCGCGCCACATACTCTGGTTCTTCATCATCGGCGAGGTCATGGGCATCGTCTCGATCATCCCCAACTGGAGCAAGGGCTGGCCGCACTGGTACTGGCTGTCCTGGCTGCTCACCTGGCCCGTGAGTTGCTGGCTCGGCCTGTTGTTCGCCCAGCGCCGGACTGGTTCACCCTCGGTCGCCTAATGCCTCGCCGGGAAAATCGTCCGCCTAGGCTACGGCTGGCGTTGAAAGAACTTTAAGACGGGGAATTCATGGAGCGGCGATTTACAATCATCCCGCTATGTCCAATCCAATGACCCGCCGTCAGTTCCTGGCCGCCGGAGCCGCAGCTGGCATTGCACTATCCGCGACCGGTAAGCTTGTCGCCGCCGCAACTTCCGGGCAGGACCGCAAGTTCTACGCCATCCTGAGCCTGGGACGGTTGGGCTTGCACGCCAGTTTTCCCGAGTCCGTGGAACTGGCCACCAAGCACGGCTTCGAAGGATTGGATCCCGATGCCGATTATCTCGCTTCGTTAAATGAGGACGCCCTGCACCGGCTCCTCGACGATCTTCAAAAAAGAAATCTGAGGTTTGGGGCCGCGGGACTGCCCGTCGAGTTTCGCAAGGATTCGGAAACCTTCAATTCCGACTTGAAGAAACTTCCGGCTACGGCAGCCGTGATCCAGAGAGCCGGCATTTGGCGCGTCAACACCTGGATAATGCCCTGTAGCGACGAGCTTACCTACTTACAAAACTTCCGTGAACACGCCGAGCGACTGCGCCTGTGCGCACAGATTCTCGGCGACCACGGCCAGAAACTTGGGCTGGAATATGTCTCTCCACGGACGCTGTGGCGAAGCCAGAAACACCCCTTCATTCATACGATGAGCGAAATGAAAGAGCTGCTGGTCGCTATTGGCACCGATAATCTCGGCATCCAGCTCGACAGCTGGCATTGGTTCAATGCGCAGGAAACGCAGCAGGACATTTTGACGCTGCGCGGACAGGATGTGGTTACCGTCGACCTGAACGACGCTCCCACCGGCCTTACACTCGATCAGTACCGTGACAACAGCCGCGAGTTGCCCGCCGCCACCGGAGTCATCCCCGTGAAACAGTTTCTCGACGCCCTGCTTCAGATCGGATACAACGGCCCGATCCAAGCCGAACCATTCAATGCGGCTCTGCGCGCACTGCCGGTGGACCAGGCCTGCGTCCAAGCTTCCAATGCCATGCAAAAAGCATTCCACCAGATGTGAAACTCCTTTACATGTGCTCCACATGAAACTATTCTATCTACATGCCAAGAGTGAAAACCAAGATGGTTCAACTTCGCAACGTACCCGACACCCTGCATCGAGTCCTGAAGGCTCGCGCCGCTATGGCCGGCATGTCATTGTCGGACTACCTGCTCACTGAGATTAAAGAGATCGCGGAGCGCCCGACGCTGGCGGAGCTGCGCGAGCGTTTACACACACGCAAGTCGGTTACCCTTCAGCTCAACACGGCGCGCCTGGTGCGGGAAGAGCGCGACGCCCGGTGATTGTACTGGACGCGTCCGCCGCGATCGACTGGCTGCTTCAGACCACGGTGGGACAACAAATTGACGGGCGGCTTTATGCGCACGGCGAAGCGCTGCATGCTCCGCACGTTCTGGACGTGGAGGTGGCGCAGGTCCTGCGCCGATTGGTACGTGAGTCTGCCGTTTCCGCTCAACGCGCCGACCAGGCTATCGAGGATCTACTGAGCCTGCGCATAACGCGCTATCCTCACTTCGTGTTCCTGCCGCACATCTGGCGGCTCCGGCATAACTTCTCTGCCTACGATGCGGCCTACATCGCGCTTGCCCAAAGCCTCGGCGCCACCCTCGTTACACGAGATGGCCGCCTCGCCGCCGCGTCCGGACGCAGCGTGAGCGTCGAAGTGTTTTAGAGGTTTTTCACTCCGCGCCCGCAGGGTCTGGAAACAAAGGAACACGTCATCACGATATCCAGCGGAGAACTGAGAACCGAGGACTGCACGCTTCTAATCCATCTCCACGCGCCAAACCCGCTCCCCTCCCAGCGAGTGGTAGAAGCCCCATCCCGCCAGCGCCACCACACTCAACAGCGCCAGGATCGAGGTTGTCATGTACCACGTCGAGAAATCGGCGGAGAATGGAACGTTGGCCATCAGATCGATGGTGAAGATCGCACAAGCCAGGGGCACGAAGCCGAATCGGACCACAATCAGCACCGCGATCGCATACACCAGAATCTGCGTCGGCAATTCGACCGCCGTGTACGTGCTGCTTAGCCCGGGCCGCAGCGCGAAGATAGCGACGAAGACAATAGCCGCGATCCACTCCTTGCGCAGGAGCACTTTCAGCCCGAACAGCACAAAGAAGAAAACCAGCGTGGTTTGAATCGACTGCGGCCATTGCCGCAACCACGCTCCCATCGCCTCGCGGCCGCCCATTAGCGCTTCGGTCGAGAACAAGTACGGCGCGGCTCCCAGGTGCATCAGAGGAATGGAGTGAAGCTGGAAGATGAGAATCCAAACCATCCCCAAGGCGACGCCGAAAAGAATGTCGCGTCCCACCACCGGGTCGCGCGCTTGCCCCGACAGCAGCCGGCTCCACGAAACAATGGTCTGCGGCCAGTGCCGCCTCACCCACGGTTCCACCGCCATGTAGAGCATCCAGGTCACGCCAGAAAGGAACAGTGCGGTGCTGCTGGCGATAATGAAAAGACCTACCGCATCGCCGAAGGTCGGCAAATGAGCGCGGCAGAGAAACAATCCGATTTGCAGCCCAAAGATTACAACCGCCAGCCGTAGCGCTCCTTCACGATCCCCTCGCCCCTGACGGTAATTCCAGCGCGCCAGAAGCCCAGACCCAACCAGACAAACGCACAGCACTACCAGCCCGAAAATCCTCGCGAACTGCTGTCCAAGTGTTTTCTTTTCCGTGCTGATCATGCGCTGGGGCTTGGTCCAGTCGCCGATGAGAGAAAAGAAAACCGGCTTGCCCTGAAACGACGCGGCCTCCACGCGCAACGGGCGCTCGGTCCCCGGCCAGGTGCCGATCCATGCCACGCGCGTATCGGACTGGGCAAGCGATGTCCAAGCGGGTTGCGATCGCTGTAGTTTCGCGGGATCGAGGCCGGCCGCCGTGAAAAGCACGTTCCAGTCAAATGGCGCGGGCTGAGACTGGATCGCTGCCTCGACTACCTTTTTCTCCTCAGGTTGTTGTACCGGTTCTTTTTCCGGAGGAATAGTCTGGAAAAAAGTCAATCTTCCCTGTGGATCGAGTTCCAGATTAATCATGCCCGAGAGCACAGTGGGCGGATCGTCTCGCGTGATGATTCCCGGAGTCAGCAGATTATCCCGGAAATCGCTGGCCACCATGTCATCGGGGCTTTGCCGGTACCAGTACTGCAGGATGGAAGGTCGAGCGGCCAGCACCTGGTCCCAATGCGGCGGCTTGTCATTTTTTTCTACGTAGTCCTGAAAGTCTCCGTCGTAGCGAAGGCTGTAGGCGCTGTCTGCGGGCCGTCCGCCATATCCCAGCTGCGCGATAATTTCGTGGGACTTCTGGGTCAGAACTTCCGGAGTCTGCTCCAGTCCCATCTTCTCGAGCGCGCTGTAATGAATCGAGAGATAAGTCACCACGGCAAGGCCCACCAAAATCGCCGCCATGCAAATCACGGCGACCCGGGGACGGAGTCCGGCCGTCTCGCCCGACGCAGCTACCAGTTGCGGCGAAGGCGTTTCACCGGCGGCCAGAGCGGCCGCCAGGGGATCGCCACCGGGCATCGCCGCCGCCACTGCCAGCGCTGTAGCCGGGCGCGCTCCCGCCTCCACTTCCAGGCAGCGCAGAATAACTTTCTCAACGATCGGATCCAGATCCTTGACTACTGAAGATGGCCGGCTGGGTGTGCGATCGCCGCGTCCCGAGGCCACGCCCACGAGTTTGTCGGCGAAAGCGCGCTTGCCGGTAAAGACTTCGTACAGCACCAGACCTAGCGCGTAGATGTCGCTGCGCGTGCTGACTTCTTTGCCCGCAATTTGTTCCGGCGCCATGTACGCCGGTGTTCCGCTGCGAATTTCGTTGCCGCGAATGTTGTCGGCCACGCCTGCGAGTCCGAAGTCGGTAATGACCACCTGCCCGCGGCCATCCAGCATAATGTTGGCTGGCTTTAAGTCGCGATGCAGCACGCCTTTGGTATGGGCTGCGGCTAGCCCGGCGCAGAGTTGGCGCGCAATGTCGAGCGCCTTATCGGGCGGAAGACGGCCGATGCGTCGGAGCAGGGAAGCCAGGTCTTCGCCGTCGACATACTCCATGGTGAAAAATGTTTGCCCGTCGACGTCGCCCACATCGTAGACGCGGCAGACATTGGGATGAGAAACGCGCCGGGCGATTCTTACCTCATTCCGAAAGCGCTCCAGCAGCCCTTCGTCGCGCGCGGCCTCATCCGGCAGAAATTTAAGAGCGACCGCTTGACCGAGCGTCAGGTCGTCGGCACGGTAGACCTCGCCCATTCCGCCTTTGCCGAGCAGCGCGATGATGCGATAGCGTCCCGCAACCAACCGTCCGGGAAGAAATCGTCCTTCACTAAACTGGTACTCCGCGGAACTAGGAGGGCGCGAAGAACTGCGCGCGGATGACCCTTTCGACGATGGCGGCCGCGGAGGCAAGGGCGACGTCGCCGTGGCCGAAGCCGAGGCAAAATCCATGGTAGCCATGTCGTCGCTGCTCGAAACCGGGCTTCCACACGACGAACAGAAGCGCACGCTGTCCGACAACTCAATCCCGCAAGCTAAGCACTTCGCCATGACAAATTTTCCCGCTACAGTCTACCGCAGACGAAGCGGAGCTGACCTCAGATGTACACAGGAATCAAGTAGCCGCGGACGCATTCGTCGGCGGGGTTCTAGAAGCGCGTCTGTTTATCTTCGCCCCCGGACCGTTTGGCATCTGCTTTTCTCGGCCGGACCCTTCGACTTGGCCCAGGGCGGGCTGCGTCCCCCGCTACGTGAGTCCTGTTTTGTTACCATCCAAAAGCAATGACCTCACGCATCGCCCTTTGGTGGCGGGATCCCCTATTTCTTCTTTGCCTCGCAGCGGGACTGCTCGCTTTTGTCGTGCAATCCGGCGAACTGGGCAGCGCCGACACCATGCATCGCCTGCAGACCACGCACTGGCTCTGGACCTCGCAGCCGCAGGTGTTTCCGGACGAGTATCCCGAGTTCGGGCTGCACGGCCGCGGTGGCCAGATTTTCAGTTGGTACGGGATTGGCCAATCGCTGCTCATGCTGCCCGCCGATCTGGTTGCCACGTGGGTCGCGAATTGGCACATCTTCTCCGGATATCAGGATGACCCCGCGGTGCGCAGCATCATTGTCAGCTACAGCACTAACATTCTGTTGAGCGTGCTGACCGCGTGGATCGCTTTCCGATTGCTCAACCAGCTGCGCTTCAGCGCCAAGGAGGCCATTGCGGGCGCGCTCGCGCTGCTGTTCTGCACCACCCACCTGCACTATACCCAGAACATGATGGAGAACAACTACATCATGCTGCTGACCCTGGCGGGTTTTTCGTTTCAGTACGAGTGGCTGCGCACCGGCAACCGGCGCGCGTTGTTGATCGGATCGGGCGCATTGGGGCTGAACCTGTTGACTCGAGTAACGACCGGACTTGACCTGATCGCCGGCGGTGTCTTTCTATTGGCCGTGCTCTGGTTCGAGCGAGTGCGCGGGCGCGCATGGTGGGAGCTTATTCTCGACTATGGCAGAATTGCCTTTCCGGTCTATGTTTTGTTTGCGATTGTTGAACGGCTCTACAACTTCTACCGCTTCGGATCGCTGACCCAGAGTTACCTTCCCATCTTCGCGCGCGAGCTGCGCCAGCGGGATCCGACCTTGCCCGCCAACTTTCCGTGGAGCACGCCATTTCACGAGGGCGTGCTCGGTGCGTTGTTCAAGCCGGAGAAATCCATTTTTCTGTTCGATCCTCTTCTAGCGCTCGCTCTCATCCTTCTGGTGGCGCTTTGGAAAAATCTGGGCGCCGAAATCCGCGCTTATTCGGTGACGGCGCTTCTCTTGCTCGCCGGCTACATCTGCTTCTACGCGCGCTATACCTATTGGGCGGGCGACTTCGCCTGGGGCGACCGCTACGTTTCGACGGCAGTTGAAATGGTCGCACTCATCGCGGTGCCCCTGCTGGTGCGGCATCGCCCAGATCTGAGTTCGTGGATATGGCGCGGGGGGGTGATCCTGATCGTGCTCAGCCTCGCGATCCAGATTGCATCGCTGGCCTTCTGGCTCCCGCTCGAGATTTACCAGATGGAGACCTTCGGCCACCCTACTTTCGTGATCGCGCTGCGCCTTAAGAACATCGTTGCCTTCGCTCTCGGCAAAATGCAGCTCTGGGGTTTGAATACCGACGACATGGGCTACGATCCGTGGGACTACGTTCACATCACGACCTGGAATTTTCTGCCGTTCCTGCTGCGCAGAGTCGGAGCGGTGCCGGGATGGGTGGTGAATATAACGTTTGTTATATGGACCGCGGCGATAGCAGCGCTCGGCGCAACGTTATGGCGGGTCCGCGCAGTGTTGCGATGGTTGCCAATGAATGAGGCTCGGTAGCGGGAGTTGGAGTTTGCGTTGAAAGAGCTCCGGCTTTCTTTCGAAATAGAGTTGCGGTCTCTTGAGTTTCTTTGCGATCTTTGCGGCCTTTTCTTCGCGTCCGTTGCGGTCGAGATCTTTATATGAGAGGAAAAATCAAAAGCTTTTCACCGCAAAGATCGCAAAGGAAAGGCCGCAAAGATCGCAAAGAAAGCCCAGATCAGGATCTTCTCAAATTCGTAATTCGTACTCGTCAAAAAGTCGGGCAGCTATGGTAGAATGGTAGAATCCTCTGGTAGATTGGTAGATCGTGAGCTTGAACATAAAAAACGAAGAAACTCACCGCTTAGCGCGAGAGTTGGCGAGCGCCACCGGCGAGAGCATGACTGACGCCGTAAGCGAGGCGATTCGAGAGCGTCTGGAACGAGTGCGAAGCAAGAATTCCAGGGAGGGCTTAGCCGAGCATCTCTTGAGGATCGGACGAGACTGCGCTGCCCACATGAAGGAGCCCTATAAATCGATGGACATCGATGAGTTGCTCTATGACGAGAAGGGAATGCCGAAGTGATTCTGGATTCGTCAGCGATCGTAGCAATGCTGCGTGCCGAGCCAGAGGCGCCAGAGTTCGCCAAAGCGATCGAGGCCGATCCGAGCAGGCATATTTCCGCCGTCAGCTACGTCGAGGCTGCCGTAGTGATCGACAGCAGCAAGGACGCAGTTGCCAGCCGCCGCTTCGATGATTTCTTTCGCGCTTCAGGCATTGCGGTAGAAACGGTAACGGCCAGGCAGGCCGAGATCGCCCGCTATGCTTTTCGTGATTTCGGTAAGGGACGCCACAAGGCTGGGCTGAATTTTGGAGATTGTTTTGCCTACGCGCTGGCAAAAGAAATGGATGAACCTTTGCTGTTTAAAGGCGATGCCTTTCGCCATACGGATGTGGAAGTCGCCGAGATCTGAAACATCGCCGACAGATGTTAGCCGAGCACACATAGAAAGAGGAAGCGAGCCATGTGTTTCTCCGCAACAGCGAATTTTGTTGGTAGTGGAGTTTTGGGTTCCGTCGGTGTGGTTACTTTGACCAGGGTAAAGCACCGGCGCGAACTTCTGTTCGCGGCGCTGCCATTGTTGTTCGCCATTCACCAGTTCATTGAAGGCTTTGTCTGGCTGGGTCTGGATGGAATTCTTTCCCCCGCGGTCGCGCACAATATGGGCGCTGCATTCATGCTCTACGCGCAGGGTTTGCTGCCCTTTCTGCTGCCCCTCAGCATTCTGCTATTCGAGCCCGACGGGCCGAGCCGCAAGCGCATGCTACCGTTTCTCGGTCTCGGCATCGCGACGACACTCTACATCTTGTGGGCGCTCACCGCCTTTCCCTTGCAGCTTTACGTTAAAGAAAACAGCATTGTGTACATCAATCAGGCCACGAACAACATGACCGTCGCCGTGCTGTATGTGATCGCGACTTGTGGCTCGCTATTCTTCTCGAAGATTAAAATGATGGTCGTCTTCGCCGCTGCCAATCTGATCATTGTGCTGGCTGTGATGGCGGTGAAGCGGTACGCGTTCACTTCGCTGTGGTGCGCTTACGCGGCGGTTGCCAGCGTGATCATTCTTGCATACTTCTGGACCAGCACCGAAGAGCGTCCGTTCCGTTACGCGTAGGTTCCGCGTAGTCGCCCCTTGAAGAAGGGCAGGGAAGAGATACTTCTGAGCCGTTACTCCACCGTCACCGATTTGGCCAGATTCCGTGGCTGATCGACGTCACAGCCGCGCCGTACGGCAATGTGATAGGCCAGCAACTGCAGCGGGACAATTTCGAGGATGGGCGACAACTCTTCCGGCGCCGCGGGAACATAGAGAACATGATCGGCAGCTTCCTTGATCTCTTCGTCGCCTTCGGTGGCCAGCGCAATCACCACTCCGGACCTCGCCTTCACTTCTTTCAGGTTTGAGCAGGTCTTTTCGTATCGAGTCATTGAGCCGGGATTGTTCACGTCGCGAGTGGCAATCACGACCACCGGAAGATTCTCGTCAATTAAAGCGTTAGGCCCATGCTTCATCTCGCCCGCGGGATATCCTTCGGCGTGAATGTAGGAAATTTCCTTGAGCTTCAGCGCGCCCTCGAGCGCAATGGGATAGTGAATCCCGCGGCCCAGAAACAAAAAGTCGTGAACCTTTTGGTAGCGCTTCGCCAGTTCGTCGCAGGCTTTATCTTGAGTGAGAATGGTTTCAAGCTTTCCCGGAATACGCGTAAGCTCCTGCACTGCCGCGCGGCTCTGCTCCGGAGTCACGGTGCCCCGTACTTGTGCCAGATGCATCGCGAATAGATACAGTGCGGTGAGTTGGCCAGTGAACGCTTTCGTCGAGGCGACACCGATCTCCGGCCCGGCATGGGTATAGATCGTCCCGGCAGCCTCACGCGTAATCATCGAGCCAACCACGTTGCAAATTGCGAGCGTCGTTGATCCTTTAGCCTTGGCTTCGCGCTGCGCGGCGATAGTGTCAGCCGTTTCTCCGGACTGCGAAATCACCAGGGTCATGGTCTGCGGTTCGACGATGGGATCGCGGTAGCGCCACTCGCTGGCATAGTCCACCTCCACCGGCAGGCGCGCCAGACTTTCGATCATGAACTTGCCCGCCTGCCCGGCGTGCCAACTGGTGCCGCAGGCCAGAATGTTAATCTTCTGCGCGGCGCGCAACTCGGCCTCGCTGATCTCGATTTCGCCAAGAAATATGTGGCCCGTGTCCTGCGAGACGCGGCCCAGAGTGGTTTCCTGCACGGTGCGCGGCTGCTCGTAAATCTCCTTGAGCATGAAATGCTTAAAGCCGCCTTTTTCCGCCATGATCGGATCCCAGGTCACATGCTGGATCTGGCGCTGCACCGGCCGGCCGTCGAAATCGGAGAGATGAACCCCATCCGTAGTGACCACCGCCAGATCGCCGTCACCGAGAAAGAAAATATCGCGAGTGTGATGGAGAATGGCGGGCACATCCGAGGCTACGAAGTATTCGTCGTTGCCCAGACCGATCACGGCCGGCGGTCCATTCCGCGCCGCTACAATCTTATTCTGGTCATCGGTGGAGATCACGCTCAGGGCAAAGACTCCGGTGAGATCCCTCACCGCTCGCCGCACCGCCTCTTCTAGTGGAACGTGCTGACCACCGCCGCTCACGGAATATTTTTCGACCAGGTGCGCAATGATCTCAGTGTCCGTTTCGGTGGTGAACTTGTGCCCTTCGTCGATAAGCTTTTTCTTGAGGGTGAGATAGTTCTCGACGATGCCGTTGTGCACGACCACGATTTTCCCCGTGCAGTCGCGGTGCGGATGCGCATTTTCTTCAGTGGGCCGCCCGTGCGTGGCCCAGCGTGTGTGTCCGATGCCATAGGTGCCGTCAAGCGGATTCTGCCGGATGGCTTCTTCCAGATTTCGCAGCTTGCCCTGGGCGCGCCGAATCTGCAGTCCGGTTCCATTGCCGGACACTGCGATTCCTGCGGAATCGTAGCCGCGATACTCCAGCCGGCGCAGGCCCTCAATAATGATGGGAACCACACTTTTCTTGCCGACGTAGCCAACAATGCCACACATACTGATTCCTCAACGGGATTTTCCCCGGGCTTGCTCGCCTGCGTCTAATCGGCCAGGGAAAAACGGAACTCTTCAATTACGGGGTTGGTCAGCACTTCGCGGGCGATGCGCTCCACTTCTGCCGTAGCCTCTTCGCGCGAGAGCCCACCATCGAGCGCGAGTTCAAAATACTTTCCCTGCCGCACGCTCTCCAGGCCCTTGTAGCCCATCTTCTGCAATGCGCCTTGAATGGTTTTGCCCTGCGGATCGAGAACGCTTTTTTTCAGAGAGACGTAAACGTAGGCTGTCATAAAGCGCTTATTATACGGGACGATTCGTGCGCGAGGCCCGCACTTCAGTCGTCAGACCAAAGGCCTTCACCGAGGAAATCGTGTTGCGGCGGGCGCAGCTTGCCCTGAGCGAAGCCGAAGGGGGCGGCCGCAACACAGGCCTACCCGAACAATCATGGTTGCCCTATTTCTTGCGCACTTTCGCGCGAGACGCGGGGTTTTCGACAGAATGCAGTTGAAAGGGCCGCCCGCCGCCGACGCGTCGATTCCCCAACCAATGCTCGGCGTTCCGACAGCCCCTCGACGAATGCGTCCGGGACTCCATCATTCACTGCATCCCGCTTAGCTTCGTGTCCAAATCTTTAAGCGTTTCCTGCAGCAATTTACGGTGCCGCGAATTCTGGCTGCTTTCGAGTTGCTGCAGCACTCTCATGCGGGCTAACCGAAGGCCTTCTTTTTCCCGCCAGCGCACCGCTTCTTCGGCACTCATCCGCGGCTGGGATTGGTTGGGCTTCTCGGTCGCCTCGGCTTGCTGAGCTTCAACGGATTTGCTTTCCCATCCTCTGGCCATGCGCCCATTATAGAGCGGCCTCCCGCGAGTGATTCCGTTCGGAGAGTCTCCCGACGGGTCGACGAACGGACCGGTTCGAGCCAACCAGCGACCAACGAAGCACCCGACCAACGAAGCACCCGACCCACGAGGCATCCGACCAACGAGCCATCTGACCAATGGACCGTCCGATCAAGAAAGTTCTTCTTTGGGAAAATAAACTGTCCGGAAATCCGAACACGCACAGAAAGAAATTCCCGACAGACTGGCGCTGCGGTTATAATTTGCAGGTTTTTCCGAATTACTCAGCGGTCCGCCTTTTGAGGGGGAGGCGACGACCTGGAGCTGTGATTGTTGTATCCCACCACTGCGCCGCACTTAGAGCCCAGTTCGCTGCCAAGCCCCACGCCCATACGGGGCGCCAGTATCCCGCTTTTGTTTTACTGTCCTCAGCGTCACACCGGCTATTTTCGGCGAACTGCCGGGAAGCCTGCTTTGCCGGATCGAATCTATGCCAGCTCTCAGTTTTCCGCTTTTCCTCCTAGGTCGGAGAGTCAGGTGAATCCAGTATTCCTGCCGCTCCATAATTGGGCATTCAATATCTGTGGGGAAGAGGCGGACGAGAGTGCACTCGATCATTTAGCAGCACCGGCCGCGAAACATTGGCTGGTCTTTCTGGCCGAGGGTTTCGTTCATGCCGACTGACTCTTCCGGCGCAGCCCGTGGCCTGATTCACTTCGCTCAACCCGAGGCCCTCGCTGACCCCGAGGAGCTTCTGGCCGCTTACTTCCGTTCCTCCAGCGTAGGCCTGGCCATCCTTAACCAGGAGTTTCGCTTTATTGCTATCAACGACGCCCTGGCCGTCATGAATGGCCTGCCCGCCGCCGAGCACTTAGGCAAGACGTTACGTGAGGTTCTGGGCACGGTTGCCGATCTGGTTGAGCCTCATCTTCAGCGCGTGTTTTCTACGCGCGAACCGGCGAACGTTCAGGTTTCGGCGACTCTTCCAACCCGAATAGATCCCGGCCACTGGATCGCGCACTACCTCCCCATCGCGGATGTCAACGGCCAGGTCACGCGAGTTGCAGTCGTAGTAGTTGAGACTACGGAGCAAAAAAAGCTCGAAGAATCGGTAAGTCTTCTCGGCGGAACACTGCGCCGGGAGAGGGAACGCATGCAGATGCTTTTGGACGTCAGCGCCATCATGGCGTCGAACTGGAATCCCCACCATGTTTTCCCTCGGATCTCAGCGCGTCTCCGTCGCGTTCTGCGCCATGAATATGCCGGCTTTGAATTACACGATGCCGGCACCGGACTGCTCATTCGTCAGGTCGAGGATTTTCCTCTCGGCAAGGGCCTTTTATCCGCCGTTCCCATCATTACCAGCAACAGTCCCGAGGGTCTTTCTCTGCGGGAACAGTCGCCGTTGATTTTCTCCAGAGAACAGATGCTGGCTTTTGAGGCGGAGATTACGAAGAGTTTCTTGTCAGAAGGACTCCAATCTCTATGCTGCATTCCCCTTTTCCGGCCGGACGCCCCCTTGGGAGTTGTCGTACTCGGCAGCACTCGGACGAATGCATTTCATCCGGAAGATCTCACACTCTTAAATCAAGTTGGCGCTCAACTTGCCGTGGCCCTAGAGAATCAGCGTGCTGCTTCGGAAATTGAGAGTTTGAAGGAGCGTCTCGAAGTTGAGCACAAATATCTGGTCGGCGAAATCCGTTCCGAAGGTCAGTTCGCCGAGATCGTGGGCGACAGTCCTGCCCTCAAGCGAGTTCTGGATCAGGTCGTGACCGTTGCTCCTACCGACGCCACCGTGTTGATCCTGGGCGAGACCGGCACGGGCAAGGAACTCATTGCCCGCGCCCTTCACCGCTTAAGCCGCCGCAAGGATGGTCCATTCATCAAGGTCAACTGTGCTGCCATTCCGACCGGCTTGCTGGAGAGCGAACTCTTCGGCCATGAAAAAGGAGCTTTCACCGGAGCCATCAGCAATAAGGTCGGCAGGGTGGAACTGGCCCATGGCGGAACCCTCTTCCTCGACGAGGTTGGCGAAATTCCTCTGGAGTTACAACCCAAACTTTTGCGCATGCTTCAGGATCAGGAATTCGAGCGCCTCGGAAGCAATCGCACCATCAAAGTAAACCTGCGTCTGGTCGCGGCCACGAATCGCGACCTAGCCAAAGGGATGGCGGAGCATGAATTCCGCAGTGATCTGTTCTACCGCCTCAGCGTCTTCCCCATTTTGATCCCTCCACTGCGGGAGCGGCGCGACGATGTCCCGCTACTGGTCCGCTATTTTGTTCTTAAGTTCGCGCAGCGCATGAACCGCAACATCGAGACCGTGCCTCGCGAGACCATCAAGGAGCTGGCGGAATGGCCTTGGCCCGGCAATGTTCGCGAACTTGAAAACCTCATGGAGCGCTCCGTGATTCTGAGTGAGGGGAATGCCCTGCGAGTCCCCCTTTCAGAACTGAAGAAAGAAAATCCGGGGGTCGTGGCCCAGACGGATCACAGCCTGGATAACGCCGAACGCGAGCACATTATCCGTATTCTGCGCGAAACCGGAGGAGCTTTATCTGGACCGGATGGAGCCGCTCATCGTCTGGGATTGAAGCGCACGACCTTGCAATCGAAGATGCAGCGCCTGAAAATCACCCGTCGCGACTACTTGGGGGCTTAGTCGAGTGGTGGCGGAGGCGTGTTTGCCGTAGTGTAAATTCTCGTTCTCCTAAGTCGATCGATAGCTTAACCGACCTTAGATTCAAGCTGACGGCTAATCGGCAATTTGCCGAATACGCGGCACACCTATGAAAGTCCCGTCTCTTTCCATTCTTCGGAACTTGTTCCAAACAGGGAAGTTCTCCCAATTTCATTTGCTCCTAGATTAGGAAGGCCACGTGCACAACGCAGTGCACCACTTTGGCCCTGGCCGGTTTCACCTGACCCAGCCCTAATACCTCGGCCTAAGCCTTTAACCATGAGAAACGATAACGGAGTAGATGACCGACTTGGGGGGATGCAGAAGTGTTAGCCATCAGCCACCGTCAGCCGCTAGTCCTGAAAGTTGCGAGACCCATTCACGAGACATCCGCAGCCGTCCCAAAGCCTCCACCTGGCCGTCGTGAAGATGATCGCTCCGGCTTCGCACCGGGGTGGGGTCCTTCCGTATTCAATGATCAGCCGAACCGTCCTGTCGGTGCCGATGGTGCCGAGATTACACAACCCCAGCCCCCTCCTGTTCTGCACGTCCCAGAGGCCGATCCTCTCTACCTGTTGGCTTGTCAGATTGAATGGGAACGCCGGGAAGAACCAAGCGCCGCTTGGGAGTTGCTGGCCGCAGCCCAAAGCGCCGACGGCGATACCCGCGCTCATGCGCGCTCTTTGCTCTGCATTTCACATGATCTCGGCGGGATCGGTCTTGCCCCGACCCTGGAACACCCTGGCAGGCAAAAACGGAACCTTGCTGCGGAGGCCACCATGAACGCTCCCTATGGTATCGAAATCACCGAGGATTGCACCCGATGTCATCACTCGAAACCTGGTTTTTTCTGCGGTTGGTCGCAGCCCGCATTGCACGCGTTAAATCAGGTCAGCCACAAGAGTACCCTCCCGGCTGGGGCCCTCCTTTTTGTCGAAGGGCAGCCTTCGCGCGGGATGTTCGTGCTCTGTGCCGGCAAAGTCAACCTCTCCACTACCTCACGGGAAGGCAAGATACTGATTCTCAAGACTGCCGAAGCGGGCGAAGCCCTGGGCCTCAGCGCCACCATCTCGGGCGTGGGCTATGAGGTTACCGCCGAGACGGCGACCCCGTGCCAGTTGAACTTCGTGGATCGTAAGCACCTGCTCGAGCTTCTGCAATCTCAACCCGAAATCGGAATTCACACCGCCCACTGTTTGAGCCGGGACTTTCAAGCCGCCTATAGCGACATTCGCGATCTGATCCTCACTCGTTCGTCGGCGGGCAAGCTGGCCCGGCTGCTGTTGGCGCAGTCGCTGCCTCTCACCCTTGCGGCCCTCGAGGATCGCATCCATTCCCCCATGACCCATGAAGAAATGGCGCAGCGCATAGGCTCTTCCCGGGAGACTGTAACCCGGTTGTTAAGCGATCTGAAGAAGAAGCAGTTGATTCGCCTCGATGGGCCCACCCTGGTCATCCGTGACCGCGTAGCCTTGGAGGCATTGGCAGTCTGACCTTCCCCCTGGGTATCCGGAGGACGGCCTCTTTCCCCACCGTCCTCCGGCGCTGTTTCGAAACTGAACTGAATGCTGCTCTACCGAGGCTTAGGCGGAGATGGAACGATGTATACGGGCACGCTGATCAATGATCTGTTCGCGGCGGTGGAAAGAGCGCGGGAGCGAGCGGAGAAGTACGTCAGGCAGCGACAGTGGCATCGCCAATCAGAGAACGTCGCGGTCGGGTTGCCCAGATGGGGCCAAGAAGGCGGTCCGCACGAGCTGGAGCACACGCGGGCAGGCAACTCAGAGTCCGAATAGCTCCCGTAGCCGCTTGGTCTGCGCCCGGCTCACCGGAATCTCCGTCTGCTTCTTGTCGTCCATGCGCAGCTGGTAGGAACTCTTGAACCAAGGCACGACTTCCCGGATGCGGTTGATGTTTACCAGGTAAGATCGGTGTGCCCGCCAGAATAGATTCGTATCCAGCGAGTCCAGCAATTCTTCCAGCGTCCGGCAATTGGATTGTCCTTCCATTCCCACCGGGCCCCCAGTCACCACGGTGATGACGCCGTCTTCGATCCAGGCATAGCAGATGTCTTTCTGATCCACCAGAAACATGCGCCCGATCGCCTTCAGCAAAAGCTTTGCCGGCTGCTTCTGCGACTCCAACATCCGCACCAGGCTTTCAATCTTCTCCGCCGGCAGCCCGTCGGCGTCCTGCTTCACGCGCGCCTTCTGAATCGCCTGCGCCACCCGCTTCTTGTCGAAGGGTTTCAGCAGGTAATCCACCGCATTGACTTCGAACGCTTTCACCGCATATTGATCAAACGCGGTAGCGAAGACAATTTTGGGAAGAGGGATCTTGCGGTCGAGTAGCTTCTTAATCACCCCAAAGCCATCGAGCCCCGGCATCTGCACATCGAGAAAAACCAGGTCGGGACTGTGCTCTTTGATGAGGTTGACGGCTTCCAGTCCGTTTTTGCCCTGAGCCACGACACTTACATCATCGGCATTCTTCAGCAGGTATGCGAGTTCATCGCGAGCGAGCTGTTCATCGTCCACGATTACTGCGGATAAGGACATCGTCACTCCGGAACGCGGCCACAGAACTACTTATCTAAGTATAGTGGCCCGGTTTACCCGGCGCAATGCGAGCCCCCTGTGTACTCAGTAGTTAAGACGCTACTCATTGCGGACGCTGCATCATCCCGCCCATATCCATCTTGGTATAGCCCGCGGGAATTTCAAACAAACTGGAAGGCTGTGATCCTTCCTGAATGTTGCGCAATTCTCCGCCATTGTTCTTACCCTGCCATTTCACCGGGAAGCGCAGTTTGGGGTCGATCCAGAACGTGTTCGAGTCTCCGCTGGCACTCGTGCCTTCATACTTAACCGTGCTGCGCCCGTTCACCGTATCGCTCCCAACCTTATGGCAGCTTCCGCCCTTGTTCTTTTCCTGCTGGAGCCAGTCGGCGCAGGCGGCGTCGGCATCGCCGGTGCGGAAAAAATTGTACGCGCTGCGCTGGTTCGCCATTTGGATCGGGATTTCCATGTACATGTGTTGCTGATCCATCAGTACCGTGGAAGTCCCGGCGGCGAAATTCACGATCACCGCTCCGCCCATTCCCCGGGCATTGCTGGCTGCGGATTCGATTCGCATCTTGTCTTTGGCGAAATAAATCTTGGCTTTGGACGCTGTCTCGGCTTTCTGCGTGTCCACAATCTCAGCCGAGAACTCGGTTTGCGCAAGCGCCAGACTGGCCAGTACCAGCAAGGCCACGAAACAGGAAACTCGAATCATTGCTCGATACATGACACGCTCCGGCAAACGCCAGTCCCTCCGGCGCAGAGTGAAAAACACAGGTGAAGCGGGAAAAGCATACCAGAAAGATCCCGCAGTCAGCGGCTTAACCGTCAAGCCTTATTGTCATTTATTGTTACTATCATGTTCGTTACTGTCATGCTGAGCAAGGATTGAGCTTCGCGAAGCGAAGCTCAACCGCAGTCGAAGCATCCCTATCCCAACTGCGAACTCGCTTGGCTGGGATAAGCAGCCGAAAGCCATTCCGATTCGCTGCGAACTCTCAGTACCCATGCCGTCCCTTAGGCTTAGATTCTCCGCGCGCGATCCACTTCGACAGAAACGTGCTCGCGTGCTCTCGAAAACCTGTCTCTTGATAAAGCTCCAGCGCCGCCGCATTCTCGCGTACGACCTCCAGATGCAGGGCGCGAATTCCCGCATCCCGCGCCGCGTCTTCCACGAACGCCATGGTCGCGCGTCCCCAGCCACGCCCGCGATATTCTTCCCGCAGATAAAACTCGTCGACGAATGCGTCCCTCCCCAACCACTCCAGACTATAGCCAAAGCACAGCACAATATAGCCGACGGGAATCTTGCCATTCAGAATGAGCCAGGCACGACCGAGACTCTGGTCGCGCAGCATTGTGATCAGCGCAACCCGGGCTTTGCCCTCGTCAAAGCCGTGACCATCGAACCTGTAGTACTCCCGCATAAACGCGAGAAGAATCTCGACGTCGGACTCCAGTGCCAGACGAAATTGCGGGTCCTTGCTCATTGCGGATCGTTGCTCATTAAGGTCATGTGGGGACAGCCGCCCTCGGCTGTCCGGTCGAGCATAGCTCGACCACCTGCTCATCCCACATTCTCCAGAGCCAGCGCCATCCCCATGCCGCCGCTCACACACAGCGTGGCAACTCCGCGCCGGGTATTGCGCTTCAACATCTCGTGCAATAACGTGACGGTGATGCGCGTCCCGCTGCAGCCAATGGGATGTCCCAAAGCAATCGCCCCGCCATTCACGTTGAGCCGGTCACGATTGAAATTCAAGGTGCGGTCGCAAGCCAGCACTTGAGCCGCAAAGGCTTCATTCAACTCGACGAGCCCAAACTCGTGTAGCCGGAGATTGTGCTTGTCTTCGAGCTTGCGCAACGCCGGTACTGGCCCGATCCCCATCGTCCGTGGATCTACTCCCGCCGAAGTCACCGCCAGGATTCGCGCCAGCGGCTTCAAATTGTTCCGCTTTACAAACTGCTCGCCCGCCACGATCACAGCTGCCGCTCCGTCGGTGATTCCAGATGAATTTCCTGCGGTAATGGTTCCGGTCGATTGGCCAGGTTTGGAAAATACGGGCGCAAGTTTTGCCAGCTTCTCCATACTTGCGTCCGCAAACGGATGTTCGTCCTTGGCAAATGTGACCGCGCCCTTTTTCCCTTCGATGGTCACCGGAACAATCTCCGCGTCAAACCTGCCGGCCGCGATTGCCCGCGCCGCGCGGGTCTGCGACAGCAATGCGAATTCGTCTTGCTCCTCGCGCGTAATCTTGTACTGCTCCACCAGCACTTCCGCCGTCTCGCCCATCACCATCTTCGCCAGCGGGCAGAAAAATCCATCGCGATACATTCCGTCGACCATTTCCTGATTGCCCAGCCGATATCCCCAGCGCGCTCCGTCGAGATAATAAGGAACTCGCGACATCGACTCCGTCCCGCCCGCGAGAATGCAGTTGGCATCGCCGAGAAGGATGGCCTGATACGCCAGCGCAATCGACTTCATCCCCGATGCGCAGGCTTGGTTCACGGTGTAGGCCGGAACTTCGATGGGCACCCCGCTGCGCACCGAAATCTGCCGTGCTACATTCGGCCCGCCGCCCGCCTGCCGCGCACTGCCAACGATGGCCTCATCAACCTGCCCCGGCTCGACCCCAGCCCGCTCGATGGCCGCCTTGGCCGTGACCACTCCCATGTCCGCCGCAGTGAGCGAAGCTAGCGTTCCGCCAAACTTCCCAATCGGCGTCCGCACCGCGGAGAGAATATAGACAGCCTGCAAACTGCACCTCCAAACGGTTGAGTCTAGCAGGATGGTTTATGTAGGGACAGCCGCCCTCGGCTGTCCAGTCGAGCAACGCTCGACAAGTTTTGTACTCTCAACCGTTGCAGAAATCTCTGTTTTTCGGGAGTGTTAGGATACGGCGTGACCGATGAGTATGAAGATCTTTTCTGTTGTCGCCACTTTTCTCGCGTGCTCTCTGCTGTGCGGCTTTCAGC
>Ga0209006_10001518_pt1 | contig 21030 bp, 14 predicted proteins | sample JacPin_JW_Ref_O2_FD_188567 | JGI IMG/M metagenome (GOLD analysis project Ga0209006, IMG submission 188567) | Forest soil microbial communities from Algoma, Ontario, Canada - Jack Pine, Ontario site 1_JW_Ref_O2 (SPAdes) (version 2) | ecosystem: Environmental > Terrestrial > Soil > Boreal...
CTTCGAGCGCCGGGATTGGGCCGACCAGCCGCCGGCCGAGCGCAAGCGTGTCCTGCTGCGCTTCGCCGAGCGGGTCGAGGCGGCAACGCAGGAGCTGGCGCTGCTCGAGACGCTGGACGTCGGCAAGCCGATTCGCGACAGCCTGTCGGTCGATGTCGCGGCGACGGTGCGTTGCCTGCGCTGGTACGCCGAGGCGATCGACAAGATCTATGACCAGGTGGCGCCGACCGGTCCTACCGCCCTGGCGCTGGTCACACGCGAACCGATGGGAGTTGTCGGCGCGATTGTACCGTGGAATTTTCCGATGCTGATGGCGGCCTGGAAGATCGGACCGGTGCTGGCGGCCGGCAACTCGCTGGTGCTCAAGCCATCGGAGAAGTCGCCGCTGAGCGCAATCCGGCTCGGAGAGCTGGCGCTGGATGCCGGACTGCCGGCCGGCGTTTTCAATGTGGTGCCAGGTTTCGGCCCCACGGCCGGCAAGGCGCTGGCATTGCACATGGATGTCGATGCGATCGCTTTCACCGGCTCCACCGCCACCGGCAAGGCGGTGATGCAATTTGCGGCGCAGTCCAATCTCAAGCGCGTGTCGCTCGAGTGCGGCGGCAAGTCGCCCAACATCGTGATGGCGGACTATCCGGATCTGGCGCGCGCGGCGCGCGCGGCGGCGGCGGCGATCTTCTTCAATCAGGGTGAGATGTGTTCGGCCGGCTCGCGGCTGCTGGTGCAGGAGTCGGTGCGCGAGCCGCTGCTGCAGGAGATCAGCCGCATCGGCCGCAGCATGGCGCCCGGCGACCCGCTCGATCCGCAGACCACGCTGGGCGCGATGGTCGACGAGATACAGACAGGCCGGGTGCTCGACTACATCGCCTCGGGCCGCCAGCAAGGCGCGCGCCTGGCGCTTGGCGGCGAGCGCGTGCGCCGGGACAGCGGCGGCTGCTACATCGAGCCGACCATATTCGATGGCGTTGAACCACAGATGCGCATCGCGCGCGAAGAGATCTTCGGGCCGGTGCTGGCCACCCTGAGCTTCCGCGATCTGGAGCAGGCGCTTCGAATCGCCAACGACACCAGTTATGGTCTGGCCGCGGCGATCTGGACGCGCGACCTCACCACTGCGCATCGCGCTGCGCGCGCGCTGCGCGCCGGCGTGGTGTACGTCAATTGCTACGACGCCGAGGACATCACGGTGCCGTTTGGCGGCTTCAAGCAGTCGGGCTTCGGCCGCGACAAATCGCTGCATGCTTTCGACAAGTACACCGAGCTCAAGACCACCTGGATCGATCTGGCTTGAGTGCGGCCGAGCATGCGTTCGTCGCCACGGTGCCGCGTGGCCTGGCAGATCTGCTGCTACTCGAGCTGCCATCGACCGGCGCGCAGCAGGCGCGCGAGCGCGGCGCGGCGGTCATATTCACCGGCTCGCTAGAAGCAGGCTATCGCGCCTGCCTGTGGTCGCGCATCGCGAGCCGCGTGCTGTTGCAGCTTACCCAGTTCCAGGCCGCAAGTGCCGAAGAGTTCTACGCCCAGGTGCGGGCCTTCGACTGGAGCGCGCATATCGACCCGGCGCGCACCATTGCCTGCGAATTTACCGGTTCGCATCCGAGTATGACGCACAGTCATTACGGTGCGCTGCGATTGAAGGATGGGATCTGCGACCGGCTGCGCGATGATACCGGCACAAGGCCGGACGTGGCGCTGTCGCGGCCGGCGGTGCGGCTGCACGCGCATGCGAACGGGACGCACGTGACGCTGTCGCTCGATCTGGCAGGAGAAGGGTTGCATCGGCGCGGCTACCGCATCGAGGCCGGCGAAGCGCCGCTGCGCGAAAATCTGGCCGCCGGCGTACTGCTGCGCGCGCGCTGGCCGGAAGCGGCCGGGCGCGGTGCCGAATTTCTCGATCCGATGTGCGGCTCGGGCACGCTGGCGATCGAAGCCGCGATGATCGCAGCGCATCGCGCTCCGGGTTTGCAGCGCGAGTACTTCGGTTTTCTGGGATGGAAGGGCCACGACGCGGCCCTGTGGCAGCGGCTGACGACCGAAGCTGCAGAGCTTGCGACCCCCGCGATCGCCAGCATCATTCGCGGCAGCGATATCGATCAGCGCGCACTCGACATGGCGGCAGCCAACGCCGGGCGCGCCGGCGTTGCAACCCTGATCCGCCTGGAGCGCAGCGCGGTCGCCAGCGTGCGGCCGGTGACCGATGCGCCCGGATTGATCTGCACCAATCCGCCCTATGGCGAGCGGCTCGGAGATGAGCTCCAGGCGCGCACCGTGTTTGCCGGGCTCGGTCAGACGCTGCGAGAGCACTTTGCAGGCTGGGACGCCGCCATCCTGACTGCGTCACCTGACACGGCGCGCGAACTTCGATTGCGCAGCTATCGGGTGCACGAACTCTGGAACGGCGCCATTGCCGTCAGGCTGCTGCGCATCGATTTGGGCGCGCCGGGTGCGCAGAATGTCGAGGCCCGCCGCCAGCAGCAGCAGGCCGAGGCCGCGGCGAGCCCTGGCGGCCAGATGTTCGCCAATCGCCTCGACAAGAATCTGCGCCGCCTGGCCAAGCTCGCGCAACGCGCGCAGGTGAGCTGCTACCGGCTATACGATGCCGACATGCCGGAATATTCATTTGCGATCGACCGCTACGCCGTGGCGGCCACCGCCGAGGTGCATCTGCACGTGCAGGAGTATGCGGCGCCTTCCACTGTCGATGTCGAGGCGGCGCGGCGGCGGCGGCGCGAAGTGCTGGCCAGCCTGCCGGGCGTGCTGCAGATTCCGCCGGAACGCATCCATCTGCGGCTGCGAACGCGCCAGAGCGGCTCCGGGCAATACCAGCGGCAGCGTGCCCTCACGGGTTCGAACGCGGATGAGCGCAGGCTGACGGTCGAAGAGGGCGGGTTGAAGTTCCTGGTGAACCTCGACGATTATCTGGACACCGGCCTGTTTCTCGATCATCGCCTGACGCGGCAGCGGCTGCGCGAGCTCGCGCCGGGTGCACGCTTTCTGAACCTGTTCTGCTATACATCGAGCGCGACGGTATACGCCGCGAGCGGCGGTGCACGCAGCAGCGTCAGCGTCGACCTGTCCGGCAATTACCTGGACTGGGCGGCGGGCAACTTCAAGCTCAACGGCCTTGATCCCGCACACCATCGGCTCGAGCGCGCCGATTGCCGGCAGTGGCTGCGCGAGGCCGACGCGCATGCGCCGTTCGATCTGATCTTTCTCGACCCGCCGACGTTCTCCAATTCCAAGCGCATGCAGGGCGTGCTCGATGTGCAGCGCGATCATCCCGAGCTGATTGAACTGTGCCTGCGATTGCTCGCACCGGGCGGCGTGCTGCTGTTCTCGACCAACGCGCAGCGCTTTCGGCCGGATCCTGTGCTGCTGCAGCGCTGGCAGGTCAGGGATATCTCGGCCAGGATGCTGCCGTTCGATTTCGAGCGCAACCCGCGCATTCACCGTTGCTTTGAGATCAACGCTCCGCCGGCATAGCGGCACACCCGCGCCAGCGGCGGGCGTTGGCAAATGTGCGCAGCTTACTGCGCGTCTTTTTCCGCCTGTGCGCGCCGCGCGGAGTCCTGTTGCACCGCGGCCTCTGCCTGCTGCCGGGCGCGGTCTTCCATCTGCTTGGCCTGGCGCGCCTGCTCGAGTTCCGCGGCCGAGCCTGCGGCTGTGCCGGTTGCGGTGCCGGCCAGACCGCAGCCCACCAGGCAGGCGGCGCAGGCGAGCGATAGCAGAAGGTGCTTCACGCGGTTATTTTAAACCAGATCGCGCGCCCACTGGCGGCGAATTTAACCCTTCAGGCCGGAGGCTTATGGCGCTTGAAGAAGCGTGTAATTCGCTGCGGCGCGTCCGGAGCCAAACCTTCGTTTTTGAACAGTTCGAGCGCGTGGGCGTCGTGCAGGCTCAAGCCGTCACTTTCGATCAGGGCGCGCTTGCTCACCTGGTTTGCGTACCATGAGTTCGCCAGGATATCGGCCGACAGGCTCGCCAGCTCGGCCTCGAACTGGGCGTCCGGAAAGCAGAAATTGGCCAGGTGCATTTCGTGCGCCTGAACCCCCGAATAGCTGCGGCAGGTGAACATCATCTCGCTCGCTTTGGCGGTGCCCACGCGATGCGGCAGCCGCAAGCTCAAGCCCCAGATCGGCGTCAGTCCCCAGCGTGCATAGGCATCGCAGAATTGTGCGGATTCGGCAGCGACAATCAGATCGGCAGCCAATGCGAGCTCCACCGCGCCGGTCGAGCAATGGCCCTGGATTGCGGAAATCACCGGTTGCGGTAGGTCCGCAAGTTTGTCGATCACCTCGGAGTGATAGTGCGGCTTGGCGCGCGCGCGCACGTACTCGAGCACTTCAGTCATGTCGTAGCCGGAGGAGAAATTGCCGCCGGCGCCGCGCAGAATCACCAGACCAACGCTCTTCGTCTCACGCGCAATCGCGTCGACATGCTGCTCGAGTGCCTCGAACACATCCTTGCTAAGGGCGTTGAGTTTCTCCGGACGGTTCAACGTCAGGATGGCGGCGCCGTGATTATTTTCCCGCAGCACCAGGCTGTTCATCGTAAGCTCCCAGGAGGACGATTCCACCAGCCGCCACCGAGTGCCTGGAACAGACCCGCGGTGTCGGAATAACGATTGGCCTGCGCCTGCACCATCGCCAGTTGCGCCTGCTGATAGGTTTGTTCGCTGTTCAGCACCGCTACCAGGCTGATCGCGCCGAGTTGGTACTGAGCTCGTGCCAGATCGAGCGTCACCCTGGCGGCGCGATCCGCCTCCGCGCTGGCCTTGAGCGCATCGGCATCGGCCTTGAGCGCGCGCAGCGTATCGGCGACATTCTGGCAGGCCAGAATGACGGCAGCCCGGTATTGGGCTCCGGCCTCGTCCAGCGCGGCATCTGCGGCCCGCCGCTTATGCAGCAGTGCACCGGCGTCGAACAGCGTCTGCGTCAGCGAAGCACCGACGTCCCAGAATCCGTTGCCGGGAGTGAACAACTGTCCGAGTTTCAGCGCCGCCGAGCCGATGTCGCCATCGATCGTGAATTGCGGCAGCATGTTGGCGAGCGCCACGCCGGCCTGCGCCGATGCCGCATGCAGATTCTCCTCGGCGGCACGTACATCGGGCCGTTGGGCGACCAGCTGCGAGGGCAGGCTCACCGGCAGATCGCGCGGCAGTGTCAATTCATCGAGGTTGAAACTTTCCTCCGGCTCCTCCGAGGGCAAGCGTCCGAGCAGCGCCGTCAATGCATCGCGCGCCTGTCCGACCTGCTTTTGCAGCGGCGGCAGGCCGGCGGCCGTCTGGGCTTCGGCCGATTGCTGCGTCAGCAGATCGAGTTCGCTCGCGGTGCCGAGCGCCTGCTGGCCTCGCACTGATTCAGTCAGTTGATGTTGCAGCTCGAGCAGGCGCTCGGTCGCGGCGATCTGGCCGCGCAGCGAGGCTTCCTGCACGGCGGTCACGACCACGTTGCTGCTCAATGTCAGATAGGTGGCCTCAAGCTGATAGCGGCTGTTGTCTTCCTGGGCCTTCGCGGCCTCGACCAGCCGCCGGGTGCCGCCGAATACGTCCGGCGCATAGCTTAGGCTTAACTGTGCGGTATAGAGGCTGTAGATCGAGCTCGGCGAGACAGTCGGGTTGGAGATGGAATTGGTGGCGTACTCGGATCGATCGGCGCTGAACCCAGCCTGGATGGTCGGAAAGTAGCTTGCGCGCTGTGCGATATAGAGCTCGTGCGCCTGGCGCAGGGCGGCCTTGGCGGAGTCAACATTGGGATTGCCCTTCAGTGCCGCTTCGACCAGCCGTGACAGTGCCGGGGATTGAAACAGCGTCCACCACTCGGCCGGGACGTCCATGCCGGCGACGAAGCGTTGCGCCTCACCTGCCGTGCCTTCGACTGACGACGTTTCGCCCTGCGACGGCGCGCTGCCATAACCGGTCGCGGCGGGCGGCGCTGGCCGCTTGAAATCCGGTCCGACGGCACAGGCCGAGACACTGGCCGCCAATGCGACCGCGGCGATTCGCAGTGAAATCACGAACCCCATCGTGCGCTTCCGCGTCGATCCTCGGCCCAATGCTCGATCACATGGTACATCGAGGGCAGCACGAACAGTGTGAGTACCGTGGCTATCGCGAGTCCTCCGACCACCACGGTTGCAATCCCGCGCTGGACGTCGCTGCCGACGCCGGTATGAAGTGCCGCCGGTAACATGCCCAGCGTGGCCACAGTGGCGGTCATGAGTACCGGCCGCAGACGTTCGGTCGCGCCCTTCATGATCGCCTCGTGCAGGTCCAGGCCGGACTTTCGCATGCGGTTGAGGTTCGCCACCATGATGATGCCGTTTTGAACCGCGACGCCGAACAGCGCGATGAATCCAACCCCGCTCGCCACATTGAGTGTCTGACCGGTCAAGTGCAGCGAGATCAGGCCGCCCAACGTGGCCAGCGGCACTACCCCCAGGATCAGCGCGGCCTGGCGGAATGAGCCGATGCCCACTGTGAGCAGGATCAGCATGAATCCCATCACCATGGCCAGGATCACCAGCAGCCGCGATTCCGCCCGACGCTGGTTCTCGAACTGTCCGCCCCATTCTAGCCGGATTTTTGCTGGGTCGAACTGCACCCGGGCGCCGATCTTGGCCTGGGCTTCGTTAAGGTATGAAGTCAGATCGCGTTCCCGATTATCGATCCGAATCGTAAGATTGCGCTGGCCGTTCTCACGCGTGATGGTGCTCTCCCCGGAGCGCAGTCGAATGTCCGCGAACTGCGCCAGCGGCACCTGCATACCGCCGGAGGTATTGATTAACAGGTTGCCGAGCGCTTCGGGCCCTTTGCGCGCATCCGGCGCGAACCGCACCGTCAGCGGATAGGTTCTCTCACCCACATACACGGTCGACACCGGCGCCTGGCCAACCCCGGTCTGGATGACATTCTGAAGATCCGTCATATTGATGCCAAAGCGCGCGGCCTTTTCGCGGTCGGGCTCGATTTCGATCTGCGGTATCGGCGGCTCCTGGAAGATCGAGGCGCTGGAAGTGCCCTGGATGGTGTAGAGCACGTCGACGATCTGACCGCCGATGCGGCGCAGCTCGTTCAGATCATCGCCGAAGATCTTGATCACCAGCGGACTGTGAGCCCCGCCCAGCATGTCGTTCACGCCGTCGATGATCGGTTGGCTGATCCCGACCGAGTAACCGGGCAGGCCCTTGCCCAGATCCGCCGCCAACCGGTCGACGAACTGCTTCTTGGATTCACCCGCTGGCCAGGTGTCATAATTCTTCAGACCCACTGGCGCCTCGACGTGCGACATGGTCCAGGGATCGGTGCCGTCATCGTTGCGGCCGGTCTGGGTCACGACGTACGAGACCTCCGGATATTTGAGGATCGCACGGCGCAAATCGCTCGCCATGTCACTCGCCTGGTCCAATGCCAGACCGGTCGGCATCTGCACTTGCAGCCAGAGCGCGCCTTCATCCAGATCGGGCAGGAAATCGCGGCCGATGGTCGCCCCGAGTGCGACCACCGCCAACAGCGCGAAGATGGCGACACCATAAATAATGCGCGGCTCATGCAGGCATGCGCCGAGCATTCGGTCATAGCGCTGCGTCAGACGCTCCAGCCATCGATTGTGATAGACGCGGCCGGGCTTGCGGAAGGCGTAGTAGGCGAGCCCCGGCACGAGTGCCAGGCTCGTGAGCAGTGCACCGAACAGCGCGTAGCCCATGGTGTAGGCCATGGGCGTGAAAAGCTTGGCCTCTGCGCGCTCGAAACAGAACAGCGGCAGATAGGTCGTGATGATGATCAGGCTGGCGAAAAAGATCGGCCGCGTCACCTGCAGCGCCGCCGCCTTGACCTCGCTCTCGCTCAACTCCTCGTTGGGCGTGGCTTCGCGCCGCCGCAGCACGGCTTCGGTGACCACGATGGCGCCGTCGACCAGGATGCCGAAGTCAATCGCACCGAGGGACAGCAGATTGGCCGACACCCTGGTGAGATTGAGGAAGCTGAACACCGAGACCAGGGCCAGCGGAATCGACACCGCCACCACAAAAGCGCTGCGCGGGCTGCCGAGGAAGATGATCAGCACCAGGAACACCAGGCCGATGCCTTCGGCAATGGTCCGACCGACCTTGCTGACTGTGGCTCGCACCAGATTGTCGCGGTCGATGTAGGGCACGATCCTGACATCGAGCTTGGCCAGCTCGCGATTGAGCTCGTCGACCTTGGCGTGAATGCCGCGCAGAGTCTGCGACGGATTCTGGTATTTGAGCATCAGGACGATGCCCTCGATGGTGTCAGGATTGTTGTCCTTGCCAAGAATGCCTTCGCGCTCCTGGTGACTGAGGGTTGTGCGCCCCAGGTCCCGGACCAGCACCGGTGCGCCGTTGACCTGCGTGACCACGGTCGAACCGATATCGGCCAGACTGCGGATCAGGCCGACACCTCGAATCACGTAGCTCTGGTCGCCGCGCGACACCCGGCCGCCGCCGGCATTGGTGTTGTTGTTGTTGATCGCATTGATCACATCGGTGATGCCGAGACCATAGTGCTCGAGCTGCTTGGGATCGAGATCGAGCTGGTATTCGGTGGTGAAGCCGCCGAAGTTGGTGTCGTCGACTACACCGGGTACCGCCTTCAGCGCTGGAATCACGGTCCAGCGCTGAATCTCCGACAATTCCTGCAGATTCCTGCTGGCGGATTCGAGCGTGTAGCGGTAGATCTCGCCGCCCGGACCGGCTACCGGATCGAGCGAAGGCGCCGCCGCGGCCGGCAGCGTGGCCTGGCTGATGCGCTCGAGCAGGCGCTGGCGTACCCAGTAGTCGTCATAGCCATCGCGGAACAGGACCGTGATCAGGGACAGACCAAAAGTGCTCGAGGATCGCATCAACAGCATGCCCGGCGTGCCGTTGATCTGCCGCTCCAGCGGCACCGTGATGAGCTGTTCGACTTCTTCCGCGGCCAGGCCCGGTACCTGCGTCGTCACCTGGGCGGCGACGTCGCCGAGCTCGGGATACGCTTCGACCGACAGGGTCTCCCAGGCATACACGCCAAAGCCGGCGATCAGCACGGTCAGCACGATCACCGCCACGCGCCGGTGCAGGCAAAAGCCGACAAATTGGTCAATCATTGAGCAGGATTCCGCCCTTGATCACCACTTGCTCGCCGGCCGCGACCCCCGAGCGGATCGTCACCGACGATCCTTCTTCCAGTTGCGGTTCGACTGTGCGCCGCTCGAACGTCCAGGGCGCGGTGGCGATGAATACGCTGGTGCGATCGTTATTCATCAGCAGCGCGGAAGTCGGTAACACCACCCGTGACTGCGACTGGCCAACGAGAGTGACGGTGGCAAACATGTTGGGTTTCAGGGCGTAGCTGGCGTTCGGAAAAGCGATGCGCAACTTATTGCGGCGCGAATCCGGCTCAACCACGTCGCTTACAAACAGCACCTTGCCGTGCAGGATCTGCTCGGGATAAGCCGCCAGGCTCACCTGCGCGTCCTGGCCCTTGGCAACCGCGCCGATATCCTTTTCCGCAACCAGCGCCGTGACCCACACGGTGCTCAGGTCCGCGATCGTCATGATCGGCTGCGTCGGGTCGTTAATCATGTTGCCGGTGGCGATCGCGAGCGTCGTGACGCTGCCTGCGACCGGTGCTCGCACGCTGAGCAGGCGGGAGCGCTGCTCGGGAGCCGTCGACACTCCAATCGCTTTCAGACGAGCCTGGGTTCGCAGGTATTCTGCCGCTGCCTGCGCATGATCGCTGCGCGCCTGATCCAGGTCGCGGTCCGACGCGGTGCCGAGCCTGGCCTGGCCTTCCTGTCGCGTCAGGTTTTTTTCGGTCAGCGCGGCGGTGTCAGCCGCCTTGTCGTTATCGTCGTAGGCCTGCGCCAGATCTGGCGAATCGATCACGACCAGAACCTGTCCCGCGGTGACGCGATCGCCGAGCGCGACTTTCAATTCCTGAACACGCCCGGCCAGCGGCGTCAGCACCGCGGCAGTGCGCGCTGGATCGGATTCGATCACCGCCGGCAGCAGCAGTTTGCCACTGACGGCTTCGGCTGCAGCCGGCATCAAAGTCAACCGCTGTCGCAGCGGCGAGCCCTCCGGGACGAGAATCTTGTCGCCCTGATGGATCAGGGCCGCGGGCGCGCCGCTATCAGCGTTCGATGCGCGGAATAAACCGAAGCCGCGGGTGAAGACCGCGAGAATGAACAGCGCACCGAGCAGGATGCCGCCCCAGAGAAACATTCGACCCAAGGACGTGGCTTCGTGGTTCTGCATTGACATGGGTGCTCCCCCTAACTCCCAACGCGCCGCGGCGCCAGCTTAGCGAGGTTTAGGTGCCGCGCTTATGACAGCGCGGATTGCGGCGCATATTCAGAACCTTATAGTCACTTTAGGGTCAAGTGCGTCCGGCAAGCGCCGCCGGCGCTTCACAGCAGGTCGCGCAGGCGATACCAGAGCATTGCCAGGGCGAGCGCCGGCCGGCGCAGCAGCATGCCACCGGGGAAATTGCGGTGAGGAATGCGCGCAAACACGTCGAACCTTTCGGCGGTGCCGGCGATCGCCTCGGCTACCAACTGCCCGGCGATGCCCGCCAGCGCAATACCGTGGCCGGAAAAGCCCTGCAGAAAATAAACATCCGGTTCGAGACGGCCGAAATGCGGCGCTCGGTTCAAAGTGATGTCGAGCAGGCAGCCCCAGGCATAGTCGATGCGCGTATCGCGCAGTTGCGGAAACACCTTGACCATGCGCGCTCGAGTGGCCGGTGCCACGGCGCGCACATTCAGCAACGAATAGTTGACGCGGCCGCCGAACAGCAAGCGGTGGTCGCTCGAGCGGCGGAAGTAATCGAGGATCCAATTGGTGTCGCAGAGCGCGGCGTTGTTCGCGATCAATTGCTGCGCGCGCAGCTCGCCCAGCGGCTCGGTCGCAATCACGTAGCTGCCGATACTCATGAGTTTGCGTTGCAGCGCCGGCGCGGTGTCGCCGAGCAATGCATTGCCGGCCAGAACGAGCTGCTGGCAATCGACGGCGCCGGCCTCGGTGCGCACATGGATCCTGGCGTCGCGGCGCTTGAAATCCAGGGCGCGGCTGCCCTCGTGGATTTCCACGCCGGCTTGCACCGCGGCTTGCGCCAGCCCGAGCGTGTAGCGCAGCGGATGCAGGTGACCGCTGTTGGAATCGTAGAGTGCGCCGATATAGCGTTCACTGGCGACCGTTGATCGCAGCTCCGCGCGTTCCATCAGCCGCGTGCTGCCATAGCCGTAGCGCTGCGACAGATCGGCCTGCCAGGTCTGCAGCTCCTGCCACTGGCGTTGCTTGATGGCAGCCAGCATCCATCCGTCCACCCAGTGGCAGTCGATGCGGTAGCGCTCGATGCGCTGCTTCAGCAGCGCCAACCCGGCCAGCGAGACTTGCCACACCCGGCGCGCATCCTCGAAGCCCAGCCACCGCTCGAGAGCTGACTGCTCGGCCGCGGTGCCGAAGATCGCCTGGCCACCACTGCGGCCCGACGCGCCCCAGCCGATCCGCTGTGCTTCCAACAGCACCACGCGATAGCCGCGCTCGGCGAGCGAGAGTGCCGCTGAGCAACCGGCGATTCCTCCGCCGATCACGCAGATATCGCTGCGCACCGAACCGGCAAGCGCCGCAGTGGGCGCACCCGGCCGTGCGCTTGCCGTGTAGTACGTGTCAAGGTAATCCGTCAAAGCGCTCTCGGCCATGAACTCCTATTGCCAGAAATCCCGCGCCGAATCAATGGCTTGACTTCTGCTATACGGTCATAAAGCTCGCTGGCCGCAGCGACGGCCCGGCGCAGGCTATGGTCTAATGGCCATCACGCAACACAAGGTGAGCGCTGCCGGACCCTGTATATCCATACAGGCTCTGTGCCGATGCATTTACACCATCATGAGTTCGAAGCGTCCTGTGATCGGGATTCCCGCGGACCGGCGCATGCTCGGTCAGCAGGCGTATCACCTCGCCGGTGAGAAGTACCTGACCGCGGTTCTGGATGGCGCCGGCGGCGTGCCGCTGATCGTGCCAGCCATTGGCCGAGAACTCAGCCTGGATGAACTGTTCGACACGCTGGACGGATTGCTGTTCATGGGCAGCCCGTCGAACGTTGATCCTCGTCACTATCGCGGCGAACCCAGCGAGCGCGGCACGCTGCACGATCCGCACCGCGACGACACCACGCTGCCGTTGATTCCGCGCGCCGTGGCCGCTGGCGTGCCGGTGCTGGGTATCTGCCGCGGGTTTCAGGAGATCAACGTCGCCTTCGGCGGCTCGCTGTGGCAGAAGCTGCAGGAAGTGCCCGGATATCTCGATCATCGCGAGAATCCGAAGCAGCCGCTCGACGTGCAATACGGGCCCGCGCACGAGGTGACTCTCGAGCCCGGCGGGCTGTTGCAGCGGCTGGCCGGCACCGATCGTATCCGCGTCAACTCGCTGCACAGCCAGGGCGTGCGCGAACTCGGGCAAGGGCTGGCGGTTGAGGCGCGAGCCTCCGATGGCGTGATCGAGGCATTTCGGGTCGAGCGCGCGCCCGCGTTTGCGCTGGCGCTGCAGTGGCATCCGGAATGGCGGGTCGCGGACAACGAATTTTCGCGTGCGCTGTTTGCCGAGTTTGGCGCGGCGTGCCGCGCACGAAATTGAGCGCGCCGCAAGCTTCGCCGAGAGGAGCGGTGCGGTACGAATGAAGGTGATCTATGGCTACCGAAATACAACAATTCTTCCGCGATCACGGCATCTCTGAGGTTGAGGCGATCATTCCCGATATGGCCGGCATCGCGCGCGGCAAGATCATGCCGGCCGAGAAGTTTGCCGAAGACGAGGGTATGCGGCTGCCTGAGAGCATTTTTCTGCAGACCGTAACCGGGGACTATCCGCCTGATACCAGCGCGGCGATGAGCCCGGCCGAAATCGACATCGTGCTGAAGGCGGATCCGAAGACAGTGCGGGTAGTGCCGTGGGCTGCAGAACCGACCGCGCAGGTGATTCACGATTGTTTCTATTCCGACGGACGGCCGGTGATGATGGCGCCGCGGCATCTGCTGCGGCACGTGCTCGATCTGTATGCGCAACGCGGCTGGGAGCCGGTGATCGCCCCGGAACTCGAGTTCTATCTGATCGAGCCTAATATCGACGCCGACTATCAGCTCAAGCCGCCGGTGGGTCGTTCCGGCCGCGCAGAGCCGGGGCGGCAGTCCTACAGTATTGCGGCGGTCAACGAATTCGATCCGCTGTTCGATGATATCTACGCTTTCTGCGAGGCGCAGGACATCGAGATCGATACGCTGATCCACGAGGATGGACCGGCGCAGATGGAGATCAACCTGCTGCATGGCGAGGCGCTCGACCTGGCAGACCAGGCGTTCCTGTTCAAGCGCACCGCGCGCGAGGCGGCGCTGCGCCACAAGATGTACGCCACCTTCATGGCCAAACCGCACGCCAAGGAACCCGGCAGTGCGATGCATATTCACCAGAGCATCGTCGACAAGAAGACCCGCAAGAACATCTTCAGCAATCCGGACGGCACGCCGTCGGCATTGTTCTTCTCGCATATCGCCGGACTGCAGCGTTACATCCCGGCGGCCATGTCGCTGTTCTGCTCCAACGTCAATTCCTATCGCCGCATGACACGCTATCTGTCGGCGCCGATCAACGTACAGTGGGGCTATGACAACCGCACCGCGGGTCTGCGCGTGCCGATGTCCGCGCCGGAAGCGCGGCGCATCGAGAACCGGGTCGGCGGCGCCGATGCCAACCCGTACATCGCCATCGCAGCCTCGCTCGCCTGCGGTTACCTTGGAATGACCGAGGGACTGAAGCCGACCGAGCCGGTCACGGGCAGCGCGCACGATATGCCGTACTCGTTACCGCGATCGCTCGACGAGGCGCTGGCACGGTTGCGCGATTGTGAGCCGCTGCTGCAGATCCTCGGCGAGCCGTTCGTGGCGGCCTACACCATCGTGAAGCAGGCCGAGCATGAGGTATTTCTGCAGGTGATCAGCTCCTGGGAGCGCGAGCACCTGCTGCTGAATGTCTAGCGTGCGGCTTTAGCGGCGTGAGTTATTATTTCTAGCGTGAGGCAGACGATGCAAGGTTTCGCCATGGCCACGGCGCTGGCTGCGATGGCGCTGCTGTGCGGCTGCGGGCGGCAACCGGCGGCACCGGATTCGGAGCGGCTGCCCGCTACCGCCGTGGCCCCGGAAGCAGTGGCCGCAGGCGGTCCGCCGCGGGACGCTGACAAGGTCGTCAACGTCTATAACTGGTCCGACTACATCGACCCGTCGGTGGTGCCGGCATTTGAGAAAGAGTACGGCATCAAGGTCAACTACGACGTCTTCGACTCGAACGAAGTACTCGAGACCAAGCTGCTGGCCGGCAGAACCGGCTACGACGTGGTGGTGCCATCGGCCTCGTTCCTGCAGCGCCAGATCCAGGCCGGGGTATTTCAGAAACTCGATAAGTCGCTGCTGCCGAATCTGAAAAATCTCGATCCCGACATCATGCGCCGCATCGAAGTGAACGATCCGGGCAACCAGTATGGCGTCAACTATCTGTGGGGCACCTCGGGCGTGGGCTATAACGAGACGCAGATCGCCGCCGCGATGCCGAACGCCCCGGTCGACAGCTTCGCGATGTTCTACGACCCCAATGTCATCAGGAATTTCCAGAAATGCGGCGTCTCTATCCTCGACGCACCTGATGAGATGGTAGGCACGGTGCTGCTATACCTCGGCAGGAGTCCGAACAGCGAGTCGCTGGATGATCTGCGGGCGGCGGAGAAAGTGCTGCTGGCGATGCGTCCGTTCGTGCGCTACATCAATTCTTCGAAATACATCGAGGATCTGGCCAATGGCGATATCTGTCTGGCGCTGGGTTGGAGCGGTGACGTTGGCCAGGCCCGCACCCGTGCGCTGGAGGCCGGCAAGGCATTCAGGATCAGGTACAACGTCGCCAAGGAGGGGGCGCTGATGTTCTTCGATATGCTGGCAATTCCGGCCGACGCGCCGCATCCGAACAATGCGCACCTGTTCATCAACTACCTGCTGCGGCCCGAAGTGGCGGCGAAGACCTCGAGTTCGATGCATTTCACGACCGGCAATGCCGCAGCCTACCCGCTGGTGGACCCGGCCGTGTATAACGATCGCGAAGTCTATCCAAGCGAGCAGCAGAAGGCCCATATGTATCCCAACGCTTCCCACAGCATGGCCTATACACGCGAGCTCAATCGAACCTGGACACGCTTCAAGACCGGGCATTGACCGCAACGCGCCGGCGCTGAAAATCCATCCATGTCCAATGCACCGACCGCCGCGGCGTCGAGCCAGAGCTACCTGCAGCTCGAGAATGTCAGCAAGCGCTTCGACGATTTCATCGCGGTCAACAACGTTTCGCTGAGCGTCGAGCGTGGCGAGATCTTCTGCCTGCTCGGCGCCTCGGGCTGCGGCAAGACGACGTTGCTGCGGCTGCTGGCCGGGTTCGAGGCCCCGAGTTCCGGCCGGCTGCTGATCGACGGACAGGATCTGGCCGCGATACCGCCCTACCAGCGGCCGGTCAACATGATGTTCCAGTCCTATGCGCTGTTTCCGCACATGACCGTGGAGCGAAATGTCGCCTTCGGGCTCGAGCAGGAGCGGCTGTCAAAGAGCGAGATCGCGCGCCGCGTCGGCGAGATCCTCGATATCGTCAAGATGGGCCCTTATCGCAAACGCAAGCCGCATCAGCTCTCCGGCGGACAGCGCCAGCGCGTGGCGCTGGCGCGCGCGCTGGCGAAGCGGCCGAAGCTGCTGCTGCTCGATGAGCCGCTCGGTGCCCTCGACCGCAAGCTGCGCGAGCACACGCAGTTCGAGCTGATCAACATCCAGCAGCAGCTCGGCGTCACCTTCGTGGTGGTCACGCATGACCAGGAAGAGGCGATGACACTCGCGACGCGCATCGGCGTGATGAATCACGGCGAGATCGTCCAGGTCGGCACGCCGCGCCAGATTTATGAATTCCCGCAGACACGCTTCGTCGCCGACTTCATCGGCTCGGTGAATCTGTTCGAAGGCCGCCTGGTCGAGGACGAACCGGATTTCGTACGCGTCCAGTGTCCGGAGCTGCCGGCCACGGTGCTGATCGACCACGGCATCAGTGCGCCGCCCGATGCCCCGGTATGGGTGGCGATACGGCCGGAGAAGATCAGCCTGTCGCTCGACGCCCAGCAACAGGGCGACAACTGGGCGCGCGGCGTGATCCGGGAAGTCGCCTATCTGGGCGACTGGTCGGTATTCCTGGTGCGGCTCGAATCCGGCCGCGAAGTACGCGCGACAGTGGCGAACAACAGCCGCAAGTCGGAGGACCAGTTTGTTCGTGATGCTCCCGTATACCTGAGCTGGGAAGCCGCAAGCCCAGTGGTCGGCAGCGTTTGAGAGCAGGCATGCTGCAGCGGCTGCGCCAATTCTGCAGTCTGGAACGGCTTGGGCGGCCGGTCGCGACCGCGGTGCCGATGCTGTGGCTGCTGCTGTTCTTCATGCTGCCGTTCCTGATCGTGCTGAAGATCTCGTTCTCCGAGGCGCTGATGGCGATGCCGCCGTACGCGCCGATGATCGAGTGGACGCACGAACAGATGCTGGCGATCAAGCTGCACCTGGCGAACTATCACTTCCTGTTTACCGATTCCTTGTACCTGAATTCGTTTCTCTACTCGCTCAAGGTGGCCACGGTGTCGACGCTGGCATGCCTGCTGCTCGGCTATCCGATGGCACTGGCGATCGCACGTGCTTCGCCGGCGCGGCGCAGCCTGCTGCTGATGCTGGTGATCCTGCCGTTCTGGACCTCATTCCTGTTGCGCATCTACGCCTGGATCGGTCTGCTGAAGGACGACGGTCTGATCAACAATCTGCTGCTGTCGCTGCACCTGATTCACGAGCCGATCCAGATGGCCAATACCTCGTTCGCGGTCTACATCGGCATCGTCTATTCATACCTGCCGTTCATGGTGCTGCCGCTCTATACCAATCTCGAGAAGCACGATGCGACGCTGCTGGAGGCGGCCGCGGATCTGGGCGCAGCGCCATGGAAGGCGTTCGCGCGCATTACCGTGCCGCTGTCGCTGCCCGGCGTGGTGGCCGGGGCGCTGCTGGTGTTCATTCCGGCGGTCGGCGAATACGTCATTCCGACACTGCTGGGTTCGGCAAATCAGCTGATGATCGGGCGCGTGCTATCGGACGAGTTCTTCGAGAACCGCGACTGGCCGGTGGCGAGCGCAGTGGCGATCCTGATCCTGATCGTGCTGCTGGGCCCGATCGTGGTCTTTCAGCGCTATCGCAGCCGCGAGCTGGGAGCGTCGGCATGAAGCGCCGCCGCACGATGCTGTTGCCGACCATCCTCGCGTTCGGTTTCGCCTTCCTGTACGTGCCGATCCTGTCGATGGTCGTTTACTCGTTCAACGCTTCGCGGCTGGTGACGGTGTGGGATCCGGTCCACTCGCCGACGCTCAAGTGGTACACGGCGCTGTTTCACAACGCGCAGATCATCGATGCCGCGTGGCTGTCGCTCAAGATCGCCATCATGAACGCGACCGGCGCCGTGATCCTGGGAACCATGGCCGGTTTTGCGCTGGCGCGCTTCGGCCAATTCCGCGGCCGCGGTCTGCTGGGAGGCCTGACTACCGCGCCGCTAGTGCTGCCCGAGATCATCACCGGGCTGTCGCTGCTGCTGCTGTTCGTCGCCATGGAACAGCTGATTGGCTGGCCCCGCGGCCGCGGCGTGACCACGATCACGATTGCGCATATCAGTTTTTCACTGTCCTACGTGGCGGTGATCGTGCAGGCGCGGCTGGTGGGATTCGACGAGTCGCTCGAAGAGGCGGCGCTCGATCTGGGCGCGCGGCCGGCCACGGTGTTCCTGCGCATTACGCTGCCGCTGATCGCGCCGGCGCTGCTGTCCGGCTGGCTGTTGTCGTTCACGCTGTCATGGGATGATGTCGTGATATCGCAATTCGTTGCCGGACCGGGTTCGAGCACATTGCCAATGGTCATTTTCTCCAAGGTGCGCCTGGGTGTGAGTCCGGACGTGAACGCACTGGCCACGCTGATGGTGTCGCTGGTCGCCGTCGGGGTGGTGGCTTCGGCGCTGTTCGTGCAGAACCGCGAGCGGCGCCGGATGCGCGAGATGCGCATGGCGCTGGCGAGCTAGTTCCCCGCTGCCATGACAGACACCACCCTGCTCGGCCTCGACGTCGGCGGCTCCTCGATCAAGGCGGGCCTGGTGGACATCGAGCGCGGCACGCTGACGTCGGCTTTGCGCTCGGTACCCACGCCGGTGCCCTCGACGCCGGAGGCAGTGCTGCAGGCCTGCGCCCGGGTCGACCGCGAGTTTGGCGGCGCCGGGCCGGCCGGGCTGGCGTTTCCGTCCGTGGTACAGGGGGGGATCGCACGCACCGCGGCCAATGTGGATAAGTCCTGGATCGGCTGCGCCGGCGGCGCGCGACTGTCGCAGCTGATCGGCCGTCCGGTGATTTTTCTGAACGACGCCGACGCCGCCGGGGTTGCCGAAATGTCCGCCGGCGGCGCGGGAATGAATACCAAAGGCGTGGTGATGCTGCTGACTTTCGGCACCGGCATCGGTTCGGCGCTGTTCGTGGACGGGGAGCTGGTGCCCAATACCGAGTTTGGCCACCTGGAATTTCACGGCCAGGACGCCGAGCTGACCGCCTCGGCGCGGGTGCGTACCGAAGAGCGGCTGGACTGGCCGAGCTGGTGTGCGCGCGTTAATGATTATCTGGCGCGCCTGCACGCGCTGTTCTGGCCGGACCTGTTCATCTTTGGCGGCTCGATCAGCGAGGATTTCGATCAGTTCGGTCATCTGCTGGTCAGTCCGACTGCGATCCGGCGCGCCGCCCACGGTGCCCAGGCCGGGGTGGTGGGCGCGGCCTTTGCAGCTGCGCACCAGCATCAGCCCTGACTTGCGGCTCGGACCAACCAGGGGCGCTGTGGTCACATGACGGTTCGCAGCAAACTGCCGCGAGTCGGCACCACGATCTTCACCATCATGTCGCAGCGTGCGGCCGAACTCGCGGCCGTCAATCTTGGTCAGGGATTTCCGGACTACGACATCGACCCGCGGATCGGCGAACTGGTGCACGAGGCCATGCGAGCGGGCCACAATCAGTACGCGCCGATGCCGGGCATGCCGCAGCTGCGGCAGGCGATCGCGGCCAAGCTCGAGCGCAGCTATGCGGTGCGTCCCGATCCGGAGCTGGAAATCACCGTGACGCTCGGCGCCACCGAGGCGATCTTCTCGGCCGTGCAGGCCCTGGTCGCCGCGGGCGACGAGGTCATTGTGTTCGATCCCGCCTATGACTCCTACGATCCGGCGGTGCAGCTCGCCGGTGGAGTGTGCATTCACGTGCCGCTGCAGCCGCCGCGCTTCCGTTACGATTGGGAGCGTGTCAAAGCGGCGCTGACGAATCGCACGCGGCTGCTGATCGTCAATTCGCCGCACAATCCGGCCTGCACCTGCATCAGCTCGCAGGATCTGGCGGCGCTCGCCGAACTGCTGCGCGGCCGCGACATCTATCTGATCGCCGACGAAGTCTACGAGCACATGGTGTTCGACGGTCAGACGCACCACAGCGTGCTGGCCGTGCCGGAGTTGCGTGAGCGCAGCGTCGCGGTATTTTCATTCGGCAAGACACTGCAGGCGACCGGGCTGCGCGTCGGCTATGCGGTCGCGCCGCGCGCTCTGACCGCGGAGCTGCGCAAGGTGCATCAGTTCAACACCTTTACCATTGCGACGGCATACCAGGTGGCGATTGCGCGCTACCTGGGCGAGCGCCCGGACTGCGGCGGGTCATTGCGCGCACTGCTGAGCGGCAAACGCGATCGCCTGGCCGCCGCGCTGGCCGACAGTGCTCTGGCGCTGCCCCGGGCCGAGGGGTCGTTCTTTCAGCTGATCGATTACGGGGCAGTGAGCGATGCGGTGGATACGCAATTCGCGGAGGAACTGCTGACGCGCGCACGCGTGGCGAGCATTCCGCTGTCGGTGTTTTACGAACGGCCGCCGCCCATGACGCTGCTGCGCCTTTGCTTCGCCAAGCGCGACGAGACGCTCGATGAAGGCGCCGCCCGCCTGCGGGCCTACGTGCGCGGGCTGCGGGGTGGCACTGTAACGGCGGCGCCGACTGCGCCCTGAAAGGACACTACGTGAAGAAATCCACGCGCGTGAATCATCCGCCGGAAGTCGACGTACCGGCCGGCAACCGGCCCGTGGTAGCGCCGATCTACCAGACGGTCAAGTTCGAATTCGACACCGTGGACGACACGCTGCAGGCACTGAGCGGCGAGCGGCCGGGGTTCTTCTACCTGCGCAGCTCCAATCCGACCACGCGAGCGCTGGAACTCACGCTCGCCGAACTGCAGGGCCGCGAGGATTGCCTGGTGTGCGCATCGGGCGTCGGCGCGATTGCGCAGGCGCTGCTGGCGCTGACTCGACAAGGCGATCACGTACTGTGCTTTCTCGAAAGCTATGGCCCGACGCGCTATCTGATCCGGCGCCTGCTCGCCAGATTCGGCGTCAACCACACGCTGCTGTCGATCGCCGATCATGCCGGCATCGAGCGTACGCTGGCCGCGCAGCCGACCCGGCTGGTGATCTTCGAAAGCCCCACCAATCCGATCAACAGGATCGCCGATATCAGCGCCATCACGCGTCTGGCACGCGCGCACGGCGCCCTGACATTGCTCGACAACACCTTTGCCGGCATGCATCAGCACGGGCAGTACGAGATCGACCTCTATCTGCACAGCCTGACCAAGTTCGCCTCCGGACACGGTGACGTCATGGGTGGCGCCGTGATCGGCAGCGCTGAGCTGATCGGCACCATGCGGCAGGACTTCTCGATACTGGGCGGCGTGCTCGATCCACATGCGGCCTTCCTGCTGCAGCGTGGGCTGAAGACCTACTTCGCACGCTACCGGATGCAGTGTGTCAGCGCGCAGCGGGTTGCCGAGTTTCTGTCGGCGCATCCGGCGGTTGAGCGCACTCATTATCCTGGTC
>Ga0209006_10001520_pt1 | contig 21019 bp, 24 predicted proteins | sample JacPin_JW_Ref_O2_FD_188567 | JGI IMG/M metagenome (GOLD analysis project Ga0209006, IMG submission 188567) | Forest soil microbial communities from Algoma, Ontario, Canada - Jack Pine, Ontario site 1_JW_Ref_O2 (SPAdes) (version 2) | ecosystem: Environmental > Terrestrial > Soil > Boreal...
GTGTTCAACTCTAACTTTATATAAACGTTCTGCCCTCTGTTTTTTTGCTCGCTGGTCAGTGCCACTCAAATCGAAGCGTTCATTCCGATGGAGAAACGCCTTGACGATCAAAAACGAGAGATTAAGGACATTATCCGGCGTGCGAAAGGAAATCCGGATAGGACGGGTTCCCTGGTGGGTGTAATGAACACGGATGAGATACTTCGTTCTTAGTTCCTGCCTGACCTAGCGACGAGAAACTCTGCAGAGATTGATCGAATTGACGCACTCTCGTCATTCATCACTGAAAATCATAGCAGCGGGAGACATCAAGCATTTCTTCAGAGATTTCCCCGACCTTGAAGAAGCAGCCATCAACGCGATTTACGACCTTTGTGAAGACCAAGATTCTGAGGTTTTACATATCGAGATCTCACCATCCTTTTCGTCTCTCATACAGTTGCAGGTGCGAATGGCTGGATATTCCGCCATCACTCAAGTGTCGAAAGAGCGGCCAAATTGGGTCAAGAGAAACGCTGACGTTTTGGTGCAGTTACTGCAAAGCGGTTAGTCTTGTCTAAAACGAAGACACCGAATGATGTCACCTTGGTTCAAACGCATCAGGTTTTGTCCCAGTCTTTGAGGCAGTATTCGAACTTCTGTGTTCTTTGACTATCCAAAGTTGAAAACGTTCACTCACCCAGCTTTGATCCACCTTGTACAGATGAACCTGACGAAGTCATCGTTGTCAAAAAAGCTCTTGTTGAGCACCTTGATATGGATTGCTGTGTTACCTTGGGTGTTCTTTGTGATCAGATCGTACCCCCAGATGATCTGGCTGACGAAGAAGAGCAATTTATTCGAGACCGACTAAGATCCTTGGTACTATCTTTCATCACAATGGAAGCTAAAAGGGCCATCGTCGAGCGGCATGCAAGCCAACTGGATAGCGGTGCAGAAGAGGTTCTGGTCAATGCACTTTGGATGGTCAGGATTCCCACTGATGCTTGGGATCATTGACGTCAAACTTATCAATCTCCTGCAGTCCATTCCGAAATTGAGCAACAAGGACATGGCGATAGTTGTCAAAGACATTCTCGTGCTGTTACCATCCTACAAGACCCCGCATTCGCCTCGGGGGATTGAGCTCCTTCGACAGCTCCTGGACAAAGCGAATGCCTCTTTCCGAACTGATTTCCGACCAGGCGACCGCGCGTCATTTGAGAACACTCGGTTCCATCTCGGTCTCGCAAATTTTATTGTTCTCAAGGAACACGTTTGTTCTCCGGTCAACCTGTTGCAATTTTACTGTACACACTTGATAGGAAAGATGACCTTGGCGAAACTCGCCCCGGATGATGCAGCGTCAATTATCTCCGACACTGCTGAAATTCTTTCCGCATGTGATGACCAAAGCAGAGAAGGCCCACACGTTGGGCTGGTACCTCTGCGGAGACAAGTTGTTGATGCATGCCCCATTCTGTTAGAGGTAAACCAGGCTTTCTACTCTCATCATATTCATATGGCTAATGCAAACGTCGGTACTAGCGACTTGTAGATTCAAGGATGGCCCATATGAGGTCATGGAGGGCCTGTAAAGCTTTATTACGAGCGTGTTTGCAGGTAAGTGGATCACTCCTCCAGTCTACGAAGTCAATGACCACTCCATTCCTCTTTAGCGCAAACAAGAATCAAAGTGGACCGTTCCGACACCACTTGCAAATTTACTTCGCAACATCAGTGTTTTACCGCAAAGCCCAAATGAAAAAGGGGACTTTCAGGATGTCCAAAACCTCATCAGGGTTCGCAGTGGGCCGCTCTTCGCTCTCGTTTGTTGCCAACCATCCTCTCTTCTATGTTTGCGCAGTCACTAGTGCAACTACCCATCAAGCTTGGCTCACATCAATCGCCTACTCAAGCTACTAACATCTTGTCAGATCCAGTCAGGTCAATACATAGCAATGCTCGCTCATCGCTTCCCGCCCGACCATCTTCCTTGTCACAAGATTTTGATCTTCGACGTCGCCTAACGCTTAATGATACGAAGGCTGAGCCGGCATTCCACACCACAGGGGGACACTCTGCGTCTACTTCAACATCAAGTAAGCGCTCAACGGTGACTGACGGTTCGCCACGTCCTTCGAAGAAAGTGAAACAAGGTGATGGTGGGGGGACAGATAGCGGGCCCTCACTTCTCAGCCGAATGGGAAGTTCTGTGTCGAATGGTCCCCGGGACCATACAACTAGCAGACAAGGGCGAGGTGCTTCACAAGGGACAAACCAAGTTGATCTCAATTTATCAGAAGATGAAAAGAGTCCTGCGGGAGGATTCAGCATTCTTGGTGCCGCAAAAGCTCAACGTAGCACCGAGTCGAGTCAATTGCCAGTGTCCTCGCTTCTTGATAGAATCAGGGACCTTACACCCGATGATGATGACTGGGCACGCAAAAAGAGGAGAAGAGGGAAAGTACATCGTTGAGGCCGTTGCATAGGCTGGTCTTATGGTGATGTGGATTTTTATTTTGGAAAGAATTTAAACGAAAACAATAGCCCGTTGGGTCGATTCCTTATTATCCCATAATCGATCAAGTTTCCAAGGGGTAACGAAGTACTTCAGACTGACTTGGAATGGAAGCATAACGAAGATCTGCTGATCGCCGCTCAGTATGTACATCAATCCACACGTGTAAATGAAGCTCGTAATTTTACTCCTACTGGCATTGACCTCGAAGGAGACTACTACTGAAGAAATCCTTGACAATGGAGACCTAGGCGCGAAGGCACAGTCATGGAGGCTGACATGGACAATTTGCCTTTCTAACCGAATGTGGCGTTCTTCCCATCATGCACTCGGCATAGAGGCTTGCCGCCGCTGACTAGGCACACATGCGATATCCCGAACCCGAATGGCACCTCGAACCATGATTTATATCCTACATTTGGTTTTTTCTCTCTCTCTTGGAGTCCTAGCGAGTCAAATTGCCGATAGTCCACTTCAAGTGTGTCATTGCTTGACCTCAGAAAGCGAATTCAGGCTGACCATATTATGCAAATGAAGCGACGAGACTCTGCTACCGGTGATTCTCAATGTACCCCCGTACGTGGAATGTTCATTACTCTACGATATGTATGTACATATCATTGATTTCGGCTTAGGCACTGTGCATCTCTGCGGTCGTCAGCGGTTCTACTGTGCAGTGTCAGTGCTTTCCGAGTATCTTTGTGCTGTTCCTAACGGGTGCAATATCACTACCTCAGACATCGTGCAAAGCACCGGAGCGTATAGTCTTGGTTGGATGGGGATGTACGCCATTGTATCCGGTTCACCTTTCACAGCAATATTTACCGTACTTATCCGCAGGGGTTTTGGCGACACTATGGCCAACAGCCCCATGGTTGTCATGTGGCCTAATTCCGATGGAACGATCACACTTTCACAACGCGAGACCACTGCAGAGGTAATGCCAACCGTTGTTAGCGATCCACCCAGGATCGCAACCTTATCAATGTCGTTGAGTTCCGTAAGTTGCACTTATCAGAAGCGTCTCGACAAGATTAGAACTGATCTGTTACAGACAAGTGGCACACAGCCCAAACTTGCCTATACTATACCTGTAAGTAGATGGAGGGCCAAATGCGCAAGACTGATAATTTTATTGTAGGCCAACACTGATACCATACAAAATGTCATTTGGGCGTTCGGTACCCAACCTCCGGGCTCTTCAGCAGTGGATGCTGTCCTCCAACAGCACTTAACGTCCGGAACGTTCACACTTGACCTGACAAACCCCTTGAACCCAAATGCCACAAATATCACTTCCCCTGCGTCAACTCTCATGTCATCTCCATCTTCAGTGAACAGTGTCCCGCTATTGTATTATGAAAAATTAATTGTGGCTCATGCTACACTCTGCGCTGTCGGGTTTCTCGTTTTCCTCCCAGCAGGCGCCTTACTGGCTCGTTACCTTCGTACGTTCACCCCATCGTGGTTCCGAGGGCACTTCCTCGTGCAATTTGCCATCAGTATGCAGCTATTATTGTAAGGTTCCATTGTAACATCCTAACTGAGAAACGGCATCCATCCAGGTGGCCCAATCATCATTGCAGGCGTCGCGTGCGCTATTCAATCCGTGCAATCAATACACGCTCCTCATTTCAGCGACGTTCATAAGGTACCCTTAGATTTTTTGCATCTCATGACTGAATGTCCGACACCGTTCAATGGTAGAAATGGGGACTTGCTATCTTCATTTTGTACTTTGTGCAACTTGCGTCAGGCGCTCTTATCCATTGGGTCAAGCCGAAGTCTCGTAATGGTCGCCCACCCCAAAATTACCTGCACGCAGTATTCGGCCTCCTTATTATATCATTCGCACTCTACCAGGTTCGCACTGGATACACACACGAATGGCCGTTTGCCACTGGCAGAGGTCCGGTACCTAAAGCTGTCAATATCTTGTGGTACGTATGGGTTGTGGTGAGTATGCTCCGGTTTCATACCCTTGAGGTTAGATTCTTATGATCGTATGTGTAGCTCCTGCCTGTTTTATATGCGATCGGGCTATCTCTGCTACCAAGGCAATTTGGTCAAGAGCGAGAGTTGAAGGCAGCTAGATCCAATATTCCTCAAGACGGGAATCGTGACTGAGATAGGAGGTAATTGAACGTTTTTACGATATATATCAAGAACATTGTGAAATGTATGATATGTGACGCTGCTGTTTCGTTGGACCATGGCCCGTATCGAATAGCATTTGTTGGTCCATATGTACTGTACATACACTGGTGCAGGATGCGAATGGACGGACGTTTTAGATCAACGGATGCAATCTTCACCACCTTACTTGGCCTAGAACAACAGTTTCCAATATGACGATCTTAGCTAGTACGTGTTCAATGATATCAATTATCTAGGAGACGGCGGAAATAGGTCAGATCGCCTAACATTGGCCTCGAGCCTGGAGCTTGAAGCTTGATTCGAGATGATGGTCTGGGTTTAGCCAGGCTTATTACCCTCTGGAGTTCCGCAACGTTTTGATGTGTTGTCGATCATCCATAACCACCCTCTGTGCGGGCTAATGTCACAATGACATGGACACTTGAGCCGGCCGTTCTAAATGATGAAGATCGATATGCATTTGGCTCCGTTTTTGCGGTCATCCGCAGGTGTGCCGAAGTGTAGATAAAGGTAAGCTACCATGTGCAACATGCGCCACTTGCGGTCTTGACCCGTCCATGCGAATCTTGATTTCAAAAAAAAAAAAAATTTGCTCAAGTTAGCCGTCCCCCAAAAATATACACTCAGGAGTCAGATTGTCTCCATCGATTCATACCGTAATCCGTAGGGTCACCCTGAATTTGTACTGAGGGTATATAAGAAGTGAAGTGGTTAATTCGACAATCAACTTGAGCACTTCTTAGATGTCCCTAACATCGAAAAGATCTGGTAGGAAAGGATCACGTGTTGACTGTAAGTTATTTCCTTCCAAATTTCCTTTTTCGTCATCTGAATTCTCGCCCCCTTCGCGATGTCCTTCCAAATCCTTCGTCGTTTTGCAGCATCAGCAGCATCCAAAGTCTCAAAGTAACCTTTTTCATCCCTCTCACATCGTCTAAAAACCTCTTCTGATTTCGTTCGTGAGTTCAGTGCGAACGTATTTGTGAGTTTTAAAAAAACTTTGCTGTTTCTCTTTCGAGAGGCTAACTAGGAATTTTTTTAGTTCGATGTCGCTATCGATTCCCAGCAGTCCGGTCGAATAATCTTTCAGCTTTACGACGACATCGTTCCCCAAACTGCAAAGAACTTTCGGGAATTGTCTACCGGTCAACATGGGTTCGGGTATTCCGGAAGTACCTTTCACAGAATAATCCCAAACGTGCCGCTTTCTTCCCTTCGCTTATGATTGTGATATTCTTATACCTGTGATTCAGTTCATGCTTCAGGGTGGTGATTTTACGCGTCATAACGGCACAGGAGGGAAATCGATCTACGGCGAGAAATTTATGGGTAAGTGCCTTGCAGGCCGATGATCACGCTGATTGGAATCATCCCGGTAGACGAAAATTTCAAGCTGCGGCACGACAAACACGGTTTACTATCAATGGCCAACGCAGGACCCAATACGAATGGCTCCCAGGTATACCCATAGCGATGCGTCCTCTCGAATGAACGCTGATGCTTTTCTTTTCTTCATAGTTCTTTGTGACAACATGTCCAACCCCATGGCTTGACGGTAAACATGTCGTGTTTGGGGAAGTTGTTGAAGGTATGGACGTTGTAAGGGCGATCGAGAAAACGGGTTCCGACAGTGGGCGACCAAAATCCAAAGTCACCATCACCTCGTCTGGTACCATTTAGTTTGGATGCTTTCCTGCTTAAATTAAGGACTCCCACGCAAGTTTCATGAAAAGTTGTCATTTTTGAACCAGCATATAGACCAAACATCTGCAGAAATATCCAATTGCACCACACGGTCAATAAGTCAAACACATAGGTATTGTAGAAGAACAACAAGATGGGGGATGAGTGTCTGTTACAAGGTATACACAGAAGAATGGCTGAGATGTTCGACGGCACAATGAGAAAGGGCACTGCATGTCGAAAAACGTTGCCAAACGTCTGCAAAAAAATAGAGCAAAAGCCATTCAAACCCATGAATTACGAATTTTGGATTCAAGCCAAGATGGCACCGACGACGGCAAACGCGGCCGCAGCCATGCCAACTTGTGCTCCGTGGGTAGGGACGGCGTTGCCAGAGGCCGTGGTGTGAGTTGCTGTCGGGGCGGGAGTCGGACCAGAGCCAGAAGGACCGCCAGCTGGTGCGGCACCTGAGGTGGTGGTTGCTGTAGCAACGGTGCTCAGACTACCAGTTTCCTGTCGACGACCATCAGGGGTATGAACGAAGATTAACTAGGAAGGAGAACGAACCGCTGCATAGAGCTGCGCACTCTGGTAGGTTGTGCAGCTGGACGAGGCTGGGATGGACGGTTGCCAGGGAAGAGTCGTACCTGGGGAGAGAGAAGCAGGTTGTTTCCATGTGACGGCTGGTGGAAAGATCAATTAGATGTACGAGAGGAACGGAGGAACAAATGTAGTTACTTGTTCCATCTGAGATATATTGGCCGGGGGGCATTTGCAAATCACCCTCGCAGTCTAAGAATTCGGTGGAGGTGTAGGCATTTGACGGCATATTGTAGGTGCATCCAATCTATTATACGTGAACGTTTAGCTTAGACATGAGCGCGGGTGGGTAGTACATACTAGGTCAAAAATGCTGTCAAATCGTTTTTCATTACAATATAAAGGAGTGAAAGTAGATGGATGACGTACTTTTCGCAGTAATCGGGGGAGACGATGGAGTTGTCACAAGCTTTGATACAAAAGACATTGGAGCCAACAAAACTATGTTACATGGCCGTGAGCGGAAAGTGGTGAGGGTGATTGGTTTCGTTACATACTTGCTCCAATTCTGGACCTGAGTGATCGTGCCATTGCTAGTGGGCAGACTGCTGGAGAAGATCAAACCACCGAGGGGGTTACCTTCCTAAAAGTTAAGAGGTCAGCGATGTGAAGATATGTATAGTGCTGTATCCACGCACAAGATCGGCACCGTGAGGATCTAGCTCGCCCTTTGAAACAAAAGGAATGTCAGAACGGCAGGACAAGAGACAATAGTAAAAAAAATACATACACCGTAGTCCGAAGGGTTCAGGTCAATTCCGACCTGATTGAATTGGCCCGTGACTTGGACGTAACCGGTTGTCTTCATGAACTGGACGCCAATGAGGGTGCCTGCAGGCATGACACGAGTGCCGTGACCAGGCTTTGTGCAGTAACTGTTTCACACCATGAGAATGTGACGGGAAAAGAAAGGGTGTTGGAACGCACGCAACGACTTCCGCTTCAACATTACCAATTAGGCCGTTAACGGTAGGTGAGCCCCAGAGACAGAAATCTGATTCGAGTCAGTAACCTGGTTAAATGGATACATAAGAGACACCCGTTACCATCAATGCTGTTGATAAACATGGTCTGACACAGTGAATCGGGCCCCTCAGTGGTACTGTTACAGATGTTGTAACCGGATTGGGGACCACGGCCAACATCGAAAGGACTGTTGTGCCATTAGTCGGACGGGAAGTAAAAAAAAAAGGGGGATTTAAAAAAAAAAACGAACTTGACTTGTTCAGGTAAATTGGGATAGGTGTAATGATAATCAGTCAAAGGCAGAGGACTGGTCGTCTGAACCGGAGCCGGAGTCCCTGAGACTTGACGCTTTACAGGAGTTGGTACGAAGTCCTGTGCGAAAGCTGGAGAAGCGAAAAGAAGGATAGCTGAAAGAATGGCGGCGGTCGACATGGCTCAAGTATAAGGCTTAAGGCTAAGGCTACTAGGACACCATCAAATTTTATTCGTTATGATTATGTAATTCTTTCACACAGCCTCCACAGCCAGCTTGGATCCCCCATAAAGTTGATTAACGACAACGCTTCGTCTCAGAACAGCCAATTCCTTCATCGCGTCCGAATAAAATGCGGATAACTTGACTGGGTCTTGCTCAGTCTATGAAGTTGGTCAATATTCTTTATTTAACACAAAAACTTGGAGTGCACGGACCTGAATGTCACGGAACATTGTCTTGGTCCGTCGTTCAAAGTATGTCCGGAAATTGTAGGAGCTGAATGACCGGGATGTGCGTAACATCGTAGTGTAAAGACTTAGCAATGCTTGACGACTTGGAGGTGTCATCATTGTTTTGGTGTAAAAATGTAAAAAGTTCATTCTCAGAAAAAATTATGACATTTCCTCGTCTGTATCAGATAACATTTCTTTACTTTTGCTGGTTTGAATGATTAGTAGAACTCGTTCAGCTAGCAAATGAAATATCACTTACAACTGCTTTTTACGAGGAGCTGATCCTTCGTCGTCATCTTCATCCCTGATCAGACGCTTCTTCACAGTTCGCTGTTCAGATACCGTATAAGCTACAAGGGAGAATCCAGATAATAGGAATATCTTACCTTCTTCGCAGGTTTTTCGTCCTCTTCATTGCTGAAAAGTGTCTGGTCGTCAGCATCTTCTTGTCCACCTTCTTTCTTTATCTTTCCACGCTTCTTCTTCTTGGGTTCAATGCCTTCATCCCCACTTCCATTCTCCATCTTTATTTTCCTCCCCTTCTTCGACTTACGCTCCCGTTCCTCGTCACTCTCCATTTTAACTTCTCGGCTCCATTCCAGTGCCTGAACCCTCGCTTGTCGTCGCTCTTCAGCCAATATCTCGGCCTGCTTGCGAAGCTCCTCTAGTCGTTCTCGCTAATGCCCGAATCAGCCCTCAACACCCACGCCCAAAAAAAAACACACGACTTGCCTCCAAAGCTTCCTGACGTTCGCGCTCTTCTTGCCTTCTCTGTCTGGCAGCGTTCAGTTTGGCCTGCGTCTCGCTCTCAAACTGTCGCTGTGTGGCAAGATGCTCATCCCCTCTACGCAGCATCACATCACCATACTTTCGTCTCTGATCTGCAAGCTCACGACTATACGGAACTGCCGATGACTTGTCAGATGCTAGTGACGCAAAAAGTCTGCACACCAACAAAAGACACTGTCAGCTTCTATAAGTAGCTCAATCTAAAAAAGAAATCGCACTTCTGCGCATGGCCAGCCCCGTCGATGGCACGCTGCAAATCTTTGGAGGTTCGTTTGGACGGATTGATCGCGAATAGCATTTCCGCTGCTTTTTGCTGGATCATCGCAATGTTGTACATTACAGCTTTATCGTTCGGTTGGACATGGAGTGCCTGAGGAGTCACGAGTAAAATCATAAACAAGTGAGATTTCATAGGAACAAATACCATCTGTCCATATCGTAAAGCAGTATTCATGGCAGGGAAGGATTGGTCCTTGTTGGCCTTGGCATACCATGACCGACACAGATACAGTAGCACCGAAACGTTGTGGCCACCGTAAAACCTCGTCGACGCTGTCTGATACTGCAATCGAAACAGATTATATGAAGCAGGTCATAGGCGACGACATAAAACCTACACTTTCAATCGCACGATCGAATTCATCACGCGAGTAGTAGCAATGTCCCATGTTGAGATAGACGCTTCCATCGTTGATCGACTCGCGGACTTTTGCAAACACATCAAGTGCCTCCCGTCCATTACCCATGCGTTTCTGCGCCTCTTCCGCGCTAGACACAGGAGCCACTCCGCTGCCTAGTGAGCCCAGAGCATCTTCCGCTGTGACAATGGCAAGTCCTTGCGCAGCTACAGCACAAAGTGGATCTAGTTGCAGAGCCTTCTCGTAGAATTCAGCCGATCGTTGGAAACCACGTTTTCGTTCCTCCAACGCCTTCGAAGATGTGTCACGATTCTCCCGCGACTGGTGATACATAATCCAACCAGATGCGCATAACGAATAAACGTCGTACTTGTCGTGGTCTTTCAAAGTAGCGAATACGAAATCCTTCGCTTGTTTTGCTGAGTTGGTCTGGATCAGGAAGTAGGTGTAAAATGCTCGCAGGTTGAGGTTGCTACTTTGGGAAGAAAGCGCCTCTTTGAGTAGTTCGAGAGCGTCGTGGTTACGGTTGACATTGATAAGCATTTGTGCCTGACGAATCTTGGCTATAGATGCAATAATAATGAGTTGTATTGTTGGAATCGGGCCCGGATAGAGAACCTTACCATCAACATATTCCGGATGTCGAGATAGCAGTTTGTCATACGCATCCTTGGCCATCGCATCTTCGCCTTCGTCCTCATACACCCTGGCAAGATTGTATAAAATAGTCGTTGACATGCCCTCCCCCATGGTCGATTCGAGCCCGGACGAACTCGTTAAGGCGTTCTCATAGAATGTTCTGGCTTCTACGAGGTTCCCTTCCATATGTCGCAAAGCCCCAAGATTGTTCAACACCCTCGAATCCACTTGTCCCGAGGCCTCCGTGATTCTCAGCGCCTCGCTCAACGCACGCACCGTCTTGTCGGCGTTCTCCTCTTGCCACAGCCGTGCGATCTCAGCATGCAGTTCGAAATCATCGGCGAAGCCGGCTGCTATTCTGCTCGAGGGGCGGGTGCTATGTATCCGAGCCTCTTCGAGCTCCTTATTGACACGATCGAAGAGCTCTCGTGCACGCGCTCGCTCCTGGCCCACGTCAGAGCTTGACACCCCAGGCCGCGGGTGTGCCCGCAGTGACGCAAGCATAACTGTCGCTTCAAGAGAACGTTGTGGATTTGGAGGTTGGAGTACGGTATCAAGGGTATGAATAGCAGCGGCCATCTCGTCTAGCAAGGAAGAAGATAAGAAATCGCAAACTAATCAAAGCAAAGATCTTCCTACCATTGTGCATTTGCATTTGAGCCAATGCAATTGCACCGAGGACGTGTTTTGGTTGTCCCTCCGTCGCAGCCATATAGTGCTTCGTTGCTTGCAGAAGTGAACCTTCGGCGTGCGAAACTCTGCCTGCTCGAAGATGGCCCTCTGTTAGAAGCGTCAAGGTATCGGCGAATTGAATGGTTCTCTCTGCAAGTTTCATGGCCTGAACGATTTCAGCAACTCGACATTTACAAAGGTATACCCTTTCTTACCGTCTTGTGATCGCCCTTGCGGATGAAGAGCTCGCAAAGGGCGTTAGCAGCAGCAGCGCTCCTCTTTTCGTTTGCGTGAAATGCTTTTTCAATCCACTTCGTGCCGGTGCGAATAGCATTTTCCCGCTCATCTTCCGTTTCGAGTTCAGTCTTACTTGCATTGATGGCCTCCAAGCCAAGGAGAAGTTGGGCAGGCCATTCGGACGGATTCTGTAAATACCCCTCGTAAAGAAGTCGGTGTTCGAGTCAGGTTTCACTCACTACTTCCATACTGCGCTCCCAAGCCGCCTTGGCCTTGGCCTTGTGGCCCATCGCCCAAAGACACAAGCCGATGCCGATTCGTGGGTCTGGGAGACATTGAGGACTTAGTTGAAGAACATACTGGAATATCTTAAGGGCCTGAGGGAAGTGTCTTCTAGCGTAGAGGATTCTAGCCTGATGTTCTTTCAACTGTTATCCTACAACTTGGATGGCGGGAGATAGCAAACCTTTCCCAACAATGCAATAAGGTTAGTAGGTTTCTCCACAAGCACACCTTCAAAAGAGCAGAGTGCATCATCCATAGATCTTGTAGCAAGCTGGTGGATGCCTGCATCGTGTACAGTCAACAGGTGGGGTGTAGGGCTAAAAGTGAGATCTATACCTCGAGTCAGAAACGCTAATGTCCCACCAACCCCTTCGCCAGATTCAGCTGCCGCCTTTTCACCAGAGTTGAGGTATTGCGCTGCTTCTCGATAAAAATCCTCCTTTGGCTTCTCGTCTGTCCTGATATCTTGAGCTAACAGCCCAGATGTCCAATTGAGTGCTTGTGCTATGATCAGAGTCTCCGGACTTGTAACTTACAGGCAGAATGAAGTATAATTTTGGGCGCTTTGCGGGCATAAGCAATCTGTATATTGGCAAGCAACGAGTAAATGGGTGGCAACGACGCCCTCATCCCACTAGCATGGAATGCTGGTCCTACATGTCAGGGTGAACTTGAAATGAGATATAGATGAAGCATACATTCAACGGCGGCCAACGCAATCCTTTCTGCTGCTTCCAATAAGCCCCTGCGCCAGTACTCTCCCGCAAGCTTGGTCCAAACCCATATCCTGCACTGTCCCTCCTTCAGTAACTCCAATACGTCTTCCGGGTTCGGATCGAGGTTATCAAGGTCAATTGTAATGACTTCCTGTCCACCTAGTTCAATGTCGATAGACCTTCCAGGGGCGACATCATCATCCATGTTGTCTGCGTATGTCGAAATACGACAAAGGGAAGTGATGCCACTTCTTTCCACCGGAATCTATCTAACAGAAGAGCCGTTACCCTTCCCGAAATGTAAAAGTGCGGTCAAAACTCAAAGAATTAGACCGGAACAGCTTACTCGTTGGTGTCGAGCCTCCGCGGGAACCAAGTCGGCAGCACGTGATCAGCATCGGTTAACCGTTGGCGCTTGCAGAGCCACTGCAGACATCATTCCACGACGATTCGCACTTCGAGACTTTGAAAGCCTGCTTCAGCTCATACCCGTGCTCTGCGTTCGGATGCGATTCCATAGACTACAGAAATACGTAGACCGCTTCATTTCGCAACTAACTGTATAGGACTTTGATTCTACTTGAAGGTTTATTGCTTTCAAGGTTCCCGTTCCGCTTTTCACATAGGGAACACGTCGTGCTCCGCCGAAGTGGGATCGATCCACGAATCATATATTGTTTAAAGCGGCAATGACTGTAACACATCGCAAACGACAGCATCAGCCCGACGAAATTTCGAGTCAGTCTTGATCATTTCCGGCGTTGTTCATTGGTTGACTTGTTTTCTTACAGCTGTGAACGAGCCCGGCCTTCAAATTGAATGTGATTCTTGCATGTGTGATTTGACACATTCCATTCGCATCAAATGTGCAGACCCTGCATGTGAGACGGCAGACGGTGTGGACATATGCCCTGCCTGCTTTTGTGCTGGAAAAGAATTCAAGAAACATAAACGGGAACACCAGTACCGAGTCGTCGTGAGTGTTACCCATCCGTCGTTGAATGTTGAGAGTTTCATGGTTTTCCAGGAACTCCATTCTTATCCGATTTTTGTTGAAGATTGGGGAGCAGATGAGTGAGTTCTTCAGCCCAACTAGAGCATTGCAGTTCAGCGAAACCTTGACCCACCAGGGAGCTACTACTTCTGGAAGGGATTTCTATGCAAGGTCTGGGAAACTGGGGAGCAATCGCTGAACACATTGGCACACGCACAAAACAGGAAGTAGAAGAACACTACAATGCAGTTTATAGCAACTCGCCCCATTGGCCTCTGCCAGTTAGTGTGCATCCCGTTCACTCGATTTTCCATATTAAACTGTAACTGCAGCGTATGGACATACACTTCAACATCGATCCCGCTGAGTTCCAAGAACGAAAGCGCAGACGCATAGCAACAGCGAATACCACCGTCCCGCCGCCACCGAAAGTTGCACCAGTCTCGGCGCCTGGCATTCACGAAATTGCTACCTTTCTGCCTGGCCGCCTCGAATTCGAACATGAGCTGGACAATGACGCAGAGGATTTAACGAAAGATCTTGAAATAGGTGTTTGCTTGGAATTTGGTGGCGATCAGATCATTGCAGATGAGAATGATAACGACGTACGTGCTAGGCTACGATGGATGGAAGAGAAACGCTCTGGCGTCGCAGTTGGGGTGAAAACACCACATGGTGGAAAAGGGCTTCCCTCAAATGGCATGGTGAATGGTTTAGTAAATGGACATCATGCTGTCAACGGGGACGTGGCGCCACCGGAAATGCCAGCGAAATGTGAAGACTCCAAGGAGAGTGGGACAGGCGAAGGCGACGCCGCTGCTGTGGAGGAGATCACCCAACCTCCGCCCATCGAAACGAGCGAATCTATTGCCTTCAAGTTGACACTGTTGGAGATGTATCGCCAGCGGGTGGAACGGCGACGGGAAAGCAAAGCAATAATGTTTGATAGAGGTTTGCTGGAATATAAAAAGGTTCGTCTAGTCCGGTGCTGGGTGACTTTATCTGATCCGACTCCAGATGCAAGCTGCAGAAAAGAAACGCCCCAAAGAGGAGAAGGATATTGCCCATCGCCTGCGACCGTTCGCCAGGTTCCAGACCGCGGAAGACTACGAAGTATACGTAGCGGACATAATCTGTGCTTCCATCTACACGCCACTCTCACAAACGGATCTAATCACTTTCATTTCAACTCAGATGAATCTATTCTACGCAAGAGAATACAAGAACTGCAACATTATCGCCGAATGGGGTTGACCACTGCGGCCGATATCGAAAAATACGAATTAGACAGTAACAAACGGGTACGTGGTGGAGTCAGTAGTGAATGCGTCGATAATAAAATAATCGTTGTCACAGGTCCAAGCTAAAGCTGCACTCTCTTCTCGCGACTACTACTCGTCGGAGAGACTCCAACTTCGAGCGGGTGGGCGTCAATCATCAGGTCCCGATGCGCGGCGCTCCAGTCTGGCATCCTTTGGAGGTGATTCTGACAGCAGGAAGAGCCACGAGCGCGATACGCCTCCCAGATTGGGCTCAGCAGCCAACGCTGGTGGGACTGGACCGCCTGTCCGTAAACCAGGTACGCCCTTTGACACCCTGTAATACTTGCTCAAACGTTCATCCGGCATCATCACAGCCGCCCCTCTCAACCTAGCCAACAGCCCATCGGTCCATCTTCTCACACCAGCGGAACAAACGCTCTGCTCACAGCTGCGCATCTTGCCGAAACCATATTTAGTCATAAAGGAGACACTCGTGCGCGAATACGCGAGAAGGGGAGGTAAACTACGGCGGCGGGAAGCCCGAGACCTCGTCAAGATCGATGTCAATAAAACGAGCAGGGTGTGGGATTTCCTTGTTCAGGCCGGATTCCTGAAAATTGCTCCTGAGCCATCGTCAGCCCCCTCTACGGAACTGGCGTAAGTGATTCCCCTTGTCTTCGGTTCCTTTCCTTGCAGAACGATAATTTTGACATCATTAGCGTCCCCTCGTCGACCCCTTCCGCATCCCCGACGAAGGATTCGCAACACCAAAATCCAATGCAGGTATTAATGACTCCAGTGACGAACAATCAAAATGGCACGTCATTCAATCCTGCTGTGTCATCGATACCTGCTCTCCCCCCGCTCAGTTGAGTCGGATTGCATGGTTCTATTTAATTCCCTTGCATTTTTATTACCGTAATTCATAGAGGAATCCTCCATCGCATATGTATTTTATCAGATGTATCGCAATAACTCACCAACGCCCATCCTCATACGATTGCCGTGCTTGATGAAGCATCTTTGAGCAAATCAGTTACAATTCCGAGTCCCACCGGAATATTTGCTTCTTTTAAGTAGTCATCATTCCTTTATCCAAGCCTTCAACACAAATACTTGGCAGCGCAAGACGGTTGGCTTACCAAAACTAGGGAGAAAAGGGGTAAGGAAAAGGAACACAAACATGTGGGAGACAAACCTTTGAACAATGTCTGTCGCCGGAATCACAGCTGCACGAATGCCAATGAGAGTCGATGGATAATGGATAGAATAAACTAAACTTACAGGATTGTCACGATTGTTTGTCTGTCTCTCCACCCCATCTTCCGAACAAGTTTGACACAGGCAACAAGATTGCATGCGCTACTAGAGCCAAGAAAGAGCCCGTCGTTCTGAACTAAAAAGCGCGACATGCTGACAGCTTCGGCGTCCGTGACTCTGCGGGCAGAACAAAATCGTCGAGATGTACTGGTTGATGGCGAAATCGAAACACGCACCGAAAAGCATCGTCGATGATGGGCAGCGCAAGCTCAATATTGTGAGTTAGTCGATTGATACCGCTAGAAAGCGACACACTCCTCAGAAATGGGCTTCATGATCTCAGAATGTAGGATTACATTCCCTCAACGACAGTGTCGACTTGATGCCGTCGTTTTGTGCCCTCGCTTTCTTTCTGGTCGTACATCACACCGTGTTTAACCTAGACAGTGGAATAATTTCGAGTGTGTGCAGAAGAATAAGGGACTACTCGCCTTGTTGTATAACCCGCTGCCTTCCGGATCGGCTAACGCAACAACAACAGCATCATTCATCGACTTGAGCAACCCGCCAACTCCTCCAATTGTCCCGCCTGTACCTGACAACATCATAGACTTCAGTTTCCCAAAAGAACATGGTCGGCGGCCTGCCAGACATATCATGGAAACACAAGCAATGAACGAACCTGCACCGGATACGAATGCATGCACGCGACCATTTGTCTGTCTCCAGATCTCCGGGCCAGTGCCATCGAAATGAGCGTCGTAATTACTCCTGTTCTGTGTGATAAAAATAGGAATGGTGCTCAAACAGAGAGGAGAGGGTCAAGAAGACCACAACACGAGCCCCTACCTCGAACTGATCTGTGAAGTAACCTCTAGACTTCAATGGAATGGTCCCATTATCCTCGAATGAGGCAGAATCGGGATATGGCTGTGTTGGGCTCATCGCTGACGAGGAAGCGAAACCGGAAGCATTGTTAGTACTCCCGGTGGTCGCCGTGTTGTCGAAGTCGATTGCATATTGGCGGGCTAGATTCTATACATCGATTTTTTTTGGTGGGATCATTGTGGATTTCAACTTGTTCCTACTTACAACATACTGTTTGAATGCGTCAGATTGAAGCGTTCATAGTCATAAAAGTGCGATGGATATGACCTGGTTCTTGTCTACGATGCTAGCTGGCCGGACCTTTTTTACATCAGCTCCGAGTGCTTGCAGAAGCTTTTCCTTCTCCCGAGAAACATCATCGGGCAGGACAATCGCTATACTCAATTGATATAAACCTCGATTTGAGATCGGAATAGACGTTGTACATACTTGTATCATACCCCCTTTCAAAGCAAAGATTGTTTAAATATTCTATCTCCGTTGCTGAAGCAAGCAGGCTATATTTACCTGGCTCGGGCAATTGTGGTGATAGAGATGCCCGTAGAACCCACTGTCCCCTCGAAGATCCGTGATCCAGTATACGGACGCAGCAGACCCCGCTGCTCAGCGTCCTCTATCACTTCAGGTCGTAGAGTAGTGTGAGTCAAGAAAAAGGACAAGGAAGAAAAAACAAACTTCTCAACGCAACGCGATCCTTGACACTACCTCCTGGGTTAAGAAACTAAAGCGATGTTTGTAGAATATCGAACATAATCTCGGCAAGGCAACTCACCTCCGCTTTTCCCAATATCTCTACACCTAATGCGTCACTCAGTGAGTTTATGCGAACCAAGGGCGTGTTCCCTGATCTCAGGTAAATGAATAAATACGTGTGTGTACATTTAATGAGACCAACCTATCAATCCTGCAAGACCTGAAATAGTTCCTGCGTCCCGAAGGTGAATGCGGTCAGACTTGAATTGGGACGCTAGACGTTGACGTCTGCGTGCTTGGTAGTACACTGTTATGGAAGAGCATGTTAAAGATAAAGAAAAGCCGAAAATGAAGCCATATAATATGTTTCTTGCAGTTTGGAATCTTGGGAATTGCAGCCAAGAGTCCATTTGACGTCACGTGAACCGATCCAAAGCTCGAATGATGACCACAGCTTTGGCAAAGCAAAGACTTTTTCTGTCTTCTCCCAGGTTTGCTGTAGTTGGTGCCTCCAAAGACCCGTCAAAGTTCGGTACGAAAGTGGGCCATTTACATATTCTCTTCAGTTCCAGCGACATTTTACACCTTGGCTCTGTACATACCCTAGGTCTTGAAATGGTACCTGGCGCGAAATAAGCTCGTCACACCAGTGCATCCAGTATTTATGTCTTCACTTGCCTCCTGATTCGGTTTTTTATCCGTCTCAAACTCGTGCAGAAGGAGAGTGAGCTCGAAGGATTATCAACTGTCGACTCTGTCTCGGCACTTCCTGCTCCCTCCGAAACATCAATCAGTATCGTCACTCCTCCCAAGGTAAGAACATAACCCCCTTTGAGCTCTTCCTATCGGTTTAATAAGTCGCATAGGTCACTCTGAAAGTCTTACAGCTGGCCAAGGCTCTATCTGTTCCTGCCCTTTGGCTACAGCCGGGCGCCGAAGACGAAGGGGTCATAGCTTGGATCCACGAGAATGGATTAGAGGAACAGGTAATTTTTGGCGGACCTTGCATCTTGACAGATGGCGACAGCATCGTGAATAGTATGTTGTAAGAAAGCATATGTCCGTAAATTTGCAACACCATGCAAGCAAATATGAGAGCAACTAAGGGCGGTTTGTAGGAATAAGGATGAATTGGCGCTGGGCCAAGAGGCTCACGAGTGAAACATCGATCAACTTCACTGCAGATGGGCTGACTGTATTGTATGTATATCACCTATAACACGATGCGAGAAAAAACGTAACGAAGCTCGTTGGAGAACGTGCATAATGATTACTTTTACAATGGATGGCCGAATCTACATTTCTCTATATATAAGTAGGAGTCTGCGATAAGCAAATAAATAAGGCGATATCAACCGTTATGCAGATTGAACAATGGTGTATATGATGGTGAAAAGTACCATTAGCGTCATGAAAACACAGGAGATAATGGCCACTCTTGTTGAATTGAACCAACGTGTCTTGTTGAGGGTAGGAAATGCTTCAAATATCCGGTGAGGTGTTTCATCATCAACGGCCTGTTCAATTGGTAGCACAAAGGACACAGTATCACCTGTCCTCGTGATTGGGTCGAGTTCGTCGATGATTTTTATCCGAGGGGGTACTTTTTTGGGTGTGAACTCCCCACCATGTGAACCCGGTCGTTCTTCTGCTATTGACGAACCATCCGTCTTCTGAAGGTCAACAATCCCACTTGTGGACAACGACCTCGATCGAGATAAAGTTGCAGTCGCATCAGGCACGCGCGGTGACATCAGCGGTGTCAGCATATCTGCGGCTATTGTATCATCCGATAGTGTCGTACCCGACTCATCCTGCTCATGTATGACATCAATGACACGCCTTGTGGGGGAGAGGCTGTCGCGATGTGGTGGGGTGGATTCACCGTCCGTAGTCAAGAACTTTGGACGTTTGGGAGCTCCGTCTACTTCCAAGGCTATGTCATCTGAATGTGTGGTCCCTTCGTCTTCCACAGCATGAGACCGATGTGGCAACGCGATAATGGTGTGTCTACGAGACGCATAAGTAGGGCTCGGCTCTTCCGCTCTTTGACCATAGTTACGATGGATAGACGGCGACTTGACGAGACGTATGACGTTGGATGTTGCAGGAACGGACAAATGCCCTGCACTCCGGGAACGCCCAAGTCGAGAATACCCACGCCTACGTGGCGTGATTGGAGAGAGTGATATCGAATTAGAGGGTAATGTTTCTTCGCTGGATGCTTCTAGAAAACTCAGGCGGAATTCGTCCTGTTCTAGATTAGTCGTCAGAATGGCAGGTTGAACGAGAATGAATTGAATCATGGTACACACTTCGTTGTGGATCGAGGGCATGTGATGCACGGTACCGCTTGGATGCGAGGTAGAGGAGAAAAGGTATGATGAGATTGGATGAAGACGAGAAAAGTAGGGAAGACCAATTCAAGATGATCGCAATCCAACCCTGGCGTCATGGAATATGTGAGCATGGAGCAGGAACACGACAGGATGGAACGGGCAGAGAGAATGCGAACGACATACCCTTGTTTGAAATGGAATAACGACGATCCAAGGCAGGATAGAGGAGAAAAAAATTGCCCAGCGCTCTGAGCAGAAGTCGCCTCGTAGGAGGTTATAGCGGATAACGATCATGAAGACAGGAATTGAGCTGAGCAGCACAGCTGAAGGCGGGCATGACAGGGAGGATAAAACCATTGCCATGTGGCAACACAAGTTGTGTCAGCAACAGCTACCGAGTATATCAGCAAAAAAAGAATTAGGCAACTGACCAGGTGTGAAAAGGTAGGTTGAAATCAGAGCGATCCTACTGGGACGACGGCTAGCGATGAGGTTGAGAATGGTGGAGTTTTCGGGCACTTCGAAAGCAGAAGCACCGGTCCAACCAAGGACAATGTATAATATGCAAGCAAAGGCAAGAGAGAGCCAAATGACGCGGTGAATCTTAATGGATGGATGGGTGTTATTGACAAATGCAGGTATCGTGGTGACCTAGAACAGACAAAGGAATGATAATTAGAGAAGAAATAGAACTCCTTGAAGATCGTGATACTCACGAAGGCAAAATTACTTATGACAAATCCGACCACCGTAGCTTGACTAGATCCAATAACGGGAACAACGTTGTTTGTGATGCCGACTTGAAAGAAGGTTGCGACCCAAACAATGGCAATAAAGAACAGAGTTGCGAGGGATGCTATTTGAAATTTGATATTGTCACTGAGATGGATGAGGCCAAGAGGAAAGACGACTGCGAGAGTGAGCTGGCGTGATGCCAGTAAGCGGGTGCTTCGAGGACAAATAGTTTCTCTGAAACTCACCAAATAACCAAAA
>Ga0209006_10001521_pt1 | contig 21008 bp, 15 predicted proteins | sample JacPin_JW_Ref_O2_FD_188567 | JGI IMG/M metagenome (GOLD analysis project Ga0209006, IMG submission 188567) | Forest soil microbial communities from Algoma, Ontario, Canada - Jack Pine, Ontario site 1_JW_Ref_O2 (SPAdes) (version 2) | ecosystem: Environmental > Terrestrial > Soil > Boreal...
CGCATTCGCGGTGGGTCCACCCTTACGCAGCAACTGGTAAAGAACCTGTTCTTCGGAACCGGCCGCTCCATCCTCCGCAAGGGCGCCGAGTTCACACTAGTCCCGGTGGCCGAATTAGTCCTCGGCAAGCAGCGCATTCTGGAGCTCTACCTCAACGTGGTCGAATGGGGCCCTGGTGTTTATGGTGCCGAGTCGGCGTGCCGTTACCACTACCGAACCTCAGCGCGGAGTATCGACCGGCAACAGGCGGCTCAACTCGCCGCAATTCTGCCGTTGCCCCTGAAGCGACGGCCCGATCACATGAGTCGATATAGCGGACTCATCCTAGAGCGGATGCGCCAAATGGGTTGGTAGTCGCGCATCACATTGTTGAGAACTTTCGAAGATTAGGAGCGATAAACGGCATCACCGGACAAAATGCGCGCGGGAACCGGACTTAGTCAGATCGGCGTGATGCGGTACAACATGTCCAACAACTACGATTCGCGGGCTGCGTATCTCTATTTGCAGACCGTTCCGGCATCAGGCAACGATCTAGTGTCGTTCTATGTTGAGGACTTCCAGCTCACCTACGTCCCGCCGCCGACCATTTAAACCAACATTCCTTCGATCTTCCAGACGCTCTCTCCGTTCTTCCGGGTGGGCGCAGAGGTGGATTTGACGGATCTTGCGGGAACACATGCACAGCTCTTGACGAAGCACTTCACACTTCAAGATGTATCTCCTATCGGCCTTCTATAGGGATACTACCGATTCACATATAGAGGAGGGCTATATTCGAGTCAAGAAAGAAGGCCGCTCCTCCCTGTCGCATGTCAGTACTTGGGTACCAGCGCCCTGCTTAACGGACAAACGGGGGAAAACCGCAATTTCATGGCCGGTGCTCTCTCTAAGCACCCCCTAGTACCCCGCTTGTTTGCTGTTTCCAAATCTTCGCATTGAACAGAGTCGTTAGCCGACGATTTAAGGTAAATACCGGATTGACGGTCTAACTCTCGAACCGATAATGGATGAGGAGGGTAGGAAGTGTCCCCACACGACGAAGTGATCTCTGGTACCAATGGTGGCATCCGGAGGGGAGCGCGGACAATCTTGGCCGAGCCGGTAGAGCTTGCCAACCTTAACCGAAGCTGGAGCACGGAGGCTACTTCAACTCATAACATCAGTTCTCGTGGTGCTCGCGTGACCACGCAGCGACTTTGGGAACCAGGCAGCCTTGTGCTACTTAAATCTCTCCGTAGCGACTTCTGGGCGCGGGCGAGGGTGGTCTATTGGCGATCCTTCTCAAGCAGCAGACATAGTATCGGACTAGAATTCATCGTACAGGGCGGGCAATGGCCGGCGGGCAATTAGCTGCGCGTGATGTTCTCAGTCACGAATGCTGCCCTCCCCGCTCCTACGAAAGCCAGCCTCTCCATTCCAGCCAACCGACAATTTCGAATCCTTCACTCGTGGCGAAGCGCGACAGACGGCTCGATCCGAGCTGCGCGCCAGGCTGGGAAACATGCTGAGATTGCCGCGGCGAACACAATTCCGCCGAGCACACTGATCCAGGTCGCCGCATCAGTAAGCTGCGCGCCAAACAATTGACTTCGCACGGCAAGCCCCGCGATAACCGCACCCAAAGTGCCCGCGACGAGACCCGACGCGACGACGATCCCACCGCGAGCAAGAATCATTCGCACAACTTGGGACTGCATGGCACCGAGCGCAACTCGTAGACCGATCTCGCGCCGCCGAAGCTCAACTAGATGAGCAAGTGAACCATACAAGCCGACCACCGCGAGCACCATGCCCGTTATCGCCAATCCATTCAACAGGAAGGCGACAAAACGCCGCAGTTTCAAAGACGCGGCGACCCGCTCATCCATCGGCCGCACATCGTACAACGCGACTCCAGGATCGAATGTGGCGATGGCCTTGCGCACTGGCACTGTTGGGTCCACATCGCCCTTCGTGCGCAGCACCAGGTACGTTGATTCGGTCCGCTCTTGTAACTCAGGATAGTAGACTTCCGGTTCCTGAGGTCCACCCAAGTCGCTATTATGCACGCTGCCGACAACGCCGATGATGCGGGCTGGTGTGCCCGCTCCGCCGCTTCCGATGAGTTTTCCGACCGGTTCCTCGTCCGGGAAATAGCGGCGCGCCAATTCTTCATCGATCACCGCAACTGGCGGCGACCCGGTCCGGTCGTGATTCGTAAACGTACGGCCCTGCAACAGCGGAATCCCCATCGCTTCGAAGTAGCCGGGGAAAGTGATGCCGATTTGCGCTTCCGGAGGTGGATTGCTCTTCGGCCGCTCTGGCAATTGCAATTCTTCGGTCCAGACTCCGCTCGGATTGAACGGAATCGCGTTAGCGCCCGAGGCCGCCTCGACTCCCGGTAAGGATGCCAAGTCCGCAAGCAGTGGTTCAAAGAACTTCGTGTTCCAACTCTGATCAGCGACGTAGCTCCGGCTCGGCAGATCAAGCGCTCCGGTCCAAACGTGAGACTGCTTGAACCCTGTCGGTACGCGCGTCAGATTCAGGAAGCTGCGGCTCAACTGCGTGGCCGTAAAAATGAGAGCGACTGCCAAGGCGATCTGGGCAGCCACAATTCCGTTCCGCCAGCCGCCGCCCCTTGTTGACGTGCGCGTTGCCCCGCCTTTCAATGCTTGTTCAACGGGCAGTTCCGCGGTGAGCAGCGCCGGGAGCAGTCCCGCGCAGATCGTGCTCATCAGCGCGAGCACCAGTGCAAAAAGGAGAGTCCAACTCCGAACTGGTGTGGGTTGCGGCAGTGGTCCGTAGAGATTGCCAAGGTGAACGGCCCAGATCGCGAAAAGAAAGCTCAAGATGCAACCTGAAAAAACCAGAACACTTGTTTCGGTTAGTATTTGCCGGACAATCCGATTTTTCGTAGCCCCAATTGCCATTCTCACGGCGACTTCGCTATTCCGTGCTGTCACTCGAATTAACAGCAAACCGCTGACATTGATGCAGGCAATCAGCAAAACCGAAAACACAGCGCCGAATGCAAGGTAGAGCCAGCGCCGGATCGCCGCAGTTTGCTCATTGCCAAGCTGCCGCGTGGCGAAATGCCAGCCGGCGCTTTTCGGATAGAACGATGGGAAGCTGGATGCCAGTTCGTCGCCGATCGCTTGCAGCGCCGATTTCGTTCTTTGCGGAGTCACATCCGGAGAAAGCCGCACGACCATATGCAGCCACTTCTCCAGCCGTCCGCCCTGGATCGTAAACTCACCCTGCCGTAGAGCAACGGGAATCCAGAGCTGAGTTTCGTGCGAGGGGAACTGGAAGCTGTGTGGCATGACACCGACGACCGTATAGGGCGTTCCATTCAAATGGATGATGCGGCCGAGCACGTTAGGATCAGCGCCGAAAGCACTGCGCCACAATCCGTCGCTGAGAATGGTGGTCCCAGCGGCTCCATATTCATCTTCTGCCTCGGAGAAAGTTCTTCCCAATTGCGGCTTCACGCAGAGAACATCAAAGAGCGTCGCGGACGCGTTGACGGCATTGATATGCCGTGCGTCGTCCAGACCGGTCAGTGTTAGGTCGTTCCAGTAGAAGACGCCGGCGCTCGTAAACACATCTGTGTGTCGCCTGATTTCGGCGTAGTCAAAGGCCGAGACGCCCTCCACCGAAACCTGGTTTTTGGGAAACAAGTTGTGGACGAATAAGAGCCGTTGCGCATCTGGGTATGGGAGAGGTTTGAGTAGAGCCTGATAAAGCACGCTGAAGACCGCGGTCGAACTGCCGATCCCGAGCCCCAGAACGATCACGGCAATAACGTTGAACCCCGGCTGTTTTCGAATCTGCCGCAAGGCGAAGCGCAGATCGTGGATGAAACTGGTAAAGAGCTGCCCCATGGCGTTCGTCTCGGCTCTAGGATATCTCGCCTAGTTTTATTCGGTCAATTTTTACTATCACGCCATCGGAGGATCGATGTTCGAATTCCAGGCGCACTTCCACGCAGGCATTTTGAACGAAAGGAATCCGGACGACCTGCCGAAAGTCGCCTAGAGTTTGCCGGAGAAGCCAAAAGCTAGCATCCAAGCCGTGTAAAGGTGACGCCCTTTTATAGGCTACCATTTCGCTGTACGAGGTTCATCAGCCTTTCGCTAGGCGTCGGGCTCATCTTCTCGCAGCTCGGCTCGACCATCGAGGATTCCTCGAAGTGGGAAAAGCGTCGGACTCTGTAGCCAAGATTGATGAGTATTTATGATCTGGCAGAACCTGCGCAAACATCTTTCTTTTATTTGGTAGTATGACGGTAAATGAAACTGGCTAAGCTGCAACAGACCAAGTCAACGATTCGCTTCAGCGCCAGGTTGTTTCGGCCTCAGGCAAACGAACAGACTGGATCGTGGACCCTAACTCTGCCGAAGAACGCGAGTGCGAAGCTTCCGTCACGAGGCACGACGATGGTGGAGGGAACGATCAATGGCTTCCCTTTTCGAGCCGTTCTGGAACCAAACGGCAAAGGAAGTCACTGGCTCAGGGTTAACAAAGCCATGCGCGATGCCGCAGGCGCAGATGCTGTAAACACGGTAACGGTGGAGCTTACGCGGGCCGGAGAAGAACCGGAGATCAGGGTGCCAACGGATCTACGCAAAGTCCTTGCAGCAGCCCCGCTTGCGCAGGCAGGGTGGGAGGACATCACACCAATGGCGCGCCGGGACTGGATTTTCTCGATAAGCTCAGCCAAGCAACCTGAAACGCGCAGGCGGCGGATCGAGAAAGCGTCCGACATGCTTGCCTCTGGAAAGCGACGATTATGTTGTTTTCCCGGTATAAAGTGGCTTATGAAAAAAAACGCAAAATCATGCGGAATGTGGCTTCCATTGCCGAACTCACAAAATCGTTTTTTGCCGAGATCGACGAGTCCTGACTAACGCGGGCCGATCCTCAAGGTCCGTTTATGCGTGCCAATTGGGAGTTAGCCTGTCTGTAATAGGATTGGATAGAATTCGTTAAGGTTTTTTGCCGGAAGAAGGCGCGTCGCATGAATATCTTCAAGACCTTCACGTTGAAATGGTGGCAGACCGGTGTTTTTAAATTGGGAATGTTATTTTTGGGAATTGCGATTGGAACGTATTGGCACGCTCTTTTCAGTGGCTGCCTTGTTGTTCTCGCGATTGCGGCCGCAGTCAGCTTGGCGTACATCTCGTACTTATGGTGGAAGCAATAGATATTCTCGTACGCGGAACTTTGGGAGAACTGTGCGCGGGACGACGTGAGTCTTCCATCTCCGGGCAACATGCCTGGGACAACAGTCTCCAGTAGGACGGGTTGGTTTGGTAGGTGAACGCGAGGCCGATATGCGTTCTGCGCGTCTGAGTTTGCATCGCGGGGCTCAGCTAGTGCTGCCCACCCGGACGATCTCCCCGGGCTTGATCTTCTCGAGGGCCAAAGCAAGGGCCGGAAAGTACTGCCGGAGGTGTTCAAAGCGCCTGGAGGATGATTGGAGAACCACAATGGCGAGTCTGCGCCTCGCCAAGTTTTGTTGATACCGGAGGTTTGTATCCACGGTGACCAGCAAATTCAGGTTCTGCTTCTGCCAGGAGCTCACCGTTCAGTTTGCCTGACCAGCTTGCTTCCTGACCGCAAGACTTTCATGCCCATGTTTTGAGAGAAAGCTCTTGAGTGCCAATGGCGCGCATTCGTCGATCAATACTTTCATTTAAACTGTGAGACCACCCTGGAACGCGACTCTTCGATGGCCGCAATGGCAAGCTCACAAGCAGCGGCAACTGAAGACTTCAAAAACTCGCGGCGTATTGGAGGACGCTTCGGCAACCTCAGCGCAGTTTATCTAAGTCGATTTTCGAATCCCATACCTCTTCGGATTTCGTCGTTTCTTCCCAAGTCACGTCGCGTCCCGTGTAAGCCGCGGCGCGCGCCATCATGCAGGAGAGCGCGGACTCGCTGCCTTTCGCGGCCTGGTTATGGAAATTTCCGCTGGTGATGCTTTCCACGAAGGCTTTCTTCTTTTCGCGGTCCGCAAATTCCAGGTTGGACGTGAAGTTTCCCGTGACAGAGAAAGCTTGTTGCTCAGTACCTGGCTTCTGCGTCAAAGGTGCTTGCCAAGGTTCATCGCCCCAAATGCCGAGCGGCCCCGTGTACGGCGACTGAGAAGTTCCTTTTGTCCCGAAGAAGCGTTCCGTCACATCCCACCAGCCCTTGGCAAACTGCGTCGAGCTGAAGGTCACGTCTACGCCATCGGGATAATGGAAGACGACATTGTAATTTCCGTAGACGTCGCCATCGTTCGCCGGGCGGCCGCGGCGCCCGCCGGTCGCGGAAGCCTTCAACGGATGGTTCTTGAGTACCCAGTTGCAGATGTCAATGACGTGAATGTTTTGCTCCACGATAATGTCGCCGGAAAGAACACGGTCGTACACCCAATTGCGCAGGCGTTTCTCGACGGGAGATGCATTGGGCCAGGCTGGGCGGTCGATGTAGCCGGTCAGATAGTGCGCTTCGCCACAAACAATGTTCCCGATGGCCCCGTTGTGGATGCGCTTTACCAATTCAACGAACGGGGGGCAATCGCGAATCTGGAAACCTACGTCCAAACTGAGTTTTCCCTCGGCACGTTTTCCGATCTCGATCACTTTCAAGGCGCCAGGCACATCCACGGCCACGGGTTTCTCGAGGTAGACGTGCTTTCCCCCAACGACGATGGCTTCCAAATGCTGCAGGTGGTAATACGGGGGTGAAGCAATCACTACGGCGTCCACTTCTTTGGATGCCGCCATCTGCTGGTAGGCTTTGGGGCCAACGAAAATCTGCGAAGCATCAATAGCTGCGTAGCCCTTGCCCTGTTGCATGTCGTCGAAATGTTTTTTGGCGTTGTCCAGTTGATCTTGGAACATGTCGGCCAGCGCCACGACTCGCGCGTTGCCCGTATCCACGAGGTTCGACGCATCTTCCGTGCCGCGTCCGCCACAGCCGAGCAGTCCCACGCGAACCGCGGAATTCGCAGCCGTGCCGCGCACCAGCTCCGGTTTGATGAGCATTGCCCCAGCCGTAGCCGCTGCCACGCCGATAAATTTTCGGCGATCCAGTTCATTTGAGAAGTTTGGTCGTTTGGCATCGCCTGCCATATTTCCTCCCGTCTCTGGGAATTATCCAATCAGTTTCTCCAAGTAAGCTTTCGCTTCCCGAACGTCCGCCACTTGTTGCGGACCGGAAATCTCGCGTTCGATAGTGACCGCGCCGCGATAGTTGAGCTGCTTTAACCGTTCAATAATGCGCGGAAAATCCACCTTGCCTTTCCCAATGGGAACTTCCTTTCCGAGATTTTTAGGATCCGTGGGAAACAATCCGTCCTTGGCGTGGATTCCTTGCACGTAGGGACCAAGTAACTCGATCGCATCCACGGGATTGGCCTTGCCGTAGAGAATCAGATTGGCCAGATCAAAGTTGACGCCCTGATTGTCCAAACTCACATCCTGAATGGCACGCACCAGCGTGATGGGCGTCTCCTGACCGGTCTCGTAACGGAAATTCTGACCGTTGCTCTGGCAGTACGCAGCCACTTCCCGCATCGCGATGATGGTTTCTTTGTACAACGGATCATTTGGATTTTCAGGAATGAATCCACAATGCGTCTGGACGGTCTGGATCCCGCACTGTTTGGCAAAGTCCGACGCTTTCTTGATGTGCGCAATCCGCGCCGCGCGCGTTTCGCGCGGAACAAGTCCAATGGTGAGCGGCCCTTGATAAAAGTCCCAAACTTCTTTGCCTGGCCCTCCAACGACGAGCGAGGTCGCCTCAATCTGGTGCTTCTCCAGCGCTTGACGCAGCCGGCCGACAAGCTCCATCTCGAACTCATCTACAAACACCTGGCTGGTCGGCAAGCCGAGCTCGCGCACCTTAGCCATCGCAGCATCTGGATCCTTGCCTATGCCGATGATCAGCCCAAGGCGCAACGGCTTTTTTCCTTCATTGGGGGCTACATGAGGCGCGCTTTGACCAACACGAAGGGGCTCTGCGAGGGGAGCAGCTAAAACGGGCTGGCTTTTTGCGGCAGCCGCTTTGCTGAAAGGAGCGGCCAACGCTGCCGCCGCGGAAGTTTGCAAGAAAGTGCGACGATTCTGTCTATTCATGCTCACCCGTAACGTTAAGTTCTGTGCGCATGGAGCTAAAAAGCCACGACCGAATTCTATTCCGACTTGAGGTAAATGTCTTTCCACCGCATCTTCACACCACCACCGGTATGAATCTGCAACCCAATCACGCCATCCGTGAATTTGGGCGCAGGGTCGGTAAAATCCACAATCTTTGCGCCATTGAGCTGGGTCACAATGTGCGCCCCGTGCACGGACACTTCCAGCTCATTCCACTCACCGGGCTTCAGAGCCTGTTCGCCCTCTGCCATCGGCTGAGCCACCCATCCGCGGCCCCCGCTCTCGTACAGGCCGCCGGTATGCTTGCCTACGTTGGGATCCACCTCCACTTGCATTCCTTCAATGTCCGGTCCGTGCTGCTGGTCAATCCCGAGAATCTTTGAGTGCAGAAACACACCGCTGTTGCCCGCAGCCTCGCCTTTGAACTTGAGGCGCAGCGTGAAATCCCGGTACGTCTTTTCTGTAGTCAGATATCCGTACTTGTTCGCCGTGCTCTCGCATAGGATGGTTCCCTGCTCGACGACCCAACTTTCTTCGCCATTCTTCTTCCAGCCAGTGAGATCTTTTCCATTGAAAAGAGGAACCCAGCCGCTCTGCTGGGGAGCTTGAGCCAATGCACTCAGTCCGAGAAATAACGCCACGGAGAGTATTCCACCACGTCTTTTCACGATAATTCCTCCGCTTCTGTATGGCTACCGGTCTTAGTGCGCACGGGAGAAAACACTACCATGTTGGGGCCGGAGAAGCGAGATGGCGCAAAGCGCCGAATCACCGCTCGGGGAAAAATGGTAGGAGTTTGCGAATCTCTTCTTCGCTGGGCTGGCGTCCGTATTCCGTAATTTCAAGAGCCTCCGCGTGCTGAACGCCCGCTGCTTGCGCGCCATAGCGCCTCTCCAAAGCATCTCGCCACTCCGGCTGCAGTTTCCTGGCCCCTCGCATCGACGCGGCAAGCCATTTCTTTCGCTCCGCGGGATCTTTGGGCACTTGCTCGAACTGCCCCTCGGTCCACGGCAGCCACTCATAGAACTGCGACACGTGCGCATCCAGCATATTGATTTTTTTCTCGAACACATCGTCAATCGAAACCACAATGTCCGCGTGAAAAGGCTGCGGCCTCGTGAACCGGTCGCTGTAGTACAGGAAAACCGGATTCCGCTTCAGCGGCGGCGTGTCGGTCACCAGGTCCGGCACAATCACCATGTAAGACGCGTCCTGCACCAGGACACCCGTATACCGATGATCTGGGTGATAATCGTTCGGCCGAGGCGCAATGACAATGTCCGCTTTCCACTGGCGAATCTCCCGGATCACCTGTTCGCGGACGTCCAGGGTCGGCAAGAGCTTGCCATCGTGATTATCGAGAACTTCGTATTCGATGCCGATGCGCCGACCTGCTTCTTGCGCTTCGGCCCGCCTTCGCTTGGCGAGTTCCTCTCCCCGCATCGACTGATGCCCCGCGTCTCCGTTTGTTAGCGAGACGAACTTCACCTTATCGCCGTGCGCGGCATACTTGGCAGCGAGGCCGCCGGCGCCAAGGTCGCAATCATCAGGATGCGCGCCGAAGGCGATGACGCGGATAGGTTGATTCTGCGCAAACGCCGGCAAGGTCAGGAGCGATAAACCAGCAACAACGCGTGCAAGCTGTAACGCATAACACTCAAAATTCTTGTAAAGCATTTTTCTCACCCAATGCAGCAGGTTCATTTTCACCGGACGGATTATATATCTGTCGCTTCCACCTGCTGCGCTATTTTGGGGCTTCGTCCAGGATGGCTTCGGCTTTCCGACCCCCATGGATTCTCTTCCCGGTCCAATAGGCGCGCGCGGACATCATGCAAGCCACGGAGTACGCAAATCCATGATGCACAGTCATAGGTATGCCAGCCCACGCCGATGATGCCAACTTTCGCAAAACGCGGGTTGCATCTTCTTTTTGAGAACAGCCGCAAGGTGCCGGCCATGTGACGGGAAAACGAAATCCCCAAATCTCGCATTCGTTCTGCGACTTCCACTCCAACCGACGCTTCCGTTCTCGTCGACTTCAGATGTCCGCCTCTGCCCGGTAATACGTGACACTTCGCACTGACCCGCACGCCAGTGCTTGGACCTCTCTTTCCTCCAGCTCCGACCGGAATTCCCGACGAGATCGGATTGTGGCCACAGAACTCCCATTAACCTCAAGTTCGCCTGGCGAAGCCCTTGAGTTGTAGTGTTGGGCAAAACCTAAATTGAGGTTGACAAGAAAAAAGGGGGGAATAGAATCCCTGCATGCCAATGCGCCCTTGCGAGGGGGGGCGTCGGGCAACTTTGGGGGGCCTCGCCGATGTTGAACCGGGGGGGGTGCTGGGTTCTCGCGTTCGTTTTTCTGCCTGCTGTTCCCCTGTCCGCGCATATCGCGATTCCTGAAACCAGCAGAACGTCGAGCGCTGAGGGCGAGATCGCGCAGGCGCCGGATAGCGCCTCAATGGAGCTTGGCGCGCCGGAGGTCCCGCAAGTTAACATCGCTGGTCTTCCGCGCGAAACGCAAGATCAAGTCGCGGAGGCATACGCGGCCGCGCGCAAGCAGCCGCAAGATGCGGGAGCCGTCGGTAAGCTAGGAATGCTGCTCGACACCTACCACCGGCCGGAAGACGCCGCGCTTTGTTACCGGCGAGCACACCTGCTCGCACCCGCCGCTTTCAAGTGGCTCTACTACTGGGGCGCGCTTCTGTTGCGTGAGAGGAAAATGGGAGAGGCTTTGCCTATTTTGACCTCCGCACTCCGGCTCGAGCCGGAATATCTCCCCGCCAGGCTCAAAATGGGGGAAGCCCTGCTCGGCGCAGGAAAGACAGAAGAGGCCGGCAAGATCTATAAGGGCATTCTTGAGGATTATTCCGACACCGCAGAGGCCTACTATGGCTTGGGTCGCGCAAAGGCTGCGTTGGGAGATCAGGCTGCGGCGGCGGAACTCTACCGTCAGGCCTGCCAGTTATTTCCAACTTACGGTGCGGCTCACTATGGTTTAGTCGTCGCCTACCGGAAGCTAGGGCAAATCCAAGATGCCGGGGATCAGGCCAACCTTCATGAGCTCAACAAGTATATCGTTCCCCCGTTAGCGGACCCTCTGCGCGACGAGCTCCGGGCGCTCGACATGAGCGCGGCGACGCATCTCGAGCGCGGTGTTCAGCTCGAACAAGTGGGACGTATTGACGATGCCATCGCCGAAACCGAGAAAGCACTGGAGCTTGATCCCTCGCTCGCGAAAGCCCACCTAAACCTGTTGATTCTGTACGCCAGGACGGGGAGGGGCAAGCAGGCTGAAGAGCAATACAAAGCCTTGGTGTCCCGCGACCCCGACCAGTTCCCAGACGCTTATTACAACTATGGCGTGTTGCTTGTCGGAGAAGGCAGGTTCGACGAGGCTGAAAAAGCCTTTCGGAAGGCTTTGGCGCTAACTCCCTCGAACGATGCGGCGCACGACAATCTCGGTTACCTACTCGAGCGCGAGGGGAAGCTTGAGGAAGCGGCGATGGAATACAACAAAGCGATAGAGGCCAATCCAAGGTCCAGGCAAGCCCACTTCAAGCTCGGGCGCATCCTCGTTAACCAGCAGCACTATGCCGAGGCCATCGAGCAACTCCAGGAAACCCTAACTCCGGTGGATGAGGAAACGCCGAGCTACGTGTACGCTCTGGGCGCCGCTTACGGTCGCGCCGGCGACCGTGAGCAAGCACTGCATTACCTGGAACAAGCCAGGGAGCTGGCCGTGGCGCATGGCCAAACCACCCTCGCTTCCGAGATTGAGAAGGACTTGGAGCGGGTAAAAGGATTGTCGAAATCCTCCCAACTTTGGCGTGAGGCGGGCTTGCGACGTGTCGCGCCAGGTTAGCGGATTTCTAACAAATTGCAACTAAGGAGGTAACAAACTTGCGAACCATACGGCTAAGAGGTGTTTTGCCTTTCGGCATGATCATAGTGCTGGCATCGCTGTTGATCCAGCCCTTGCATGGCCAGGTTCTCTATGGGTCGATCAGCGGCACGGTGACGGATCAGTCCGGCGCCATCGTTCCCGCAGCCCAAGTGACCGTCTCGAATGAAGCCACCGGGTTCAAACGTCAAACCACCACCGATGCCGCCGGGACCTATCGAGTTCTGGATCTACCGCAGGGCAATTACACGATAGAAGTAGCAGTTGCCGGGTTCAAGCCGTTGAAGGTCGAAAATGTGTCCGTGGCCATCGGCCAAGTCAACGCCAAGGACGTGCAACTGCAGGTGGGCACGGCGACGCAGGAAGTTGTAGTCGAAGGGTCGGCGGTAGTTTTACAAACGCAGAAGGCGGACGTACATACGGAAATCACCAGCTATGCCGTGCAGAACCTCCCCCTCAGTTCCTACCGGAACTTCCAAGCGACCGAACTCCTGGCTCCCGGCGTGTTCTCGGTGTCGGGTATCTCCAACAGCTATCCCAATTCCGTTGCCGATACGCCGGAACGCTCGTTCGAGATTTATTCGAGCGGCTTGCCAGCCCATGACAACACCACACGCGTGGATGGCGCCACGAACATCTTCATTTGGCTGCCCGACCACATGCTGGTCGTTCCGCCCCAAGAATCGATTGAAGAAGTGAACGTGCAAACCTCGAACTACGACGTGGAAAAGGGGCTGACGGCGGGAGCCGCGATGGACGTGGTGACCAAGTCCGGCACGAACAACCTCCACGGCTCTGTTTATGCGTTCCACACCGACGATGCTCTAAATGCAAGGAACTGGTTCACCAAAGGCGAGAACACCGGCATTCTCAACAACGACGGCGTCACCCTTGGCGGACCGATCAAGAAGAACAAGCTCTTCTTCTTCGTGAATTGGGATGGTACCTGGCAGCACAGTGCCGAAGGTTTCACGGATATCGTCCCCACCGATGACATGAGGGCTGGGGACTTCAGCAAATACCTGGGCCCAGTCGTTCCGGGTGCCACGGTCTGCACGTCAACCGCAACCGGTATAGGTCCAAACGTGCCGTTACAGCAAGGGATGGTTTTTGACCCCTCTACTGGCAATGCAGACGGCACGGCACGCTGCGTGTTCTCCTCGGGAGGACAGCTGAATGTAATACCCGCCAACCGCTTGAATGCCGGCGCAATGGCTTTCAATAAACTGATCCCAGAGCCGAACACCAATTTGGGGGTGATCGCCTCGAACACCCCGTTCAACATCATTGGGGACAAGGGCGCTCGTCCGGTGAGCCGCAACATTGGCACGGCGCGCGTTGACTGGAACCAGAGCCAAAACCACGCAGTATGGGTGAAATGGACGGTCCAGCAAGATGATTTCTTTGAGCCTTTCGACCTTGGTGCCGCCGGAGGGAATGGCAGCGGCACGGCCTACCAACGCGCCCAGATCGGAACCCTCGGCCACACCTGGACGCTTTCTCCAACTCTTGTTTTGACCGGCCACATTGGCTTTGACCGCATGACGGAATTCGCCCTGCCTCCTGGATTTGGCGAGCCACTCGGCCAGTCGCTGCTGGGCATTGCCGGAACCAACACCCCTGCGGGAGACAAACGGTACACTGGTCTCCCCGGAGTCACCATTGAGGGTTTCAGCGGGATGGGCAGTTTGAATTCCTGGGAGCCGGATAACCGGAACGACTGGACCCTGACCACTTCTCATAACCTGACCTGGGTCAGAAAAGCACATGAGTTCCGCACCGGCATCGATATCGCCCACAATCACTTGAATGCCTTCCAGCCGGAAATTTTCTGCTGCCCGCGAGGCAACGTGCTCGAGGATTTTGGAGGCACGGCGCTCAACACCTCTAATTTGACGGGAGTTACGCTTACACCCTTCGTCGAGAACTCGTTTGCGATGTGGGATCTTGGTTTGATTTCCGAGGGTCAGAACGATGCCCAGTTTATCAAATCGACCGGAAAGGACACCCAGTTTGCCGTCTACTTCGGAGATCGCTGGAAAATCACTCCGAAACTGACCGCCGATTTGGGACTACGCTGGGAATACTTCCCGTTGATTACTCGCGATGGAATAGACAAGCTCGAGAGGTTCGACACTTCCACCGGCTTGCTGCTTTTCGGCGGCCTCGGTGGCAATCCAACCCATCTCGGCATAACCACAAGCCATAAGTTGTTCATGCCGCGCCTGGGTCTCGCATATCAGCTCAATCCGAAGACGGTGGTTCGCGGCGGATTCGGAATGTCCGACGACACAACTCCTCTGGAGCGGCCATTGCGGGGCTTTTATCCGCTGGCAATCGGCGCCGATGTCTTCGACACGTCCACGCCGGGGGAGGCGGCAGCCTGCAAAGCTCAATCCGCTGGAGCGAGCTGCTTTGGTACGCCGGCCGGTCTTGGAACGTTTGCGCAAGGCGTGCCCGTGATCGGTGTTCCCAATATTTCGGCTGGGAGCCTTCTTGTTCCACCGGAAAATACCATCGGCACTCTCGGCCCGGGTGAATTTCACCGCGGGTATGTGGAGTCCTGGAACTTGTTTGTTCAGCGCCAATTGCCTTCTGACTTTGTTGTAAGCGTGGGATACGTGGGCAATCACTACGTTCATGAATTCAACGGTGCGGACCTAGCTGCTGCACCACTCGGGGGTGTTGAGCCATCGTACGGAGGAGTTCAGTACACTGGCGGCCTGTACCAATTCCAGGGCTACCTGGGCTCACACTACAATTCCCTGCAAGTCTCCGTAAACCATCGCGCGGGTCATGGTCTTTTCGTTCAAGCGGCGTACACCTATTCTCGAGCAATGGGCTACGTCAACGACAACACTTGGGAGAACGGGTTGGAGTTTAATTGCCCGCCCTCTTCGGCGATGCCTAAAGGATGCCTGCCTCTGAATTACGGCCCTTTGAGCTTCGACCACACTCATAACCTTAAGCTCGCGTATGTCTATGACCTGCCCTTTGGATCCGGCAAGAAATGGGCGAGCAGCAACAACATCGTGAACAACATCGTTGGTGGGTGGAAATTCAACGGAGTTTTCACAGCGTTCACTGGCGCACCGTTACAGCTGAGTCAGGACGTCAACAATCTCGCTACTTTTGACACATCTCCGGTACCGAACCATGTCGCTGCTCTTCAATACCTCGGAGGAGCCAACAATGCCGCGGGGTTCCCGCAGTGGTTCAATGCCTCGGCCTTCGTTCCCAACACATCCACAACCAGCATCGGCAATATCGATCGCACGCAATCGTGGCTAAGGGGACCTGGGGCTTGGCAACTTGATACCAGCCTGGCTCGAGTTTTCAAGCTCACCGAACGCTTCAGCTTCGAGATTCGCGGGGAAGCCGAAAACCTCTTCAATAAGCCTCATTTCAACGATCCGTCCACTGGCTGTACAAATGTGAATGGGACTTGCGGTGGTACCTTTGGTCAACTCACCTCCAGCTACGGCGAACGCGTCGTGCAACTGGGCGCGTTCGTGCGCTTCTAGCATTTACGATGTACCCGCCGGGACAGCACAATCGCATGTCGCGGTGGCCCAAATTCAAAATGCAGATCCGCGGGCACCTCTCGAGGTGCCCGCCTTTTCTTGGGGATGAGCATGCCCAAGGGATTTCCCCCCACGTTCTAGCGCAAGCTGACAGGGATAGAATTCGTGGGGCGCGCAAGGGCAAACTGAAAAGTGCGGGTTGTCTGATACACAGCCTGCGTGCTACAAGTTCAAGGTGCATGAGATTCCGCCTAATCCCGATTGGCGCCGCCGTTCTGCTCGCATCTTCACTCCTTGCGCAGTCACCGGATCTTGGCGAGAAGTCGCATCGCGCCAAAGACTTGATGGCGGCGCAGCGATTTGAAGAGGCTGTCCCAATTTACCGCGAACTCGTTCGCGCCCTTCCCGACAACCCCGGTTTGGTGATGAATCTTGGTTTGGCGCTCGATTATTCGGGACACAAGCGCGAAGCGCTGGGCGAATTCGAGAAGGCTCTCCATCTCGATCCGAGCAACGCAGTGGCCCTGCTCTTTCTGGGGACCACCTACCTGGATCTAGGCGAAGCCGCCAAAGCACTCAACCCACTCGAGAGAGTCGTAAGCGCGCACCCCGAAAATGCCGACGCACAGGAAGCGCTCGCTGAGACTTGCTCGGCGCTCAAGAAATTCGAGCCTGCGGCGCAAGGATTCGAAAAGCTTTCCCAGCTCGATCCCACGAACCCGAAGGCATGGTACGGGCTGGGGATGAGTTACGACGGCTTGGCGCAGCGGAGTTTTGACGATCTCGCGAAGATCGCCTCGGGGTCTGCCTATTGGTTGGACCTTGTAGCCGAATCACGCTTGGAGACTCAACAGTTCTTTGGCGCTTTCTACCTGTATCGCCAGGCACAGGAAAAAGGGCCTTCCCTTCACGGAATACACGCCGCAGTAGCGGAGATCTATCGCAAAACAGGGCATGCCGATTGGGCAGCGGTTGAAGACGAAAAGGAGCGGCAGCTTCCCTCTCCAGACTGCGCTCACGACAAGCTCGAATGCGATTTTCAGACTGGGAAATATCATGAATTGCTAGTCGCCGGACACGCGCAAATGACACCGGAATCGTTTTATTGGCGGACGCGGGCTTTTAATGCGCTGGCTCGCGAGGCCTACACCCACCTGGCACAGTTGCCTTCGTCTGCGCCCGTCCAAGAGTTGATGGCGAAGATGGAGTTCAAACGCCGGCAATATGTCGAGGCGGCTAAGCACTGGGAAGAAGCCCTAAAGTTCTCACCCGACGACGCCTACGTCAAAGAGCAACTCGCCATTGCACTTTTCCAAGCGGCCGATCTGGATCGCGCTCGCGGACTGTTCGAGGACTTACTCAAGTCTGAGCCGGAGTCTCCCGAGCTAAACTATTATCTCGGCGATATACTTTTGAAATCGCAGAAGCCGGCGGAAGCCCTGCCATTTTTGACTAAGGCGATCCGTCACGATCCAAGCTTACTGCCGACGCATGCCTCTCTGGCGCGCACGTACTTGGCGCTCGGTCAAGCAGATAGGGCTGTTCCTCATTTGAAAGCCGCGCTGTCCATCGATGACGACGGGAGCTTGCACTATCAGCTGGGCCGCGCCTATCAGGCTAACGGTCAAGTGGAGCTAGCACGGCAAACGCTAAGGCAATACGAGAAAATCCACAACCAGCAAGAGGCGGAAAAGCGGTCTCTCAATCAGGAAATGCAGATCACTCCACCTTAAGGTGATCCGAAAGTAGAGTGGCGTCCCGCATCCCCTAGACTTGCCTCACCCTACAATCGACTCTTGGTTTAGCCTCCTGGTTCTCGAACCTCAAGAATTTGGTTTGCCTTTACGTCTCGAAGGACTTGCACGACACCGCTCGGCCATCGAATTTCAAGGCTGGGGATCTTTTCAACCTTCCCCAGCCCGAAATGTACTCCAAAATGACTCGAAGAGGCGTATCCGCAGGCGCTGCTCATGTGGTTACACTGTTTGTCGATCCGCACAAGCGCGCCGATCCCGTCGCGATTGCTCTTGGTTCCGGTGAGCTTGAGGATGATCCAATGGTTCGGATCCGGGCTAACGTTTTCCCACAGTTCTGCCCGATCCTGAAGAGAAGCAACGACAACGTCGATTTTGCCGTCGTTATTGAAGTCCGCGAAAGCGCAGCCGCGATGCGCGCGAGGCACCTGAAAATCCTCGCCCGCCTGAGCTGAAACATCCGAGAAGGTTCCGTCACCGAGATTCGAGAATATAGCGTTAGGCTGCTTATACTTGGTGGCCTGGAACATCTCCACGTTGTCGTCCACGTGCGAGCAGGTGGTGAACAGATCCTTCCTCCCGTCATTGTTCAGATCGAAGAAGCCCGTGCTCCAGCCGCTGCGCTCGATCGTGAGGACGGAGAGGCGTGTGCGGTAAGTCGCGTCTTCGAACAGGCCGCCCCCGAGGTTACGAAAAAGCGGAAACGTCTCGTTCGCCAGATCCACGACGCTGATGTCCGGACGGCCGTCGTTGTCGTAATCCCGGAAATCCGTCCCCATGCTGGAGACCGCCTTGCCACTGTTCGGCAAAGCAACGCCCGCCAGGACTCCGACTTCTTCAAAGCTTCCGTCGCCGCGGTTATGAAACAGGAAATTCTCCTGGTTGTCGTTGGTCACGAAAATGTCCATAAAGCCGTCGTTGTCATAATCGGCGAAGGCCAGGCTCATGCCCCGGCCGTGGTGCTGGGCGATCCCGGCTCGCTCGGAGACATCTTCAAACGTCCCGTCTCCCCGGTTGCGGTAAAGCGTGTTGGTGAGGCCCTCGAAGTACTTCGGGTGGCAATAAACGCGCAGGTTGCGCGAGGGGTCACCGCAGAAACGATTGAAGCTCGGTGACCAGGAAGCGTAGTTCACCACGAACAGGTCTAGGAGCCCGTCATTGTTGTAGTCAAACCACCCCGCCGCCACGGCCCACTTGTCGCTTTTGATTCCCGCCTTTTCCGTCACGTCCACGAAGTGTCCGTCGCCCCGGTTGTGATACAAGGTGTTTCGGAAAACGCCAGCAACAAAAAGGTCCACGTGACCGTCGTTGTCGTAATCTCCGGCTGCCGCGCCCATCGAGTAGCCGCTCCCCGCCACACCGGCGTCTTCGGTGACGTCCGTGAAGCGCATACCGCCTTCGTTGCGAAATAGGCGATTAAAGTACTTGGGAGAGTCTTTCTGGAGGGATGGGATGCTCGCGCCGTTGGCAAAAAAGACGTCCGTCAAGCCGTCGTTGTTGTAATCGAAGGCTGCCACTCCGCCGGCCATGCTTTCGATGAGGTGCTTTTGGGGAGTGGGATGATTCTCCAGTACGAAGCGCAACCCGGCGCTGTCGGCCACATTCCGGTAGCGAATGGGGCTCAGCGACGTAACGCCATTCGGGACGGCGTTGTGCCTCTGGTTTGTAGGCAGCAAAAAAACTCCGAGGCTGGAGGCAAGAAACTGCCTGCGGCTGGTTTTGTCTTTGATCTTCATCCCGTTGCTGCTCTCGGATTGTCATCATGCCATTCGCCAAAATGAGGCGTCAACCCTTGGAGAAGGAAGAGAAACACTGGTTCGGACCGGCAGACTTGTCTTGTGAAACGCTTTCAATAATCCATTCGTCTCCATCAGACCCCAGTAAAACACGAGGCATGACGGGCCACGCTCCTTCAGCCAAGGATATTCACTTTTGCTTCGTGCCAACGCCGAATTGATTCCCGGCGCGAATTACTTTGCCGTTTTCGATCACGAGTTCAATCAGTTTTTCGCTCTGCACCGCATGGCCGGTTTCGTCCTGTAGCGTTGCCACAATCCTTTTCGTCTTCACATCGATGACCTCGCCCGTTGAAGAATATCCGAATCGCCCATCTATGCTAAAGCTAACCCAACCGATACAATCCCGGACCTTGATGCTGGTGACTTGCTTCGGCGGCATCACCGTTGCATCGAATACGTGTATGGCGTTGTTCGCGCAGTCCGCCAGCCAAAGTTCTTTCTCGTCAGGAGTCAAAGCGATTCCATGACTCGGGCATCCATGACGCTTGACTGGACCCTGCGAGTAGCCATCAACCTCTACACGGTACAGTTTCCTGCCTGTCCTCAGATCACCTACTTCGAAGCCCAGCAGGCTATTAATGTTCACGAAAACCAGCGTATTGTCCCCGTTGACCGTAAACGGCCGGATCATATCGTCGAATGGACCCACTTTACTTTCGATCTTCTGCGTTCTCGCATCCGCCACCGCAAGAACTGGAGACCTCAAGCTCGCTAGGTAGACGCGCTGACCATCTGCCGAATAGATGGTATTGTGCGAACCGGGTTCTGCTTCAATCGTTGCAATCACGTCCCCCGTCATCGCATTTGCCACGTGCCATGCTGTTCCCTCGAGCTGTGGGACATACAAAATCTTGCCGTCGGGCGAAATTGCCATCCGATCGCATCCGCCGTCGTAGGTCTTGTCCCAGATCTTCTTGCCCCTGACGGCGTCGATAGCGATCATCCGATTCAGGGATGTAACGTAGACCCTGCCGGTCGTCGCGCTGGCCGCGATCCCCTTGACGTTCTCTGGCTTCTCACCATCCGGAACACTCCAGGTTTGTATGCGCCGGACAAACTTATATCCATTGTCCACATCGAAAACGAGGATCCCGACACCACCATGTTCCACGTAATTGCGGACTCCCGGACTGGCTACATACAGAAAGCGTTGATCTGCCACCGCGCGCATCGGATCAGGGGACAACGAGAGAGAAAACGACGCTAACAGCAGGATCAGCGCAGGATAGCTAAATTTTCTCATTTTCGCTCTGAACTCGGACTGTGCTCTTTGAATTTTGCGAGGGCGCCACGCTCTCATGATATACCTTTTCTTTGCCGCCCTATCAAGCTGCTCGATGACGTGCTAAATTCGAAACGGTCTGGACAATCATTAGGCGTTCGGAAGACGCAAGGGAACCGGACCCGACCCACAGACGATTTCTTTCAGAGAATAGAATGACGGACGGTTTGTAGCAGCGCCCGTACCCTGCATTCGGTTCGAGCCACCACTCGGTAAATCCGATAAGTCGATTTTTACAGGACACTGGGTTCTGGGCAGATTCCACTTTTACGATGAGCGCGTTTACCAGACTTAGCCTATTAGTTCCGAACGGCTGACCACTCTTCTTGAATAAAAATCAGGCGCGAAAGGACGATTTCCTAAGTTAGACGTACATCAAATAGTGACAGCCAATACTGAAGGGATTGCAGGGTAAAACCGCAAAGAATGAGGCCAATGCCGAATGCGCCTAGTCGTCGCTCCGGGAGATTGTCGGCGTAATATTCGATGTAAGGATTCACCGTAATTCCCACGCCGGTGACAATGCCTGTCACCAGGCCCACGCGAATCGCAAATAGCCAGGCGTGGTCCACGTGATGGATGAACGCGCTACAGATTAACGCTGTGGCCG
>Ga0209006_10001522_pt1 | contig 21001 bp, 16 predicted proteins | sample JacPin_JW_Ref_O2_FD_188567 | JGI IMG/M metagenome (GOLD analysis project Ga0209006, IMG submission 188567) | Forest soil microbial communities from Algoma, Ontario, Canada - Jack Pine, Ontario site 1_JW_Ref_O2 (SPAdes) (version 2) | ecosystem: Environmental > Terrestrial > Soil > Boreal...
CGAAAGTTTCTGAGGACTAGAAGTGGCGGCTCAATCCTCCGCGAACGGCGCAAGATTCAGGCTCTACGCCCTGACTGGACTGCTCTGTCTCTGGCTGCTGGTAATTTGTCTGCGGTTGGTCTACCTTCAGATCTTCTGCTACGGCGATTTCGAGCGCCGCGCCCAGCATCAACAGCAACGCAGCTTCGATCTCTCTGCGAAACGGGGCGTTATCTACGATCGCGCCGGCCGAGAGTTGGCGATGTCAATCCAAGTGGATTCGGCGTTCGTTGTACCCTCGGAAGCGCCTGACCTGGCCAACACGATCAGCCTGATTTCCCGCATCACACGCGATGATCCACGGGTGGTTCTTGCAGACTGCCGCGCACATAAGTTCTGCTGGGTAGCTCGCAAGGCCGACGCGGAAGTGGTCGACCGCATACGGGCGCTGAACCTGCAGGGCATCCACTTTCAAAAAGAGGCAAAGCGGTTTTATCCAAAACGCGAGTTGGCAGCGCAGGTTTTGGGATACGTCGGCACCGACGATCAAGGTCTCAGCGGACTGGAACGCCAATTCAACCAGCAATTGCAAGGGAAACCCGGCAAGCTGATGATCTCCGTCGATGCGCGAAAACGATGGTTCTCCAGCGTCGAGAAGGAACCCGAAGCCGGCAATAGTCTGGTGCTCACCATCGATCAGAACATTCAGTACATCGCCGAACGCGAACTTGAGCGCGGAATAGAAGAGACGCATGCCATCGCCGGCACCGTTATTGTCGAAAACCCACACACGGGCGAGATACTGGCGCTTACCAACCGGCCTACTTTTAATCCGAATATTCGCAAAGAAATTAAAAATGACGCGCTGAAGGACCGTGCTGTCAGCGATATCTACGAGCCCGGCTCGACTTTTAAGATCGTGACCATCTCCGCTGGACTGGAAGAAAAAATCACGCGCCCTGACGAAATGTTCGACTGCCAGATGGGATCAATTGTGATTAATGGCATGCGAATTCGTGACAGCAAGCCGCATGGCATGCTCTCAGTGGCCGATATTATTGCTGAGTCAAGTGATGTGGGGGCCATCAAAGTTGCACTTCGCCTGGGCGATGATCGCTTTTACAAATACATCCGAGCCTTCGGATTCGGCCAGCAAACCGGAATCGAACTTCCCGGCGAAACACGCGGATTGACGAAGCCGGTGGAGCGCTGGTCGAAGGTTTCTATTGGAGCGATTTCGATGGGCCAGGAGATTGGTATCTCGGCGGTGCAACTGGGTTCCCTGATATCGACGATTGCCAACGATGGCGTGCATATTCCGCCGCACATCGTGGCTGGGACGATCGAACCGCAAAGCGGGCCGCAAACCATAGCCTTCCAGCCCAGCGAGGGTACACGCGTCATCTCTTCGCTGACCGCCGCCGAGATGCGCCAGATGCTCCAGGGAGTTGTGCTGCACGGCACCGGACGAAAGGCTCTGCTTGAAGGGTACAGTTCGGCAGGAAAAACCGGAACTGCGCAAAAAGTGGATCCAGCCACCGGCGCATACTCGAAAACAAAGTACGTTGCGTCTTTTGCCGGATTCGCGCCGATCAATGATCCTCAAATTGCAGTCGTGGTGATCCTTGATTCCGCAGTCGGACTGCATCAGGGCGGCCAAGTCTCGGCGCCAGTCTTCCAGCGCGTCACGCAGCAAGTGCTCGAATATTTACATGTTGCGCACGATGTTCAACTTCCTGCGAACCGCCAATTGCTGCTGGCTCGCCGCGATGCACCGGAAGCTAGCCTCGAAGAGGGTTCGCCGGATCATTTGGGCGCTAGTCTGGAATTGGCGGAAGCAGGTAGCTTGCAGGATCCTCCGGCGACGATGCCGCCTGGGCCTATCGGCGCTCAAGTCGTGCAAGCTGGAAAGATCACTAAAGAATCGAGTCAACCGCCGGCCAACGCATCAACCTTGGCGTCAGCGAATCTCCATATCGAGGACTCACGCGTCGCCGGGTCTGATGGTTCCTCTGCCCAGGTATTGCCAGTCCCCGGTACTGTCGTACTCGACGTGGAAGAAGGCGGGATCGAAGTGCCATCATTTATGGGCAAGAGCCTTCGGGTCGCTATGGAAATTGCGCAGGACGTGGGACTTGATCTCGATGCTGTTGGCAGCGGAGTCGCGCGCGATCAGTCGCCTCTGCCCGGGGCGCACGTTGCAACTGGGTCCCGCGTCATCGTGCACTTCGGCAGGTAAGTTGGTCGCGAAAGTTCCTCGCAAAACCCGGCTATTTATAATCACTCCAATGAGATTTCAACAACTCCTGCAAGGCGCCGAGGTCCTCTCTCAGAGCGGAAACCCGGCCGTTGCCGGAGTGGAATACGATTCGCGGCGAGTTCGTCCTGGCGTCGTTTTTGGTGCCATGAAGGGCGAAGCCAGCGACGGCAACCGCTTCATCGATCAGGCAATCTCCGCGGGAGCGGTTGCGGTCGTCACCGATTCGGCAAGTGAAGCACCGCGTTCCTCAGTCGCCTGGGCACAGGTCGTTCACGGGCGTCGTGCCCTCGCCCGGATGAGCGCAAATTTCTATAAGCGTCCGGCCGAGCGTATTGCGAATACCGGAATCACGGGCACGAACGGGAAAAGTACGACCGCTTTTCTCGTCGAATCCGTTCTTAAAGCGGCCGGACGCAAGACGGTGCTGGTTGGAACCATCGAGTATCACGTTGCCGGAAAAGTTCTGCCTGCTCCGCACACTACGCCTGAAGCGCTTGAATTGAATCGCCTCTTGTCCGAAGGTCTGGGACTGGGCGTAACCGAGTCAGTCATGGAGGTGTCCTCGCACGCGCTAGAGCAGCAACGTGTTTTCGGAATTCCTTTTGACGTGGCTGTATACACAAATCTCACGCGTGACCACCTCGATTACCACGGTACGATGGAAAATTACTTTCGTGCCAAACAGGTTCTGTTCGAGGGTTGTGGCACGGAGCCTCCTCGCGCGGCCGTCGTGAATGTCGACGATGAATTTGGCTGCGACTTGTTGAAGTTCTCGCAGAAAAGAAGCTCAACCGTTCTCTCCTACGGTCTGAGTTCAGGTGATTTTCATGCCGAGGCTCTCGACATTACTCCGAGAGGCACGAGGTTTCAGATGGCGACGCCTTTGGGCAAGATCGCGATGTGGACGTCGCTGATCGGTAAGGTAAACGTGTATAACGTGCTGGCAGCGGCAGCCGCCGGGTACGCCCGTGATTGCTCTGCCGAGTTGATTGCAAAGGGCATTTCTGATCTCATCTGCGTTCCCGGCCGATTCGAACGGGTAGATTGTGGTCAACCTTTCACCGTTGTGGTGGACTACGCGCACACCGATGATGCGATTCGTAACCTGACGGCACTGGCTCGTGACTTTGTGGTTCGCGCTGGACTCAAGGGCAAAGTCATCACGATGTTTGGCTGCGGCGGCAATCGCGATCGCGCTAAACGTCCGCTAATGGGCGAGGCCGCGGGCAGAGGTAGTGATCTCGTAGTTCTTACCTCCGACAATCCACGCTCCGAAGACCCGCTCGCGATAATGAACGACGCTGTCGTAGGAATACAGAAATCCGGTGCGAAATACACCATGGAGCCCGATCGGCGCCATGCGATTGCTCTTGCTTTGCAGCAGGCCGCGCCTGGAGATATTGTTCTGCTGGCCGGGAAAGGCCATGAAAAAGTGCAGACCACACAATCGGGGACGATTCCGTTCGACGACGTAGAAGTTGCGCGCGAAAGTCTTAAGGCCTTGACGTACGACTGCAAGAACACGGCGAAGGCCGAGTCTGCGGGGAGGGGCACATGAAGCTTCCGCTTTCTCGCATCGCCGAATTCGTATCTGCGACCGGGCAATACGACGGCGAAGTATTGGTACAAGGGTATTCCATCGATTCGCGTACCGTGCAAACGGGCGAGCTTTTCTTCGCCGTGAAGGGTGAACGTCTGGATGGTCACGATTACGTAGAGCAAGCTCTGAGCCGCGGCGCGGTTGCGGCCGTCATCGATAGAGACCATCTGGCGCACGCTTCGAATCCTAACCGTCTTCTAGCGGTGCACGACACGCTGATCGCACTACAAACTCTGGCGACTGCTGTCAGAAAAATTTGGGGAAAGACGGCTATCGGTATCACCGGTTCGATGGGAAAGACAACTACCAAAGAAGCCTTAGCCCATCTCCTCTCGATCAAGTATCGCGTGCACCGCACCAAAGGAAATTTTAATAATCATTTTGGTTTGCCCCTTGGCCTGCTTACGCTCGAGCCAGAATATGACCTCGCTGTCGTCGAGATGGGTATGTCCCATGCTGGAGAAATCGCTGCCCTCTCTCGCATCGCGCTACCGAACGAAGCTGTGGTCACCAACGTAGCTCCCGTGCATCTCGAAAGTTTCGATTCTATTGCTGGAATTGCGCGTGCGAAATATGAACTGATCGAAGCGCTTCCACATAGCGGCACGGCTGTGTTGAACGCGGATGACGAATATGTCTCGCAGTTTGGCCGTGACTTCGCAGGTAAGGTCGTCACGTTTGGCTTGACCCCCGGTGCAGGCGTGCGCGCTGAAAATATCGAAGCTCTCGCAGCCCAGGGGACTCGGTTCGACCTCATAGGACGTGAAGTTCGCCAATTGGTGCAGAGTCCGCTCCTCGGCAAACATAATGTGTATAACGTGCTTGCAGCCGCTGCGGTTGCGCTTCAACATGGCATTACCCCCTCGGAGATCGCGGTCACTTTGCCATCACTTCAAGCGGCCGACAAACGAGGTCAGGTCGTTCAAGTGGGTAACATCGCGGTACTGTACGATTGCTACAATTCAAGTCCGAAGGCGCTCATGGCTGCGGTAGACACTTTGGCGGCCATGCCCGCGCGTCGGCGAATTGTCGTCGCGGGCGAGATGCTGGAACTTGGAGCAACGAGCGAGCGATTGCATCAGGAGTGCGGCCGTTATATCGCGGAGAGTAATGTTGACTTCCTGCTCGGCGTCCGCGGTTTGGCGAAGCCAATGGTAGAGGCTGCGGTCGAGGCCGGCCTGAAAGCTGAGTTCGTTACGACGCCGGAGGAAGCGGGATCGTGGTTAGCGCGTGAAACCCGCGAAGGCGACCTTGTACTGTTGAAAGCGTCGCGTGGCGTGAAGTTGGAAAAGGCGCTCGAGACTTGGAAACAAAAGATCGGTATTCCCGACGTCACACACGCGGGAAGTAAATAGCGGATTTAGCAACTGAGAGCTGACAGCGGAGAGCTGACAGCTGTTGTCGGAGGCGGATTGCTCTACTGGCTGCTCTACCTGAAGCTTTATCACTATTTTCCGCCTTTCCGCATTTTCCGCTACCTCACTTTCCGGACTGCTTTCGCCAGTCTAACGGCACTTTTCACCGGACTGATCGTTGGGCCGATTGTCATTCGCCGCCTGCGCGATTTTCAGATCGGGCAGTACATTCGTGAAGAAGGTCCGCAGGCTCATCAGAAAAAAGCGGGCACTCCAACCATGGGCGGGTTGTTGATCGCCATCGCTATTCTGGTGCCTACCTTGCTATGGGCCGATCTGAGCAACCCATTTATATGGATAGCCGTGTTTGCCACCCTGGCATTCGGCGCCATCGGATTTACTGACGACTACCTGAAAGTTGCGCACCGTCGTAATCTCGGACTCACAGCACGCGCCAAGCTCGGTTATCAAATCGTAGCCAGCATCCTGATCGCGGTCGCATTAATCGTTTTACAGCATCGTGGAGAATATTCCACTAGACTCCTGGTTCCGTTTTTCAAACAATTCCATCCCGACTTGGTGATCGAACGGTGGGCTGCTCATCCCCAGCTTTGGCCGCTGGCTTTCTTGCCCTTTATCGGGTTTGTCGTGATTGTAATCGTGGGATCGAGCAATGCAGTCAATCTCACTGACGGTCTCGACGGTCTTGCCATCGGATGCACTGTGATAGCCGCAGGTGCGCTGGCGGTCCTCACCTACCTTAGCGGGCACGCCACGTTTGCAGCATATCTCGAATTGCAACGGATGCCGCAAATCGGCGAGCTCACTATTTTCTGTGGAGCGATGGTCGGATCCGCCATTGGATTTCTTTGGTATAACGCACATCCCGCCGAAATATTCATGGGTGATGTTGGCTCACTGGCGTTAGGCGGCGCCATCGGAACCGTTGCCGTAATGATCAAGCAGGAGCTACTGTTGCCATTCATTGGAGGAATTTTCGTCATCGAAGCGCTCTCCGTGATTTTGCAAGTCGGTTCCTACAAGCTGCGGAAGAAACGCATTTTCAAGATGGCCCCAATTCACCATCACTTCGAGTTATTGGGTTGGTCGGAATCGAAAGTCATTGTTCGTTTCTGGATCGCATCGCTGGTGTTTGCATTGTTCGCGTTAACCACCTTGAAATTGCGGTGAGTAGTCACCACAGAGATCCGAAGAAGTGCGAGAGAATTGTGTTTCTCCGGGTCTCCGTCGCCTTGTGGTAGAAACTTATTGAAATGGAACTGAAAGACAAACGTGTACTCGTCGTTGGCCTGGGCAAGTCCGGCGTGGCCTCCGCACTTTTTCTCAAATCGAGGGGTGCGCGGGTCACGGTGTCGGATTCTAAGCCGGAAACTGAGCTTCGCGATGAAATCCTGCTGTTGCTGGAGCACGGGATCACGATCGAGACCGGCGGCCACGGTGAACGTACCTTCCGGGGACAGGATCTTATCGTGGTCAGTCCGGGTGTGCCGGTCGACGCGCCACAACTGGTACAGGCCCGCAGTCTGGGAGAGTCGGTCATAGGTGAGATCGAACTCGCTGCGCAGTTTCTGGAAGGTTCGATTGTCGCGATTACGGGAGCCAACGGCAAAACAACCACGACTTCCCTGGCCGGCGAGATTGTCGCTGCTGGAAATTTCCCGACACTGGTTGGCGGCAATATCGGAACCCCCGCCGTTAGTTTTGTAGGTCAGGCTGGGCCGGCGACGTGGACGGTGCTTGAAGTCTCGAGCTTTCAATTGGAAACGATTGTCAATTTCCGTCCGCGCATCGCTGTGATTTTGAACATCACGCCCGACCATCTCGATCGGCACAAAACTTTTGCAAATTACGTCCACGCCAAAGAGCGAATCTTCGAAAACCAACGGCCCGATGATTTCACGGTTCTCAATGCCGACGATCCCACCACGAGCGAATTGTCCCATCGCACCGGAGCACAACTGTTCTGGTTCAGCCGTCAGAGAGCCATTGAAAAAGGAGCATTCATACGCGGCTCCCACATCTACACTCGCGATGGCCACTTTGAGCAAGAGATCATGCCGGTGACGGAGGTTCCGCTGAAAGGGGCCCATAACCTCGAGAACGTCCTGGCTGCGGTGAGTGTGGGTATTCTCGTTGGTTGCCGACCGAACCAGATTCGTCATGCCGTCGTTAACTTCAAGGCAGTGGAGCATCGACTAGAATTCGTTGCTCGAATGGCAGGCGTCGACTACTACAACGACTCCAAGGCAACGAATGTCGATGCCACCATCAAGGCACTGGAATCTTTCCCAGCCAACATCCACCTTATTCTGGGCGGCAAAGACAAAGGCAGTGATTACACGCTGCTTAACGACTTACTGCGCCAGCGGGTCAAGCGCGTATATACGATTGGCGCCGCCGCCGCCAAGATCGAATTGCAAATTCAGGGTGCCACACAAATCGAATCTGCGCAGACCCTTGAAAACGCAGTATGGCGGGCCAGTGAATCGGCGACGCCCGGGGATGTCGTTCTTCTGGCTCCCGCCTGCGCCAGTTTCGATCAATTTCAGAGCTATGAGCACCGAGGCCGAGCTTTCAAACAGACGGTACATTCGCTGGCCCTATCTCGGACTACCTAAGTTGCTGTGACGGCTGTTCGCTGGCAAGAACCAAGTCAGTTATCCCCCGCTCCAAATTCACAGGCGAAACTCCTCCACCTCTCTATCGCTCCGTGGTGAAATGGATTCTCCATGGCAAAGCGCGTCAGCGTCGATCGCTGGATGTTTGTGGTGACCACGATTCTGGTTTTCATTGGACTGGTCATGATTTTCAGCGCTTCCGCGGTAATGGCCAAGGAGCGATTTGGTTCCGCATATGCGTTCTTGCTGAAACAACTCGTCTGGGCCATCGCGGGACTCGCCATCATGGTGCTGGCCATGATGGTCGATTACAAACGTCTGCAGCATACGGCGGTCGTGTTCTCGTTTCTCGGCCTTACGACGGTACTGCTCATCTCCGTCTTCTTTCTTGATCGCGCCCATGGCACCCATCGGTGGTTCCACTTGGGCCCGGTTTCTTTGCAGCCTTCAGAACTGGCCAAACCTGCGCTTATTCTTTTTCTTGCATGGTTTCTTCAAAATAAAACCAAGGCCATGGAAGACTGGCGCAATACGCTCCTTCCCGCTGTGGTGCCAACGGCTGTCTTTCTGGGGCTGATCGTGTTTCAGCCCGATCTGGGGACCGCGATAGCGTGCGCAGGGATTACGGCCTGCATCCTTTTCGTTGCGGGTATTCGTCTGCGCTACTTCGGATACGCACTCGCCGCCTCACTGCTGCCGCTTTATTTGTTGATTTTTCACGTTTCGTATCGCAGAGACCGTATTCTCGCGTTTTTGAATCCGTACGCAGATCCGAAAGGTTTCGGGTTCCACATTATCCAATCGTTGATTGCCGTGTCGACCGGCGGCGTAACCGGTGTCGGTCTGATGGAAGGAAAGCAGAAATTATTTTATCTACCCGAACCGCACACGGATTTTATTTTTGCTGTCACCGCCGAAGAGCTGGGTCTGGTTGGAGCCTTGGCAGTAATTATTCTTTTCGCGATTTTTCTGTGGCGCGGCACCCGAGCGGCCCTACGCACTCAGGATAATTTCGGCCGCTTCCTGGCCGTCGGAATCACCAGCATGATTGTTCTCCAGGCCTTTATCAATATCAGCGTGGTGCTCGGACTGATGCCGACTAAAGGAATTCCCCTCCCGTTCGTCTCTTACGGTGGTTCCTCATTGTTTGTGACATTGATGTGCGTTGGTGTCTTGCTCAACATCACGAAACAGGCCGAATAGAAATTCGTACCTTGTCTGTCCTGCTGTTTCCTGCCACTCGGCTGCGCTACCTTGTTAGGTCGCTGCTTTCTCCATAGCCAACAGCTGCTCTTTGCGCTCAATGCCCCAACGGAAGCCCCCGAGGTCACCGTCTTCGCGGACAACCCGGTGGCATGGGATCGCCACAGCTACTGGATTCGTGGCACAAGCCCGTGCCACGGCTCGCGTCGCTTTCGGCATCCCAATCTTCTTGGCTATGGCGCTATAGGAGCGCGTCTGTCCGCGAGGAATTCTCTGCAACGCTTCCCATACCCGACGTTGAAACGCTGTTGCTCTGATGTCTAATGGTAAGGAAGAATTGGTCTCACTTCCTTCCATCAGACGGGTCAAGTCCATGCGCTGTTCGGCCATGGCGTCATCGTCGCGACGACGTGTGGCAAAAGGGAACTCGCGGATTAAGCCTTGCTGCAATTGTTCGTCGGAATCGGCGAATTGAATAGAGCAGATTCCTTTGTCGGTTGCCGCGATGAGCATGCGTCCCAAAGTTGAATCAGCGATGGTGTAACGGACCACCGCCGCAACCGCCCCGCGACGATATTTCTCCGGTGTCATCCCTAGCTGAGTCGCCGTGCGCTCATAAAGGCGGCTGCTCGAGCCATATCCTGCAGCGTAAAGCGCGGTCGTTACATCGTGCCCCGCCTGCAGGTGCTGTTTCACTTGGCGCAAGCGAACCGCGTCGATGTACGCCTTAGGCGACACGCCTAATCCCGATTTGAAAGTGCGCTGCAAATGAAATGGACTCAAACGAAATTCTTTCGCGAGGAGGCTCAGCGTGAGGCGGTCTTCGATGTGTTGTTCGATGTAGCGGCACATGGCCCGTACAAGCGCCGATTGCGGATTTCCATCGGCCGCCTTCGGACGGCATCGAAGGCAGGCACGGTATCCGGCGTGTTCGGCTTTACCGGCATGCTCGAAAAAGCTCACGTTCTGGCGACGCGGGCGCTTGGAAGGACAGGAGGGACGGCAGAATATTCCCGTGCTCGAAACTGCGAAGACGAACGCGCCGTCTTGGGCAGAGTCGCGATCAAGCACAGCTTGCCAGCGATGATCGTTAACCCTGTTATCGATTGCGTCTTCCGTTTGGTCGTTGAGTTGTTGCCGAGTTGACTTCATCGCTTCCTCTGAAAGTATCGCATTGGTGGCCATGCAGGTAACATAGGCTGATCTCGCTATGCGGGCTATCCGAATGTTGCGGTCAAAGTGAAGTCTGATGCGAGTCCGGCGAATCGCTTGGGCAATTTTAGGAGATGTAACCGAATTTTAGGAGCGGCAAAATGATCGGTACCAGAAAAACTATGGGCGTGTTGGCGATTGCGCTCTCAGCTATCGCGGCATGGTCAACTTTCGCCGGCGCTCAGGTTCTCACCGGTGAGCAGGTACAGAAGATCGCGCCGAGCACGTATTACTTTTCGGGGCAGAGCGCGGCAGTGCAGGCTCGCAATACCGCTGGGCTCAAAAACTCAGGTGGCAAAGTGGTTCTGGCCGGGCTAGTGGATAATTCGGGATATTCAACGGCAATCCAGCAGAAATACCAAGGCTTCTTGATCGCCGAGACCAAGATCAATTTCGATGGCGGCACGCTCGATCCCGGCGAATACGGATTCGGCTTCAAGGACGGCAAGTTTGTCGTGATGAACGTTGCGGCGGCGGATGTAGTTTCGGTTGCCAGTCAGAACGACAGCGCACTCAAGCATCCTGTGCCGTTGAAGATTGAGCAGGAGGGCGGTTCGTACCGGCTCTATTCAGGACGGCAGTATGTGGTTTTAAGCGTGGATTAAAGGACGGACTTTGGTCCCTCCAGCATTCAGGCTGTTTTCTGCGGGAGCATCATTTGGATCCTCCGCCGACTGGTCAATTCGCCAGACGCCTTGGCTGGCGCGGGTTCTCCGGTATCCTCCGCTTTAAGCCAACTTACCGTGGTAACGCGGACTCGGGCGGTTTCCGTTACTCATAAAGTGCAGATGGTTGCACCCGTGCATTGCATCCCGCAGCATGTTTGTCCCCTAACCCCATCTGCCACAGATACTTAACTCCTCAGTTTCATATGGTTTCAGGGATGCACTATCCATAACGAAGCCCGGACGGTACGGGCTAGCGTGGGGGCTCCTTTGACAGTCATCTATAGCGCCGAGTATGCGGCTCCTAAAACGACGAAAACGCGGCCGGCAGCCATTCTGCCGCTGCTGATCATCCTGTTCGTCGTTTCCTATTGCATCCTGACCTTCCTGGTCTTCGAGCAGGGGCAGACGATTGAATCGCAGCGCGGGCTAATCCGCGAGATGTTGAAAGACAGTACCCAGTTAGCCGCGCTCAAGGGCAAGATGGCGCGCGATGACGGCAAGCGGCCGCATGACAAGGCATCCTCAACCGTGGCCGCGGAACCAGATGCGAGCAACACAATGCGAAGTGACATCCCGTCGAAAAGCGCCGCCCAGGGAGCCAAGGGTTCCGATAAGGATCCCAAGCGGCCAGGAAAAGCCGCTCGCACCATGAAAGAGATACCGGGGAAACCGGCGGCGGATCTGGAAGATGTACGGCGCTTTACACGCGTGATCTAGCTGGGCTGGTTTCCGAAGCCGGCAAGGATTTAAGAACAAAACGCTTCTGTGAGAGGCGGCCTTCGTGGTGGCCGCGCAACGAGTGACACCCTAAAGCGAGACCCTAAAATGAAGACCCTAGCTCTAGCGCTCATCTTGTCGCTTCCCGTCCCCAGGTTTGCACCACAAATTCAGGCCGCCCCCACCTCCAGCCAGGCTCCGGCCAAGAGGAAGGGCGGGCAGTGGTACTTCGCCGCCAATGGTCACGCCGTCTACTGCTATGGACCGATCATGACCATGCCGCAAGCCCACGGCGGGTTATTAAAAGTCGCAACCTTTTGCCGTGGCGATCAGACGATGGTCCCGCTCAAGGACTAAGCTCGTTACTGGCATTCAGCCCGGTCCAAGTCACAAGTTCAAGCATCCAGAATGGTTACCAGCGATTAGATGACCTGATCCGGGCCTCTCCGGGCATTCGGCGTATCTGTTTGGGGCGTGCTTCCCCTATAATCTGTTGGCAGACCGCCGGCGCGTGGGCCCGTAGCTCAAACGGATAGAGCATCGGATTTCTAATCCGAGGGTTGCAGGTTCAATTCCTGCCGGGCCTACCATTCTTGTTCCACAGGGCCCCCCCATTCGTGCCATTCCCAGTCTAAGAGGAAAATCGTAGAGTGTTCTTGAGCAGACTTCGGGGGAGGGCTGTTCGACGAGCGTCCGATGACTCTAACGAGTCCGGGCGCTTTCGTTTTTTACGACGCAATAAGCGAATCGTCGCTCGGAATTCACTCACCTCTGACTTCTAACCTTTAACCTCTGACCTCTTTTTCGGCTTCATCATCTGCCATTCAGCCTCCGTCAGTTCGCGACCCAATGCCGTGAATTCGCCCGCACCTTGCAGCCATTCGCCGCCATCCATCGTCACCACTTCTCCGTTCACATAGCCGGAGCCTTCGCTCACCAAAAACGCGGCCAGATTGGCGAACTCTTCGGTCGTACCGAATCTTCCGAGCGGATTACGCTTCTTGGCAGCCACTTCCAGTTCGGCACGCGGGAGCAGGCGCGAGAACGCGCCTTCGGTCGGAATTGGTCCGGGTGCAATGGCATTCATGCGGATGCCCCGGTTTCCCCACTCGACCGCCAGACTGCGCGTTAACGCCTGCACGCCAGCCTTCGCCACGGCTGAAGGAACAACGTACGCCGAGCCCGTCTCCGTGTAGGTGGTGGTGATGTTCAGCACCACGCCCTTGTGTCCCGCGGCGAGCCAGCGCCGCCCACACGACATGGTTGTATGGAGAGTGCCCATCAATACGATTCCGATCACGGACTGAAACGCGCCCAGGGAAAGCTCCTCCGTGCGGGCCAGAAAATTTCCAGCCGCGTTATTCATAAGCACATCGAGCGGACCTTTAGCCCAGATGTTGGCAATCATCTCTTCAACGGCCGCGGCATCGCGAACGTCGCAGGGATGTGAATGGATTTTGCCGCCCGTGCGCTCGTGGAGTTCCGTCTCCGTCGCCGCGAGAACTTCTTTCCGGCGTCCGCAGATGTAAACTTCAGCCCCAAGTTGCAAAAAGCGTTCGGCCGTAGCCTTCCCTAGGCCGGTGCCTCCGCCGGTGATCAGGATGCGCTTATCTTGGAGCAGATCATTGTTGAACATCAATTGCCTTCCCTTTGCTTATCACGATTCCCTGGATGGAACGTCGATTGTAGTGCCGAATTAAAATATACGACTGGCGCGCATGAGATCGCCGCCTTACTTCCGCATGCAGGAGTTCCAATGACCGAAAGACCAGTCGACGAACCAACCGCATTAACCGCCACACTGCCCGCGAAAATTCCGACCCTTCGTTTCGTGACTCAGTCCGACTTTTCCCAGTGGATCCCTCTGTGGCAGGGCTACAATAAATTCTATGGGCGCTTCGGCGAAACCGCTCTGCCCGATGAGATTACGCAGACGACCTGGGCGCGTTTCTTTGATCGTTACGAACCAGTTCGCGCCATGGTCGCGGACGACAGCGGAGAACTGGTCGGACTAGTCCATTATCTCTTTCATCGCAGCACGATTTCGATTGCGCCCACTTGTTATTTGCAAGACCTGTTTACAAAGGAGTCGTCCCGTGGTCTGGGAATTGGTCGTGGGCTGATCGAGGCAGTCTATGAGCAGGCAAAACTCGCGGGTGCCCGACGTGTCTACTGGCATACTCATCGGTCGAACGCCACGGCGATGAAACTTTATGACAAGGTTGCAGAGCACTCTGGGTTCGTGGTCTACCGAAAGAATATTTAGTAGGGAAAAAGAAGCTTCACGAATCGATGAGCTTCTCAATCCGGTTCAGCGCCCAGCGGGCGTGGTCCGCAACAACCGCATCCCCATCCTCTGAGAGTTTCGCGAGCGCGGGTGCAAACTTTTTATCGCCGCTGTTTCCCATGGCTATGACCGCGTTCCTGCGCAGGCCAGACAGCTTCGCGCGCTTTACCGGAGATCCGCGAAACGTGTTGCGAAACTCCTCCGGCTGCATCTCCGCGAGCCAGTCGAGCGCCGGATTGACCAAACCTTCGCGCGCTTCGAATTCCGCGGCGGATGTCACCGGCGCCTTGCGATTCCAGGGGCATACGTCCTGACAGATGTCGCATCCAAAGATGTGGCGTCCCATGTCCTCGCGCAACTCCATGGGAATCTCCCCCCGCTTTTCGATGGTCAGATACGATATGCATAGGCGTGCATCGAGCTGACCGGGCGCCGTGAGCGCCTGAGTGGGGCAAGCGGTGATGCAACGGGTGCAAGTTCCGCAACGATCGGCGGCAGGCATGTCGGGGGTCGGATCACCACTGCCAATTTCGAGCGAGGTGAGAATGACTCCCAGAAAAAGCCACGAACCCAGTTGTTGATTGATGATGCAGGTATTCTTTCCGATCCATCCGATGCCGGCATATTTGGCATAAACGCGTTCAACGATCGGGCCGGTGTCGACATATGAACGAAATTGTAACCCTTCGTCCTCTGTCGCAGCGGCGCCGGTTTCGACGAACCCGCGCAGGTTCCCTTCGACTCGTCGCAGGCGATGCAGGACCGCGTCATGGTAATCTTCGCGTGCCCAGGCATAGCGTGAAATCCAGCCTCGAGTCGTTTCGTTTGTCTCGGTCGAATACGGATGCGCAGTGTTGTAGTTTATGGCGCAGACCACTACGCTCCTGGACCAGGGCGCGACTCGCGATAGCGACGCACGTTTGAGTTCTCCCGCCTGATCACGCGCCTCCAGATATTTCATTTCGCCATGCTTGCCGTCGGCGATCCAGGTGGGAAAAAATCGCGACTCACCAAAATCACGAACTGGCGCAATGCCGCACAGATCGAATCCGGCGTCTCGCGCACTTTGCTTGATGCGGGTTGAGAGATTGGAGGGCACGTTCCGAATGTCGAGGTTAGCGGCTACCATCCAACAAGATTGGGGCGGACAAAGGAGCCTCAAAAGAAGGCTATCACTTTCTGTTGTCTATAGAAGCCGGGCGTGCCTTATCTGCTCCAATCAAGGAAAACATAGGACTCGCATCTCCGCGGACAATCTTGATTGCCCTCTGTGATTTGTCTTGGATCAGCCCTTGCTAGCCTGCGCGGACACTTTTCGTTTGGTGGCTGAAGTTTTTCCTTTCGCGACCGGAGTGCAGTGTTCGATCCGATTGCGCCCTTTTTCTTTCGCTGCATAAAGACCTGCGTCGGCCTGATTCAATAACGCTTCTACCTCACTTTTCCCGTCGCACCCAGAAATGGCTACTCCCATACTCATGGTGATAAGTTTTTCCGCATCAGAGCAAACCACGGGCGAGCGGGAGATAATTTCGCGCAGTTCATTGGCGCGCAACATGGCATTGGGCAGATCGCAATTGGGAAGAATCATCAGAAATTCTTCGCCGCCATAACGCCCGACTCCGTCATAAACGCGAAGCTGCGCGCGTAGACGCTGGCCAACTTCGCGAAGCGCCTCATCGCCGAAGAGGTGGCCGAGCGTGTCGTTGACGCTCTTAAAATGATCGATGTCACCGAGGACTACGCCGACGGGGGTATTTGCCCGGCGCCCTCGCTCTAATTCCCGCTGAAGCATGGCGAGAATTTCTCCCCGATTCATCAATCCGGTAAGGCTGTCGTGCGTGGCCGCGTGCCGCATCGATTCGCGCGCGGCGACCAGTTCTTCCTGCAGGTTGAGAATCCGCTTGCCGACCAGCAGGCGCGCTTTCAACTCCAGTTCGTCGAAGGGCTTGGAAAGATAGTCGTCGGCGCCCGCTTGCATGGCGTCGAGCATATTCTGACGGCCATCTTTGCCAGTTAGCAGAATGACGTATACATAAGGGCCGGTCGTGCCAGCCTGGCGGATGCGTTTGCACAACTCAATGCCGTCCAGATCTGGCAAGACCCAATCGAGCAGGACGAGCTTGGGAGAATCCGTTTGCTGCAGTATTCCCCAGGCCTCGTTACCGCTCTCGGCAAGTGTGACCTCGAACGCCCACCCGCGCAGGTGATCGCCGATCAACTTGCGATAGACCGCCGAATCGTCGACCACCAGGGCTTTCACGAGTCTTGAACCTCCGACCTCCGCTGTAGCAAACAACGAGCAGCCGTCCATTCAACCCTCGGTAGCAGATCAGCACCAGTAAACCAGGTGCCAACATCATAAGTCCAAACCTGCTAAACAGAGCTGACCGAATGACCGTCCCGTGTATCTGGAGGTACGCCTTGGAGAATCGGCAGAGGAGGCAAACACTTGAGTAGCGAACGGTCTAGATCGTCCCACCAGGCCGGAATCGGGGGCGAACTAACTGGAACTCCCCGTGCTGGCAAGGTTGACCGGAGGTCCGGTATCGGCCTAACATTACCGCCGACGGCGCTGAGGCCCTCGGAATGATCGGCCAGACAGTCTCCCACTATCGCATTCTCGGAAAACTCGGTGGTGGAGGCATGGGTGTCGTCTATGAGGCCGAAGACACCCGTCTTTCCCGGCATGTCGCCCTCAAATTCATTCCCGTGGAAATGGTCCATGACAAGAAGTCGTTGGACCGTTTCGTGCGCGAGGCTCGAGCCGCTTCGCAGCTGAACCATCCCGGTATCTGCACCATCCACGACATCGATGATAACGGCGGACATCCGTTTATTGTCATGGAAAAGCTCGAAGGCGTCAGCCTCAAGGAGCGGATGCGCAGCGGGCCGATGGAAATCGAGGAGATTCTCGACATTGGCATTCAGGTCGCGGATGCGCTCGCGGCGTCTCACGCCAAAGGAATCATTCATCGCGACATCAAACCGGCCAATATTTTCGTTTCGCAGACGGGTCAGACGAAAATCCTCGATTTCGGATTAGCTAAATCTGTACCCGATCCATCGTCGAGCGAAGCGGCGATGGAAGATTCGCTGACCGCAGTGGGAGTAATTCCAGGAACCGCGATATACATGTCTCCGGAGCAGGCTCGCGGCGAAGTCTTGGATCCACGTAGCGATTTGTTCTCGCTTGGAGTCGTGCTCTATGAAATGGCGACCGGGAAGAAGCCCTTTGCCACCGGCAACGTCATCAGTACGCTCGACGCGGTGCTGAATCAAAAGCCGGTTTCTCCTCTTAGTCTGAAACCGTCACTGCCGAAGGACTTCGAAGGCATCCTGGGGCGGGCGATGGAGAAAGATCGCGCGCATCGTTATCCGAATGCCCTGGCGATGAAGGGAGATCTGCAGTCGCTTAAGAAGGAAACACAATCGGGATTAACCAAGAGCGGGATGCGGCGTCCGGCGCTGCCTTATCGGATTGCCACTAGCACCTTCCAGGCTACCAGCAAGTTTTCTACCTATATTCTGATCGGTCTCTGCGCGGTCTTGTGTACGGTTTTGTTTGCCGTAGGGGCCTGGTGGTTTAAACAGCGCCAGATTACCGGTGCCTTGGCGCCCAAGAATACGATTGCCGTTCTGCCGCTGCAGAATCGGAATGGCGACGTCAGCGTGGAATTTCTTCGCACCGCTCTGGCCGATGAAATTGCAAATACCCTCACTTATTCCCGCACGCTTGACGTTCGTCCTTCGGCGGCTACGCAAAAGTATGTGGGCAACGATGTTGATCCACAGGCGGCGGGCCGCGAATTGCGCGTGGCCAACATTCTTACCGGACACTTCCTCAAGCAGGGAGAACACCTGATGATTACGCTCGAGGCGATTCAGGTGGAAGGGAACAAGCTTTTGTGGCAGACAAGCGTCACCGCCAACGCTCAAGACCTGATCGGTATGGAGGCGCAGTTGGCCGCCAAAATTAGGCAAGAGTTGTTGCCCGCGCTCGGCGCAGGAGCTGGATTCCTCGACACCAGTACACGCCCCAAAGACGCGCAAGCTTACGATCTCTATCTGCACAGCCTCGCATTGCCGCACGATGCTGGTCCTAATAAAGACGCAATCGCTGTCCTGGAGCATGTCGTCGAAGTCGATCCTACCTACGCTCCGGCATGGGAGCAGCTAGGCTTGCGTTGCTACTATGATGCGGATTATTCCGACGGCGGCGAGCCCATGTTCCAACGCTCGAACAAAGCATACGAAAAGGCAATTGAACTTGACCCGAACCGGACTGTGGCTGCCGGGCAGTTAATCACCAACCATGTCGAACGCGGCGAACTTGGTCAGGCGTATCAGTCAGCGCAGGCTCTGGTGAAGCGCCGTCCGGAAAGCCCTGCAGCTCATTTCGTGATGAGTTTTGTCTATCGCTACGCCGGAATGCTCGCACAATCGACGAATGAATGCGACACGGCGCTGGCGCTTGATCCCGGCAATTACACCTTCCGCTCCTGCGCGTGGGCGTTCATGGAGCTGGGCAAGACTGAACGTGCCAAAGACTTTGTTCGACTCGACGCCGGCTCGGAGTGGGCTGCCTATGTTCTGCCCTCGATTCTTCTGCGCGAAGGAAAAGTTGCTGAAGCCCGCGACGCGGTGAAGCGCATGCCAGGCACTCCGCGCTATCATCGCGATCTGCTGGAAGCCTGCTTGCAGTTGAGGCCGGCATCGGATCTGGATCGGATGGCGCAGGAAGCCGAAACCACTTTACCCACCGAGCCTGATCCTGAAACCTGGTATTACCAAGGCGCGCTCTTTGCCTACTGCGGCAAGAAGTCGGCCGCTCTGCATCTGTTACAGAGTGCGGTCGGGCAGAACTATTGCGCGCACGAAAATCTATTGAATGATCCTTTGCTCGCCAAACTCCGAACAGATACAGAGTTTGACAAAGTGTTAACCGCAGCGGGCGCTTGCCAGGATGCGATGCAAAGAGTTGCTGCTAATTCCAGCCAGTAAGAACCAATTCGTATCCGAATCGGTAGTGCGTTACTGGTACAATCTCGCTTGCCGAAATTGTGCCCTACCTTTTCAATTATTCTCAGTCTAATCTGCTGGAAAGAATCTCTCAGCCGAATCACTCACAAGGATCGCTCATGATTTCTGTTCGGACTCGTTTTGTCTTAATAGTTGCTCTTTGTGTCGCAGCCTCCGTCATCACCTGTGTTCGCCCACTGGCAGCGCAGGACATACAAGAAGGGCGCCTCCTGCGTTTCCCGGATGTTTATAAAGACAAAATCGCGTTTATGTATGGAGGCGATCTCTGGCTGGCATCGAGTGCGGGAGGCGTGGCGCGGCGCATTACTTCACATCCAGGGCGCGAACTGTTTCCGAAATTTTCACCCGACGGCAAATGGCTGGCATTTACCGGTCAGTACGATGGCAACTTTAACGTGTATCTGATGCCCGCCGAAGGTGGACAGCCAAAGCAATTGACCTTCTATCAAGGTTCGGCGCAACCACTCTCCGACCGCATGGGTATTCTCAACCAGGTGATTGGCTGGACGCCCGATGGCAAGAACATCGTCTTCCTCTCTCGGCGCGACGCATCGAATGGATGGACCAAGCGTCCGTACACGGTGAGTACCGAAGGTGGACTGCCTCAACCGATGCCCATGGATGAGGGCGGCCTGCTGTCGTTTTCGGCGGATGGTTCGAAGATCGCTTATAACCGGATCTTCCGAAACTTCCGCCAGTGGAAGCGTTACACCGGCGGCATGGCACAGGACATCACCATTTATGACATCAAGAATAATGTCGTCGATCAGGTGATTCCGCACACAGACTATACCGACACATTCCCCATGTGGCACGGGAGCACGATTTATTTCACCTCTGACCGCGGTCCCGAACATCGCCTCAATCTCTATAGTTACGATCAGGGCACCAAGCAGGTCGAACAGATGACTAAGTTCGATCAATTTGACGTCATGTGGCCGAGCCTTGGTCCGGATGCGATCATCTTTGAGAATGGCGGCTTTCTTTACACCTTCGACTTGCAGTCCCGCCAGCCGAAAAAGCTAAGCATTTTCGTGAATGGCGACCGCGAGCAGGCCATGAAACGTTGGGTAAATGCCAGCCGCGAGATCACCGAATTTGATATTGCTCCCGACGGAAAGCGCGCCGTGTTTGCAGCTAGAGGCGAAGTTTTCACCGTGCCGGCCAAAGACGGCAGCATCCGGAACCTTACCCATTCCCCTGCTATGCGCGAGCAGAAAGTTGCCTGGTCGCCCAACGGACAGTGGATCGCCTACGTATCCGATCGTACGGGTGAAGACGAAATCTATATCACCGCCCAGGATGGGTTGACTCCCGAAGCACAAATCACGAGCGGACACAAAGGTTTCATGTATCAGCCGGTTTGGTCCCCAGATAGTTCGAAGATCGCATGGTCCGGCGTACCGTCGCTATGCGACTCGCGAAGATCCACCGCGAGGGAGCTTTCGTGCACGTGCAAGTACGCAAACTTTTGGCCGTCTGGGGAAAACGCCACGGGACTATCAATGTCGTTCAGGACGAGGCGCGGGGTACCCCCAAGCACCGGCGAGCTGTAGAGCGAATCGATTTCCTCTTGGGCCTCCTCGCGGCGAACGAAGTAGATGTAGTTTCCGTCGGGAGAGAAAGTGAGGCCATTGTAGTTGGTAGACGCGGGGGCGACGACTTGGGTGTTGCTACCGGTGGGGATGTGCCGGAGCCACAAGGATTGTTGTCCGTTTTCGAGCAGGACATGCAAGAGGTATTTGCCGTCTGGAGAAAGCGCGGCGCGCGAAACTTTGCCGTTATTCGTCAGGTTTTCAATCGAGATTCTTTCAAAGGGCAGGTGATGAGTGCGCTGCAACAGCGCGTACACGCCGAAGGCCGCGGCGAGCGCAGGCTCCGATGCAGGCGCGTGAAACAGCGCGCACAGTGCCTGTCCCCACAACACGCCGGCGAGCGGCGCCGCTGCCACGAAGAATGCAAGGAAGACATGCCGTGTCAGCAGAACGGCAACAAGAAATAGCGGTATACCCGAAAGGGCCAGCCGCAAGAGAACGTCGTG
>Ga0209006_10001523_pt1 | contig 20996 bp, 25 predicted proteins | sample JacPin_JW_Ref_O2_FD_188567 | JGI IMG/M metagenome (GOLD analysis project Ga0209006, IMG submission 188567) | Forest soil microbial communities from Algoma, Ontario, Canada - Jack Pine, Ontario site 1_JW_Ref_O2 (SPAdes) (version 2) | ecosystem: Environmental > Terrestrial > Soil > Boreal...
CTTCTTGCTCTGACTATGTGTAATCTTCAGGGCTTCCTCTATTGTCTTCGGGTCCACATCTGAGCTATACACTTGTTTTCGGAAGGTTTCTGCGTAAGCTTCGATTTGCTTCTTTGCCCAGTCAATGAAAGCTGACAAAATGATCAATGATTCTGAATTGCGTGAATGTGAATAACCAACTGACAACTAGCCACTTCATTTTCCCTGAAGCTGGCCAAGAACCAATCGGCGGTATGCTTGATCCCAGTAAAGACAACGATTGCTAAATCGCCAATAAACATCCCAATGTGGCCCTCAAACCTGATCGCGCGGATATACCTGCGTATCGCCTCCGTCCGAGCCTTAAAGAAAGTGTTCCGAGCCGCGGGACCCGCTTGTAGTCGAACCAGCCAAGATATAAGGCCGACAACATCTGACTTCCGGTTCGTCGACGAAGAGAGGGATTGCAAAAGGGCATTTGTAAGGGACGCAGTCTGCGACGGAAGTTTAGTGGCAAGTAGAGGCGTTGTGGAAACTTTTGCTTTGCCTAGACATACTGTGAGTGAAGAAAGAGATCCTCGAAATTGTATGAAATCGAACCTTGCTCGACGAAGGTGACAGCTTTTTCCCACTCCTTCAATGAAATGGCGACAGTCAGGTCGTCACTCCACTCACCTACCCACCTTGCATCTCGTTCTGCCTTGTCCTTTGTGCCTAAGTTGTCAACACCGGATCTTTGATTCAAGCTAGCCATCCAGTCAGGAATGGGCGGAACTTTGTCGATGGCGAGCGAGTTACGCTGGAAGTTGTTCGTTAGACCCCACAAATAAACCTGTCTTGGAGTATCAAGAGTTCTTACGTCTCCCCACAAAGTTTTCCGCCGCTCGTGTTCACCTTCCCTCTCCTTGCGTTTCTTGGCAGCGAGTTCCTCCGCGACCTGACGGAATTGTGAGAGCAGTGATTTTTTGTCTGATGCAATTTCGGTGCGATAGACATGCGTCTCCTTTGCGTGGCGGATTTTGAAAACATTTGTTATGCCTACAATGAAAATAGTTAATCGCTACCTTGAGAAACGAAAGAGACCTACTCGCTGAATCTTTCGTATCCAACACTAACATCTCACTCAATGGCCAACACCTTTCCGCCATTAGTTTCCCTTGTGCTGACCTTCCAGCGCTACTCGAGCCTTCCCCACCTGCATTTCTCCGTCTCCGCCTTTTGGCTACAAGTACCGCATCATCAAGAACGATAAATCGGACAGCATGGTCGATCTTGTATGTTGCCGCGTTCAACGCGAATATGCCGTCCATTTCCAGCACAACATGTCGTCCGGGGGTGGTTGGTGCAAATTTGGAAGACCCTTCCACCTGAGCGTGAAGAGTTTGCATCTGGTTGGCGTAGAGAATTCGGAGATCGGCGACGGAGGAACGAGCGTGGCGTCGACGCTCTGTATAGGTTAACATTCAAGAAGAATGTAAAAAAGTACTTGTGACGGAAACGAACCTGCTGCAGAGGCTGATTCATCAATATGGAGCACGGAGGGCATGCCCTTCCACTCCGCTAGGCTTTCTTTCAGTTCTAGCATCTCATTCTCGAGGGTGCCTATCTCTTTTGAGATTAGAACGAACTCGGCGTAGCTGTTAACTACATCAGTTACTCAAACGGTGAGGCCCTGGAGAGTGATATTACTTTTTGAATACGTTCCGCTGTAAATCAGTGTGGGTATCGTCTTTCAATCCTCGCAACGAGGATTGCAGGGATCTGAGCTCTGCTTCGGTTGAATTTGCCAACTTGATCTTCAAGTCTGATAAAACCCTATCAGTCTACATTCGCATTGTCATGAACTTGCTCACAAGCATCGGGATTAAATTCCTCCTGGTCTAAAATCTTTCTGTCGGCTGCTTTTGGATCTTCCAGAGCAGCACTTCTATCCTGAACGACTTCATCCTGTTCCCTGAACGCAGCTGGTCTCACATCTATGGGCAAACTTGGCACATCAGGAACACCTGTTGCACCGGTAGGTGCAGAGATGTCGGCATAACGCATAGACAGGCGCTTCTTAATTTTGTCATCGACGCGAGATTTTCTGGCGGCCCGTGATGGTGACTTTGCGAGTTTGACTTGGGGTCGTTGGGAGGGTTTCTGGCGAGGTTGAGAGGCTTTACCAGTACGAAGAGACTGCATGATGATGATTAAGGGAGACCAAAGGGACCAAATTTGGTAACTCTGATCAGAGGCATAATTTCTATGGTAATCCCAGAGTTCTTTGCCAACTACATTATCACACACCCCTTCCCATTCCCCTCGTCCACTCCATCTCGGTGCAATACTGATCCTGGACCACCAGGTTGGTGAAGGGCTTGGCCTTTGAGTCGTTGCGTGGCCCGTCTGTCACCGAGGTCCGCAGCGCGTTTGTAATAAGATATAGCTCTGGAAGAGTTGTCACAACAGCGAACCCTAATGATACTGAATGACCGAAACTCACTCTGATACGCTAGCAGGAGTCCCAATGCCGACCTCTGTGAAGTAGCCAACGGCATACATGGCTTTCGCCAAACCCCCATCTGCTGCCTTTTTTGCCCACAAGTATGCTTCTGTATCGGACTGCGGGAGAACACCGGGAGAACCGACAAGATACCAAGCTGTCAAAGCAAAGCACGCATCGCGGTGGGATTGTTGTGCAGCGATATTCTGTGCAGAGGTCAAAGATATCGGAATTTCATAGTCCATCAATGTACGCACATAGTAGTGAATCGACAATGCAGGGTCCTGTGGACATCCCATCTTCCCGTACTCGTAACATTCGCCTAACCGGTGTGCAGAAGGCGCATACCCAAGCTCCGCCGCTTGTGCTAACAACTCTGTCGAGTACTCGTAGTCCACGAACAGAACGTTATCGATCCCGCGTTCGTGTAGCAATGCGAGTTCGTGAAGTGCATGAGGAAATTCGGCCGTTGCATGCTCTGCGGAACGTCTCAGCCATTTGACGCCTTCCCTTTGACTTTTTGATAACCCGAGCTCGCCGTTGAGTTCTGCAATACCGAGGCGGTACATGGCACCAGGGTGAAGAGCTGCGCTAGCTTTTCTGAAGAACGCGACGGCTTTAGCGGATTCCCGCCGGCACCCCCAACCGTTCTCGCAGCAAGTACCCGCACGATATGCAGCATCTGAATGACCACGTTTTGTGGCAAGCTCAAAGAGCGGGTATGCTCGATCAAAGTCCTGCTTGTTCTTGACGGTGCCAATCCCGTTAGCAAAACAATCGGCTAGAAAATACTGAGAGGCTGGGTGGCCTTTGTCTGCAAGGCGTTCGAGGAGGGATATAGCCTCTTTTACGAGATCTTCACGCTTCTCCATTGCTTTTTCTACTACGAGGAGGTTGCCAGGAGCGAGTTCAGGCATTGGAAGTGACTTTGAGGCGTCGATCATGAACACAGCGAATTCGAATTGGAGGTCTGGATCCCGAGTCTTTTTGGCATTTGCTCGATAGAGCTCCAGGGTGCGTTCGTGAGAGAGAAGTGAGGCTTGGTTTCCAGGTCGGAGGTGTGAGTGGTCGAGTAAAGGACCAGGTGAGGATGTACGAACGGAAGTAGCATGATTTGAGACGGAATGTGGTGGTTCCGGATAAGCCTGTGATGTAAAGAAATCATCGGCGTCGGGATCTTGAGGTGCAAGGTCATGGTCAACTAGGTCATAATGGTCAACCGGTGGAAAGGCTGGTCGGGTGCGAGGCTGTCGCTCTGAAGAGGGATCATATTGTTGTGTTGGGTATTGAGAATCAGGTTGATAAAATGAGGTTTGCTGGGGCTGCGAATGTGGATCAAACATGGTGGTAACGAACGTGGTTGTAAGGAAGGGCAGCAGTGCTTGGCGGCTGGTAGTACGCCACAGCTTCAACTCTGGACGACCATCTCAGCTTTTACGAACGTCTTTCGCTGTCTCCAGATGCATCTACTGCCGACATAAAGAGTGCCTATCACCGTACTCTTCTACGTCTCCATCCTGATAAACTCAACACCAATCTCACTTCATCTTCCTCAAAGCCGCTCACATCCCATCCGGTACCACTGACAGACATCACATTGATCAAGGATGCGTATACTACCCTTTCTTCCCCTCACCTCCGCGCAGAGTACGATCGCAGTCTTCAGTTAGACCGCTCGAAACATCCTAGACCTGCACAAGTGGTCTCTCTCGAAAGTTTTCAGGCGGAAGGCGGATCAAGATGCGGTGACGATGCGGAAACGGGAATAGTGGACGAAGATGGACCATGGCATTACAGATGCAGATGCGGCGGCGTCTACACCATAACTACAGATGAATTGGAACAAGGACATCATCTAGTCGCATGTAATTCCTGCTCAGAGGTCATCTGGGTGGGGTATAAGCTCGCGGAGGACGGTGAAGACGAATGGATTGGTTGAGAAGGGAAAGCAAAGTAAGGTTACATCTAGAACGGTACAGATTAAGCGATAACGTCGCGGAGACAGGCTCCAGCTTCGTCATGTACCATCACCACCACTAGCCCCCCCTTGTACGCTCAACCACTTCTTGAAGAGCGATTCTCGGATCTCTTTCCCTAGTGCGACTGAGACCAGCCATGGCACCGCATTTCCAATCTGTCGGTGTATCTAGAATATAATTAGCATACTCATTTCCGGGCAACAAAGCACTAATACGTACTGTGACAACATTGTTATTGATTGACTCGAAGACAAAATGGTCAGGGAAGCCCTGTGATCTAGCCAGTTCACGGACGGTGAGGATGCGTTTGCACTGTTCCTTTGGGTCAGAAGCAAGAAGACGGACGAAGTGGATCTGACACACGTAAGGATTCAGCACTTTGCTCTGCTTTGCCGTGGGGTCCATATTTGTAACCGTAGTTGAGAACCATCCGTCCTTGTCTAGTCTACCATAAAATCCTAGAGCCAATTGCATATCAAAAAGAGTGACATTTATGGCCATCTTAGACTCACCAGGTCGGAAACCTCTTTTTGCAACTGCAGACGACGGGTTTGCCAATTGCCAGTCAAAGAGATCCGGCCGTAAACCTAGTTCTGATGTTAATGAGGGGTATATGAATACCAATGACAAACCAACTTCTATAATCCTCCTTGGGACTGAGAGGAATGTTGACGACTCTACAATCCACCCAACTAATGAGCACATGGTTCCAATGATCGATAAAGATTCGTAGCACCTCTCAACCTTCGCCTTGATCAAGCACCGAGTATAATGTTGTAGGTTACACGTGTCTGCTTTCCGAGAGCGGACTTGATAGGTTGTCTTGGCTTCGTGGTAGTATGGTACAACCCCCTCGTAACCGCAATATGGCGCAGGCTGTTTACAAGTTAATGCAGGGATAGTCTTCTCCCGATCACGAGATGCCTGCTGTTGGTCTGCACTCCCCCAATGGTGTCCAGGATTCTTCCTGCACATTCCTATCGTAATATGTTTCAAGCAGAGAATTGGAGGTGAGTGCCTACCAATCGAAACGCGGGAGGTCGCTGATTGCATCATCAATGGTCACGAAGGGATGTGGGGCTGTCCCGCTCGCTGTCCGAATCGGCCGTATGCTATCTCCGTTTGGTAACTTGATCTGTAGGGCATCGACTACCGGGAAGTCGTGATCAGGTTGAGGTAGTTCTGGCAGTGGACATCCCGATACCGCAGCTATGAGAAAGAACCGAATGCGTGTTTGCGGGGTGCCATAGTGTCCTGCCTGCAGGACGCCAAAGCGAACTTGATAGCTGAAAGAAAGTCAAACCTAGTTCCTTGAAAATGACATGTAGATCATACTCCATTGAGATTAAAGCGTGTAAGATAAGTTTCAAACCACCCATCTCGATTCCACCCTCGACTCTGTGTTTTCCAGCCTGGCGTGCTCCAATGTTATAACGAAGAAATCCTCGCACATTCTCGAAAATGCAGAGCTTCGGTCGCAAGAAGTCCGTCCAAGCCAATGCAGGGAGGATAAGACTGCTTTTAGGATCATCTGCCTTTCGAAACATATTAAGATCGGAATGTGACTGGCTAACGCAGGACGTAAGCAATGGGGCAGTGGGGTACCAATAGCACTTGCCATGGAAAGCCAGCAAGTAAAACCTCGATCATGCCAGGGAGCGGTGGGAGCGGTATCGGTGTATTGTCGTACACGTCCTTTGGCGGCTCGATCTCCTGTCCTTTGAGCCTCTCCTTCTTTATAGCATACTCCAGGACATCGTTAACACAACAATTATACACAATTGTGTCCGGAGAGTTCCGCCTGTTCTGTGTGAGATAAATGGCCGAGATAGAGTAAGATAGACCATACTTGAAAGTTCTAGCAGCACTAGGTGCTATCTCAATTGCATGTGTGACCTTGATACACCCAGATTCCTCCATGCCCAGTCCCAATGCACCTACCCCTGCAAACAAATCCAGCGCTGGCAAAGGCTTCCGGTGACCCATGGCCAAAAATTCCCTCATCAACTTCATTTGTTCGAGTTTGTCGCGGCAGCAGTCGACGCATACATACATGTCAGGATTGATAGGCTGTTTGTCATTCCAAGAACTGACGCTCAAAGACGGAAACCGGTATTGAACGTAGAAGTGATCGGCAGACAGCGCCGTCCAGTAATCTAGATCGTCGATGGTGCTGTAGGGGAACACGTAGCACACACGGATCAAATCCTCGAGTTTGATCTTGACTTCTTCATCTGTCATGAATAAATGACGCTGGCGGGGAAAGATAGATACATATGTATTTCGTGTCAACATACTGAACACAACTAACCTCATCCTTCACTATGTCTCGGGGGAGGATCCCAGCCAGACTGCTGACTCTCCCCAATAGTTTCACAACAATGGTTATCGGTAGATGCCGCTGAGATTTTCCAGGAAAGTTAATATCGACGATATATCCGATATGGCAGGGACCTTTGTTTGCACGAATGAGAGCAAAATCGTAAATGTGAAAGTTCACCCCGTGATACGCTACCCCGGTTGGCAGTTTCTGGCCGAAGGATTGATAATCTTTTCCCGAAACCAACAAGCACACAGGACAGTTGTCTGGCGGCGCGTTGCAGTTAGCTATTTTTATTCCTTCACGGTCTATGTCCGTGTATGTCGAGGGAACGGAATCATATGTGAACCTAGAAAGCGATTGTTTACAATACCGTGAACCAATGCAGTAAAAACCATACTTGTAAAAGAATTCCCCGTGATTGATGTTTAGGGTCGAGGTGGAAGGACTTTTGTCGTGGACGATGACCTTTCCAGTTACACAACGGAGGTCGATTGTATCACAAAGTTCGGCAAGGAAGAGCTCTTGTGGGTTGGATAACTCTTGCAGGGGGGTCGTAGAACTATGCCAAAACCATTGCACGTGGGCGGTTTCATATTCTCTATTAATGTATATTATCTTTGCGAACCAGAAATATTCTTGGATGGTAGCAGTTGACTGAATTTGGCGAGGGTCGGGGAGGTCAGGAGGTTTCTCTTTTCCACCATGTCCAATGGGCATTATAACGATATCACCTATCTGCCATGAAAGTGAATCAGAAAATCGAAGATCAATGTTCAGTGCCGACCTCGAATAATTCTCCATCAATGGTGACTGATTGAGGAAATCGATGTCTCCGCTCTTCAACCTTGAATACAACTGTCTTACGAGGTCGGAGCGCCTTTTCGATGAGGCGGCGTAACCGTGTAGCTGCTTGCTGTTCTTGCTTCCTTTGTTTCATCACCGCCTCTTCGCTGGGAGGGGACGGTTCGGAGCCAACAATTTTCAGTTGCTCTTGGAATAGACCGGATGCAAGAGAACCAATCAGGGGTGTGACTCGTGTTTGCGTTTGCCTCTCGGGGCGGAGGACTGCCACATCGAGGCTCCCTTTCAGGAGAACAGGCAGCGCTCGCCTAAGTTTCCGGTTTCTGGAAAGCCCAAGAGTGGTGACTGGACCTGCGTCATGCAGGAGATCCCGGATGAACGGGACAGAAATCAGTTTATCGGCATCATTCTGCTCTTCCACTGCCCTTTTGATCACAGGGATCTGCTGAGATATATGAAAGAGAGGTTCTATATGAGTGATGACGACATACGGCGTTGTCCAGATCGTCTTGTGAAAATTTCCCAGCAAGCAGATTATCCTTCGTTGCGAGCAATTCTTTGAGAAAGGTTTTCCGGTCCCGGCGAGGATGAGAAGAAGCTGACACTACTGCGAATTGTGCTATGCGATGAATGGTGTAAAATGGCAGAAAGAAAGGTTTGTAAAGATGAGACGGCGAGCTGAGAATATAGAACGCGTGTGGTGTCTCAATATACACTGGACTGGGAAAGTCAATACTACACTTGGCAGTAGCGAAATAGGGCTCACTCGTCCTTCTTCGAGTAATCAATATTATATCTCATAATAGACTTGAAGCGAATAAATGGCTTATCACCCTTGATGTCCCCAGGCTGTGTGTCATCGTCGTCATCCAACTGAAAGGGCGTAACAATCCCTGCGCCCTCGAAGCTCCAATCTATACCGTCGTGGTCGTCCATTGCTGAAAGGGATACCATCTCCATATCACGCTTGGAATCAAAGAAGCAGAAGCTCGACAAGATCCTGACCGGCTTGTCATCAGCATTGTAACCCACGGCATCCATATCCTCGCCAACCACCATCAGATTTTCGGATTCCAGGATTTCATTTGGTCTCGGTGCATAGTGGCAGGCTATCGTGGTATCAGTAAAAAGGTGGTATTGATTGCTCCGGCAATGACGGACCTCTTGGGCGATCAGCAGTTCGATGACGTTTAAGTGGACGAGGCTGTAAGGCAAGAGTTATGTTGCTCGATCCACTACCACTACATCTAGTCCGTACTTACAGGAGAATTTGGTACGATCTTCCGCTTGCCGTCATGGTTTGACGAGTTATTGGATAGAGTGAGAGAATCAAACTGTTCGTCCGTTATGATATCCTCACCGGGAAACGATACTTCAAAGGCAGTCCGTCTCTGAAACGGGCGCATTAAGTTGCCAGTAGCCTGGATCTGGTTCAACGCTTCAAACAACTCTTTGTGGTAGCGTGGGAAATTTTACATTTTACCATTCCGGATACAGTACACACATACACATCATTACGCTGACACACCAACAGTCTTCAAGTATTCGAGCCTATACGGATTGACGTCTGTTGCCTCGTTCCTGGTGTGCGGTACCCATTTGGGTTCATCCTGATGATTTATATGATTTCATGATCAGTGGATGTTATGGCGGGTGGAAGACTTCACCTTGAACAGGCGTATAGCCTTGATATTGTCGGCTTCATCAAGCGTAAACCTATGATAGATGCCTGCGGGGAGAACCAGGAGATCGCCAGGTTCCATTGCAATGCGAACCCACGAATCGGAAGGCGATTCTGCGACTTGTGAGCGATTGCTTGTGATCTAGTCATTTGGATTGTACCTCGAACGTCGAAAAATCCACTCCCTGACAATATATATCGAATCTCCTCATCTTCGTGCATATGCCTAAGAAACGATGCATCGTCTCAAAACGAGTATATCAAATATATCACATACTCAAGGAAAAAACTCTTCAGTTTCTCATCGTAACTCTGCCCAGAAAATCAGCGAGCTGTCCGGTCGTATCAACTCTAGGGAATCACGCACGTCGCCTAAGCCTTCTCTAGTAACATTGATAACATCTCTGTTCTTGTATCCCCGCTCTTCCGCAACTTCATTTATTTTGGATTCGTGTCCTTCAACAGGGATAGACCAGTAATGGATTCCGATAGCATTCAGTTGCTCTACGGGAAAGGGGCAAGTAGGAACGCAATCGTGTGGTGAGCGCTGGTCCCCTGGCACGTTGTCAAAGTAGTATGAACGCATGATCACAAAGTAGGCCTTTGAGGTCACGCAGTTTTAATTAGACGATGATAACACGCAAGGATACAAATTCAATTATAGTTTCCTCCCAAGATATCAAGCATTTTCATGACGGTGTCTCCAAAGTCATTGGATCGAACCGCTTGACCGTATCAACCACCTCCGACCCTTTCTTGGCGAAAACGAGCTAGGGAAGATTGCACGATCGTCAGCATGAGCAACGGAGGCCGCCAATCGATCACAAACCAAGTACGGATTTGCCGTCGAACCAATTGTGTCCGCCAAAACCTCGTCCTTGGAGACAACACTGACGTCCGAGTCATTATACTTGAACCACGAATCTGGATGATCTGGAAGATGACGGGAGTAGAAGAAATAGTGGCCCCAAGAAGGTGAAGAGCCCCGGTGGATGAACACGGACGTGAGCTCGTAAGCAGCATCAGTATCATCCTTCCAGATGTCTTCCAACTCCTCCTTGAGTGCCTTTGCGCGAGTAGATATTGCCTCTAGTTCTATTTGTAATAGCGCATGCTCGTTCTTCAGACCGAAAAGCAGATCATCGTCCACATCTGGTAGAGTAATGATGTTCTGTTTTGACAGAAACTTGAGGGTATTGTTGAGTGCCAGCGTGGAAGGAGCATGCTGAATGTATCTCAGCATCTGGCCGATGAATGGTGGAAGATCCTACTCACTCTCCCCTGGGTTAGTGAAAGTATTCGTTCCCGACATTCATGTAGCTTGGCCTCCACGGCCTTCGAATGAAGTTTCTTCTGTGGATTGGCACTCTCCAAAAAGCGGTCCATATACAGGGTCTCCCCAAATTTGACGTAAGCCTGTGATTTGTACGGCTGAAGGGTTTCGCGATTGAACTGCACTCTCTGTGGGATAACCTAGTTAGAATGCGTTCGCTACTAATCTTAATAACCACAGTCTACCTGCAACTGAATTTGCAATAACGGAGGGAGGTCGATTAAGGAAACCTCCATGCGTGCTTTTTTCCCTTCGAATTCAACTATGTCATCGAAGTAACCGGACAGACCGTCATAAATGTCGACACCGTCAGAAGAAACATTAACAGGAAGATGCGAGAAGATGTCCTCTTTCTCATGGATGGAATACCGAGAACGATCCTCGTCAGGTGCAACCGACAAGCGTTGTCGAATTTTGCCATAAAATAGCCTTCCAGAGGTTAGACTCACAGACAAACGTTGAACTCAGAGCACACCTTTTCACGACACTAGTCTTGTCATCTGGTGGCCCACTTAACCCGTCAAATTTTAGCAGTGCTGTTTCAATCTGGAACATGCAATTGTCCATGCACTCTGCCACATCGTGCTGCTTCCCTATGGTGATTCGTCAGACCCAGAATGTGAGGCACAGAGCACAGTATTACCAAACATCATGACGGAGTTCGAGATTTCAGCAGGTTTCCTGGGAGCCAGAGTGTGTTGATTTTGTGTATCATCCGAGTTTCTTTGACTGGTACCCATTTCAATATCGCCATCCCCGCCATCGGGGGAGATTGACATCTCGCGGCTCTTTGATGATGAAGCCTCTCCTTTGGGTGACATCGGGTTTATTTGGCCGAGAGGAGAGACCATCACAAAACCTTCTGTCGTGGCACTTTCAACATCGATCTCGAGAACTTGTCTGTCAATGTCGCGTGGGCGTTTCCCCAGTACTGATCCAGGTGAACGAGCAGGAGACCTGGGTGGTTGGTCTGAAGCAGAGAACCGAGTTGGAGTGTCATCGACTAGAGTAGCGTCTGTGTCGTTTGAGGAATCCGTCCCCCCTTTGTCGGCTTCGTCCTCTTCTTCGTCTCTGGAAGTAACCAACGCAAGTTTCGCCAGCTCAATAGTAGGGGTAACAGCTGCCGCTTCACAATATTCTAGTTGCCAGAAGAGATCTGCGAGCTGGCTGATGACTAAAAGCATTATCACTTTTAGACTCGGATATAAAAACATGAATGAGATAACGCCGTACATTTCTTGGATCTCAAAATTTCTCGCCTAGTGACCAGCCGGCCCCCAACGCGATGACGCTTAAGCTCATCATCTGTCAGCTTATCGTCGTCCAATGACTTGAGATCAACAGTGGTCATGGGTGCCACAGCCTGACGCAGTTCTTTGATCGTATAGAAGTACTAGTGCCGTATTCAAAGAACAAGGAAAAGGCAGTGTGGAATTCAGATACATACCTGCAATAAAGAGTTCAAGTAACAGGTATTGCCAAGTTGGTTCAAGCCTCGAGGCAGGTCCGCACGGGTTGGGACAACTGCTTCACCCGCTTTTGTCAGAGTTATCATTAGATTGACCGAGAGACTCTAGGAATAAAACGACTGACGGTCCTCCCCTGTTTCAAGAAATTGACGAAGTCGTATGCTGTCCCGAATTTCAGCGATAACGGAGAGTGCTTCCCTCATCTTCTCGGTTTGGTTTGGTTGCTCGTCCACCTGCGTCAATTGTCAAAGGGATCAGCATCATTCTACCACAAACCGTCACTGGATATCGACGAACTCTCAAAAGGAATACCGTGAGTAGCATAGCGTCATCGACCTCCTTAGGAATCTCGAGGGTTTCATACGCTCTTTCTGGATTCATCATCGTTCCTTTTCCAGATTCCCATAACGACCACAATCTCACACTCTCTCGCTTCTCGGCTGCGATACGAAATGCTTCTGTAGCCTCCCTCTGTATGGCCACGCCGTTCTCGGGGTCGTGCCAAGCCCGACGTACACAATGTCTCCAAGCATCAGCGATGAATTCCTCGGGTATGTCTGGTTCAAAATCCACCCTGAGATGGCCGTCTTTGCCAAATCCAAGAGTTTTGATGGCGTTCTCTTGGTCTTCGACAGTATATCGCAAACGAGTCCGCTCATCCATGACAATTGATTGCAGCTCGTGCGATGCATGACCCAGATCTTGCATAGTTTTGACAATATTGTAGAAACTTGTGAAATAATCCACGGTGAAAGCCGGGTCGCATCGACATTGTGCCAAGTATCCAAATGCGAGGAGTTCTAGGTTCGTTGATATAGGATTGAGGCCCAATCGAAAGAAAAACACGTACCCCAGGAGTAAGTGGTTGGAGTCAGACCAAGAGTCTCCCACGATTCTCTGAGAGGTGCATAATCACCGTCTGGTAACATACCGCGTGGAACTGTGGGCAACGAATATAAGACGGGTTATGCTCAAAAGAGCAGAGATAGTCACTTTGATCTGGATGTGCACCAATTGCGCTTTGATACATCTCCCGAGCACTATCAACTTTGACCCATAATTTGTTCATATTGAGAGTCTTCAGGTGATTGGCTAAACCCTCATGAATACCCGCATAGTCGCCTGCACAACGTGCTTACCGTAACATCGCTGGAACTCCGATATCCACGCGCTGAGCTCAATCCAAGCTCGTAGTAATTTTGTGCGGCTCTGGCGGCCTTGGTGAGAGACGATGTCAGTCGGAGGAGGTTGTAATGCAAATTCAGGGGGTTCATCTTGGTTGGAAAGGGGCTTCTGGTAGAAGCCGAGTGCTTCAAACATTTGGCGACTGAATCCAAGTTAGACTTCGGGTCGTAGAATGCGGACATGAGGACTTACACTCCGAGGTTCCAACCCAATTTGGCCTGGAAACCGCGGCGGCCGATGGGAAGCATCCGACTTTCACCTCTCCACAGCTTATCTTCGATGATTCTGCAAGTCGATAGCAAATGAACATGAGTAGTCAAGGAGAACATGTACCTACTTTATAACTGTTTCAACAGCGGAATAAACAGCCATCTCGGGGCTTTTGTTAACCGGAGGATGGTCGCGCTTGTCGCGTACGAACTCGTCGAAACATCTCCGAGGAATGACTCCAGGGATCACCCCCGAAACGAGGCAATGGAAGGAACATTGACAGCAGACGTAGAGATCCAGCAGATCACCTTCATCTTCCTCGACATGATCCTCTTCTATCTTCTCATCCGAATCAGCCTGTAATATTTCTAGGTGAACGTCCTCCATACGGATGGTTCGGGCCCTCCGCAACTGTTTGACTCTCTCGACTTTCTCCCAGTCGTGTCGGTAAAAGGGAGGATTGAGATGATGCGCATCGACGGCCTTGCGGTATAAATGAAAATGATGTGTCTTGTTTACCTGTCCAAAAGGTTGTTCGTCCTCTCCGATGCAAGAGCCCGTTCGCTTGCGCTTATTTTGGTCCGGAAAAGGTGCATGCCTGGATTTCTTAAACGACTTGGCCAATGGGGGGAAAACAGAAGATGATTTCCAGAGGAGGAGAACCCAGCCATTTTCTCTTGTGCAGTAATACGCGTGGGGGTGTGGAACGGCCATTCGAACGTCATCTGGTGTTGGAGGCGGAGGAGGCGGAGAACGTGACGTAGATGTTGAAGATGATGGTTGACTGTCGGTGTTTTGATCCCGACTCGTTAACAGGTTGGGTGTAGGTGGGAGATCGGGAAATTTTATGTCTGGTGGTGTGACACTGACGGAAAATAATGAATGATCAGAGTTGTGCAACTTCTCTGCTAACACCGGAGGCAACATTCCGAATCCTGGTCGTTGACACCTTTCTCTTACTGCCGGATCCCACCAGTATTTCTCTTCCTCCTCGTCTCTGCCGTCGATGGGGACTTTGCTAGTGTAAGAGGATGACCAGTAGCCCATAGTATCAAGGTGGCCAGACCACTTCAAATTGTGGTCCTCGTTGGGGTCCCAATCTCTCGCTGAATCCCATGTCGGATGCTGACCCGGGGTGTTCCAAGTAGTCGAGCCTGACCACTGGTTGCTGTACCAGGTATCGGGATACGACGTCGTTAGCTCGGGAAGTGGTTCATCGGTTTCTGTGACAAGTTCTGGCTCGCGAAAGGGAGTGGTCTCCGCAGTATAATTCGGTGGTGGCGTTGTCGGGGGAAGATAAACAGTGTGGCCCGAGCCCACTTGTTTAGGACGCGTGGGCAAAGGAGGAGGAGGAGCATTGGATTTGGATGCGTAATAGGTTGATGGTGCTACTGAGGCAACTGGTGAACCAGGGGTTGGTGTGGAATTAGGTGTCGGAAGAGGGCGTCGGTCCTTTGAAGCCTTTGTCGCATCTCTATTGTCCATATGTGCTTGGTAGTGGTATGTGTGCTGTTACACTTTCAGCGTAATCGATTTGGAATCGAGAAATGTACGCGCAGGTATAGCAGAATCAGAGGACTTTGACCGCACAGATGATTTAGTAGCAAGGGCTTTTGTTGACGACCGTCATGTGCAGCCTCAAGTTTGAGATAATCAGGAAGGCGCTCAGTGGTTCACATTATCACAATTACGGTATGCCATTTCGCATTTGTAGCCAATCCAACTGATCCCTATGATACTTTCTTCACGACATCTAACACATCGCATTGGAACTGGATCATTGCGGTATCTTGAACTTTTTAGGACACATTGAAGATGGCCAAGCAAAGACATGGGATGGGAGCGCGATGCCCCCGGTGTAACAAAGTAACCATGCAGCTTTCAGTCAAGCGCAAGAGCCGGTTTAGCTTCAAATTGGCGACTAGTTTGTTCCCCTATCTGTTGCAGGTCGAAGTATGCTTTTCTCACATGTACAACGCAGACAAGTTGACGAGAATATGCACATAGATTCGATAAAGATAGCACTGATGAGTGGTGGTCAGTTATTGATCGCACGGAGTAGCATGTCTTCGCAGTCTAGAATTTGTACACCTAGCATCCCATGTCAATATACACCATTTGGATTGACCACGGAAAGCACTCACCTGATCTTCGGTATAACCAAGGTCCTTTAGGATTCCACCAAGTTCGCCTTGCTTCATACCTGCTTTCTTCCCTGCTACTGCTGCGACTTGACCGGGAGGACCTGCGCGGCACGGACATCAGCACGTTCACCCAATTCCCCTCATGTGAAAATACTCACCGCAAATAAACACTTTGACCTTCTCACCCAAAGATGGTGGGGCAATGTACTTCTTAATGACCTCAGCAGAGATAAAGCCTATTGGACCTGGGTGCGTGTAAGGGAACAGATCGGCCATATCCTGAACAGGATCACCTACCGGTCCAATTTTTTTCAGGCTTGTCGATCAGATAAACAACCTCGAAATTATTTGGATGTCTCTTTTTCAACGTGTCCAACTGTTCGCGAAGGAGAACGTCCTTCTCGGTCACGTTCGAGAATAGAAGGGTGAATTTCGTAGTGTTGGTCTTATCTTCCAGAGCATGATTTACAACTTGGTACAATGGAGTGCTGCAAATGTGTTAGATGATGTATCGGCTTTCCTCATCAAATGACATACATGCCAGTACCACCGCCTATAAGAGCGACGTGATCGAATTCATTGACTGTATACCACCACAATTCAGGCGTGGAACATTCAAGAAAACGTGATCACTCACTCTTGTAGGGCCATTTAGGAATTGGGCCTTTGATTGATAACTTGTCGCCGGGTGAGAGGGTATGTATATGCTTCGACATGTTGCCACTTTCGTATCTCTTGATTAGAAGAACCAGGTCACCCTGAAGGTCAGAAGGTGATATGGGAGTGTAAGGGCGAATGATCGGATTCCCCTTTTCATCTTTCATAGCCTCTGGGTCTGATGACTTGACCACTAGGCACGACGCTACGGGTAAGAGAGATGCCTGGCGATCAGGCAGCTCGAAAATGAACCTGTATATCAGGGAGATCAGGACCGAATAAATAAACCATAGTCGTTCGATATTGCAAACTTGGATGTATTGTGATTATAAGGTTCGATTTTTCTGAGCTTGAAGTCGACAAAGTTATCAGGGTCCAATGGACTTTTCTTCTGTGCTGCCACCTTTGAGCCATACTCCATGTAGACATAAGTACCCAAGCCAATTATACCAACCCCACCGAGGTATAGTGGAAGATTGGATGATTTCTCCTGATTCGTGGCATATTGCCTGATGCTATTGACTGCCTGTAGACTTCCATATTGATGTCTCAGGTACGGTAATCTGGGAAAGACGACCTACGCGGTACCCTGCTCTTGACACTCTGACAAACATTTTTTGAATTTGAAGGCACAATGATGTGGTCAGGTGAACAACTAGCCAGTGACGTCAACCATTGGCGCTCCACGACAACCCAGGAATTTGCGAGAATTGCATCGACAGACCTTGTCCTTGACGTTGGGAGGTTTGGACTGAAATCGTAATAATTGTACAGTATAGTATAATTACCTTGGTTTCGGACTATCTCATCCCTCTCAAATGTCCTTCGTCAAACTCAGTATCTTCGGCACATCTTTCGAGGTCAGTCCGCTTTACATTAGCTGCAGGATGAAGGGTTTCACCATTATCCAGGTAACCACTCGTTATGTCGATTTACAGCCAGTCGGAATGGGTGAATTTCAGATTGGACGGTTTCATCATTGACCCCCATTGACAACTCCTCTCCATAGGTGCTTTTGGTCTTGTATGGTATGTCTACGAAATGATGTCGGCTCGACGTTCTGTATGACCGATTCACGGATACAGTTCAGCGAAGGATCAGCTCGTGGGTACGTCGGTAGCGATAAAGAAGATCATGAAACCGTTCAGCACGCCCGTCCTGAGCAAGCGAACCTATCGTGAACTGAAGTTATTGAAGCACATTCAACACGAAAATGTATTGTTATATCCACTATTCGTGCGGGTTGGACTTACAATAACTCATGTAGATCATCAGTCTCAGCGACGTTTTCATCTCTCCTCTGGAAGATCTGTTGGTGTTTCACTGCCTCGTCTCAGCCCGCCATTTATCGTGCCTTAGATATTTCGTAACGGAGCTACTCGGTACCGACCTTCATCGACTTCTCACGTCGCGGCCTCTCGAAAAGCAGTTCATCCAATATTTTTTATACCAAATTCTTGTGGGTGTACATTCAGTACGTTCCGTATGTTCCAGCCGTTCCTAATCCGACACATGTAGCGTGGCCTCAAATATGTTCACTCCGCGGGGGTGGTCCATCGTGATCTCGTGTGTATCCTGTAGCTGGTTTCAGCGAAGTGCCCTGATGACAATCGCTAACAGAAACCGAGCAACATCCTCGTCAATGAAAACTGTGATCTGAAGGTCGGGTTTTTGTACCAGACGAATTTGGCTCACTCAGATGTCGCTTCTAGATCTGTGACTTTGGATTAGCCCGAATCCAGGACCCGCAAATGACGGGATATGTCTCTACTCGGTACTACCGTGCTCCTGAGATCATGTTGACTTGGCAGAAGTATGACGTTGCTGTCGATATTTGGAGTACTGGGTGCATCTTCGCAGAAATGTTGGAAGGAAAACCTCTGTTCCCGGGAAGAGATCGTGAGTCCACTATCACTTTCTCATATGACACTCACCCGGTATTCTCCATCCAGATGTCAATCAGTTTTCTATTATCACCGAGCTACTGGGTACTCCACCTGATGACGTTATCGAGACCATTTGCAGCGAAAATGTGAGTGGATTCCCGAATACGAATGCAAATATAAACTAAGGGGGACATCAGACACTTCGCTTTGTCCAAAGCTTACCAAAGCGCGGACGCATTCCATTCAGCCAAAAACTCCGTACGCAAGATCCCGATGGTGAGCCGTGCATCTCGCATATATCCTGCTTTTCACTAATTTACCTGCACCCAGCCATTGATCTTTTGGAGAAAATGTTGGTATTCGATCCTCGGAAAAGGATAGACGCTATTGAATCATTGGCGCACTCATACGTCTCGCCCTACCATGACCCAACGGACGAGCCTGTTTCCGCGGAGAAGTTTGATTGGAGCTTTAACGATGCAGACCTTCCAATCGAGACATGGAAAGTCATGATGTACAGTGAAATTCTCGGTATGTAGTCCCCGATTGTTGCCACGATGCTACACAGTCAGTCATTGATTGTTTTACATCAGATTTCCACCAAGTTGGTGGTGCAGTAGCACCTGATTATCGTTCCTGATGGTGAAAAAGAAATGGTGAAAAAGATATGTTGTCGCTCAATCCATAATCGAGGACTAGGAATCCTTTAATGCACCTTGGACTCTATCGTAGTTATCCACGCGATCGGCTTCTAAGTACTAGATCTGGTCTCGATATTTCTATCCCTTTCTGCTCTTCAAATCGACGTTCCCAGAGACTTTGTAGCCACCATGACCGCACCAATCTCGTATATGCCAATGTGATGTTTTTGAAGCAGTCGTGACGCGTTCCGTCACTCGGTCACATATGGTGCTCCGACATTGCACACGACCAGTGGACGGCACCATTCCCGTTCCTGCTCTGCTGTACGACGATGAAGAATTACTCGCTAGTCAAGATAATGTTGGGATATATGATGGGTAAGTCTCTGTGAAGCCCAAACTCATTACATCCCTCATGATAACCCAGTTTGCAGAAATCCGTTAATCATCAAGCTGGTACCATCCACGTATCGACCCATCGTCTCTTCTATGTCGACCAACAAAAAGCGTTCACCCATTCCTTCGCGATGGATTTATCCCTCGTGACCAAAACCGAGCATTACGCCGGTCTGTTTAAATCTTCCGCCAAGGTCACACTCTATCTCTCTGATGGAAGCGTAACACCGTCCGGCGCCATCAGCACCCCCTTGAACGACTTTGAGAGTTGGGAGTGCCAAGTATGCAACTACCGTAACCCACCAGGGCTCAGTCCTGCTGCTGCCCGAATATGTGCCTTATGCGGCGTTCCTCGAACGTCCGTTCCATCTTCCAGCAAGCCCACTTTATTGTCTTTGGATCGACACGTTTCTTCATCCCCCAGTTCGGCCCCCTCTTCGCGGGCCGGTCTGCCATCTCGATCAACAACACCTGACACCATTCCTTGCCCTGCCTGCACATTCCTCAACCACCCCTCTTTTTTTTCTTGTGAAATATGCTCTACCCCTCTTCCTAAAGATCTCCAGCGACTAGCCATGAAATCTGCACCGCCAACTCGTTCCGTGTCGCCCGATCTTAGAGAAGATGAAGAGGATAATAATCCTACGAACCGATTCATCAAGCTGAGCTTCCGAAAGAGTGGCGATAAACCATTCTATTCTGTACTAAGGCGTACTCTTCTAGCGAAAGGGTGGGAGGTACCTTTGGTCTTTTGATGTCTTAAAATGTTCCAACTAGCTGACCGATTTTCATAGGGGAAAAGCATCGGAAAGATTTCCCAAACGAACCCTACGACACCAGGTGTTGATGTTACCGATAGAGGCAGCACCGTCAATCGATCTGGAATCCGTTCCGTATTCATTTTAAATCTCAATTCTTATCCTAAAGCTCACACAAATCTCTAGATGGAATTCTACGCACTGTCGAAACGTCCGCTCAAAGCACCGCGACAGACATGTCGAATGCACTAAGGGACCTTGAAGCACTCATGGTGAAAGCAAAAGACATGGTACGCCTAGCGGCAGAGTTGAACGAACGTCTGACGGCTGCTAGCACTACCACCTCGTCATCATCGCTAGCACCATCCAATACCAACCTTGCCCTCGCGTCATCCGAGCCCGAAGAAGCTACATTCATTCGCTCTTCGCTCTCGCAGCTCGGTTTGCAGATGACAAATACGCCTGTTACACATGACATGATGAGGGACGAGCGTCGGTGGACAGACGAACTTGCACGTGAACTTGCACGGGTGTTACAGGGCTCGGGAAATGAAGAACATGGGAGAGGCGGGAGCGAAGGGGGCGGAATGATGAAAGAGAGAGGTATCATCGCTCTGGACGAGGTTTGGGGTGGATGGAATCGTGCTCGAGGAATTGGTGCGTAGTTCTCATCGTTCTCAACTGTCTTCGCTACTGAGACGCGTATCTTTGGCGTTTCTGCTTGGCACAGCCCTTATCCCGCCATCAACGTTCCTTTCAGTCATCCCGTACCTCACATACCATACTACACCTCCAATAAGCAGTCGATCGTTTCCCTCTGGCTTGACGGTCCTGCATACACCGCCATACTCACATGCCTCTTTCACTGCGAGGCTTTTCGGGCTCCTGGCTCTTATGGGCCCCCAGACGACGGTAGAGATCGCACAGGAAGAGAAACTCACGGTCAGCTTGGCGAGGGAGATGATCGGTGCGGCTGAAGCTGATGGTCATATTTGTCGGGATAGCGGATCGACGATGATTCAAGGTGGTGGGAGCGGTAGCGAAGCAGAGGAGAGGTGGTGGCAGAATA
>Ga0209006_10001524_pt1 | contig 20995 bp, 17 predicted proteins | sample JacPin_JW_Ref_O2_FD_188567 | JGI IMG/M metagenome (GOLD analysis project Ga0209006, IMG submission 188567) | Forest soil microbial communities from Algoma, Ontario, Canada - Jack Pine, Ontario site 1_JW_Ref_O2 (SPAdes) (version 2) | ecosystem: Environmental > Terrestrial > Soil > Boreal...
CGCGTGCCTGAGCAATCGGTCGTCCAGATTTTCAAGCAGTACGCAGGGGACCCGTTCGACAGCTTGATCGCACCGCGCGTGCAAGAGGCGCTGAAGGAAGTCACGGCCACGCAGACGGCCGAGCAAATAGTCAAGAATAGGGAGGAGATCAAGCAGAAGACGCTGGTGGCGGCGCGGCAGAAGATTGGCGACATCCTGCGCGTGGAGGACATTGTCATTCGCAACATCGATTTGTCGGCGGACTTGGAACGGGCCATCGAAGCCAAGATGGTCGCCGAGCAGCAGGCGGCCCAGGCCAAGTTCTCCCAAACGCAGACGCAGGTGGAAGCCGAGACGGCGATCATCCGGGCCAAGGGCGAGGCCGAGGCCATTCGCGTGCGGGGCGAGGCGTTAAAACTCAACCCGGCTTTTCTGCGCCTGCAAATGGTCGAGCGGTGGAACGGCAGGGCGCCCCTAGTCGTTCCGGTCAGAGTCAACAATAACGGTGCGGCCCTGTTGATGCCCATGGGAGCGGTCGAAACTCCTGCCGTTCCATGAACCCTCGCTGGCGCGCCGTCATTCAGATTGGTTTGCTGTTGCTGGTGGTCTTGACACTAGTGCTGATTTTTCCGCGCGCATTCGGATTCGCCGAAATGGCGGGGCGCGAACTGCGTTACTTCTGGTGGTTGGTGCTGATCGTCGCGCTGGCCCTCTGGCTGATCATCGGCTTGGGGCGAAAACCGAGGGCTTGAGGGCACTGGTTTCGGGGTTCCTGATCCTAAATTCAAGACACTCCGTCGCCATTGGGTTAATGAAGAGGCGCGAGAAAAATCATCGGGCCGGACCCGTCAAAATATTGTCACTTATAATAACATGCTCTCGCCTAAACCGGAAAACCAGCGCTTTTTTTTCGCGGTCTTCTCCTCCAGTCGAATGCGAAAAACAAGATTAAGATTACGATTAAGATTAGGAAGGCGGAGACAATCACGGCCCCTTCCGGCCTTGCACCAACGTGAGCATCTCGCGATCCAACTTGTGGCCGTGCCAGTTTTCATACTCCACATCGGCACGTTCGCTGTCAATTATACCCATGGAGCCGGTGAAATTCCACATGGCCCAGCCCCAGCCCGCCGCCGTCCACAAATCCACGTAGTCCCGCATCCAGGCCAGGACGACTTGGTGCGGCGTTCGATTGAAGGCGCCGAATTCCCCCACCATGACGCCGACGCCTTGCGCTTCTAGACCTCGCCACGGCGCGATCTGCCGGGACTGCAGCGTCTCCTTATCCCAATGCACGCCGTCCTCTTCAATGGGCCAGGTCGGCTCCGGCCATCGATCCGCTCCTTTCATCCAACCGGCGCGGTAATGTGAAACATGAACGGGCGCATAGCCGCGCGTGGATGCCGCCACTCCCAGCCCGACCAGCTCCGTGGGCGGGGTGTTGCCCCAGTTGCGTCCGTCACATATAATTAACCGGCTCGCGTCCCGCTGGCGAATAGCTTCGCAGACGCTAGCGACGACGCGCCGGTAGGTGGGCGGTTCCAGTTTGGGCGGCTCATTGAACAAGTCGAAACTGAGCTGGCGATTGGAGACGCCCTTGTAACGCTCGGCAAAATGCGCCCAGTGCAATCCGCACACGCGCAGCGCCTCCTCATCCGACCAGAGTGATTTTTCCTCCGGCGGTTGGGCCACCGTGTAGCCAGGTGCTCGATGAAAATTCATGCAAACGTGGATGCCATGCCGCGTGCCGAACTTCACCGCTTGATCGATCTCCTTAAGAGTGGATTCGCGAAACTTGGTCCAATCGCCGTCCTTGATCCACATGCGGTAATCCATGGGCAGGCGGACGAAGTTGAAGCCCAATTCCGACAGCCACTCGAAATCGCGCTCCGCAAAAAGGTCATTGTCGCCATCGAACTTGTTGAGCAAGTTGAACCCGCGCCAAGGCGGCAGTTTCGCGGCCGAGGCTTCCGGCAACGCCGGCAACTCCGCGTCCACCGCCGCGTCCGCCGCCACGCCCACACCCGCCGCCGCGATGGTTTTGAGAAACGCTCTTCTGGAAGTGTTCACGCTTTCATCTAACTCCCCTACTCTTGAGAAGGCAACACTGACCGCGTCGTTTTTCTTGAACTTATCCGGGTTCACACCCGTAAAAAGGGAGGATCGCGCTCATGTCCCGTCGGTGGTATTGCAAATTGAGATCCATCTTCCGGCAGCCAACCGATCTGCGTGGCTTGACAATTCTAGGTCGGATTGGGTATCGAGCATTGAAGATGTCTGAATATAAAGCGACCATCCGCTGGAAGTGCAACGGTCCCGATTTCCTCAAGGGCAGATATTCTCGCGAACACACGTGGACCTTTGACGGCGGATTTGTCGTGCCTGCTTCGGCTTCGCCGGCGGTGGTGCCGGTGCCCATGAGTAATCCCGCCAACGTGGACCCGGAGGAGGCCTTCGTGGCGGCGGTTTCCAGTTGCCACATGCTCACTTTCCTTTACCTGGCCGGGAAGGCTCACTTCCAAGTGGACAGCTACGAGGACGAGGCCGTGGGCGTCATGAGCAAGAACGAGAACGGAGTGCCGTGGGTCAGCGCGATTACGCTGCATCCAAAAATCGCCTTCCGCGCTGCCAAGCAACCCACTTCTTCCGAGTTGGCAGCGCTTCACCACGAAGCCCACGAACAATGCTTTATCGCCGCATCGATCAAGACGCAGGTTTCGGTGGCATCAGGTTGAGCGTCGCCGCTTGACAATGGCGCATCGATCTCCACCATCGTTGCCTTATGACGATAGGAGTCCCACGCGAAATAAAACTTCAGGAGCATCGTGTAGCTTTGCTGCCCTCGGCGGTCTATCTGCTGGCCAAGCGCGGCCATCGGGTTATCGTCGAGCGCGGCGCGGGAGCGGGCGCGGGCTATCCCGACGCCGATTACGAACAGGCGGGCGCGCAAATGACCCATGACCACGCCGCCGTTTTCCACAAGGCCGACTTGATCGTCAAGGTCAAGGAACCGCAGGAGTCGGAATTCGAGCTCTTGCGCGCGGGCCAGATTCTCTTCACCTACCTGCATCTCGCGGCGGATCGCGGCTTGACCGACGCGCTGCTCAAATCCGGCGTGACGGGTATCGCGTATGAAACCATCGAACTCAATCGCCGCCTGCCTTTGCTGGAACCGATGAGCGAAATCGCCGGACGGATGTCCATTTTGGTCGGCGGTTATTGTCTGGCCAAACATAATGGCGGCAGCGGTGTTTTGCTCGGCGGCGTGCCGGGGGTGTTGCCGGGACGAGTTGTCGTGCTGGGCGGCGGTGCCAGCGGCATCAACGCCGCCCGCATGGCCACCGGCTTGGGCGCTGACGTGACTATTTTGGAGGTGGATTTGGAGCGGATGCGTTTTCTGGACATCACGCTGCACACGGCGCACACGCTTTTTTCCAGCGAGGCGCACTTGGTCGATCTGCTGCCGACGGTGGATTTGTTGATCGGCGCGGTGCTGCTGCCGGGGGCCAAGGCGCCCAAATTAATCCACCGCGACATGCTTCGTCACATGCGTCCAGGCAGCGTGCTGGTCGATATCGCCATTGATCAGGGCGGTTGCGCCGAGACGTCGCGGCCCACGACGCACGATCACCCGACGTATGTCGAAGAGGGCGTCATTCATTATTGCGTGGCGAATATGCCCGGCGCGTATGCGCGCACGGCCACCCAGGCGTTGACCAACGTGACTTATCGCTACATTGAAACGCTGGCGGACATGGGCTTGCAGGAGGCGTGCCGGATGCAGCCGGCGTTGGTCGGCGGCATCAACGTGATGAACGGCAAGCTCACGCACAAGGCCGTCGCCGACGCGCATGGAATGAAATGGGAAGCGCCGATGCTGGCGTGAAGTTTCTGCGCGATTAATATTCGCGGCCCAAGAAGAGCAATTGAGGAATTTGAATTCTCCTTGCCATCGCTGCCGAATTTGATTTTATCCGCGCATGATCCGCCAAGCTGTGAAGGGATTGGTCAAGTTAATCGTCGCGTTGGCGGTTTTATTCACTGTCAAGACTTTCGCGCAAAACAGCAATGCCCCGGCCCAACTTTCACCCGTCACTGTCACCGGCGCGGCGGTCTCCTCCATTCCGCAATCCAGCACCAGCGCCGCCACGGTTGTGTCGGGCGAGGAGGTGCGAGTGGGCGAAATCACCTCCGTGCGCGATTTGACCGCGCAAACGCCCAACCTCGCTGTCTTCGATGGCAATACCGACCGATCTCCCAGGTTTTCCTTTCGCGGTTTTCGCGAGAATAACTTCGCCGTCGGCGAGCCTGTGGTCGGCCTTTATGTGGACGGCGTGCCTTACTTCGATCTGAATTCGCGCGGGCTGGCGCTTTTTGAAGTGGAGGAAATCCAGTTCGTGCGCGGCGATCAGGCGACGCTCTACGGCGCCAGCGGCGTGGGCGGAGTGATCAATGTGATGACCGTTCAACCGCAAAATGATACGCACGGCTACATCGAAGGCAGCTACGGCAATTACAACGCGCAGAATTACCAACTCGGCCTCAGCGGGCCCATCGTGACCAACAAACTTTTCTTCGGCGTCAACGGGCTTTACACGTTGCGAGACGGTTTCGTCTATAACAATGTCAATCACGGCCACCCCGACGACCACGACGCCCTGGGCCTGCGCGGTGTGCTGACGTGGACGCCGACCGACCAGTGGGCCGTCACGCTCACGTCCGACGCCGCGCGCGACAACGACGGCTTCGTCCCCACCTACCTGCCCGGCTCGGACACCAGCGCCTTTGATGTTTCGCGCAACGTCAATGGCTACGTGCATACGGACAATGTTGATGAGGCGCTTAAGATTGGCTACAACGCCGATGAGTTCCGGGTCACGTCGGTCTTGACCCATCGCGATTGGCGGCAAGATGTTTTTCAAGAAATCCCGCCCTCGGCCGATGAGACGCAGGGCTTCAGCTCTCCGAGACTCGAGCAATGGACCGAGGAATTGCGCGCGGAATCGCCGGACCCCGATGCTACTTTCAAGTGGCGCACCGGTTTGTTTTACAGCGATGGCGACTTGCTCGGAGATTCGGGCAGCATCAGTCCCGCGAGGGGGAACCCCACTCTCTCCGAATCCACGAGCGACACTTACGCGTTTTATGGCCAGGCCACTTACACACTTTGGGAACAACTCGATTTAACGGCCGGCGTGCGGCTCACCTACGATTACCGGAACATGCAGCGATCCGACATCTACCCGCCATTCTTTTTCGGCCCGGGCGCCGTTGCGTTTGGCGCCAACTTGTCGGATGAATTCACAGCCTTTCAGCCCAACCTTGCCGCCGCGTGGCATTTCACGCCTAATCTCGAAACTTACGTCAGTGCCACGGAGGGCTACCAAAGCGGCGGCTTCAACCCCTACGTGGATACGGCTTCGTTGAGCGAATTCAGCCCGGAACGCGACTGGGAGCTTGAGACGGGCGTGAAGGCCGCATGGCTGGGCAACAAATTGTCCGTCAACGCCTCGCTCTTTTACACGGTGGCCGACAATTATCAAACCTATCGCATCAATCCGACCGACCCGTTGGAGGCGTACATGCTCAACGCCCATCGCGCCGATTTGTATGGCGCGGAATTAGAATTGACAGCGCGACCCACCAAGGATCTCGACCTCTCCGTGGGCGCCGGCTATACCGACGCCCGCTACTCCCGCTTCACCGAGCCGGCTGCGGCCAGCCCAACCGGCGCGGCGCCCGTGGATTTGGACGGCAAGGCGATCAGCTTTGTGCCGGAGTTCACAGCCAATGCCTCTGCTCGTTATCGTTTGCCGTGGCATCACCTTTACATTCGCGGCGAGGTCATCGGCGTTGGGCGTTACCACCTGGACGATTCCTACGACGTTGCCAGCGGCCCTGTCACGCAGGACGCCTACTGTCTGATCAACGCGCAATTTGGTTACGAGGGTAAACACTTCGAGATTTATTTCTTCGCAAAAAACATATTTGACACGCATTACTACAACAACGCGCTCAATCTGGCCCAAACTTCGCTGCTTCTCCAACCGGGCGACCCCGCCACCTACGGCTTCGCTGCAACCGCGCGGTTCTGATCTTCTTGCTTCGTCAGTTCCTAATCCCAATCTCCTTGATGTGCCAGGTAAGAGATGGGACCGAGATTAGGAGTAAGATTAAGATTAAGATTAGGAGTAAGAGGAAAAGACTAGCAGAGCTAGCAAAGGGCACCCCCGCCCAACTCACGGTGCCGAAAGCAATCCACCAAGTGATCGTTCACCATCCCGATGGCCTGCATGTTGGCGTAGCAAATGGTTGAACCAATAAAATTGAATCCGCGCTGTTTCAAATCCTTGCTCATCGCATCGGAGACCGCGGTGCGGGCGGGGACGTCTTTCATCGAGCGCGGGTGGTTGATGATCGGGCGGCCCTCCACGAATCGCCAGATGTAACTGTCGAAGCTGCCGAATTCCTCCTGCACGGCCAGAAAGGCCCGCGCGTTGCGGACAGCGGAGGCCATTTTAAGGCGATTGCGAATGAGGCCGGGATTGGCCAGGAGTTTTTTGATTTTGGCATGAGTGTAGCGCGCCACTTTTTCTGGGTCGAATTGATCAAAGGCGGCGCGGTAGTGTTCGCGTTTTTTCAACACGGTATGCCAACTCAGTCCAGCCTGCGCCCCTTCCAGGATCAGAAATTCAAAGAGCGCCCGGTCGTCATGCACCGGCACGCCCCATTCAGTGTCGTGGTAAGCGATGTAGAGATCGCCAACGGGCCAGGGACAGCGCGAAATGTTCTTGCTCATGTTTGGTCAAGCACCGCGCACGGCGGCGATGAAGTCTTGCATTTTTTTGGCGTCCTTTTTTCCGGGCGATTGCTCGACGCCGCTGGAAACATCCACGCCAAACGGCTCCACCTTCCGCACCGCCTCCGCGACATTTTGCGGCGTCAAACCGCCTGCCAGGAAAATCGGCTTGCCGAATTTCTTGGCGGCAAGGGCGACGTCCCAATTGAAGGTTGCGCCGGTCCCGCCCAACTGGCCCGATACCTTACTGTCAAGCAGAAAGGCGTCGGTTTGGTAGGCGCTCATCGGCACCAGGGAATCGGCGTCGTGAATGCGGAACGCTTTCATGGTCATGATGCCGAATTGCAGGCAAAACTCGGGCGTCTCTGAGCCATGAAACTGCAACAGGTTCAATTGACAAAGCTGGATGGCGGTGAACACGTCGGCGGGATTCGCATCCGCGAATACGCCCGTCCGTAAAATGTGCGACGGCAGGTTCCGAGCGATCTCTTGCGCTCTCTCCAGTGTGATATAGCGTGGGCTGCCGGGAAAAAACATCAAACCCAACGCATCCGCGCCCGCTTGCACGGCGGCTTCGGCGTCCGTTGGGTTGGTAATCCCGCAAATCTTGACTTTGACATCCACCGAAGCATTAAACCTCAAACGAAGTCTCTGCAAAAGCGCTCTTTTCAAAAACAAGTCACTCGCGGGCTTCCTAAATTGGCGCTCCAACTGAGGGACGCAGCCTGCCCTAATTCTTGATCCGCATTTGCGTCGTTTGTTTTGCCTGGTGCACTCGGTCACGTCTTTTTTTCTTTCATGCGTGCGCCCGCCGGCTCATTCCCTTTGGATGAAGAGGAATGAATGGCAGTGGAACAAGAAGAACGCTCTGCGGGTTGCCAGCACAGTGCCGCCATGGAACATGGTTTCAAAAGTCATTGCGGATTTCCGAGCGTTGTTTAAGGTTTGTTCGCCATGAACGTAAGAATTATTTACTATCTGGATGTCACTTCCTCCTGGTGTTACTGGGCCGAGCCGGCGTGGGCGGAACTCAAGCAGAGCTTCACCCAACAACCGGTGGAATTCAGTTGGCGCATCGCCCTCCTCGACGAGGCGGCGCTCCCTGCGTCAAAGGCGCAAGTCGAATGGTTTTACCGCCGCAGCGGCTCCGTCATGCGCTCGCCTTTCATGCTTAGTGCCGGCTGGTTCGAGACCGGCCAAAAGGAATATCTCGCCGCCAACTGCGTGGCCGAGGCCGCGAAGGATTTCGGCGTGACCGATGACCGCGTCCGCCTAGCCATGGCCACGGCCGCCTTGCGTGAAGGCCAAAAGGTTCTCCAATGGAAAGTCGCCGCTGGCGTGGGTGCGAAAGCAGCGGGTCTGGATGCGAGGAAGTTGCTGGCCAAAGCGCAATCCAAGGAAACCGAGATACGCGTCCGCGCCAGCACCGTCGAATTTCATGCCTTGCAAGTCACGCAGCGCCCAACGTTTGTCTTGACTAGCAACATCGGCGACCGCGCTGTCTTTTCCGGTCTGGCCAAAGCTGCTCCCATGGCCGCGACGATTTCCGCCATGCTGGATGACTCCGCAGCCTACGCTTCCCACGCCGCGCATTTTGGATCCACTCCGCCAAGTTGAGCGAAACGCCTCGCGGGTCACAAGAGGAATTCGGTCCCCAAGGAGGCTCGAAATAGTTGCACTGGCCTTCGGGTTGGCGCAAACATGGGGCATCGAATCGAACGCGCCCATAGCCCAGCCGCCCGGCCACCCCAATCAAGCCCACATGGCCCGCCTGGTGCTGTTTTCGTTCTTGTTGACGTTCATCGCCTCACGCGTGATGGTTTATCTGATCATGTCGCACACGATACCAGACCTCTATTTGCACGTGGGTGGAAGCCATATCCATCATTTGAATTACGGAATTTTCCTGCTGGTCACAGTCGGCGCGATCCTGCTGTTTCGCGATCCCACTGGGCGCGACCTGAAACTCTGCGCCGTCGCCTACGGGATCGGACTGGCGCTGACCTTCGACGAGTTCGGCATGTGGGTGCGGCTGGATGGCTCCACCTATTGGCAGCGCGCCAGCCTGGATGCAGTTGGCGTGCTATCGGCGGTGCTGGGGTTGTTTTCGTTTGCGCCCAATGTGAAACGGTTCCGTCCCCATCACTGGTGGAGCACAGCTTTGCTGCTGCTGCTCGTGCCGCTGTTTTTCGTGATGATGTTTCATTCTTCCAAGTATGCCCAGAAACGACTTGGCCCTGTATTTGAACAGTTGGAAGCGGGCCAGCCAAAATAAGCGCCGCGACGGACGTGTGCCACAGCGCGGCGCATCTTAATATTGGTACTGCGGCGAGTCCGCCGTGCCGCCCGAGGAGCGCGAACGAACTCAGTTATGCACCGCGTATCCCTGCCACAGCCACGAAAGAGCCTCGGGCAGGGTTTGGCCGACGGCCTTGCGGTCCACGTGGCCCGCGCCGCGGCAGAACCAATACTCATACTGGTAACCTTTTGCCTTTAAGGCGGCGGCCGTGCGGTTGTTGGCCAGCACCCAGTTGTGGAACGTCGCCTCGTCCCTGTCCCAGCCAAGGTCGTGATCCCCGACTTGCATCCAAACCCGTATTGGCTTGACCTCGCTCTGCGGAATTAAATGCTCATGATATTCCCATGCGCCGTGTAGCGAGGCGGGGTTTTCCGGTGATTGCTGGTTAACAAAAGTGCCAGAGTAACTGAGAACACGCCGATAAAGCTCGGGATGGAACCAGGCCATCGTGAACGCACAAGCCGCGCCGGAACTGCCGCCCATGGTCGCCCGGCCATTGGGGTCCGTGGTGAATTTGACGTGGTAATCCTTTTCAATCTTCGGCAGCACTTCCGTTTCAATGAACATCGCGTATTGGCCGGAAACGGTGTCGTATTCCAGGCCGCGTTCGCTGCCTTTGCCGTCGCCTCCGCCAGAATTGATCATGACCGCGATCATAGCTGGCAACTTATGGTCGTGGATCATATTATCCAGCACCGGCACCAGTCTATTAGTATAGCCCTTGCCATCCTGCACCACAATGAATGGGGCTGGCGTGCCCGGGACATACTGGCTGGGAACGTAAACCCAGACCCCCCTTTGGTAGGGGCCGGTGAGACCGGTATAGATTTTGCTTTCCTCCGATTTGAGAATGAAGGCATGCACAACACCCTTGGGCACGCCTTCGCGAACCGTCAATTCCGGGGCATTGGTGTAGTCTGGCCCGATGGTAAAATCACCATCGGCCCGGGCGGTGCCGGCGGTCAGGACGGAGCCGAGAAAAACCGTGGTGGCAAGGTGCTTGATCAACATGGTCACATTCTACGCTTCGGGGCAGCGCGAAACCAGCGGAAAAACTACTGGTTTGCGGGTGGTTGAGGCCGAATTTGTGACCCTTATGGTCTGCTTTTGGTGTCGTTTGGGGGATTCGTGCCATTTTTCTCGTGTTTTCGATTGTTTTTGAGCGGTTCCTAGTCGAGATTTCGGGTGGCACGCCGTTGCGCTGCGACCTGCTTTTTTGACCCGTCGCCGCAATAGATCTGAGATGATATTAGGAAATGATTACTAATCTTGGCAGAATAAGAAACGGTTGCCCTGCGCAGGCAGTCGGGCTGGCTGTCCTCCTCGGTTGTGTTCGCGCGTCCGCAGTTGAACGCGACGCACTGTGGAACGGACCAGGGGCGTGCTTCGCTGCCGTGGATGGAAGTCAAACGGTTGCCCTGTATGGGCTATCTGCAATCGCACTCGTTTTGATGGTATTGGCTACCGTGCGTTGGACGCAGCAGTCGCGTCGGCTGGCTTCGCGGCAACGCAACGATAACGCTTTCCAACTGGTTGACGAATGGACCAAGAGCTTGCATCAGGAAGTGGCCGATCTAAAGCAGGCCCAACGCGACTTGCAGGAGAGCCACGAATTGGGGCTGCGCCAGGAACGTTTGGCCGCCGTCGGTCAATTGACCGCCGGACTGGCCCACGAATTCAACAACATCATGACCATCGTTCAGGGCCACGCCTCCTTGTTGATGGATCATCCCAACCTCGACGAAGAATCAGCCAAGTCGCTCGCTCACATCACCGACGGTGCCGGACGGATGGCCAATCTGATCCGGCAAATGCTGGCTTTCAGCCGCAAACAGGTCATGCACGAAAAGCCTTTGGACGTGGCCGAAACTCTCGGGCTGGCCACCGACACATTGCATGCGCTCTTAGGCGAACAAATCACGCTGCGCCTGGAGATCGCGCCGCATCTGCCGCCAATCCTGGCCGACTGGGAGATGTTCCAACAGATCATGGTAAACCTCGCAGCCAATGGGCGTGAGGCAATGAGCAACGGCGGGCAATTAACCGTTCGCGCGTCCGAAACCCAATTTGCCGCCGCAGACATTCCTGCGAAGTCCGAGCGGCGTGCCGGACGGTTCGTCCGCGTGAGCGTCAGCGACACCGGTCGCGGCATGGAAAGCGCCGTGGTCGCCCGTTTGTTCGAGCCGTTTTTTACGACCAAGGAGGTTGGCAAAGGATCCGGCTTGGGCTTGGCCACTGTTTACGGAATGGTCAATCAACATCAGGGCTGGATCGAAGTGGAAAGCAAAGTTGGCCAAGGCACCAATTTCGACCTTTACTTTCCCGTGACTGATCAGACGCCCCAAAAGGTGGCGGCTGCCGCCAGCGTGCGAGAGGCTCGCGGCGGCAAAGAGACTGTCTTTGTGGTTGAGGATGAATCGGTGCTGAGGGAATTGGTGCGGGAAATCCTGACTGCCCAGGGCTACCATGTCGTGGAGGCGGTCGATGGCGTCGAGGCGCTGGACAAGTGGGGCGAAAATCGTAAGAAGGTCGATTTGCTTTTGACGGATATTGCCATGCCGCGCGGCGTCTCCGGGCGCGATCTGGCGGAGAAGCTGCGCAAGGACGAGCCGCACTTGCCCGTCATTTTCAGCAGCGGCTATAGCCAGGAAATGATCGTGCGCAACGACGACACCGTCCAGGGTGCGACCTATCTCTCCAAACCTTATCATCCGGCTGACCTGGCCCAAGCCGTGCGCCGCGCGCTGGATGCCGCCGGGACCGGCGACGCCCAAGTGGCAGCCAAAGCTGCCTAAGTATTGGCAACCTCTATGAACGCTGAGGAACGAACACAAAGATTGGCCGCATTCCCGATGACCAATCCGAATCCCGTCCTGGAATTCGCGTCCGATTGTACGATGACGTATTGCAACGAGGCCGGCCGGCAATTGGCAGCATCCCTCGGGGCCAAATCCCCGACCGCCATCCTACCCGATAACGTGGAGGCCATCATTCTCGAATGCCTGCTGACGGGGGAAAGTTGCATGAATTTGCAAACCACCACGCAGAATCGCACCATGTCGTGGTCTTTCATCCCCGTGCCTGGCAACAGGCTGGTCCATTGCTACGGCACCGACATCACAGAGCGGCTGAACTTGGAGGCGCAATTGCGCCACTCGCTCAAAATGGAGGCGGTGGGCCAACTGGCCGCCGGCGTGGCGCACGATTTCAATAACATCCTGACCATCATCCAAGGCCACGCCGCCATGCTGACGCAGACGGCCGGCCTGGAGCCCAAATGCGAGGCTTCCGCCCGGCAGATCGCCTCTGCCGCCGAACGCGCCAGCCAGTTGATCAATCGATTGCTCATGTTCAGCCGCAAACAGGTCATGCAGCAGCGCCAAGTCAACCTGAATGCCATCATTGAGAACATCAGTCCCATGCTCCACGGCTTAGTCGGCGAACAAATCATTTTCGAGTTTCGCCCCGGCCCGGACCTGCCGGCATTGTGCGCGGACGTCGGAATGATAGAGCAGGTCGTGGTTAATCTCGCCATCAACGCGCGCGACGCCATGCGGCGGGGCGGGCGGCTGGTCCTGTCCACTTCCCAGCGCGTGTTGGAACCGGTGGCCACTGTCTTGAATCCGGAAGCGCGACCGGGACACTTTATATGTTTGACTGTGACTGACACCGGTTGCGGCATGAACGCCGCCACGTTAAGCCACATGTTCGAGCCGTTTTTCACCACCAAGGATCCGGGTCAAGGCACCGGCCTGGGCCTGGCCACCGTCTATGGCATTATCAAGCAGCATCAGGGTTGGGTGTTGGTGGAAAGCCAGCCGCAACAGGGATCGACCTTCACCATCTTTCTGCCCAGCGACCTGAGGCCGGCCGCGGCGCCCCCAGACCAGATTCCGACCGCCATGTCGTCGGGTAACGAAACCATTCTGGTGGTCGAGGACGAACCGGCCTTGCGCGAGTTGGTGGTCAGTATCCTGGAACTGTGCGGCTACCGCACTTTCCAGGCCGGCAGCGGCCCGCAGGCGCTCAAAGTCTGGAGGCAGCACCAAAGCGAGATTGATTTATTACTGACAGACATGGTCATGCCCGAAGGCATGACCGGCGGGCAACTGGCCGAGCAATTGCAGTCGCAAGACCCGGAGCTGAAAGTCATCTACACCAGCGGTTACAGCCCCGGCATGGCGGGCAAAGATATTGCGCTGCTGGAAGGATTCAATTTTCTGCCCAAGCCCTATCCGCCCACCCGCCTGGCGCATCTGGTGCGCGAGTGCCTGGACAGCAAACGGGACGTGGCGAGTCCAACAAAATAGCCCCTTCAAATCCCGGCCAAAGTCGCGGCCGGGTAGGTCCAAATTTCCGCCAGTGTCGGATGATAATGCGGCATCAGAGCCAGCTCGCGCGCGGTCATGCGACCGTGCATGGCGGTGATGATTTCGTGAATGAGTTCGCCGCCCAGCGGCCCGACGCACGCGCCACCGAGAATTTCGCCCGAAACCGGATCGGCCAGCAATTTCACAAAGCCGTCCTTCGCTTCCATGATGAGCGCCTTGCCGTGATCGTCGAAAGTGTGGCTGGCGGCGCGAAAGGGGATGTTCCTCTCTCGCGCGACCTTCTCGGTCAACCCCACCAGGGCCGCTTGCGGATCGGTGAAAACAATGCTTGACAGCAACCGGTAATCGATGCTCCGTTTGGCGGACGGCTGTGCGATGTTGTGTGCCGCGATCTCTCCCTGCTCAACGGCAATATGCACGATCTGATGCGGCCCAGTGCAATCGCCCGCCGCGTAAATGTGCGGCGCGCTGGTCTGCATTTCGGCGTTGGTGACGATGCGGCCGTGCTCCGTCTCGACGCCGGCCTTTTGCAAGTCCAGACCCTCCGTCGCGGCGACGCGCCCCAGCGCGAAAAGAATTTCCTCCGCCGCCACGCGCCTGGTCCGGCCGCCTTGCCGGAACGCTAGTCCTTTACGGCGTCCCTTTCGAAAGGCCTCGATCAGCGTAGCGCCTTTGTAAATTCGGATGCCTTCGCGACGCAAAACCTTTTCCACCTCGGCGGCGGCATCGACGTCGAACTCGCGCAGCAACTGATCGCTTCGCTGCAGCAGCGTCACTTCGACATCGAAACGAACCAGAAACTGCGCCAATTCAACCGCCACTGGCCCTCCGCCCAGAACAATCACCGAGCGCGGTAGTTTGGGCAACGAGAGGACGTCGGAGCTGGTGAGAAATCCGGCTTCCGCCAATCCCGGCGCCGCCGCGGGCGAGACCGTCGAACCTGTGCTAATGACGAAATACCTCGACTTGACGGTCTTGGGTGCGGTGCCGATGACGTGGTTCAAGGCGACCGTGTGGGGATCGACAAAACTCGCGTGCGCGCGGAGGAAATCGAATTTCCCAGCGGTTAAGCTTTGGGTGCGGTCCTTGGCGAAATCGACAACCACGGCTTTTTTGCGGGCCATGACGGCTTTGAAATCGAAGCCTGCCTTGGGAATCTTGAGTCCCCAGGTTTTGGCGGAACGCGCCAAGTGAAGCACCTCGGCGGTGTAGAGCAGCGCCTTGCTGGGCATGCAACCGTGCAGGATGCAGCAGCCGCCTATCTCCTTGCCGCCTTCGATGACGACCGTCTTCAACCCTGCCGCCGCCGCCGTGCGCGCCGCCGCGTAACCCGCGCTGCCCCCGCCCAGGACGGCGAGGTCGTAAATCGGCGGACTCCCTTTGGCGGGCGTTTTTTTTATTGGCATGGCGGTTTTGCTTTCCGCAAAACGATCAGCCAAACGCCCCTCCCTGACAAGCTGGATTCTTAATTTGCGCTGAAACAATTGAAGCCACAGATGAACACAGACGGGCACAGATTAGATTGATGCAAGAGCAGCAGGTGTCACCCAAAGCGTCAACAACTCTTCTCCGAAAAATCTGTGCTCATCTGTGTCAATCTGTGGCTGCCAACTCACGGTCATTGATCGGGAATGCCAGTGCGCTTGGAAAGATCATCTTCCGTATGCACACGGTTGCCCGCCGGATCGATGATTGTGGGTGTGACAAACACCATCATTTCCTTTCGAACCCCAGCGGGTTGATTGGTCATCACTCCGCTGAACACCAAAGTTTGGCCGTCCCAAATTTTATGAGAAGCGCTGAACTCCCAAGTTTGAGCGCCCCTTTTGATGCTCGCCACCACGGCAGTTTGAAGGGCGAATCCGTCTGGCCCAACCTCGACGATGACATCGAGGCCTACGCCATTGTTTGCGTCCGGCACTCCGAGGTGTGCCTGTCGGCCGCTCAAGGTCGTGACCTTTGGGGCCGCGAGGATATCGGCGCCAGTGCTGTGTTCTATGGCGTTGAGGAGTAGGCGAAACTCGGGGTCAGACAGGATGCCGTTCAAAGTAGTGGCGGCGACAACACGGGAGGTGGAAGTGTTGGTTGTGGTTCCAAGAACTATTGTGCTTGGTCCTAGGAAAATACCGCTAGGATTGGCGAGGTTGGATGGGGTTGGGATGGGCGGCACAGCACCCGCCTTAGGACGAACGACTCCGTTGCTCAACGGCGTGCTGCCCAGGTACGAGTTGAGGCCAAGCCCTTGGCTCTCCGTCTGCGACAATTCGACGAACCGGGTTTCGATAGTCACCTGCGGTGGGGTCCGGTTTAGCTTTTCGATGGCTGGCTCAATGAGCTCCAAATCCGCCAGGGTGGCGCGCACCAGCAACTCCCCTAAGCGGTCATTGAAGAAGACGGCTTTGGGCGGCGTCAAGTCCACGCCGAGCGAGGCGAAGTAATCCGAGACCAATTGATGAGCAGACAACGTCGTATTAGTAACGAGACTCGAACCGTTTTGTGGACTGTATTCAAGATGCACGTCCGTGACCTTTTGAAGGCCTTGCAAGAACACCTTGCTATCCACGCGAAACGTTTTGTTATACAAAACCAAATCCGAATCCGGCTCCGACCGTCCGGGCGAAAAAACCACCGCATAATCTTCGACTGTATAGCGGATCGGTGAATCGGCGACCTTGGTGATGGCGTCCAACACATCCTCCAGGCGAAGATTGCGCAAGGGCGGTGAAATCTTGATCGTGACGTCAACCCCAATATCCTTTGCCTGGTGTGCCCCGGCCGTGGGATTGTTAGTGGACGACGTGGGTCCTTCCACGTCCTGGTTGATCATGAAGTTGACACCAACACCGTCCGGGTCAAGCTTCCGAGATTCGTTCCTCACCTTCAGCAAAGCGTCCTTCAATGGCAAATCGAATGATACTTCATCCATGATGATGTTGGTGAGTTTGGAAAGAATGAACTGACGTCCCTTGGTGGTATAGACGAGGTTACTGTCCAATGGGTTGGGCGTGGGCTGCTGCCTGAACTCTTCTTGACGGCGGCGGGCGCCATCCATGTAACGGGCCTCTTTAATCAAATCCAAATAATAGGGTGCGCTGTGATTAGTCGTTTCGTCCTTAATGACTTGAAGGAGGATCGCTTCCGCCTCATCATACTTGCCCATTTCGAAAAGGAGTTTCCCGTTCTGAACGCGCGTGGCGATGTTCCCCCTTTGGCTGGTATAGACGAGGTTGCTCGCCAACGCCGAACTGGGGACAGGATTGTCTTTCGTCCAATATATGTCATCGATGCTAAGGTTGCTCGTCCCAGTTGAATTGGGGATAGGCGAGCCGTACCATTTCGTAGAAGGGCTTGGATGGTCCTCGGCAGATTGAGGGCTGCTATTGGAACCAGCCGCAGGCTGCTGGCGCCGCTGCGCCATGTAACGCGCTTCCTTGATCAAATCCAAGTAATAGGGGGCGCTGCGGTTGGTCGGTTCGTCCTTGATGACTTGAAGGAGGATCGTTTCCGCCTCATCAAACTTGTGCATTTCGTAGAGGAGCTTCCCGTTCGTAACACGCGTAGCGATGTCCACCTTCCGCCTTGGTGGCGTAGCGATGTCCTCCTTCTTACTTTGTGCATCATCCAACGCCGCCAGCACAAGCACCGCGCCAGGCGAGCTATTCCATGATTGCAGCAACTGCCCCCGCCAACTCTCCTCCTTCTGCGCGTGAGCCGATTGGAACGATCCAAACAACAGCACGATAGTTGGCACGACCAGAATCGTCACCGAAAGTTTCGCCACCGTGCCGGCCCAACCCGCAAACGGGCGCTTAGCGTCGCCGGACATCCGCATCAACCGCTCCACGCGCTTGCCCAAATTCGAACGGAACCCACCGTTGATGCCGACCCAACTCCATCCGCGCGACGCTGTCATTTCTTTGCCCAGAGTGACCAGGCAATCAGCCAACGCGCCGGGCCCGTCGGGCACCATCGCGGTTGCTTCGTCCGCCGCCAATTCGGCCGCGCCGTGCAGCGAACGCCGCACCCACCAAGCCAGCGGATGCCACCACAGCCAGGCGGTGGCGAAGTCCGCCAGCAGAAACCACAGCGGGTCCAGCGCGGCCAAGTGGGCCAACTCGTGCGCCAGCACTGCCTCCTGCTCCGTCGATCTCAATTTCGTCTCGAAGCCAGGCGGCAATCCAATGCTAGGTCGCAAAATCCCAAACGCCATCGGACTAATCGATTGCGGCATCCACAACAAGCTGACTTTCCGTCGCAGTCCTACCGATCTTGCCACAAACGCCACTCTTTCCCGCAACGATTGGCTCACAATCTTTTCACGCCGAAACCTCAAGGCCAGCAAAAGCACCTGGGCCGCCGCCATGCGCCCCAAAACAAGGAGCGCTCCCCCCAGCCAAAACCATCCCGGCCACCACACGGCCGGTCGCGCAGGCGCCAGTGGTTGCACAAAATTCGTTGCCAGTCGTCCGTCGGCAATCCCGGACTTGAACACTGGGTAGCCGGATGCTGGCGCCTTCTCCACTACCCGCTTGTGGCCAAAAAGATACCCTGCCGTCCCTCTGCCGAATCCCGTCCACTCCGACACCGGCAAGAGCAGCAGGCAAATGACGGTCATTTGCCATACCGCACGTTTCCAAACCGCCGAGCGAAAAAGGCATTGCGCCGCGAAACCGAGCGCCGCCAGGCCGCAAACCTCGACGCCGACGTTTGCCAGCAGATGCGACCAAAAGGTGAAATTTGGAAAACTCATAGCTTTTTCTTCCTTTCCGCGATCATCGCTTCCAGCCGCGCCAACTCCTCGCGGCTGATTTGCCGCGTTGTCAACAAGTGCGCCACCATGTCCGCCAGGCTCCCTTCGAATAGGCGGTCGATGAAATGGGCTGAAATTTTCCGCGTCACCTCCTCGGCCTGCACACCCGGACGATAGAGGAATTTCCGCTCGTGGATGCGGTGCCGGACCAGCGCGCGCGCCTCCATTTTGCGAAGCATGGTGGCGATGGTCGTGTAAGCCAGGTCGCCTTCGCCGGACAGGGCTTGGTGGACCTCCGCCACCGAGACCTCGGCGCGCTGCCAGAGGATTTTCATGATGCGCAGTTGCAGATCGCCGAGCCGATAAACCTTGGATTTGTGCATGACATTACCGAGGTAATACTACCTGAGTAGTAACGTCAAGGGGAAAATGCAGCTTTTTACCGCTGACATTTCCTCCGGAAATGCTATAACCGCTCCAGCACATGCAATCGATTCTCGCTTACGTCCTGGCGGCTGGCGCCGGGGTGCTGATCGCTCACTTCATCAGCCGCGCGCCGGAATTGCGCTTCATGCGCCTTTCGCAGCTCATTCTCGTCCCCGCTTGCTTTGTCGCAGGCGTCTATTGTTCGTCCGATGTTGGAGGTTTGGCCGGGCTCGTTTTGTTCGTGGCCGTGCTCGGGGTTCTGGTTTTGTTGCTGGGGCCGAACATCGCTCACCTCTGCGGCACCGGTCTGTCCAATTTTCTGGACCCGCAGGATTGGACTCCCACCGAGGAGGAAATCGCGCTCCGCCCCATCCAGCGTTTGATTGACAAGGACCAATTTCATCCGGCCCTGGCCGAGTTGGACGAACTCCTCAAAAAGCACAAACCGACCTACGAAGCCCTTTTGCTCAAGGCCAAACTCCTCAATCACCTGGGCGGCTGGGATGAGGCCGTGACCACGCTGCTGAGTTTGATCGGGTTGAGCCATTCCACCCCGCAACAATTGGCGGTAATGGATTATCTCGCCGGGCTGGAACAATATCGTCCGGAGCCGCCCGGCCCGCTGGCGACCGGCACGCGGCGCATCCAGATTCGGCACGAATTCGTTCTCTTCCAGACTGATGCCGCGGAAGGCGAAGCACCGCTCCACAAAGAAATTCGGCCTGGCACATACAAGGTCGAAAAAATTCTCCACCGCAACCGCCGCTGGCTCAAACTGGCGGAGGAAAATTGGGGCAACGCCGAAATGTGTTGGGAAGCCATCGTGGCCTCTGAGCGCCCGGCTGCCGCCCCCGCGAAGAGTGGTCTCTTCTGGCAAATCGCGCGGATGCATGGAGCCGTTACCAACGCCCTCAAAAGCAAACGCATACCGCGCCGCCACGTGCAGGCCGAGGCCCAGAAACTTTTCCGCGAGGCCAACGAATTCATCCGTCGCGACGACTGGCCCCAAGCGCTGCCGCTGCTGCAAAAGGCATCCGCATGCGATCCGGACCGCTACGAAATTGCCTATCGCTGGGTGCAGGCGGTTCGCCAGACCGCGAGCGACGCCGCCACTGCGCAAGTCGTGAGCCAGGTGCTGAAGCAAAGCCTCTGGACCGAGAGCGAACAATACATGCTTCAGGAGTTGAAGAAGCCGCTGGCCAACTAATTCATTGAACACGAATGGCAAGAAGAGCACTAGAGGCGAGCGCCGCGAGTCCCTGAATTTTTGCAAGATGATTTTGCCGGATTTCCACTTTAAGAATCTCATTTTTCATCGGCTCTGAGCTGCGAATTGAACTGCGTTCGCTTGCCATTTCCCTCCAACGCCATTACGTTGTGCTTGATTCCGGTCGGGCGGAGGACCGCTTCCGGCTGTCATGGCCGGGGGAGGAAAGTCCGAACACCAGAGGGCGCGATGCCGCGTAACTTCGTCACGACGCCACGCGTTAAGACGAAGATATACGCGGGAGGAAGGCGCAAGCCTTTCGACGGACAGTGCCACAGAAAATTAAACCGCCCCGCCCGCAAGGGCTAGGTAAGGGTGAAAAGGCGAGGTAAGAGCTCACCGCTTGCCGGGTAACCGGCAAGGCACGGAAAACCCCATCGGGTGCAAGGCCAAATAGGAAACCCGGAGCGGCCCGCTCGCGTTCCGCCACGCGGAACAGGTTTCGGGTATCGGCTGCTGAGACAAATGGTTCTCTCCCCCGATTTTTTCGGGGCAGACAGAATTCGGCTTACAGCCCGGCCGGAATCATCTCAAATATGGCGGAGGGATTTGAGAAGCAACGGAAGCCGCAGATTGACACAGATGAGCGTGGCTTGGCCAGCGACGACCCGATTTTTTACGTAATTTCTGTGATGATCTGTGGCTTCGAACGCGTTGATCTGCTTCGTTCACTCGTGAGAAGAGTCTGGTCCAAAACTCGCACTTTGCTCCAGCAGGCGGCGGACTTCCTCATCGCTGGTTTGGGAAAAATCTTCATACCATTGCCCGACGCCTTCAAAATTCGAGGGTGTTTGCACGCAAACAATTTCATCAGCCAACTTCTTGAAGTCCTGGTAGGTTTCGCGCGCCGCCACTGGTGCCGCAACAATCACGCGGGCCGGATGCCGTTCGCGCGCGGCCATGACGGCGGCACGCATGGAGGCTCCGGTGGCCAGACCGTCATCCACCAGCACGACCACGCGGTCACGCAACTCCACCGGGCGGCCCAACCGAAACGCGCGTTCATGCTCCTTCAACTCGTGGCGCTCGCGGGTGGTGGCCTGGGCAACGACCTCCGGAGAAATTTCCAGAGAGCTAATAACGCTGTCATTAAGAAAATAAATGTCACCGGAGGCAATGGCGCCCATGGCAAGTTCCTCGTGGC
>Ga0209006_10001525_pt1 | contig 20990 bp, 15 predicted proteins | sample JacPin_JW_Ref_O2_FD_188567 | JGI IMG/M metagenome (GOLD analysis project Ga0209006, IMG submission 188567) | Forest soil microbial communities from Algoma, Ontario, Canada - Jack Pine, Ontario site 1_JW_Ref_O2 (SPAdes) (version 2) | ecosystem: Environmental > Terrestrial > Soil > Boreal...
TCCCCGGATTTTATGGAATCGATGCGCGCGGCCGCCGGGCGCTGTTCGGTCGCGGCGGCTCGGATATGTCCGCACTTTTTCTGGCCGCCGAACTCGGCGCGCGCTGCCGATTGCTCAAAGATGTCAGCGGGGTTTTCGATGCGGATCCCGCCAGCAGCACCTGCGCGCACCGATTCACGGCCCTCTCGTGGGCGACGGCAATCGAAGTCGCGGGACCTCTCATCCAGGCAAAGGCCCTGCGCTACGCGCAGAGTCGAGCGTTGGCTTTTCAGGTGGGTCGACCCAATGAGAGCGCTTGTACACGGGTGGGCCAGGAACGAGATGAGTGGGCGGCCCCGGGGTCGAATGTTCCGCCATTGCGCGTTGCGTTACTCGGTTGCGGCGTGGTCGGAGGCGGGGTATACGACCTTCTAAAACGCTATCCGGCTCGCTTCACCGTGAGGCATGTCGTGGTCGGCGACTTGCCCAAGTATGAGCAGATCGACGAGGCAACCACGGACCTAAACGCTGCTCTAGAAGACGACATCGACGTGGTGGTCGAGTGCTTCGGCGGCGTCGGTGTGTCCTACTCCTTGATCGCCGCGGTATTGGACCAAGGAAAATACGTGGTCACAGCAAACAAAGCCGTGGTCGCAGCGCGCTGGACGAAACTTGTCGCCTATGCACGCGGTGGTGAGCGTCGGCTATTGTATTCGGCGACGGTCGGCGGAGTGGTCCCCGCCCTCGAGACCTGCGAACGCTTACGCTCAACGCAAGCGGTGCGCGAGATTCGCGGCACCCTGAATGGCACTTGTGGCGTAGTGCTGGACCAGCAAGCGCTTGGCAAAACTCGCGATCAAGCGGTCGCGCTCGCCCAAGCGGGCGGCTTTGCCGAAGCGAATCCTGAGCGGGACCTCTCAGGCGAGGATGCAGCGGACAAGCTCGCACTTCTGATCGAGGCCGCGTTTGGTCAATGGCTCGCTCCTGCGACCATTAGCACCCGCGGCATCGATGCGATCCCAGTCGATCCGAAGGGCTACAAGCTGATTGCGCGTGCGCGACGCCTCGGGCAGATCATTACGGCATCAGTGGCGCCGGAGGTCGTGCCCGCGGAGAGTTTCTTAGGGCAAGCGCGAGGACCCGACAATCGAATCGAAATTGAATTGGAGAGCGGTGAGGTGATGACGCTGTGTGGACAAGGAGCTGGGCGCTGGCCGACGGCAGTTTCGGTAATGGGGGATCTGCATGAGGTGGCGAGGTTGGGTGAGATTAAGCACCTAAAGTCTCGGGAAAGGACCTCACCGTGACGCGTTTGGCTGTGTATCGGGCAGCGCTTGACGGACTTGCGCAGAAAAGCCGGCTGCGCAAGCTCGCGCCGCGGGCGGGCTTGGACTTCGTGTCCAACGATTATTTGGGGCTCGCAACCTCACTTCGCCTTCGCGAGGCAATGGCGAAAGCGGTGGCCCGTGGGGTACCCATCGGCGCGGGGGGTTCGCGGCTGCTTCGGGGCAACGCGCCGGAACACGAGGAACTCGAGGCCACCGCCGCCACCTTTTTCCATTCCGAGCGGACGCTTTATTTCGGCAGCGGGTACGTCGCGAATTATGCCGTGCTGTCAACGCTACCCCAAAAAGGCGATTTCGTTGTCCTCGATGCCCTCGCCCATGCGAGCGCCAACGAAGGCGCGCGCGCGGGGCGCGCGGAAATTTCCGAGGCGCTCCACAACGATCCTGGGTCGTTCGAGTCGCAGATTCTCGAGTGGCGAGCCCGCGGCGGTGCGGGGCGGGTCTGGATCGCCATCGAAAGCCTCTACAGTATGGACGGTGATCGCGCGCCCCTCGATGACTTGAAGGCTCTGGCGGACCGGCATGACGCATTTCTGTATATCGACGAAGCACACGCCACCGGCGTCTTCGGCACTGACGGGCGCGGGCTCGCAACGTCGCTCGAGGGTCGGGAGAATGTCCTCCTGCTCCATACGTGTAGCAAGGCGCTCGGCGGTTCCGGCGCGCTCGTGAGCGGCGCGCGCGTACTGTGCGATTTTCTCATCAACCGCTGCCGGCCGTTCATTTTTTCGACCGCGCCCTCCCCGCTCATGGCGGTGGCAGCGCTCGAGGCGCTCAAGGTTCTGAAGGAGGAGCCCGAGCGACAGCGACGGCTTTTGAATCTCGTGGCTTTTGCCGGCGAGCAAGCGAGAGTGCGGGGTATTTCGGTCCCCTCAGGATCGCAAATCCTACCGGTGATCGTGGGGGAGGACGGGCGCGCCCTCGCGTTGGCGTCGGCATTGCAGGCCCGTAGTTTCGATGTGCGAGCGGTACGACCACCCTCGGTACCCCAAGGAACCGCTCGCCTGCGAGTATCGATCACACTCAATGTCGGGGAGACTGCGATCGAAGGCCTGTTTGAGGCACTCGCTGAAGAATGGCGGCTTGTCACGACATGAGCAAGACAATCGTCGTGACCGGGACCGATACGGACGTCGGCAAGACGGTGTTTTGTGCCGGGCTCATGCGGTTCTTCGACGGTATGTACTGGAAGCCGGTACAGGCAGGACTTAGTGGCGGGACAGACTCCGATGTGGTGCGGCATCTGTCGCAGATGCCTGCTGAGCGCATCCTTCCGGAAGCGTGGCGTTTGCGAACACCCGCTTCCCCTCATTGGGCGGCCGAGATCGACGGTGTCGAGATCGATCCTGAAGCACTGGTACTGCCAGTCGTGCGGCGGCCGCTCATCGTGGAGGGTGCCGGTGGGCTCATGGTGCCGCTCACGCGTGATGTACTGCAGATCGACGTGTTCGCTCGATGGGGCATACCGGTGTTGCTGTGCGCCCGAACCCAATTGGGCACGATAAATCATACATTGCTTTCGATCGAGGCCTTGCGGCGTCGCGCGATTCCACTCCTGGGTGTCGTGCTCATCGGCGGTATGCAGCCCGAGACCGAACGTGCGATCTCAATGCTGGGAGACGTTCGTGTGTTGGGCCGTTTACCCCATCTGCAACCCTTGACGCCGACCACGCTTCACTCGGCCTTCGCGACAGCGTTCCCTCCTGGCTCATTTGTGAGCACGAGCGATTCTCCATGACAGGGGACTCTCATTCACCGATCTGGCACCCATTTACGCAGCATGCCCTCAGACCGTTCCTGCCGAAAGTCGTTTATGCCGAGGGTGCTTATCTCACTATGGAAAACGGCAAGCGTCTACTCGACGGCCTCAGCTCATGGTGGGTGATTACGCATGCGCACCGCCATCCGAAGATTGTCGCCGCCATCAAAGCCCAAGCGGACGCGCTCGACCAGGTCATCTTCGCCGAGTGCACGCATGAGGCGGCCGAGCAGCTCGCGGTTAAACTGATCTCGCTTGCACCGAAAGGCCTTGAGCACGTGTTCTTCTCCGACAGCGGGTCGACCAGTGTTGAAGTTGCGCTCAAGATGGCTCTAGGATTTTGGCGGCACTCAGGCGAGCCGCGCCACCGTGTCATCGCCATGGAACACGCCTACCATGGCGATGCGATCGGTACCATGTCGGTCGGCGCTCGCGGAGTCTTCACGCAAGGGTTCGAGCCGTTCTTGTTCGATGTAGCCCGCGTTCCTTTCCCCCAAGTCGGTCGGGAGGATGTCACGCTATGCGCATTGGACGCACTTTGCCGCCAGGGCGACGCCGCCGCTTTCTTGGTGGAGCCGCTTGTGCTTGGGGCCGGCGGCATGCGCATGTACTCGCCGACGGTGCTCGCGGACCTGCGACGGATTTGCACGCATCATGGAGTGCTCTTCATCGCGGACGAGGTCATGACTGCGTGGGGGCGAACGGGTACATTATTTGCTTGTGAGCAGGCGGGAATCTCACCGGACATCGTTTGCTATTCCAAAGGCTTGACGGGCGGTGCGTTACCCTTGGCCGTGACACTGTGCCGGCACGAGATATTCGCGGCGCATTACGCCGAGGACCGACGGCGCACCTTCTTTCACTCAAGCTCCTTCACGGCAAATCCGATCGCCTGTGCTGCAGCTCTCGCCAATTTGGATATTTGGGAAACGGAGCCCGTGCGGGAGCGCATTACCTCCCTCGCAGCTCTGCAAGGAAGGCAACTGGAGCGCTTTCGAGACGATGCACGATTTGAGAATGTTCGCCAGACCGGTACCATTACGGCGATGGACTTGAAGAGCACCGATGCGGGCTATTTCGCTCAAATCGGGCCGCGGTTGCAAGCGTTCTTTCGTGAAGCAGACGTTCTCTTGCGCCCGCTCGGCAACACCCTCTACGTCCTACCACCTTATTGCGTCACTGACGACGATCTCACCTTGATATACGAGGCAATCGCAGCAGCCGTCACGGCTGTGACCTAAACCCGCCACCCAGATGAAAATCGACCTGAACCACACGTTGTCAGCGGTACGGCCCATGCCCGCTGCGGCTTGAAAATCCACTCATTCTTATCCACTCAAGGAACGTCTCGCAGCCGTCGCCGCTTTCTCGACCAGAGCCGCATTTTGTTTTGCGACTTTATCCATCTGCAACAGCGTTTTGTTCTCCTGCGCGATTCCGTCCGCTTGTTCTTGGCCGGCTGTACTGATTTCAGCGATGATGTCGCCGACTTTCTTGACGGATGCCTCAATTTCGCCAAGCATGATTCCCGACTCGTCGACAAGTTTGGTGCCCTCACGCACTTTGTCGACGCAATCCTGAATTAGTGCTTTGATTTCCTTGGCCGCAGCAGCACTACGGCTCGCCAGAGTTCGCACCTCAGTGGCCACGATCGCGAATCCACGGCCTTGATCGCCGGCGTGAGCCGCTTCCACCGCGGCATTAAGCGCCAGAAGATTGGTTTGAAAGGCGATTTGGTCAATGATGCCAGTGATTTCCGCTATCTTTTTGCTGGACGAATTGATTTCCTGCATGGCGCGAACAGCATTTTGAACCACCGTGCCGCCCTTCCCCGCCTGTTGCCTGGCCGCGAGCGCACTCTGATTCGCCTCGGCCGCATGCTGGGCGTTTCTTGTCACGGTTATCGCCATCTTGGTGAGAAAGGCGGTCTTGGCCCGGCTCGAAGCAAGCGCGGCCTGTGTAACCCGCTCAAGCTCTTGGCTCTTGATCTCCAGAGCCTGCTCTGTCAGCGTCGCTTTGGTGATGTCCTTGTTGGTCCCCCAGATACCGACGATGTCGCCCGAAGCATCCCGGACGGGCATTGCAACGTTAAGAGACCAGGTGACGTGGCCATCCGGCCACGCATGCTCGACGATGTGATCAACAATCGGTTTGCCTGTGTTGATGATCTCACATTCGGCTATGCGGTAGGATCGCGCGCGGTCGGCACCGAAGAAATCCGCGTCAGTACGGCCAATAATCTCTTCTGGGACTCGCCCCAACGAACGGGCGAGGGAGTCACTGACCCAAACGAAGCGAAATTCACGATCCTTGAAGTAAACGTGATCCGGCGTTGAGGCCAGGTAGGCTGCGAGCCAAACATCGTTCGGGATTCCAGTGTCGATGGGCATATGCTTTCCCAGTTTCAATAGTGGGGTCCGACTGATTTGACGGCACTAATAGATTATCCGTAACGATCGATTCCAGTCGTATATTGGCGTGATATTGAGATGATCGGGGCGCCGCTCGTGCGCCGCGGTGATGCGGATCAATGCTTCCAGCGTGCCTCGACTCCTCCAAGGCATGGACTACTTGTGCTGAGAGTACTCCAACGTTGTTCCTCTTCGCTACGATTCTCATCGCGCTGGCTGCGCGCAAGCGCGTCGCGGAACACGGCTTCATTCGAATCAATCAAAAATAGCGACCGATCAGCGCTCAGACACTCTGCCAAACGCTAAATCCGATGGTGTTGACTTTCAAATTCGATCACCAATTCTGCCGCGGTGCGCGACGCCGGAACTTATGTCAAGGCTCGCGGGATAAAGGTGATGACGGATCCTCATGAGGCGACACGGTTAGCTGAGAGTAAGCAGTTGAGGCTCGGGACTGCTCCAAGTGTGGAGTAACACTGCAGCCATTCCATTTTGCTAGACTCGCCGCCGGCCATAGCCGTGGCTGGTTCACCAACGCACTGTCTAGAAGGAGACGCATGACAACAATAGACCCGATTCGCCTTGTTCTAGTCGAGGATCATACGGTTCTTCGAGACGGGCTCAAGGCGCTCCTAGCACTCGAATCGGATCTGGTCATCCTCGGTGAATATCCTTGCGTCGAGTCAAGTTTGGTCGGCATCCATCAGTTGCAGCCGGATGTTGTTATGGTGGATCTTGCGCTTCGCAATCGCTCGGGGATCGAATTGATGAGTGCGATCCGTCGTTTGTCACCCCGATCCCGCAAACTCGTACTGACGGGAAATGACAACCCTGAAACCATTCGAGCTGCTCTGGCTGCCGGTGCGGATGGTTACGTGCTCAAGGATGCGAGTAGTGCCGAACTCATGCTTGCGATTCGCACGGTCTCGGTCGGACGGCCGTTTTTGTGTAAACACATCGCGAGCAAGGTGTTATCGAGTTTTTTGTTCCCGAACCAACGATCGCCGTCGCCGACCACTCGCAGTTCCATCACAGCCCGTGAATGCGAGGTCCTTACGCGCATCGCTCACGGTCACTCTAATAAGATGATCGCACGCGAGCTCGGCTTAAGTCCTAAAACAGTCGCTAAACACCGTGCCAATTTGATGCGCAAATTAGGGCTGCACAACACCGCTGCCGTTACCATGTACGCGATAAGAAACGGACTCGCCGGAACCGACCAGCCGGGAGTTTTCACCGCGATTCCGGTGGCGGCTATGCCATAGAAGGCAGGCTCGCTGCCGTGCAATCGGAATTGCCTCCGATTCAGCCAGCCGGAAGCCTTTCAGTGGACCGGCATTTCTCGCGACCCCGGTGAATCGACCATTCGCGCGCCTGAATCGCTCCTCGTCGGTGGTCCGGGTACCCACCTCGCCCTGATCACAAGTGCCTGATTTCGCACCGGAGTGAAACTAGAAACGATCGACATGCCCCCAGGGATGCCCCTCAAAGTGTGAGTCAACATGCCCTGACTCAGTGTGATGGCGTACCCTACCCTTGCAGAAGCGGCAAAGCAGTTGCCGGTGCATCCTTCTTCAAGATCGGCTAGGTGTTCTTGTGACCGCTTACCACAGGAATGCGGACCCGGGGAGAACGTTCTTGAAGGTTCTGCGCGCTAGTCCGAAATCCTCAGCCTATGTAAGACGCCCCACTATGGAAAACCCGAACCTGAACTTGAAATAAATCGTACCGCTTGAAGATCCGCCAGGCATGCGTCATCGTGTATGTAGTCCCTACGCATATGGCCACAAAACCTAAAGAATCTAACGATCGATCGCCGGAGGAGCGAGACAAAGACGCAGTCCGCGCCGGTTTGGATCGTCTCGCGCGTCGCTACTATGCGCCGCTCGCCAGTTTCTTTCGCAAGCGCACTCGGGACGCGGCGGAGGTTCAGGATCTCGTTCAACAAGTCTTTCTCCGGCTCGCCCAATACCGCGAGGTTGATCAAATCCGCAATCCGGATGGGTTTATTTTCCAAACAGCCTCCAATACGCTCAAAGATCACTTTCGTAACTCAGCCGTGCGCAACCGATTTATCAAGGAACAAATCGAGACAGGAGACGCATCCGGTTCGGACTTTTCATCGGAGCGCGTCTTACTAGCCAGAGAAAGCGTCGCACAGCTCGCTGACGCATTGCGTCAACTGCCCGAGCGTACCCGCGATGTCTTCATGCTCCGATGCTTCGAGGGGTTGAAGCATGCCGAAATCGCCCGACTCCAGGGAATTTCAGTGCGCGCGGTCGAGAAGCACATGGAACGAGCGCTTACGCACCTGAGCTCGGCCGTTGATCGAGAGACCCGGAAGTAAGCACATGGACCGCGCATCGAATGTTGTTTCAGAACGCGAGGCGGCGGCCTGGCACGACCGGCTGCATCGCGACAAGGTTTCGGACGAGACTCGACGCGCTTTTGCGGACTGGCTTGCGCAGTCCCCTCGGCATCGCTCGCTGTACGACGCGATTGACGAGGTGTGGTCGAACCTGCGTGAAGCCGCCGAAGATCCGCAAATCCTGGCGTTGCGCCACGAGACGGCGTTGCGCCTGACGCGGCGGACGTCTGACTCGGTGCGTCCTTTGCGCTGGGCCGCAGCGGGAGTACTCGTTGCGGTCGTGGCTGTGGCAGGGATTATTGCCGTACGGTCACCTGGCGACTACTCTCTCATTGCCAGTTTCCGGAACACGTTCCACTTGGGAAGTGCGGGTCACTACGAGACCTCCACCGGCGAGCGTCTTGCCTTTACACTCAATGATGGTTCTCAGGTCACGCTCGACACACAATCGGAACTTAAAGTGAGCTTTTCGACTGCGGAGCGCAGTGTTCACTTGACGCGCGGTCAGGCTTTTTTTGAGGTGACGAAAGATGCGCAAAGGCCGTTCGTCGTCGAAGTGCGGAACCGGCGCTTTGTTGCGGTAGGCACGGCCTTCGATGTTCGGGTCGACGGAGACCAAGTCAGGGTGACTATGGTCGAGGGTACGGTCCGCGTCGAGGGGCGGGGTCAGGAGGTTGCAGCCTCGACTGCTCCTGGGGCTTCAACTCAACATTCTGCATCGGGGACCTCCGGACGGTCCGCAGACCGGGACATGACGCGCTCCGAAAGTCCCGCAGTTACAACCATTACGGCAGGCGAGCAATTGATCACTGATGCTCAGCGAGAAGACCACGTGCGTGCGACGGACCCCGAGCGCAGCACGAGCTGGCGACGAGGCCAACTGGTTTTTGACAACACACGTCTCGCCGACGCCATTGCCGAGGTGAATCGGTACTCCGAAGCCAAGATCGAACTCGCCGACCCCAACCTCGGAAATCTGCGACTGAGCGGCGCCTTCGCGACCGGTCGACCGACAGTCTTTGTCGAGGCCGTCACGACTTACTTTCCCATCCACGTCACTCGATTGGACGATCGGACGGTAGTTCTCGGGTCAGCAAAGTGAATTGCGGGTTCGGCTTTTTGCACGAGCCGCGTCTTACTCCTGGAGACCGCGCCCCGAAGAGGGCGTACCAAGAAAACAGGGGTAATTCGCAATGGGATATCTTAAAGCCGCACTTATGGGCTCAACAACCTCGCTTCTCTGCACGCTGCTTCTGCTGAGCACGGCTTATGCACGCGCCGATGAGCGTGCGCCGAAATCCTTCGACATTCCGCCACAGGGCATGGCTGCGGCGCTGTCCGAATTTGCCCGACAGAGCCATGAGGAAATTCTCTTCGCGCCCGACGTTGTTGCTGAGAAGCGTTCAGGGGGCGTGCGCGGCACGATGCAACCTCTTGCGGCCTTAAAAATACTTCTAAATGACAGCGGCCTTCCCTTTAGCAGCACCCCCAGTGGGGCGATTCTAATCGGTCAAGCGGGGGCCTCTTCAGTAATCTCCACAGCGGATGCAAGTGACAGTTCGCAAAAGGAGGGGAAGAAGGACTCTTCCCCGGGCTTTCGGGTGGCTCAACTGGATCAAGCATCTACTGGGACTACAGCCCTAGAAAAAGGCTCTGATCAGAATTTGGAGAAGAAGGGGCTTACGGAAATCGTCGTTACCGCGCAGAAACGCGAACAGCGTCTTCAAGACGTACCAGTCCCAGTCACGGCGATCGACGCCCAAACACTCCTCAATAACAACCAGCTGCGGATCCAGGATTACTATACGACTGTACCGGGATTTGTCACGACCCCGGTCGGGACTTCGGCATCCGGACAATTCCTCTCCGTACGAGGGATATCCACGGGCGCGGGCGGAAATCCAACCGTGGGAGTCACGGTCGACGATATCCCTTACGGCGCTTCAACCTTTGGCGGAGGCAGCGCTTTCGTACCTGATCTTGACCCAGGTGATTTAGCCCGCATCGAGGTGTTGCGAGGACCCCAAGGTACGTTGTATGGCGCAAGCAGCATGGGCGGGCTACTCAAGTTCGTAACCCTCGATCCATCGACCGACGCTGTAAGTGGGCGAATGCAGTTCGGGACAAGCAGCGTTTATAACGGCGCTCAGCTCGGATCCAACGTACGCGGGTCCGTTAACGTGCCCCTAAGCGACACCTGGGCCATTCGCGCGAGTGCTTTTACCCGGCAAGACCCCGGTTATATCGATGATCCGACGCTCGGGATCGACGGGGTGAACAAAGCCGAAGCCTACGGCGCGCATATCACGACCCTGTGGCGGCCGTCGGATGCATTGTCCCTCAAGCTCGGCGCCCTCTGGCAGCAGATCAGAGGGAACGGAAACCCTGATGTAGACAACCGGCTACCCGGACTCGAGCAGGATTATCTGCGCGGGACCGGCGAATACGAGAGAACCAATCAAGCGTACAGCGCGATTCTGAACGCCAAGATCGGGAACGCTGAGCTGATGGCATTGAGTGGATACAGCATCAACAAACGTACTGACTCTTTTGATGATTCCTTCTATGTCGGTTTCTTCATTCAAAACGGAGCCAATGGTGTTCCCGGGTACGGAGTGGGCGGTGCAAAAGTGCCCGAGCTCAACAGCACTGACAAATTCACACAGGAAGTACGGCTTTCGCTGCCCATTGGGCCAAGAATTCAATGGTTGTCGGGTGCGTTTTACACGCACGAAACGTCGACAAATACTCAACAAATTCTAGCGGTGGATCCCTCCACGGGTACGTCGGTTGGTACCTTTTATGACTCGGGTGAACCCAGCTCGTATGACGAATATGCGGTGTTCACCGACCTCACCGTGCATTTCACCGATCGATTTGAAGTTCAATTCGGAGGCCGTGAAAGCGAGATAAAGCAGTCATTTGGACCGCAATTTATCAACGGGCCCTATGCCCCTGAATTACTGTTGGTGCCGTCTCCTGTGATCGAACCCGAACTGCACTCGAAGGCGAACGTGTTCACTTATCTCGTGACTCCGCAATTGAAGCTGACGCCCGATCTCATGATCTATGCGAGGCTCGCGTCCGGGTATCGCCCCGGCGGATCCAATGCGGCCCCAGAACCCCCCAATTACAGCCCAGATAAGACACGAAATTACGAGATCGGAGTCAAAGGTGATTTTCTCGATCATGTGCTTTCCGTCGATGCTTCCGTGTACTACATCGATTGGAAGAACATCCAATTGTCGTTAACCGACCAGAACACCGGCAATGGCTACATTACCAACGTGAGCGGAGCCAAGAGTCAGGGTGTTGAACTGTCGGTGCAGTCAAGGCCACTGGCGGGGATGACCGTGGGTGCGTGGATTGCTTTTGACGACGCGGTATTGACGCATGACATTCCGGCCGGGTCCTTCAATCCCTACGGTGTCGCCGGCGACCGTCTCCCATATAGCAGTCGCTTTTCGGGTAATATTTCCCTCGATCAGGAATTCCATCTCATCGCTCACGTAACGGGATTTGTCGGCGGCACGATCAGTTATGTTGGCGACCGGGAAGGCGAATTCAATCTGACACCTCCCTCCCCGCCGCCGCGCCAGTCATATCCCGCCTTTACAAAAGTCGACTTGCGCGGTGGAGCGAGATTCGACTCGTGGACCGCGAATTTATTCGTGACGAATCTCGCTAATAAGCGCGGTGTCCTCGAAGGGGGACTGAACGGCTTCTTGCCGTTTGCCTTCCAGTACATTGAGCCGCGTACGGTGGGATTGAACGTGTCGAGGTCGTTTTGAGGCGAGCGTCAGAATTTGACGGGAGCAAAATCGATGCGCTGTTCGCGGACTTAGATCAGGGCTCCGGTCCCGGTGCAGCAGTCGGGATCGCGATCGGTGGCAAGCCGGTTTATCGGAAGGGCTACGGCCTTGCCAGCATGGAGCTGCCGGTGGTTCTTTCGCCTTCGATCCGCATGCGCATCGGCTCGACGACCAAGCATTTCACGGCTCTGGCCTACATGCTGCTGTGCGAAGAAGGCAAGGCTGGCATTGACGATCCGTTGGGTAAGTATCTTCCTGAGCTCAATCCCGTCACCCATACCGTGACGACGCGGCAGCTGATGACCAATACCAGCGGTCTGCGCGACACTTGCGATATACGGGTTCACCTCCAGGGGAAAATGGGGCGTCGGGCAACACGCGCCGATCTGGTCTCCCTCTACCGCGATATCGATGATGTCCATGCGGTTCCTGGGAGCGCGTGGATTTACAACAACGGCGGTTGGGTGCTGCTGACCGCGGTAATCGAGCGGCTCACCGGGCAGCCCTTTGAAGAGGCCATGCTTAGCCGAATTTTTGAGCCCCTCGGCATGAACGACACGCTGGTGCGCGCCTGGGACAACGACTTTATTCCCAACAGCGCCACACCGCATACACTCAACAGTGAAGGCGGCCTCGAGCGATTATTCTGGGATTTGGACTTTGCGGGAGCGGGTACCATCGCCTCGACGGTCGATGACATGCTGCGCTGGTGCGCTAATATGGAGGCGCACGTGGTCGGCAATGCGGCGACCTGGGCGGCGATCAAGACACCGCAGGTGCTGCCCAATGGCGCTTCGACGTGTTACGGACTCGGTCTGTTCAACGGCCGTTATCGCGGCGTCGACATACTGCATCATCCCGGCGGGTATACCGGTTGCGGCTCGCAACTGATCAAGGTTCCCGCAGCAGGCCTTGACGTGGTGGGGCTCGCCAATAGCGACGGCGCAAACTGCATTGGTCTGGCTTATAGCATCCTCGATGCCACCCTGCCGAATCTCGATCCGATCAAAAAAAGCGTGGCCGGATCGATTGCCACGGGCGTCTTCCGCTCGCCGGCAACCGGTCGCATCGCGCACCTCTTTGCAAACGAAGGGCAACAAGTCATCGCGATCGACGCCATGGAGCTTCCCTTTGAGCGCAACGAGGCCGGTGTCCTATGGCCAACGGTCGAGTCGGGGCATTTCAGAAGAGCCGTGACGTTGATCGGTGACTCGGACAAACCCTCCGCGCTCCACTTAAGCGACTTTGGCGTCGCCGATGAGCTGCTGCAAGTACGGTCGGACGAGGGACCCGCCGCCGCCGCGATCGTCGGACATTATCGCTCTGACAGCACAGGGACTGAGGTCGAAATAGCTGTCTCCGGGGGGGATTCGCTGTTGCGGTCAACGGGCCGATTTGGATCGATACAGTACCGCCTCGAGCGCTTGATGGGTGGCGTGTGGCAGGCAACGACCCTGGAGGCGGCAGCGCCGCATCGGGTGGTCCTGGCATTCGAGGATGCCGGCCGCGGCTTTCACTTTAGCGCCTTTGCTACGCGCTCGCTCCCCTTCAAGCGTGTTGATTGAGGGTAGATCTGCTGTGGTCGAGGTGAAAGAGGGCGCCAAGCGGCGATATCTGCTCCTCGTCCTGCTGATCATTTACGCTTTTAGTGAAATGGATCGTTTGGCTTTGGGATTGGTGTTGCAGAACATCAAGGCCGATCTGGGCTTGAGTGATACTCAACTCGGTACCTTGAGTGGGATCGCCTTTGCGCTGTTCTACTCGGTGGTGGGGATTCCCATTGCCAGGTGGGCCGATCGCGGCAATCGGGTGACGATCATTTCGGTTACCGTAGCCTTGTGGAGCATCATGGTGGCGCTCTGCGGGTTTGCGGCGAGCTTCGCGCAACTGCTGCTGATTCGCGTAGGTGTCGCCGTGGGAGAATCGGGCTGCGTCCCTCCGGCGCATTCTCTGATTGCCGACTATTTCACTCGGGCGGAGCGTCCTCGGGCAGTTGCCATCTACTTGCTGGGCGGCTCCTTAAGTGTGGTGATCGGATATTTTTTTGCCGGCTGGCTGAATGAGTTCTACGGCTGGCGCACGATGTTCATAACACTCGGTTTGCCTGGGCTGGGTCTGTCGGCGTTAGCGTGGTTCACCTTGAAAGAGCCGCGCCGTGACAGGCACTCGATACAGATCACGCCGCCATCACAGCCAAGCCCAAGCTTAAAAGTGGTGTGCACGACCTTTTGGAGCAACCGCACTTTCGTTCACCTGCTGCTGGCGTATTCGGTAGCGTCTTTTTTCGCCAATGGAATCGCCAATTGGCAGCCGACATTCTTTGTGCGCAGCTACGGACTGAAGACAGGGGAGCTCGGCACCTGGTTTACCCTGATTTATGGCTTAGGGGGTATGGTGGGCATCTATCTGGGTGGCCAATGGGCTTCGCGCCGTGCTGCCCTCAATGAGCGCTTGCAGCTTCGCGCCATGGCGCTCATGTATGGTTTTTTTGGGTGCATTTCGACGCTCATCTATCTTTCGTCCAATCTCTATCTGGCATTTGGCTTGCTGGGGTTCGCCTTCGTGGGCGGCGCCGCAATAGTGGGTCCGATGTTCGCCATGATACAAACCCTGGTTCCGGTGCACATGCGTGCGACAGCGGTCGCCCTTATCTTTCTGTTTGCCAATTTAATCGGCATGGGACTTGGGCCCTTGGTGTCGGGGGCCCTGAGCGATGCATTGCGACCCTGGGCGGGAGAGCAGTCGCTACGCTACGCGCTGCTCCTATTAAGCCCGGGATATTTATGGGCAGGATGGCATTTATGGCGGGGAAGCAGCACCGTGACGCGCGATCTTGCGGCGGTTGGTAGTTGATGCGGCTCACAGGACTTGATCAGTACATCGAGCAAGTTCGCGCCGAATGGGAGAACATCGGTGTGGCCGTGACGGTCGTCCAGGGAAGCGAGGCGCTCAACGTCAAGGGCTTCGGTGTGCGCGAATTCGGTCAAACCGCCCGGATCGATGGCCATACGCGGTTTCAAATCGGTTCGACGACCAAGGCGTTTGCCGCTGCCGCCCTCGGCATGCTTGTGGATGAGGCGAAGATCGGTTGGGACGATCCGGTCATCAATTATCTTCCGGGATTCCAATTGCAGGATCCCGCGCTCACCCGGCGTCTGACCATTCGCGACGCCGTGGCTCACCGCAGCGGGATTTCTCACAATGTTTATCCCTTCCTGGGGATCATGGATTTGGACGAAGCCGTGCGTCAATTGCGATACGTTGCGGCCCAGGGAGCATTCCGCGACTCGTTTGTGTACAGCAACCTAATGTATGCCGTGACCGCTCAAATCGTCGAGGCCGCATCTGGCTGCACTTGGCATGAATTCGTCAAATGTCGGTTTCTGCAACCGCTCGAAATGACCCGAAGCGGAACGAGCCCGCTGGAATTCTGGGATCGTAAGTTCGTTACGCCCACTTACTTGGGCTCCGCGCCTGCCGGCCAAGCGGGTATCGACGACGCGGGTGACCCCAACGTCGCGATGCCCCACGGAAGAGACGCGTGTGGATCGGTGGCCGTCTTGCCTTGGCAGAATTACGATAACGCCGCTCCGGCGGGCTCGCTCGTGTCGAGCGCCGCCGACATGGCCACCTGGATGATCGCCAATCTCAACGCAGGGCGTTTCGAGGGTCGTCAGCTCTTAAGCAAGGAAACACTGCAGGAGCTGCACGCCGCGCAGAACCAACACGTGGGTGCCCCTCCGTTTCCTTTCGAAGGTAGCCCCATGAGCTACGCCATGGGGTGGTGGAGGACTCAGTATCGAGGGTTTACCTGCCTGGTGCACAGTGGTGGGATGATCGGATCGCCGGCGTTCGTCGCTTTGCTGCCCGATCTTAAAGTCGGCGTAACCGTGTTGGCCAACAGCTCGCACCCTGACGATACTTTGTTTCACAAGTCCATCGTGTTCCGGGCATTCGATTGTTTGCTGGGAGCGCCACCGCACGATTGGGGCAAGGAATTCTTGGACCGGGCGCGCAAGACGCAACATCAGGCCCAGGAAGAGGAAGAGCGGCTACAGGGGTCCCGTCAGCGAAACTCGGCGCCTTCGCGGTCCGTTGAGCAGTACGCCGGCCTATATGATGACGCGACAGGAGCGTCGGGTCATGTAAGGCTGCAAGCCAAAAACGGCCAGCTCACCTTGAGCTTTGCCGGCGAAGGCACTTATTGCGCCTCTTTGGAGCACTGGCAGCACGATGTGTTCCGCCTGCGCTCAAGTAGGACTATCGACGAGGTGCTCGGGCCTCAGTTCGTCGACTTCAAGCTCGCTGCGAGCGGAGAAATCAAGTCGATGTCCGCCTTCGGGGCGACATTCCGCCACTGATGGCGGACATGCCATGAGCGCTCAACCACCCCTTGCCGAGTCGATTCTCGCCGGCCGAACGATCGATGGGCCGATGTCTGCTCGCGTGAGTATTGACGGCCGGGAGTACATCAACTTTCTGGGCAGCGGCTATCTTGCGCTGTCCAACATTCCGGAGGTCCGAGCCGCGGTTCTGCAGGTGCTCGCTGCGGGGGCACCGTTTGCGCGCGCTATCTCGTCGATCGCTGAAAGCATCGATCCCGTCTTCGATGCCGTTGAGCGCGCTGCTGCCGTCGCGTGCGGCACAGAGGCGAGCGTTTATTTCGCCTCGGGGTACTTGATTGGCGCTGTCGGTCTGGCAAGACTCGATCAATCCTGCGACGTGCTGTTGCTCGACGAAAGCGCGCACTACAACTTGAAGGATGCGGCCAAGCTGACCGGCCTTCCAGCCTTTGAGTTCGCTCATTGCGACCCCGAGTCCCTGCGCGACGTGCTACGGCAGCGCGTGCACGCTCGACAGCGTCCTTGGGTGGTCACCGATGGCGTATTCGCGACGACCGGGCGCGTGCCTCCGCTGGCCGACTACGCGGGAGCCCTCGCCTCCTGCAACGGGCGACTCTTCATCGATGAGTCTCACGGGTTTGGTGTAGTGGGTACGCGCGGCCGCGGGGCCGCCGAATACTGCGGGGTAGAACACCTCGCCGCGACCGGTGCGACCTTGAGCAAGGCATTCTGCGCTCAAGGGGCAATCGTCGGATGTTCCGCGGCAACGGCGCGACGCTTGCGCTTGATACCGCCGGTTCGGGGCGCCAATGCCGGTTCACCATTGTCCGCGGCAGCTGCGACCGCAAGCCTTAAGTTTGTCGCTGACCATCCACAACTGCGCGTGAACCTCCGCGTCATGACGGATTACCTTCGCGGCCGGCTGAGGAGCGCGGGCTTCGACGTCATTGATTCGCCGGCGCCTATCGTCGCTTTCCAACTGCCCACCCGCTCCGACATGCTGGCGCTCCAACGACGGTTGTTCGATCGCCGTATACATGTCCAGTATTCGACCTACATTGGCGCGGGCGCGAAGGGGATGATGCGCTGCGCAGTATTCGCCGATCACTCCCAAGAAGATATCGACACGCTCATCGACGCACTGGGTTAATCCACTTAAGGCCACTGACATGATTGAATCAAACGCCGCGAAATTACACGCCGACAGCATCGTGATCGATGCCGTTTGCCCTCTGTCGGACGGCCATCTTGACTGGTACCGCGAAGGCGGCGTCACGGCTCTTGCGCCTTCGGTCACCACGAGCGATACCCATGCGACCTTGAAGGAGCTCGCCGGCTGGCATTGCCTGCTTCGGGAACGTGACGATATGCTCCTGGTACGGCGCGCTCACGACATCGAACTCGCAAAGCAAAGCAAACGTCTTGGCCTCTATCTGCATTTCCAGGGTGCCGATCCCATCGACGATAATCTCGATCGGGTCGATCTTTATAAGTCGCTGGGCGTTGGAATGATCCAACTGACGTACAACGTCAAAAATCGCGTCGGCGACGGTTGCGAGGAGAGAACCGATGCGGGATTGAGCCGCTTCGGCGTGAAACTCATCGAGCGCCTGAATAAGGCGCGCGTCATCGTCGATTGCAGCCATACCGGCCTGCGCACCTCGTTGGATGCGATCGAATGCTCTACCGCCCCCGTCGTACTGTCCCATTCCAATGTACTTGCCGTGCATTCAAGCCCGCGCAATGTGGGCGACGAACTGATCCTCGCGATCGCAAAATCGGGCGGACTCATCGGTATTGCGGGCTTTCCCGGGATGATATCCACCCATATCAAACCGACCTTGGATCATTTCATCGCGCACATTGATGCCATTGTGCAGCGGGTCGGCATCGATCATGTGGGACTCGGCATTGACTACTATTCCTTGCAAGCCGGCATTGCGAGCGACGAAGAAGCGATGCGCGGTTATAACGAGGCAATCCGCACGGGTCTATGGACAACGGCATACCCGCCACCGCCTCACCACTACCCCTCAGGTATCGAAACGCCCCGAACTCTGCCTAACCTGACCCGTGGGCTGCTCGAACGGGGTTACACGGAGGTCGATGTCGTCAAGATTCTGGGCGGCAATTGGCTGCGGGTCATGCGGGAGGTGTGGGGCTAGTTGGGGACGCTATGACTGCGCTGACTTTGAGTGTGGAGATCGAGAAGTGGCCGCTGAGCGCGCCGTTTCGAATTACCGGCCGTACGTTCGAGTGTTTCGAAGTTCTCGTCGTCAATCTCGAGCATAACGGACAGGTTGGCATAGGCGAGGCTGCCGGAGTCGACTATCTCAACGATGATGTGGCCTCGATGTTTCGGCAGATTGACGCCTTGCGGTCCACGCTTGATCGTGGAATTCACCGTGATGAGTTGCAGGAGTTGCTTCCTCCGGGTGGCGCCCGCAATGCACTTGATTGCGCCTTGTGGGATCTGCAGGCCAAACTGGACGCTCGTCCCGTGTGGCAGATCGCCAGCCTTAAGCAACCACGACCCTTGCTAACAATGTTCACATGTGGGGCCAGCGGGCCGCAAGAGATGGCGGCCGCCGCGCGCGCTTACCCACACGCCCGGTCGATTAAGCTCAAGTTGACTGGGGAGCCGGTGGACGCAGAGCGAGTACGCGCTGTTCGAATGGCTCGCCCGGATGTGATCCTCAGCGTGGATGCGAATCAGGGATTTACCCCTTTATCTCTTGAGCAAGTGTTGCCCGTGCTAGTGGACTGCCAAGTGGCCCTCATCGAGCAGCCGTTTCCTGCGAATGAGGACGCGCTGCTCGATAGTCTTGACCTACCGATCCCGATCGCTGCAGACGAGAGTGCGCAGTGCCTTGCTGACATCCCAAATCTTGTGGGTCGCTTTGATACTATTAACATCAAGCTCGACAAATGCGGAGGACTTACCGAGGGTTTGGCAATGGTGCGACGATCAAAGGAGCTCGGGCTTAGTGTCATGGTCGGCAATATGGGCGGCACTTCTCTTGCGATGGCGCCCGCATTCCTCGTGGGCCAGTCCTGTGATGTGGTGGATTTAGACGGCCCAGTATTCTTGAAGACGGACCGCGCGACTCGGGTGAGGTACACCCATGGATTCATCGACTGCCCTGCGAACCTTTGGGGCGGCCCTCACGAGTAGTCGTCACTCATGAAGATCCTTATCATTGGCGCCGGAGTTATCGGCGTGACCTCCGCCTATTGCCTTCGGCAACGTGGCTACGACGTCGCGGTTCTGGATCGGGAGGAAGAGCCCGGGAGGGATACCAGCTTCGCGAACGGATCATTGCTTACGCCGAGCATGTCCGACCCGTGGAATGCTCCGGGATGCTGGCGAATTCTCCTGGCATCTTTGGGACGATCCGACTCGCCAATGCAATTACGTCTCAAAGCACTGCCGACATTAGGTCGCTGGGGCCCTGCGTTTCTGCTCAATTCGCGCCGCTCAGTGTACCAGCAGAATACGCTCAATAATCTGCGCTTAGCGCGGTACTCGATGGAAGTTATGACATCCTTGCGCGATGGCACCGACGTCGAGTACGGGCGCAGCGCGCGCGGAACGCTTCGTCTCTTTCGAGATCCGGCCGCACTGGAACGAGCAGTCGCCGCAGCGTTGCATCTTCAGTCTGCGGGGCTCAGTTTCCAAGCTCTGACGGCCACAAAGACGATTGAGCTTGAACCCGCACTCGCCCCGATCGCCACGCAACTGGCCGGGGCGATACACTATCCGATGGATGAGACAGGAGATGCCTTTCGCTTTTGCTTGGGGCTCGCTGAGCAATCACGAAAGGAGGGCGCGGAATTCCACTTCCGTACCAAAGTTGTTGCGCTGGAGGTGCGCGCAGGGCGGGTTTCGGCGGTGCTCACGCGGACCGAACGCCTCACAGCGGACCGGTACATTATCGCTGCGGGCAGCTACAGTACACCTCTATTAAAGGCAGTGGGAATTCAGCTTCCCGTGCGACCGGTGAAGGGCTATTCGGTCACCCTCGCCTACCCCGTCACCAGCCGGTCGCTTCGAATCCCCGTCGTGGACGATGACTTCCACGCGGTTGTCGTGCCCATACGAGGTGCCATTCGCGTCGCCGGTACGGCTGAGTTCGCGGGCTTCGACAGAACGCTCAATTCGGACAGAACTCATAATCTGCTGCGGCTCTTGCACAAGGTCTTGCCTGAAGAGCGATTCGACTTGGCGTCGGCTATGCCCTGGTCCGGCCTTCGTCCCATGTCGGTTGATGGACTCCCTATTATTGGGCCAACACCATTGCCCAATCTGTGGGTGAATACGGGGCACGGACACCTGGGTTGGACTATGGCTGCGGGTTCGGCGCAACTTTTGACCGACTTGATAGCTGCTCGCCCGCCAGCGATGGATCCATCGCCCTTTGCGTTTGCACGGTTTAGGTGACGGCCCAAATGCGCGTACTAGCTGCGAATGAAATTGAAGAGATCGCGCTAATGCCAGAATTGATCGAGGCACTCCGCTCGGCATTTTGCGCAGCGCCTAAGGCGCCACCTCGTCAGATCCTCCGGGTCCCTGGTGGATCAGGCGAGCGACTCTTATTGTTTATGCCTGCTTTCCATCAAGACGGTTCCGGCATCGTGAAAGTGGTTACTTCGTTCCCCGACAACGCCGCGGGCACCGCACCCACTTTACAGGGTGCGATTCTTGCGTTCTCCAAGGAGGGCACTCCCGTCGCGCTCCTAGACGGCGCAATGGTGACTCGTTTACGAACGGCCGCCGCTTCCGCCCTTGCTTCCAATTACTTGTCACGCGCAAATAGCGAGCACCTTCTGCTCGTTGGCACTGGCGCTCTGGCCCCGTATATGGCACTCGGTCATTGCGCTGTCCGCCCGATCCGATGCATCAGTATTTGGGGACGCGACGCCGAAAGAGCAGCGCGCGCAGCTACCAAACTGCGTGGTCTGCTGCATCGGG
>Ga0209006_10001526_pt1 | contig 20988 bp, 16 predicted proteins | sample JacPin_JW_Ref_O2_FD_188567 | JGI IMG/M metagenome (GOLD analysis project Ga0209006, IMG submission 188567) | Forest soil microbial communities from Algoma, Ontario, Canada - Jack Pine, Ontario site 1_JW_Ref_O2 (SPAdes) (version 2) | ecosystem: Environmental > Terrestrial > Soil > Boreal...
CGGCTGTTGCTTTTGCCAACGGCCAGATGAGAAGCCGGCACCTCGTGGCCATCTCGGTGGTGCAGAAGGTGAGCAACGGGGCGCTTGTTCTGTTCGCCGCTTCCGAACCAGAAAAGCTGGACGTTTCCACCCCTGTGCTGCCGCTGTCGCTTTCCAAGATTTTTCTTGCTGCATCCTGGTGGGATCACGATCTACCTGATCGGGAGTTTGAAAGCGTTCATGGAACAGAAAATGCCGAGAACCCAGCCTATCGGAAGTGGGTCAATGCCCAGGAAATACTAGTGGGCGGCAGTGACTCGGCAGGAATACAGATGGGGTTGGCTCTCCGCAAAGCCATGGGAACACAGACTGTACTGGATGATCTGCGCAGGTTCGGGTTCAATCGGAGTGGTCAATCGTTCTGGGCGGAAGTCGATCCTGAGTGGAAGATTCAGCTGAAAGTGCAAACTGCCGACGCATCTTTGAGTGACCTGAGCGACCAAGCCTGGGGTTCCGCGTTGTCGATTGGCGAAAGCCACATGACCATATCGGCGCTCCAGGCTTCCCAATTCTTCCAGGCTGTTGGCAACGGCGGTGTCTCGTGTGCTCCCGTAGCGTTACGGTTAAGAGAGGATTCTCATGGAGTTTCAAAACAACGGTGCATCGCTCCTTCACGCATGATGAACGCCACAACCGCGAAGCGACTGATCAACGCCATGTTGGATACGGTGAAGCGGGGCACTGCAGGCGGGATTTCCACGGCTCTCAAAGACGTTGGGTGGAGCATGGGAGGCAAAACCGGCACCGGAGGAGTGAACGGAGCGCCCACCAGCGAACAGGATGGATGGTTCGCTGGGCTTATCCTCGATCGCAAGCTGAAGGCTCGCTTTACCGTGGCGACTTTTACCCGGCACGGCGGCACGGGTGGAGGAAATGCCGCGGAAATTTCGGCTGCGGTGGCCCATCTCTTAGCCTCCGACCAAACCAAAAACTGAAAAGGCGCACCCATAAAATCAAACTGCGACCTCAGAGATTGAGTCGGTATACTGGCCCGGTAAAGTAACCATCGGTCCAACAGCCATGCTCCCATCGCACCGGCATCTCTTAGCCCTCGTTGTATGTGTTCTGGCATTCGGGGGGATAACGAGGACGAACGCCCAGACCCCACCTGCTGCCTCTTCAGGCAAACAAGAGGGCCTGATCAAGTTAGATGTGGTCGTGACCGATAGTTCAGGAAAACCGGTACCCGGCCTTCACTCCAATGATTTTGCATTGCTGGAAAATGGGCAGCCGAATCGGATTGTGTCCTTTCAGGCCTTCGACGGAGTTTCCGCCCATCCCGAATCACCGGTCGAAGTGATCCTGGTGATCGATATGCTTCAGTTGCCGATAAATATGATCATGATGGAACAGAGTTCCGTCGAGGCCTTCCTGCGCAAGAATGACGGCCATCTGGCGGAACCGGTTCGCATCCTCACCCTACAGGATAGCGGCATTTGGCAGGTAGCTGATGCCTCACGAGACGGCAAAGCATTGGCCGCTCAGGTCACCCACACTACGCAGTTCCACTTGATTCACCGCTTTGGAGCGGGCGGAATCAGGGGGTCGCCGGGCCCTACCGGGCCTCCCTCGATCACTGCACTGGCGGCGCTCGGCGAAATCGCCGCGACGGAAAGACGGAAGCCGGGGAGAAAACTGCTTTTGTGGGTCGGTCCTGGAGGGGGTACAGAAGCCGGCGGCCCCAGGGAGAACACCTTCTATACAATCTGCTGGTTCTCCACCCTGCTGCGGGAGTCGCGAATTGCTCTCTACAACATTTCGGTCGGTGAAACCGAGCCCTCGCTGTCGTATCTGAGTTACCTGCAGGGTGTTGAGTCGGTCAAGAAAGCCAACTTCATGAACCTTAACAGGAAGGTAATGGCAGTCGAGAGCGGAGGCCGTGTGCTCGACCAAAGTTACGACCTGGTCAGCGAGATGGAGAGCTGTGTTAGAGAGGCGAGCGTCTTCTATACACTGTCATTCGACCCTTCGCCTGCCGATCATCCTGATGAGTATCACGAACTGAAAGTGCAGATCGATAAGCAGGGATTAACGGCTCGCACTAATACCGGATATTACGATCAATCTTTCTATTTCGATCAGGCAGACCCTGCGATCAGGCAAGTTACGGTTGCAGAGCTAAAGCAGATCCTGGAGGCTGCCCACGGGGACGCTGAGGCAGCAAAGCAACTTTCCGCTCTCGATCTGACGGAACGGCTGGACGACGCAACGCTCCTCTCATTCCCCAAATATGGAAAGAAGACCGAACAGGCGTTGACGATGCTGGCAAATGCGTCGGCTTTTCTGCCTCCTCCTATTTCACAAATCTCCACTGATGCGCCGCCGGATGTGAATAGGCAACAACACCTGATTTCTTTAGCTGCTAATTATTTGCAGCAGATCATTCCTAAACTGCCAAATTTCTTTGCCGAACGCATCACGGCTCGCTACCAGGAAACCGCCGTATTTGATGCAGTCAATAGAAGAGTTGAGCATGAACCTATGCAGCCGGTGGAAAGTTTCAAAGAGACCGTTCTTTATCGCAACGGCCAGGAGGTTACCGATACCGGGGCTGCCAAGCGTAAAAAGCGAAGGGCAAATGATCCTTATCTCATCACCTACGGTACATTTGGCCCGGTACTCGATTTTGTCCATGACGCAATCGCCAGTCCCGGCTTTTTGACCTGGAGCCGTTGGGAGCAGAGCCCCAGTGGATTGCGTGCAGTATTCCGTTATCGGATCCCCGTAGAGAAATCGCTGTATACCCAATCGGGTTGTTGCCTTCCCGATGGCGAAGGGACGACCGCCTTTGGGCGTCTGGCAGGGTATCACGGGGAGATCTCCATTGATCCTTCCAGCGGAGCCATCCTTCGATTGCAGGCGGAGGCGGAGATCGCACATTTCCCGCCGATTTCCAGGTCCGACATCATGATTAGCTACGGCCCGGTCGAGATCGGCGGGCAGCGTTATATCTGCCCGCAAAGGAGCGTTTCCATTGTGAAGATGCGTTCCATCGCCATGCTGTTCGAATGGGATGAAGGCTTTCGAACCTATGGCCCCTGGGCCACGATGGTGAACGATATTACGTACTCGGGGTATCACATGTTTCGCGGGGAATCACGTATGATGCCCGGGTTCAGCCAGGATGTGGAGAAGTGAGGCGGAATCAGGCAGGCAGCTTTTTCAGTATGCCCTGCGCGCTGCGAAACCACGGCCGCTCGCGGCGGCGCAGGTAGGCCGGCATAGACGGTTTCTTGTCGAGCACTTTCTGCGCCCATTCTCGCGCCTCAGCGTTGCGTCCCTGGGCGGCCAGCATGGTCGCGAAGTTCAAGTACGTCTCCGATGATGTTGATACCCCAGTGGCCTGCCGGAAGAGCGTCTCTGCTTTTTCCTTTTGTCCGGTTTGCGCGTAGGCGTGAGCGAGCAGTCCCGCCGCACGATGAAAATCGTATCCGGAGTCTTTGGCGACCACCCACTCCAAATCAGGCAGAGCCGCAGACGCATCCCCTAGCAGGAGAGCGCAAACACCGCGGCGGTAAAAGGGATCGAGCGTATCGGCGCGGGCAGCAATGGCCTTGTCGAACGCAACGCGTGCCGGCTGCAGCCTGCCATCGTCCATGTAGAGATCGCCAAGTTCCTCGTAGTTCCCCGAGGATGGGTTGTCTCGCACCATGGTTTCGAGTTCATGGATGCGCTTGCGACGCGGAAATGCCTTGAATGACTGGCGGAGCAATCCGGCGTCGGGAATGACTTCGAGGAGGATATAGATGATTGCGCCAAGGGGCCCGAGAAAGAAGATGATAAAGATCCAATACATGTCCGGGCGCCGCCGGATGAAGTGGACGATTGCGAATATCTGGAGCAATAAGCCCCATGGAAATAGCAGATGACTCAGAAATCCCATGCGTTATTAAGACTCAGTCAAGGTTAACATTTGCGGGCTTGAGCCGGATAACGCTCGAAGATGGTCAGGAAGCCGGTGAGTGTCCTAAGGCGTGGAGTGAAGGACTACCTCGGCATGCGAGGGCGCTTGTAGCGTGACAGTGTAGCAAGGCATGCGGTCCGCCCATGTCACGGAGGCGTTGAGCGGGTTGGGCACTCTTAATAACATGAGACCAAGGCAAAGCAGCGAAAGCGCGATCGCGGCTTGCAAGAATCGTACTGGACCGATTCCAGGAGCGGTAATCATCACTCCGGAAGCAATCGACAACTGACCAGTACCGTTCTGAGAAGTGAAACGTTGCCGCAAAAGAGAGAGCGCTCCGTCGAGGAACAAATGGACGGTTGCCCCCGGCTGCTGTTCCTGTTCGAAAATCCACAGCATCTCTGCGCCAAACTCTTCCCGGAAGGAAGTGGGGTGCAGACGCAAAATGAGGCGATAGACGAGGCGGGAAACAGCTCTATTCATGCTCTTCCAGTCCTCGCTTCCTGAAGACGTGCTTTGGCTTTTGTGACCACGCCTTGAAGGCGATCCACCTCTCTGGCGAGGGCGTCCTTCCCTTCCCGGGTCAGACTAAAAAAACGCCGATCCTCTTCTTGTGCCGAGGCAGCTTTGCGCTTAGAAGAGGAAGACGTTGGGACATCTGCGACCAAACCGGCACTGATTAATTTTTTCAAGTTGTCGTACAACGTACCTGGCCCTAGGCGGTAATGCCCATCTGAATTGCGCGCCACTTCTTTGATGATTCCGTAGCCGTGCAAATTGCCCCCTGCGAGCGCAAGCAGGATGTGCAGAGTGGCGGAGGAGAGCGGCGGGCTCTTGGCATTCTTCGTTAACATATCGCATTTCGACTATATCGGACTCCGACTATATCGTCAATCTTTCGAACGGACGAGAACAACCGTGCTCCGGTGATGCGGACACAGTCAGTCGAAAGATCGGAGCCATATATCGCGCACCGAGATCTTGCAGGGCTGGCTCTCAATCTCGAAGCCGATCAAGCCTGGCTGGTTGTTAACTGAGTCTTTGTTGTCATCGATGAAGACCGCCATGAGCTGACCATTCATGATATGCATCATCACGCCGCCCCGCGCGATGACCTCGTAATCGTTCCACTCGTTTACCTTCACGTACCCGCCCAGGGCGCGCTTGTCACCGATATTGGCAACCAGGCGGTTGGTCTGTCCGGGGAGCGCCTGGGTTACCTGGCCGCGATAAGCGAGGATGCCCTGCATGGTGTTTTCTGAATACCACTGGCCGGTGTAGTCCGCAGTTTGTACGCTGACGGGAAACCAGAAGTCAGCCTGGGGACCTGTCATCATAAACTTCAGGTCATAGGGAGGCTGTCCGGCGGGTTGCGGCCGGGTCCAGGGTAAGCTAGTGACGCTGCGGTATTGAATGCCGCCACCACCGCCCTTTTCAATTTTCATTTGCAGCTTCAGGTCGAAATCACGGGCCTTGTCGCCGCGATACACGATGTAGTTGTTGCCCTTTTGCTTACCCTCGAACGTTTCGCCGACCATAATGCCGTCCTCGACGCGCCAGATGCTGGGGTCAGCGTCCCATCCGGTAAAGCTCTTGCCATCGAATATCTGCTTGTAGCCGGTGTGCTCATCGATTTCATAAGGCGCGGGATCATGAAACTTAGGCATACCAGGGATCTTCTCGCCATGTGGGCCCGTCTGCGGCGCGTGCACCGGCGGGGACTCGAGCGCAGGCGGCACGGATTGGGCAGTGATTGCAGCCGGGCGAGCCAGGAACAAGAGACCAAGCGCTCCTGTCGCTAAAGACGGTAGACGAACCAAGCATGGGTAGGGACGAGATGATGCGGACATGGGAGCTCCTGCGTTGCGATATAGAAGATACGGCAGTAAGAGGAGTGTAACGGGGATTTTGAGTTTCTAGCCATGGTGGGTCCGGTCGTGGGTTGCGGGCCACAGGTTGCGCTTGCGCTTTTAAAGTCTGAAGCTACAGAGGTTAAGGTCTGCTTAATGCGAAAAAATGCGGTCTAAGCCGGCTGTGCGAGTCATCTGAAGATTGCCCAGAAAGCAATCGCGTGGGGACGAGAGGCGCTCCTAGCGCAAGTAGTAACAACTTAAAACTTAAATAAACGGAGACTTGCGATGCCGATGTTCGAAGAAATCAATCATCAACGCCGCCGCTTTTTTAGTCAGGCCGCCCTGACGATCGCCGCCACTCAACTTGGCATGTTTGGTTCTGCAAGCGCGCAATCGAGTAAAGAGGAGGGGGCCAAGGTGCCCGCCATCAAGGCAGGGGCACACACGTCGTTCGACTCGCTGAAGCAGGTCGACGCAGGCTTGCTGAATGTTGGATATGCCGAAGCAGGACCAGCGAATGGAAGTCCAGTTATCTTGCTGCATGGCTGGCCTTATGACATTTACAGCTATGTTGATGTTGCTCCATTGCTGGCTTCGGCCGGCTACCGGGTCATTGTGCCTTATCTGCGAGGCTATGGCTCAACGCGGTTTCTTTCGAGTGACACGTTCCGTAACGGCCAGCAGTCAGTCGTCGCCCTGGACATTGTCGCGCTGATGGATGCTCTCAAGATTCAGAAGGCGGTCATCGGCGGATTCGACTGGGGAGCGCGGACAGCCGACATCATGGCAGTGCTCTTTCCTGAACGCTGCAAGGCGATTGTCTCAGTGGGTGGTTATTTGATTGGCAGCCCGGCAGCAAACAAGGAGCCGTTACCGCCGCAGGCAGAGTTGGCCTGGTGGTACCAGTTTTACTTTGCCACGGAACGCGGCAAACTTGGCTACAGCAAGAATACGTGCGATTTTAATAAGCTCATTTGGCAGACTGCGTCGCCGAAGTGGCACTTCGATGACGCCACGTATGATCGCACAGCAGCCTCTTTCAGCAACCCTGATCATGTGGCGATCGCGATTCATAATTACCGGTGGCGCCTCGGCCTGGCTGAAGGCGAGAACAAATATGACGATCTGGAAAAGCGGCTTGCCGAGAGTCCCGTCATCACATCACCCGCAATCACTCTCGACGGGGACGCCAACGGCGCACCACACGCACCCGCCGCAGCGTACCGTAATAAATTCTCCGGGAAGTATGATGCCAGGCTCATCACGGGCGGCGTTGGCCACAATCTCCCGCAAGAAGCTCCTCAGGCATTTGCACAGGCCGTTATCGATGTCGACGGTTTTTGATTGACATCGCGAGCACAGGGTGGCCCCAGGTCTCAGAAGCATGGGCCGGGCCGCCCGCTCGTAGACACATCGACGTGAAAGAGCCTCAATTTAGGTCTTTTTTCCACGCCTATCGATTGCATTACAAAACTATGACAGTGATGCGAAAGAAACAGGCGTTGAATCGTAGTTGTGAATAGACCCCAGGCACTTGTTGCGATCGAAAATCGGACAGACCCTCGCGATCCGCCGCCGGTGAAATCCGGGCTTAAGGTGCATGCGCTCTCACGCGATGCACAGAGGTCGTCAGTCAATTGGCTGGTGCTTGGCTTTATGCTCCTCTTCCACCTGGGAGCCATCGCAGCATTGTTCTTTTTCAGCTGGCCGGCACTGGCCGTCGCTGTCGTGCTTCATGTTATCGCCATCAATGCCGGGATCGGCATGGGTTATCATCGTCTGCTCACACACCGCGGCTACCAGGTTGCTAAGTGGCTGGAATATCTTTTGGCGGTATGCGCGACGCTGAGCCTCGAAGGTGGACCGGTGGTTTGGGTTGCCACCCATCGGGTTCACCACCAGCTCACTGACCGGCCGGGCGATCCGCATTCTCCGAGGGAAGGCGGATGGTGGTCCCATGCCGGATGGGTGATCTACGGTGCGGGCGCAAACGAAGAACCCCTGCTGCTCGCCAAGTATGCTCCCGATCTGGTGAAGGACGCCTTCTATCGCTGGTTGAACCGGTTTCACTGGGTTCCGCTTACACTGCTAGCGTTTGCCTTGCTGGCGGTGGGAGGGTGGCCGATGGTTCTTTGGGGTATTTTCTTCCGAGTGACGCTGGGTCTCCACGCCACCTGGCTGGTCAACTCGGCGACTCACATGTGGGGATCCCGCCGCTTCGCCACCCGCGATGACTCGCGGAATAATTGGTGGGTCGCTCTGCTGAGTGGCGGTGAAGGCTGGCACAACAATCACCACGCACATCCGGTTTCGGCCCGGCACGGCCTCGTCTGGTATGAGTTTGATGTCAACTACTATGGCATCTGGGTGATGGGCCAGTTGGGTTTGGCCAGGAGAATCAATACGGAACCTTGGCCTCCCAAGGCAAACTAGAGTTCTTTGAGGCGGGCAATCACACTAAGCGGGTGAATGGGCTTGGCGATCAAATCAAACTGAAACCCCTGATTTTGAGCAGCGCGAAGGATCTCCGTGATGCCGGCTTGCCCCGAGAAAAGCAGGATCCTTGCTGCGGGATACATCTTTTGGATCGCTATGGCTAGATCGACGCCATTCATCCTGGGCATCAGGACATCCGAAAGGAGATAGTCGGGCTGTAAGATGCCGGCTACTTGCAAGGCGCTCCAGCCATCATAGGCGGTGGCAGCCTGGAAACCCGCTCCTTCCAGTATTTCAGCCATACTGTCCGCAATGAGCCTTTCATCATCCACGACCAGGACGCGTGGACGCCGTTCCTTAGGCACTTTGGAACTGCTGGTGAGAGACAATGAGCCAATCGAATTGCGACCGACGCTGTCTGAAAAGTGGACGGAGTCTACCTGCCCTTGAAGCATAGATTTAAGCAGTCTCCTTGAGGGCCGGAGCACTAAAGGGAACGAACAAGCTCACAACGGTACCGCTTTTGCCTGGCTCAGTGTTGCTCGCGACAGAGATCTGGCCGCCGCGCTTTTCGACTAGTTGCTTCGTTACCCAGAGGCCAATGCCTGTTCCGAGATCGCCTTTGGTGGTGAAGAAGGGCTCGAAGATCCTCCCCAAATGGTCAGACCTGATCCCGGTTCCAGTGTCACGAATGACGACCTGGATCCCATCTCCCGCGGAACTGATCAGTGTCCGAATGGAAACCTGAAGCACTCCTCCGTTCGGCATCGCGTCGAGAGCATTCGCGATGAGATTTGAAAAAATTTGGATAAACTCCCCTCTGCTCACCATGACCTTTTGCAGGTCGTTGAACTGGGTGTCCACAGAAATTCCGTAAGCAAGTAGTTTTGAGCGATAGATCGTGAGCACATTCTCGATCAATTCGTGGAGAAAGACTTCGGTAGGCAAGCCTGCGTCACGATAGTATCCCAGCGTCTGCCTTGCGATGTGCGACACCCGTTCCAACTCCTCCTCAGCCATCTTCAAGTGCTGATAAGCTTTGCCGGTTGGCGGGGAATTCTGGCGCGCCAGAAAAATCAGGTTCATCACGGCTTCGAGGGGATTGTTGATCTCGTGGGCGACTGCGGCTGCCATTCGGCCAGTGGCTGCGATCTTTTCAGATTGAATCAGGAGGCGCTCTATCCGCCTGCGGTCTGAGATATCGCGGGCGATCTTCGAGGCCCCTATCACGCGGCCCGACCCATCCCTGATGGGCGAGATGGTGACCGACAGTTCGATGGTTGAGCCATCCTTCCTGGTCCTCCTCGTCTCGAAATGATCGACGCGCTCGCCCTCCCGAAGCCTGGCCAGAATTGCGGCTTCTTCATAGTGCAGCTCGAGGGGTATTATGCGAAGAATCGGCTGACCGATCATTTCCTCAGCGGCGTAGCCGAACATCCGGCGCGCGCCATCATTCCAGCTTCTAACGATGCCATTCAGGTCTTTGCTGATAATTGCGTCGTCTGCGGATTCAACGACAGCCGCGAGGCGAAACCGGCTTTCATCGGTCTTGTCGCGATCGGATATATCCCGGGCGATCTTGGACGCACCGACCACGCGGCCAGTGTCATCCTTCACCGGAAAGATGGTTACGGAAACAGGAAAGCGTTCGCCGTTTTTCTTCATCCGGATTGTTTCGTAGCGGTCGATTCGTTCGCCCGCTCTCAACTTGGTCAGGATTTGGGCTTCTTCTGGATGCAACTCGGGCGGAATGAGCCGAAGAATGGGCTCGCCGAGAATCTCATCCGTCGTGTATCCAAAGGTTCGTTCGGCCGCTTCGTTCCAACTGGTGATGATTCCGTTTAAATCCTTGCTGATAATTGGGTCATCGGAAGAAGCGACAATGGCTGCCAGGTAAAACCGCGGATCGAGAGTTCCCTTGGGCATCTGAGTAGGCGCTCCGGGGAATGGACTTTTGGGTGCATAAGACAAGATGACGACTCCAGGTTCGGGAACGCGCTCGTGAGCGGGAAACTACCTTTGACGAGAGAAAGTTCCAAGATTGCTTGGATGGTTATCAATGATGCAAAGGTTTTATGGTGAAAAACTTTATTTTGCGAAACTGTCGTATGCGCTCCTGCATTTGGCAACAATCAGGGTTATGTCGTCATGCTGCTCCTCAGGGCTGAATCGTTGGACGTCGGCAACGATCGCGGCGACGATTGACTGCGCGGCCTGTTCGCGGTGCCGCCTCAGGGATCCGGCGAGACGCTGTTCCCCGAATTCTTCCTCCGCCTCGTTGCAGGACTCAGTGACCCCATCGGTGTAGAGCGCGAGGATGTCACCGGGCTGGAGTTGGCATTCCACCACCGGACTCATCCATTCTTTGAAGAGACCCAGAACCGTACCGGTGGAGGGAAGCCATTCCACCGTGTCATCCTGGCGGAGTAGCAGACCTGATAAGTGCCCGCAATTGGTATAGTGCAAGCATTGCGAGGCGTCGTCGTACTCGGTAAAGAAGACGGTGGCATAGGAGCTGTCTGCCGTATTCTCATAAAAGAGCCGGTTCACAGACTGCAGGAAACGTTGCGGCTGCTCGCGGGCCAGGGCAAACTGACTGCGCAGGTTGGCCTGCAGATTTGCCATCAAGAGCGCGGCAGCAATTCCCTTCCCCGAGATGTCGCCGATAAACAGTCCGACCCGTTCTTCTCCTAGAGAAAAGAAATCATAGTAGTCGCCCCCGACATGCCGGGCCTGGATACAGATGCCTGCGTAGTCCAGGGTTTTGAGTACAGGAAATGTCTGCGGAAAGAGCCTGGCCTGTACCTGCTTGGCAATTTCCAGCTCCTGGCTGGTGCGGCGTTCAAATTCCAGCTTCTCAGCGTTCACGCGTCGCTGGCGCTCGATTTCGCGGCTCATCTCATCGGAGCCGATCAGATCGAAGGAATTGCCGTCTACATCTGAAAAGGAGGCAAACGTTCCGCCCCACAGTTGCGGCTGCGGGGGGTGATGGAAATGTACTCCACGGCTGCGCCACAGTTCGTAAGTGGCATAGATATCTTCGGCGATGAAGGCAATCTGCGTATCCCTGCCGATGCGTTTGTAGTTCTCTGAGCCCCGCTTGGGAGCAATCATCGCCAAAATAGCGCTGCCATCCGGAGGCGCGATTGCGACCCAACGGCCAAACTCGAAACGACCATCGGCAACCACGCTGAATCCGAGCTGATCGACATAGAACTTCAGGCTTCGGTCATGGTCGCGTACGAAAACATTGGACTTGAAAATACGCAGATAAGGAGTTTGTTTGCCCGGGCTGGGCGTGGCATGATCCATGTCCGCCCGCTCCAGCCCTTGCGAAGTGGCGCCCCGGGAAATTTCAGGTTCCGAGCTCAAGTCGATCTCCTCTCAGCGTGGAACGCGGCTGCCGGCACGGAATCAGTATTTCACTGTTTGGGTACGAGTTCAGAATGTTAACTCGTTCAAGATCAAGTCTTTCCTGCAGATTTTGCGGTCCCAGTGCCCGTTCGGAGCCAAATGCCAGAGTGGTCTGCGTAATTTTTGGTGAGTGGTTATTGCCACCCGTATTCTCGAGCATCCATGATCATCGGCATGGTGGTGTGCCTAAATCAGATGTTCAAACAGCGCGGCCTGCTTGTGACGACCGGCGCTACTTTCATCATGTGTAGTTTTGCAGCCGGGCTTTCGCAAAGCGCCCCCTCCCCCACCCCCATCCTGGTTGAACTCTTTACCTCTGAGGGTTGTTCGTCGTGCCCTCCTGCGGATGCTCTTTTGCAGAAGCTGGACGCGTTTCAACCGGTTCCGGGCGCGCGATTGATCGTGCTGAGCGAACATGTGGATTATTGGGACCAAGAGGGCTGGAAAGATCAGTACTCATCCCATGACTTAACGGACCGGCAAAAGTCCTATGTGAGCGAGCTTGGCCTGTCAACCGCATACACGCCGCAGATCATTTTGGATGGCACCGCAGAATTGCACGCAAACGATCCGCAGCAGCTCCACACGGGGTTTGAGAAGGCGCTCAAAGATGTAAAAATCCCGACCAGCCTCGATTCTGTGAACTTCGACGGATCTCAGGTTCGGGGCCACCTGCAAGTGGACGCTGCCTCTGAAAACCACAACGCGGATATTTACATTGCAGTTGCTCTCAACCACGCCGAATCTCAGGTACTCCGTGGCGAAAACCAGGGACAAAGACTGACCCATGTTGCCGTCGTTCAGGAGATTGTCAAAGTGGGTAAGGTGCAGAAGAAAGGAAATTTTTCTCAGGACTTCCAGATAAAGCTCAAACCGGGTACCAAACCAGGTGATGTTCGGATCATCGCCTTTGTCCAGGAACCTGGTTCGGGGAAGGTCGTGGGGGCCGCATCCGCTCTCGAGAACCAAGGGGGAACCGGTATAGCAAGCCGCTGATTGCAGGCAACCGGCGACCGCCGGTTGCTGTTCGTCCAAAAGAAACCACAACCAGGTGAAAGGCAGTTCAACAAAACAATGGCAAGAACAGACTCAAATTAGACAATCGATTGTCTTAGAGAAACAACTTGGAGGCAACACAATGACCTTTAGACGCTTGTTACTTATCTTCCCGGTCCTTCTGTGCGGGCTCACTGGATTTTCAGGATACGCACAAAGCACAAATGCGGGCGACATCCGTGGGACGGTGACGGATCCGACCGGTGCGTTGATCCCGGGCGTAACCGTAACTGTTCTCAACATTGATACCGGGGTGTCGAAGGATTTTGTCACCAACGACTCAGGTCTGTATGACACCTCTTCCATCGTAGCCGGCAATTACAAGGTGACCTTTAAAAGCAGCGGTTTTGAAACCGTGATTCGCGGGCCGATTACCGTTGAGGTTGGATTTACGACCGTGAATGGCCAATTGCGTGTCGGTTCTGCCAACGAGGTGGTCGCAGTCACCACGGATGTTCCGCTGTTGAATACTGAATCCGGCGATCAGACCAGCACGCTGAGTTCGAAGGATATGGCACAGTTGCCAAACGTTGGCGGCTCGAACGGCCCGGACTGGCAGAACTTCATGATCCTGCTGCCCGGAGCTGCTGGTACTCCGATGTCGAATTCCGGATCGGCTAACCCCGGAATGTCGGTTTCTACCAACGGCAATCTTCCTTTCAGCAATGTGCTTGCCGACGGGGCATCGACGACACTGCCCAGCAGCCAGAACGCCAACCCTTCCGCCTTCGAAGATGTGGACGAACTGCAGGTCTCGCTATCTTCGTTCTCCGCACAATACGGTGTGGGCGGACTGATCATCAACCAGATCACCAAGGGCGGCAGTGCGAAATATCACGGATCAGCCTACGAATATTTTCAGAATGATGCTCTGAACGCGGCCAATTTCGGCTTCGGTAACAAGGTTCCGGTGTCGCGTCTTCGCTACGACGACTTTGGCGGAACCATCAGCGGACCTATCTTGAAGAAGAAGATGTTCTTCTTCTTCGGCTATGACCAGATCGTCAACAACGGCGTTCAAGCGGGCTACAACACGGTGCCCACAGCCGCAAATATGTCGGGGATTTTTGGCAGCGATCTGCTCTACGATCCAACTACCCAGACGTATGCAACGGATGGGGCAGGCAACACCTATCCCGTGAGGAAGAGCTTCCTTTCAGAATATGGGGTGAACCAGATTCCTCAGAGCCTTATCGACCCGGTGGCTCAGAAATACCAGCAGTACTATCCAACCGCGTCCAACCATATTCCTTATGGTCACTTTGTGCCTGCCGCTGTGGACCCAGCGAGTGGGATAGCAAAAAATAACTTTTACTCCGCTTATGCGATTCCCAGGCCGTGGAAGAGGTTCTTTGGACGATTGGACTACGACATCACGCCGAACAATCGCATAACCGTGTCGGATACCCAGGGCAACGAACTGGAGAACGGCGATAACTCGATCGTCGCCTGCCCCATCGCTTGCCAGTTAGGGGATGTGGACAACAATAATGCGCAAATTACCGACGTATGGAACATTAGTCCACATACCATTAACGAAGCCCGCATGGGCTACACCAGCCAGCTAAATTTCTTTTCGGATGCCGCCTCAGGCAAGGGTGTACCCGGTTCGCTCGGCTGGCAGTTTGCTAAGGCGGACGTGCTGCCGGCGGTGAACTACACCCGCAACAATCCTTTTGGCCAGCCGGTGAATGGAAATTTTCTTGCCCCGGGAACCAACGCACAATACAAGGAGTTCGTCTTCGACCCGTCGGATGTAGTGACGATGATCCGTGGCAAACACGTGCTGCACTTCGGGGGCGAATTCGCAATTTACCGCGACGATGCGACTCCCTGGGGCAACCTCAATTCAGGGAGCTTTCAGTTCTCAGGAGTGTATACGGAACAGTGGACCCTTCAGCCCAATGCTCACGGAGTATTGATCGGTACCGCCAACAGCTCTTCCACTGGTGAAGAATATGCAGACTTCCTGCTGGGCGCTGCTAATCAGTGGAACGCTGCGGTCACTCCTGAATCCGGCGCACGTTTGAAGAAGCCACAAATGTTCGTTCAGGATGATTGGAAGATTCGTCCCAATCTCACCTTGAATCTTGGCCTGCGTTATGAGATCAGCCATGGTTTTAACGAAGTAAAGAACAACATGGCCAGCTTTGACCCAACTGTGGTCAACCCTGCTACCGGAACCCTCGGCGCGTATTGGTTTGGGGAAACGCATGCGAACGGCCGGAACGCCCTGCAGTCAGACGTCTACAGCACGGTTCTTCCACGCGTCGGGTTTTCCTGGCTGAAAAATCAGGTTACTACGCTGCGAGGCGGCTTCGGCGTGTACTCGTATAACTTTAGCCTGGACAATTACGGAGCAGGAATGGGCGCCGCGGTTTCGTCAGCAGGCGGTCTCACCGACAACGTCGGCATTATTCCAGTCACGCAGTTCGGCGGAGCGGGTACTACGTTGGTCAAAAATCCAGCTGGTGGCTACAACGCTGCGGCAGCACTTCCCTACACCGCTGCGTCGACCGACCCCACTCGCTTCAACGGGCAAAGTGGAGGGGCACTTATTTATAACCCGTACCACACACCCATCCCCAAAATTTATCAATGGAACTTTGGGGTTGAACGGCAGCTAGGGACCGACTACGTCGCCACCCTGACCTACGTGGGCAGTCACGGTTTCAATCTCACCTTTCCGACCGACATCAACGCGGTGCCGGAAAACGAAGCAACGTCGCCGAGCGATAACCAGTTTCGACCGTACCCGATTTATCCCGGGCCGATTGGAGCTAGCGGCAATAGCAGCGCGCCGGTGCACAATGGGATTTCCAACTACAACTCCCTGCAGGCATCCATCACGAAGCGCTTTACCCACGGGCTCAGCATGAACTTCAACTACGTCTGGTCGCACTTCCTGGACGATCAGGACTCCTCTGGATGGGGCAGCCACGCGGGCCCCATCCAGTGGCAGCATGCCAGCAGTCTTACGTTGAACCAGTCGAACCTGAATTACGGACCGTCGAATTTCGATATCCGCAATGCCTTCAAGGGTTATCTGGTTTACCAATTGCCGTTCGGGATGGGCAAGCAGTTTCTGAACCACAACCAATTGCTGGATGAGGTGATCGGCGGGTGGCAGCTCTCTGGCACGATCGTAGAGTCCACGGGAAATCCGTTCACCGTCACCGGGCCGGGCCCACTTTACACGTCTGCGAACGCGTTCCAGTATCCCAGCAAGGTTCCGGGGGTAAGCACGGATTCACCAGGGGGCAAGACCTGGCAACACTGGTATAACCCGTCGGCATTTGCGTATCCAGGCGCTGGTGCTTTCGGCAATGTCCAACGGAACAGCCTGGTTGGGCCGGGACTGAATGTGGTAGACCTGTCCGCGGGCAAGACGTTCTCGATCACAGAGGGAATCAAGTTCGGGATTCGTTGTGATGCGCAAAACGCATTCAATCATCCCAGCTTTGGTCCGCCAACCGGGAATCAGACGAATCTCACTGGTGCTACGGTAGCCGGCTCACCTTTCACTGGACCTGCAGGCGGGGCGGGCAGCAGTCAGATCACCACGTTGACGGTCGACGGACGCAGCCTGCAATTGTCGGCCCGTATCACATTTTGATTTTGTTTTGAGTCTCCCAGCGAGACGGCGGGTTTTTACGCCGTCTCTTTTTTTGTGACGAAGGGAGACGGGTGGTTGTTGGAGGCTGCCTCTAAGGGGTCAGGCGGGTTGACGAACCTGGCCCAGCCGTTGCTCCACATCTCTGAGCAGTTCGGAAGCAAATACCAATTTTTTCAACGTTAAGATGGGCGGCGTGTCGCCAACGATGGTCCAGATTTGGTCCTTTTCCTCTTGGGTGAGGATGGCGGAGAGAATAATCAAATCGAACGGCTCACGCGTTAAGAGAGGCTCCGCATCCGGGTACATCACGTATTGAGCATCGTAACCCGCGTGCGATAGAACCGCACAACGGCTTCGCAGCAGGCCAGAGTCTTTGCCGATGCATAGTATGCGCGCTGAGCTGGTGTGCATTCAGTCCCTCATGTTCGGGGCCCAAAACGATACTGGTCATTATAAAACGCAAAATGGCATATTGCTCCCTGCCGTCGTTTTCTTGGGAAAGTATAATGATTGCAAGCGTTACACGGTAGGCAGCAGCTCTGCTGCCTACCGTGTAACGGAGGGCGCACAACCATGTCTGCTGCCGATGCCCGTGCAAGTGGAGATGTCGAGGGCAGGCCTTTGTACGTCTGCATTGAGATGGCTGCGAACCTCGTTTACCTTGCCAGGCATAGCGGCGGGGACCCTGAACAGCAGCAGAAGTACCTGGATCGGGCGGCCGAAGTTCTGGTCGAGATTCGTCAGCATCCAGATTGCCATCAATGATTGTTGAGTGGGTGGCCCACTCACGCCGCGGGTTGCGGCCTACCTTCGAAAAAAGCCTATTTTGAGTTGTAGAGATCTACGCAGTAAGGCATAGGAGTTCCGCCTTTCGGCATCGAGGCTTGTTTGTAGGAGACGCAGGTCTGTCCAGTCTTCGTGTCAAGTGCCAGGATGGTATCGTCTTCGACGAATGGCACGAAACGCTGCGACTGCCGGGAGCACCCAACCATCGCCAGCAATGCGATTGCTGCGAGAATCCTCACTTTGCCCCCATGCGATAAAGCGACGGAAAGTTCACTGTTCCAGTTGAACTTGAGAACGCCCTGCGGGAAATCACACTTTGGGGTAGTCCTCCGCAGATCCGCATAATTTCCGCTACCGGGAACCGAACCGGGTGCGTCCCCGTACTGCAGTTTGGGACACCAGAGTTACGACAAGACCGGGAGGACAAAAATGCTGGACGATCTACGCGATGCGCTGCGGCAATTGCGGAAGGCACCGGGGTTTACCACGACGGCGGTGATCACCCTGGCGCTGGGGATCGGAGCAACGACGGCCATCTTTACGCTGGTGCACAAAGTGATGCTGAAATCGCTGCCAGTGGCGAAACCAGATGAGCTGTACCGGATCGGAGACAAGATTCGCTGCTGCAACTGGGGTGGGTATAACCAGGGAGAGGACGGAGATTTCTCGCTGTTCTCGTGGGAAATGTACAAGAACTTTCGCGCGAATACACCTGAGTTTGTTGAGTTGGCGGCACTGCAGGCGGGCAATGCGCCGCTCGGTATCCGCAGAGTGGGATCGCAGGCGCAGGCGGATACCCGCAACGGGGAGTATGTATCGGGAAATTTCTTCAAGACCCTCGGTGTGGGACCGTGGCTTGGGCGGCTGATGACCGATGCGGACGATCAGGAGGGTGCGCCGCTGGTGGCAGTCATGAGCTACCACATCTGGCGCGAGAAGTACGGTTCCGATCCCTCGGTGGTAGGCGCCGGTTATCAGATCAACGGCCATCCGTTCACGGTGATCGGAGTGGCTGCGCCGGGATTCTATGGAGCGAAGTTGGCGGGGTATGGCATGCCCGATTTCTGGCTGCCACTGACGTCGGAATTGCTGATCGATGGCGACACATCGCGACTCAAGAGACCGAACGGCAACTTCCTCGATCTGCTCGGGAGAGTGCGTCCGGGAACCAACCCAAAGTCGCTGGAAGCGAAATTAAAGGGGGAGCTGCATAACTGGCTAGCCAGCCACGTGCCAGACATGCAGCCAGGCGAGAAGCAGCTCTGGCAGCAGCAAACGTTGCACCTGGTGCCCGGCGGCGCCGGCGTAGCGGCCATGAGAGATCAATACAAAGATGGACTGACCCTTCTGCTGGTGGCGGCTGGGTGTGTTCTTCTCGTAGCCTGCGGAAATTTGGCGAATCTGATGCTGGCGCGTGGATTGAAAGATCGTACGCAAACGTCAGTACGTGTAGCGCTGGGTGCTTCATGGCGGAGATTGGTGCGCAAGGCCCTGGTGGAGTGCGTCACCTTGGCGTTGATCGGCGGAGCCATCGGCGTTGCGGTGGCCTATGCCGGAACGAGACTCATTCTGTATCTGGCCTTCCAGATCGGGGGCCCCAATAACTACGTACCAATCGACGCGACGCCTTCCTGGTCGGTACTCTTCTTTGCCCTGGGCGTGTCGATACTGACCGGCGTAATTTTTGGGATCGCGCCGGCGTGGATGGCCTCCCATGCCGACCCCGTGGAGGCGCTGCGTGGTGCGAACCGGTCTGTGGGCGGGCAGCGCTCGTGGGCGCAAAAGTCGCTGGTGATCGGGCAAGCCGCGATGTCGCTGGTATTGCTGTCGGCGGCAGCCCTGCTGGGCCAGAGCCTGCGCAACCTGGAGCATCAGAATTTCGGATTCGAGACCCAGGACCGCTATATCGCATGGATCAATCCACAGCTCAGCAACTACCCGCCGGAACGTATGGAGCCGATGTTTCGGCAAATTGACGACCGCCTGCGCGAAATTCCCGGTGTGAGGATGGTTGCTCCGGCTCTCTACGCTCCCATGACAGGCGACAGCTGGAACGACGGTATCCGCGTGCAGGGCCGACCGGAACCCGGAGCCAAGGAAGATACAGGCGCAGGCTGGGCACGCGTGATGCCAAATTTCTTCGAGACTATAGGCTCGAAGATGGTGCTCGGTCGTTCGATCACCGACGACGATACGGCCACAACCCGGAAAGTGGCCGTCATCAACGAAGCGTTCGCAAAGAGATTTTTCAAGAACCAGAATCCCGTCGGCCAGCACTTCGGGATCGACAAGATTCAGTATTCGGCAACCTATGAAATCGTGGGTGTTGCCAGGGACATGCGCTACATGACCTACGATTACAAGGATCCAATCAGGCCGATGTTCTGGCTGCCGGAGGCACAAAGCGTGCAGTACGACGATCCCGCTTTCCGCAGCGGCGAGCTCTGGTCCCATTACCTTTACAACATCGTGATCTGGGCGCCGGGTAATCCACCGGGTATGGAAGAGCGAGTCCGCAAGGCGCTGCTGAGTATCGATCCGAACTTTGTGCTCTACGGAGTTGACCCCTATAGCAAGGTGCTGAGCTCAGATTTTCAGCAGGAAAACATGATCGCGACCCTGACAACGCTCTTCGGCGTATTGGGGCTGGTGCTGGCAGTGGTCGGGCTGTACGGAGTGATGGCCTACACGGTGGAACAGAGAACCAGTGAGATTGGCGTGCGCATGGCGTTGGGAGCAGATCGCCGCGACGTGGTAAGGATGGTCCTGCGGGGCGCTTTCTCACAAATAGGCATCGGACTTGCCCTGGGAATTCCGGCGGCGATCGGCGCCGGCAAGTTGATGACCGATCAATTGTTCGGAGTCAAACCATGGGATCCGGTCATGCTTACGGCAGCTACGGTCCTGCTGGGTGTTGCGGCGCTGCTGGCGTCGTTGATCCCGGCGCGCCGGGCGGCAAGCGTGGAACCCATGGTGGCGTTGCGAAGCGAGTAAATCAGAAGGGCCTCAATTTTTTCGAGCGCCTTCACTCGCCAGTTGCATCCTACCTAAAGAGGTATTCTTATGAACGCCTATTGCGTGATCTTGCGCTTTCCCTTGGTAGAAGAGACTCATCCGCGGGCGAAACGTTGCTATCTCAGCGCCGCAACGGCTGAGCGGGCAATCGTTGCGGCATCGGAAGACAATCCAGGTTGGCGCCCCATCGGCATCGAACCTGGCGGAATGTTCGATGCCTTCGGGCACGCAGCGTAAGCCAATAACTACTCTGTGCGCAGGGCCTGCACTGCGTTGATCCGGGAGGCACGGGCCGCCGGAAGGGCTGAAGCGATCACCGCGGCAGCGAGAATGACCACGGCAGACACGATTAGTGGCAACCACCCCGGCATTTGCATCTCGGTCGTGTACCTGGCGATCAAGCGCGCCAGAATAAAACCAATCAGCAGTCCCGCAACCACACCTTTGGCTGCGATCACCAACCCGTCAGAGAGAACGTTGACGAGAATTCTGCGTGGCTGTTCACCCAGCGCCATGCGAATTCCGAATTCACGCGTACGCCCGCTCACCGAGAAGGCCAGCACGCCGGCCACTCCCACGATCGAAATCAATAGGGCAAGGGTAGCGAACCCGCCAAACACAAGCGCGTTGAGGCGATTGGGCGCCAGCACTTCTGTGCGAATGTCTTCGAGGGTGCTGGCTCGCTCCACCGGCTGATTAGCAGCCATCTCACGAATGGTGCGGGTGATGGCGGGAACGAGGGCGTTGGGATCATTTCGCGTGCGCACGAACAGGCGGCCGGTCCAACCTTCCTGGACCGAAGGTTGATAGACCGTCACGGTTGGCGACGGAATGATGTTTTCGTCGTCGAGGTCCGGCACGACTCCAAT
>Ga0209006_10001527_pt1 | contig 20968 bp, 17 predicted proteins | sample JacPin_JW_Ref_O2_FD_188567 | JGI IMG/M metagenome (GOLD analysis project Ga0209006, IMG submission 188567) | Forest soil microbial communities from Algoma, Ontario, Canada - Jack Pine, Ontario site 1_JW_Ref_O2 (SPAdes) (version 2) | ecosystem: Environmental > Terrestrial > Soil > Boreal...
CGGAGATACCCTCCGCGGAATTCCCCATTCGTTTCGCGCTGCATCGGACGCATCAGGTCACCCTTTGGTGCTCGAACCCGAGCATGTCATGGCCGCTCCTTTCGAAAGTCTGGCTTGGAACACGGCGACATGGGGGTATTGGCAATATCCAACGGCTCCCATGATCAGCGCCTTGAAGTGGCTTGAACCTCGTCACATGGTTCATGTGTGTGATCGGTGGAACCATTCCAAAGTGGATAACCTGCAGTATGCCTTTTTCAATGGCGTGGGATATGAGAGCTGGGAAAATGTTTGGGGCATCTGGAATGGAATTGTGCCGCGCGATGCCGAGGCTGTTCGGCGGGTGGCAGAAATAGAACGAACCGTAGCGAAATTTCTGGTGAGTCCAGGATGGCAGCCCTACGCTCCCACCGTGCAATACGGCATCTACGCCAGCCGCTGGCCGCTCGAAAATCAAACCCTATGGACGATCATCAATCGCAACCAGACCGATACCGACGGTCATCAGCTGCAGTTGCAAATCCAGCCCGGACTTCGCTATTTCGATTTATGGAATGGAAGCGAGCTCACGCCGCAGATCGCCGGCGATCATCTCTTCCTCAATTTTCCCATTGAGGCTCATGGCTTCGGAGCGATTCTCGCTACTCCAGACGCTCCGGATCCCAAACTGCTCGCTTTGCTGAAGGAAATGAAAAAGCTTTCTGTAACCCCACTCAGCGAGTATTCGAACGAATGGAAATTCCTTCCCCAGAAGATGGTGGTGATCTCCAAAACTTCACCGGCATCAAAGCAGCCGGATGGAATGGTAAACATTCCCGCGGGAGAATTTTCCTTTCGGGTGGACGGTGTGGAGATCGAAGGTTTCAACGATATTGGCGTGGATGTGCAGTATCCATGGGAGAATTCGCCACGCCGCCACCATTTGCATGAACTGCACGTCGATGCGTTCTGGATCGATCAGTACCCGGTAACGAACGAACAATTTAAGAGATTTCTGGAAGCAACGCATTATCACCCGCAAGATGATTTGAACTTTCTGCATGATTGGCAAAATGGAACCTATCCCAGTGGCTGGGGCAACAAACCGGTAACCTGGGTTTCGTTAGAAGATGCTCGCGCGTACGCTGCCTGGGCTGGCAAGCGTCTGCCCCATGAGTGGGAATGGCAGTATGCTGCGCAGGGAACGGATGGCCGAATCTATCCCTGGGGCAACGCGTGGAATGCCGACGCAGTTCCAATCCCCGACAAAAGCCGCACCCTGCGCGGACCGGATCCCGTCGATGCCCATCCACAGGGGGCTAGCTCATTCGGCGTGATGGATTTGGTGGGCGACGTATGGCAATGGACGGAGGAGTTTATTGATGAACACACGCGTGGCGGCATCTTGCGCGGCGGCAGCTATTACCAACCTCAGGGATCGCTGTGGTATTTTCCGCAAGCCTATCGCCTCGACCAGCACGGCAAACTCCTCCTCATGGCGCCGGGCAAAGATCGGGCCGGAACGATTGGTTTTCGTTGCGTCAAGGATGCAGAGTAGCCGGTTGGTCTCGAGGTTTGACAGGAGGCCTATTCATCTCGCAGAGCAACGATCGGATCAATCTGAGCGACACGGCGAGCCGGGATGTAGCTGGCCAGCAAAGCAACCAGAGTCAGCAAAAGCGAAATCGCCACGAATGTGAACGGATCGAACGGGGTCACACCGAACAGAAGACTCCGCATGAGACGGGAAACCGCGAAGGCTCCGGTCGTGCCGATGGCCACTCCGCAGAGCGCCAGAGCCAAACCCTTCCAGACAATCAAGCGTTCAATTGCCCGATGCGTTGCACCCATGGCAATTCGGATCCCGATTTCACGCGTGCCCTGATTTACCAGGTAGGACATGACTCCGTAAGTTCCGATCACCGCCAGGGCAAGAGCCACACTGGCAAAAAGCGTCAACAGCAGCATTGCGAAACGGCGCTGCGCCAGCGATTCGTCGAGCCGCTGGTTCATGGTTCGTACGTTGTACAGCGGCAGATCACTATCCAGCTCGTGAATCTGCTGCTTGACGGCCCGAGCCAAGGCGGCGGGATCGGCCGCACTCCGCAGCACTATATTCATAGCGCGGGTGGGATATTGGGTCTGAGGAAGGTACAGTGCGATGCGCGAGTCGGAATCGAGAGTGTACTGCTTAACGCGTCCGACGACGCCGACCACCGTCTCCCACGGATCCTTGTCGGTGATGCCTCCATAATGGATGCGCCGGCCGATGGGATCCTGATTCGGCCAGAGCTGTTGCGCCATGTACTCATCAATGACGACCACCTTCGGACTGGCGGGTGTGTCGTGCTCATTGAAAAACCTCCCCGATCGCAGCGGAATTTCCATGGCTTCGAAGTAGTGGCCGCCAACGACGCGTTGATCCGCGTTGATGAAATTCTCGCCGGGCGGAGGAACGCGCCCTTCCACCGTAATCGGACCCCAAGCGAACATTTGGCTCAGAGGAAGCGAAGTGACGGCCCCGGAAGCGGTCACACCGGGCAAGCTCTCAAGCCGGCTCCAGAGTTGGCGATAGGCTGCACCAACGGCCTTTGGATCGTCATACTTTGGTCCACTCATCGTGAGTTCGAGCGTGAGTAATTGGTTGGGGTTGAATCCGGGCGAAACATTTTCGAGGTACACGAAGCTGCGGATCAGCAGTCCAGCCCCAATGAGCAACATCACGCACAGGGCCAGTTCGGAAATCACCAGCATTCTGCGCATGTTGTGGCCACGTCCCCAGACTGCGCTGGCGCCGGCTGTGCCCCGGTTCGAGTCTTTCAGCGTGGCGTGCAGATCGAAACGGGATACTCGCAACGCGGGCACCAGACCGAACACAGCTCCGGAAAAAACAGAAAGAACGAATGTAAAGACCAGGGCAACCCGATCGATGCCGATGTCGTTTACCCGTGGAACGCTCTTCGGTCCAAAAACATGGATCCAGTGCAGACTCCAAAATGCAAGGAGAACTCCGCAAGCGCCTCCGGACAGAGACAGCAACATGCTTTCGGTAAGCACCTGGCGGACAATCCGTAAGCGGCTTGCGCCCAAGGCAGTGCGAATTGCGATTTCCTTCTGCCGGGCAACGGCCCGAGCGAGCAAAAGATTAGCCACATTCGCACACGCAATTACCAGCACAAACCCGACCGCACCCAGCAGCACAAACAGGGTGGGGCGCGCGTCACCCACGACCTGTTCGAGGAGGGGCACAACGCCAAAGGTCAAGCCGCCGTTGGGTGGATAGGTTTGCGGATAATCGTGCCGCAATCGCGCCGTGATGGTATCCATCTCGGCCTGGGCCTGGGCAATGGAAACACCAGGCCTGAGCTTGCCCATGATGTTGTAGTCTTCGTGATCGCGGTTTTGCGCGGCACCGAGCGGCATAGGCAAAGGAAGCAGGATATCGGCCTGCTCGGCTCCGTCTAGAGTGGGCAGCACTTCTCTCGGCAAGGAAAAGGCACGGGGCATGATACCCACAACTTCGTAGGGAACACCGTTCAGAGTGACGGACTTGCCGATCATCTTTGGGTCGGCGCCGAAATGTCGAAGCCACATGCCGTAGCTAAGCACGGCAGTAGCTGGCCTGCCCGGTGAATCCTCGTTCGGAGCAAAGATCCGGCCCACCGCCGCTGCCTGGCCGAGCATGGGCAAGAGATTCGAGGAGACACGAATTGTGCCCACGCGTTCCGGCTCGCCCTTGCTGGTCAGGTTGTAGTTTCCACCGATGGCGATCGCGACTTGCTCAAAACCATGATGCCCGGTCTTGATGTCGAAATACTGCGCGGTGGAGAACCAATCCTCGGTGATGTTCAATCCGGGCGAGCGATTCCACAGGATGACCAGGCGATCTGCGTCCCGGTACGGCAAAGGGCGAAGCAACAGTGCGTTGATAATGCTAAAAATGGATGTATTCGCGCCAATGCCAATGGCCAGCGACAAGATTGCCGCGAGCGTAAAACCCGGACTTTTGGCCAGCATCCGAACCGCGTATGCAAGATCTCTTGCTGAAGTATTCATTTGCCCGTCGACTCCTTAGGGTGAGGGCCATTCTCGCGTGCAATTATAGCCACGCGGTATGTTGATGGCAGTTCAGATCGGCTAACATGTTCCTGGTGGAGAAGCCTCCCGCAGTTTCCTACCTATGAGCCCAGCCGGCCCGTCGAACGCGCCTCCATCTTCGCCCGATCCTTCTTCATCCGGTGCCTCAGAGGCCTCCAAACGGCTCCTACCGTGGCTCGTTGCTGTCGCGTTTTTTATGGAGTCGTTGGATACAACGATTCTCAATACGGCCGTTCCTGCCATCTCTTCCGCCCTCGGCGTCGCTCCGCTCAGCATGAAGGCAGTACTCGCGAGCTACACGCTCAGCCTCGCGGTCTTCATCCCAATTAGTGGCTGGATGGCGGACCGGTTCGGAACCCGTCGTGTATTCGCATCTGCGATTGGTCTATTCACCCTCGGATCCTTTCTGTGCGGAATATCTAGCAACATCCACGTGCTGGTCGCCTTTCGCATTCTGCAAGGTTGCGGCGGGGCAATGATGGTGCCCGTGGGCCGGCTCACCCTGGTGCGAACATTTGCCAAGTCAGATCTCCTGCGCACCATGAGCTTTGTTTCTATACCGGCTTTAGTGGCTCCCATGCTCGGACCCATCGCCGGGGGGCTCATCGTCGGTTATCTCCACTGGCGCTTCATTTTCTTCCTTAACATTCCTATTGGACTCGCGGGTTTGATTCTCGTTTATATACATTTGCCCGACTACCGCGAAGAGCAAACGCCTCCGCTCGATGTCGTCGGGCTCATTCTCTTTGGTTCCGGGATCGCATTACTGTCTTATGTGCTCGAAATATTCGGCGAACATACTCTGAGCTCGCGGGAGATGTCGGGCCTGCTGGCGTTGTCGATTGCCTTGCTTGCGGGATACGGAATCCATGCGCGTACTCTTCCATTTCCTTTGCTGGAACTCAAACTATTCAGCATTCGCACGTTCCGGGCCGCCGTAAGCGGCAGCTTCTTCACGCGTCTCGGGATCGGCGGAGTGCCATTTCTCCTGCCGCTCCTCTATCAGGTGGGCCTGGGTTTTACCCCGATCCAATCCGGGTTGCTCATCATGCCCCAGGCAATCGCTTCGATGGGTATGAAAGCGATCATGCCCCGACTTCTGAGCCGCGTCGGGTATCGTGGCGTCCTCATCTCGAACACTTTGATTCTCGGCGTTCTTCTGATGGTGTTTGCGACGATCGGCCTGCGGACACCGGTTTGGGCCATCGTGCTGCAGGCTTTCCTTTATGGAGGATTCACGTCACTGCAATACACCAGCATGAATACGCTGGTATACGCCGACATTGCGGAAAAAGACACCAGCAGTGCAAGTTCCATCGCAAGCACCATGCAGCAGATGTCGATCAGCTTCGGCGTGGCAGCGGCTGGGCTGGCTACAGCGTTTTTCGTCCCCAGTACACTCTCCGCTCCGGCGGAAATGATTCGGGGAATCCACAAGGCTCTCATGGCACTCGGGATATTGACCATCGTATCGACGATCGTCTTCTATGGCTTGAAGAGCGGAGATGGCGACGATGTGAGCCAGCATAAGGTTCTTCACCCGGGAGGGTGACGCAACTGATTGACGGCGTACGGTGCCACGCTCCAGGCGACCGCTAGAAAGATGGCGCGACTTGTGCTCGGTGCGGGTTGTTGAGATGCATCCGGTTAATCCACGAGCGTGGTCCGGTACGGAAGAATTCAAGCGTGATGTTTGCGCCTACATACCCCAGCATGTTGTAGTTGCCCATGCGAAAACCATCCATCGCATCGTAGCGGCGGGGATACCATGCGTAGACGGCGGTCATGCTGCCCGCGTAGGGAGCCACCAGGTCCGGGACGGAAAAGATGCGGTGGCCGTTGTCGCCGCGGCGCGAGATGACAGTTGAAATCACTGCATGGCCCAGCCTGTGGAACAGGCCTTTGCACTCGCACTGGTAATACATTGTATCTTCGTGGAGAGCTTCCGCCAGCGCATAGCGCGTGGTGGCTGTTACCGCCAACACTCCGAAGCTGGACGCGAAGCGCTTGCCGTAGGCCGTCGCGCCTTCCTTCCAATCCGGCGGTGAATCATCGATCTGGCTGATCCCCGCAGACGCCGCAGCCACGGCGATGGGATAAGGGCCGAACCCATCGAAGAAATAGTTGCGGAGCTTTAGAGTCTCGGTCGGACGCGTGTAAAAGTCCAGGTTCGCAACCGGTGCGTTCGGAAGCGTCGAGGAGGAGCCCCCCGAATTCGACCGTGATTGCGCCTCTGCCCCTGGCAGGGCCAAAAGTCCGGCGATTACCCACAGCGCTACCCAGAGCGCCTTCACGCTGGGACTCTTCCTGATATGGGACGAACCGCGGGCAGGGAAAGCAGGTCGCGATGCCCCCTGTGAGATCCGCTTGGCGAAGCTGCAGGGTGTAGGGCAGAGTTGAGTAATAGAGAGTCCTGTTAACAACAGTTCTGGATACCCGGTGTTCCGGGGGGCGCGCTTTCGTGCGATTAGATTTACTTCCGAGGCGTCGCGTTGTATGCGAATCCAGGAACCTGCGCTCGCCTCAGGGGATTTGCGATGAGTTTAGCTCAAACCAACGACCCGATGACTCCGGCATCTCGGGAATGCGGCCGCCGAACCAGTGAGGGTTGTCGAACAGAAGGTGGCGCGGCCGGCGCGGCCGCGCCACCTTCTATGAGGCCGAGGACTAGGTACCTGTCTTGAGTGCTTGTTCCGGTGACGCACCCAATGCTGTCGCGACTTGCGCTCCGATCGGAGATCCCAAGCCAGAGCAGGCATCCCATCCCGGACCAGCCGAGTAAGCGCCGTTGTTGCCGGAGGTGATGTCATTGAGATCCCGCGCCGTGGCCGCGTCCTGATAGAGCAAAGGGTTGATGAAACCAACTGGCTTTCCAATGCTCTGGTTGATGAGCGCGATCAATGCCGCCCAGAGGGGGGCGACAGCGCTGGTTCCCCCAATCACGTCGGGGTTTCCGTCGACACGAGTAACGTAGCCGGTGGTTGGATCGGCGTCGCCGGTCACATCTGGAACGCCTCGACCTACATTCTTACTTGGATTGGCGGAAGGCGGAACGCCTGCCCCATTCTGCCAACTGGGCAGCGGAAAGACGTCGCTAATGCCGCCTCCGGTTGCGCCTTCATTATTTGCAAGTTCGTTCCACACAGTTTCGCTGGTGATGCTATCGCCTGACGCGACCAACTCTGTGCCTCCACAGGCCAGCACATTCGGGCTCGATGCTGGAAAATCTACGTGGTTCAGGCCGTCGGTTACGCCGTCCGTCGAGCCGTCGTCTCCCGCCGCGACGCAAACCGACACACCCATTGCGGCCGCAGACTGGAACGCCTCATCCATGGACGTCATCGCCTGTTGTGTCCAGGAAGACTCTGGACCACCCCAACTAATGGAGACCACGGACGGGTTGTTCGTGCTGTCGTGCACCGCAGTGGTGATCGCGTTCAGAAAACCGGCGTCGGTGTTGTCCGCAAAATAGACGACGATCTTTGCGCCGGGCGCGATCGATCCGGCCACTTCAATATCCAACATGACTTCGCCATCCGGTCCGTTCGGGTCTCCGGTGGGATTGTTGCTGCCATCACCGACCGAAACCGCCGACACGGTGGGAGTCTCGGTGAGTTTGAGCTGGCTCCAGTAACTGCTCAGATCAGAGGTTTTGTAGCCGCCGCCCAATTCGATGAGCGCGATACATTCTCCGGCTCCATTGACGCCAGTCGGAAAGTCGTAAAGCGCAGCGACTTGCGGGGGCGTGTAGGACAGGTTGACGGACTCGGCGCGGGCACCTGCAACCCCACGCCGCCTACGAAAATGCGGTTTGGCTTGCGGGCGATTGTCCAGGCCAAAGACGCCTTCGACCACGTCGTGCAGTTCCGCAGGAAGATGGATCACTCCCGTGCGCCCGCGATACCTGCCGGTCGGGTGATCGTATTCCTTCAGTTCGACGCCAAAGGCCTCGTTCATCGCCGTAACCGTACCTGAGAGAATCACGGTGCGGCGGGCGGCACTTTTTTCTTTCACCGTGAGTTTGTGTTGGCGGGCAAATGTTTCGACGCGAGCCATGCTCTCCGGGTCGGCACCGTGGCGTTGCTCGAATTCCTTACGACTTAAAATGGTGCGGTCCTCAATCGGTTTCGTGTATGCGTCAGCGCTGACAATCGGCTTTTTCCCAGCGCGCGATCGCAAACGGATCGTCACGTCCACAGTTTCGTTAGGGTTAGCTGGTCCTATTTCTTGCGCTCCCTCCATCGGAGCGCGCTCGCTACCGGCAATCGGCAGAGTTTTTTGCGGAGTAGACATAGATGTCCTTTCTGTTAGGCCGAGACGAACGCAAAGAAGCGCAGAGCGGCGTTGCTAAGGGGCCGTTTCGAGGAACTCCACCCAAGGAAAAGAACCGAGCCGTCTGCAAATCTTGGAGTCGATGCTGGCCCGTTCGATTGGTGGAAATTAACAGCAGACGGACAACAGCGCAAGATGTCTCCTGGAACTGTTACGAAAAACGGACAGATCGTTGTTGGCCGGACCATGGATGGACAGAGCATTGGTCTGACCATTACGGAAAAACTCAGGCTCGCCCGGCAAACTCCCGGTTCTCCGTCGATACTTTCACCTTCTCGCCTTCTTTGATGAATAGGGGAACGCGGATCTCGAGGCCAGTCTCCAGCCGGGCTGGCTTGGTCACAGTGCCGCCCGACGAGTCGCCCCGAACGCCGGGTTCCGTGGACGTGACGTTCAGCTCCACGAAAATGGGCAGTTCTAAACCGATCGGATTGCCGTTGTACTTGCGCAACTGAATGATCGCCCCTTCGATCAGGAAATCGAGGGCATTGCCGATCATCTGCTCGCTCAGGGTGAGGGTTTCGTAGCTTTCCTGGTCCAGAAAGTGAGAGCCATCGTTGTCGCTGTAAAGATAGGAGGCCGGGACCGATTCGAGGTCGGGCTCCTTGAACTTGTCGCTCGCCTTGAAAGTCTTCTCAAAGACCGCGTTGGTGAGAAGGTTGCGCATCTTCAAGCGAACCAGGGTCTGGCCGCCGCGGGCCGTAGGTGTATTCACTTCCGCTTCCAGGCAATGGAAAGGGGTGTTTTCAAATTCAAACAGCGTCTTGCGTTTGACGCTAATCGCGTCGATTAAGGCGGCCATGAACTCCTCAAAGTCAGGTCCGCAGCGAATGAGAGGGCGGACCTGATACGAATTTCCTTCCAGTATAAGGGGAAAGGCTGATCGAGAAGTAGGTAGGCGCACAATCCTGTAGGCGCACCATCCGGCTGGCGTATTCAGCAGGTTGCGGGTAGCGTTCGGCTCATCGAACTGGTACCTCCTGCAACAACTTCAACACGTTGTCCGTAGTGTCCGACTCACCCAGTCGCGGAAAAATCCTCTCGACGCTATGACGGTGCGCCTCATCGCTCCGGTCCGTCATCGCATCCACAACCAGCACGACGTGGTAGCCATGATCGTAGGCGCTGCGCGCGGTTGACTCCACGCCGGCGCTCGTCGCCACGCCGGTCACAAAGATTTGCGTGACGCCGCGTCGGCGCAAGTAATCATCCAACGATGTGCCAATGAATGCGCCCCATCGTTGCTTGCTGACGAGGTGATCGTCGGGATGCTGCTGCAATTCAGGAACAAGTTCGCTCCAGTCCGCCGGAAACGAAAACTTAGGGGCCCCGACGTCGGTACGGCCGGGAGCGCGTCCCGTCACGTTGACCAAAACGACCGGCAGACCTCGCTCGCGGAACGCGCGCGCAAGCTGCGCAGTTCGGGCAATGATGTCGCTGACAGGGTGCACAGCCGGCAAACTGACAATGCCTTTTTGCAGGTCAATCACGACCAGAGCAGCGGTCGTATCGAGGTTCGTGACAGGCATAATTTTTCCCTTTCGGTGGAGGCTTGTGGCCCTCGTGCCGGTCTTTCGCTCGGGCGGTTTTCCGGCCGGATTATTTGGCTTGTTTCGTTCGAAAGCGCACGCTCGACATTGTGCTGATAGCAACGATCCCTGCGAAGAAAGTAATCAGCGCTAAGTTGTCTCCGCTCGAAACCTTTCCCACACGAAACAGGATGTATCCAACGACCAGATTACACAGTGCCCAGACTACGTTCACCGTCGGCTTTGACAATCCCTTTCCGGGAGGGTTGGCAAACGGTGTTGGGAAGCGATCGCCCGAAATGCCATGCACGAAATGAGGCACGACGTTCGCGAGAAACATGCCAGCGAAAAAACCAGCGATGTAGTCATACCAGTTCACTGTGAATTCTCCATTCGGCTTGGAATAAAGTGTTCATTCGCTGTCATATCGCCGATTCTTGCACTTCGGAAATTAAGTCGAGGTTAGGTGCCGGCAACAGCCCCATTTCCTGATAAATCGGTCGCATAACCGCCCTAACTTTCGGCAACTCGAACGTGAACCACAGCGAGCCGGCAATGCAAAACGTGCCGGTGACCATCACGGTGTAGGGCGCCCCGATCAGGTGAGCCAGCGCCCCAGCCAGCAGGCTCCCGAACGGAGCCGCACCGAAAAAGGCCATCGTGTAGTAGCTCATCACGCGGGCCCGTTTGTCTTCTGGCACCAGCGACTGGACGATCGTATTGCTGATGGCTGCACCCTGCATCAACCCGAAACCGACGAACACCATCAGCACCAGCGATAGCCACAACACGCGCGACACACCGAAAAGAATCAACGCGCCTCCCAGCAGCGCGGCCGCGATCTGAAGCATGCGCGTTAGCCCCACGACCGACTTACGGACCGCCAGCGAAAGGCCGGACGTAAGCGCGCCAACTCCGGAAGCGGCGGTGAGCCAGCCGAGAGTGTGAGCGCCGCCGTGCAGCACCTGGCCGGCAAAGATCGGCAGCAGCACAGCGTAGGAGTAGCCCATGAGGCTGAGAAGCGCAAACAGCAGAAGGATGGTGCGGATTGGACGAAATGTGCGCACGTAGTTCCAACCCTCGCGCATTTGTTCGAGCATGCTGCTCGCCTTGCGGCGGATGTCTATTGGTGGGATGCGCATCATCAGCAAGGACGCAATCACCGCAAAGTAGCTGACGCCATCAAGCAGAAAACACCAGCCTTCGCCGACCGCCGCGATGACCAGTCCGGCGATGGCCGGGCCAATCAGCCGCGCTCCGTTTGCCATCGAAGAGTTGATGGCGATGGCATTACTGAGGTCGTTGCGATCCTCGACCATCTGCACCAGGAAAGATTGACGTCCGGGCATGTCGAAGGCATTGATCAAACCCTGCAAAGCGGTGAGCGCGATAATTTCCCAGAGCGTGATGGCATGGGCCAGCGTGAGCGCGGCCAGAGCGAGCGACTGGACGGCAGCCGCGGCTTGTGTCCACACCAGCATCTTCCGGCGATTGAGACGCTCGACCCAGACGCCCGCAAATGGTCCCAGCAAGAACGAAACAATCTGCCCCGCAAAGCTAACCACGCCCAGCAGCAACGCCGAATGGGTCAGTCGATAGACCAGCCAACTCGTGGCCAGCTTGGTCATCCAGGTGCCGATCACGGAGATGCTCTGACCAAGAAAGAAAAGCTTGAAGTTGCGATGCCGTAGCGCTCGCCAGGCGTGCGACATTGAGCCTCCGGGCAGAGTGGCCTCCGGCGTATCCGGACGGATTGCAGGCTTCGCAGGCCGCGATCGCTTCTCCTTGTGGTCACTTCCCACGGTGGTCACTTTTCCGCTAGGCGGCGGATGATCTCGGCAGCCTTGAACAGCGCGACCCGTTCCTGTTCGTCGAGTTGAGCAATGGCCTGCGCCAGCCATGTCCGTTTCGCTTCCTTGGCACTCTTCCGGACGGCGGCGCCTTTGGCAGTGAGCGCAATATGTACCTGGCGGCCGTCGGTAGGATGCGGTTTGCGCTCGACCATGCGCATTTCCTCAAGCGCAGCGATGGTTGTTCCCATCGACTGCGGTTTCATGCCTTCCGCGCGCGCTAGATCGGCGGTGGTTGCCGGTCCGTCCTTGTCGAGGCGCGCCATGACGGCGGCCTCGGTTAAAGAAAGTTCGTGCGAGGCCGCTGCTGCGCGCACGCGCCGCATCAATAGCCCAATGGCCTGAGTGAAGTCGATCACCGAGATTTCAAGGTTCTTTCGTGCCACGGCAATTCAATCTTACACATATAACAGCCAAACTTGCAAGTTAATCTGGCAAGTATTGCTGTTAATGTGATGTTGTGTATGTGTGCTAGGTATATGGAAGATAGGCGCGTAATCGGTGGCGAGCCCAACCGCGAAAGCCCTACTTCATCCCCAGGTCGGTCAGGATTTTGGGATTTTCTTCGCCGGAGGCCAGGACCTGGTGGCAGGCACCGCAGTCGTTGGTGATGGTCTGGCCGTCTGCGCTGGTGTGGCTGCCATCGTGGCAGCGGAAGCAGCCCGGAGAATCGTTGTGGCCCAGATTGTTCGGATGAACGCCCCAGGTCATCCGCATGTCCGGAAAAATGTTGCGTGCGTAGATACTAGCCACTGCCTGGCCGGACTGGTCCACTGCCGTGCGTTGTGTTTGGTAAATCTGCGGGTAATTCGTCTGATAAAACTTGTTGATTTCGGCGGTGATGCTCTGCTGGGCCACGTCGCGGGTCGTGTAATTAACCTTTAGAACCTCGACCGCTTTTTTCTTGATGTAGGGCAGCGCCGGGCTGATGTGCCCGAGTGACATTTGCTTGTCCACCGCGTTCTCAGGCGAGTCGAAGGCATGCGTGGGCCGGTTGTGGCAGTCCACGCAATCCATGGTGCGATGTTCTCCTTTATCCAGTTGCTGTTGGGTGGGCTTGGCATCGGTGGAAATGAATTCGGTGGTTTTTCCGTGATCGTCGGTGTAGTAGACGACGGGGATCGTCTGGCGCGCGAAGTCGGTCGAAATGTAGCGGATGCGGGCGTTATCGGCGAGGTGGTGGCCGTGAATGCCAACCGCACCCTGCCAGGCGCGTCCGCCCACTTTCAACAGCAATACGTCGCTCTGGGGTGTGTTTTTTTCGTCATCTTTGTAGCTGGTGTTTACCAACAGCTTGTCGCCGGTAAAGCGCTGCGGCCAGTGACACTGCTCGCAGGTTTCGCGCGCTGGGCGGAGGCTTGCTACCGGCGACGGAATGGGACGCGGATAATCCTGGAACGTCACCATGAAAAGCTGCCGCAAGCCCGTGACCTTGGCCCGCACAAACCACGACGCTCCCGGACCGATGTGACATTCCACGCACGCCACGTGGGAATGCGGCGAATTTTGATACGCCGTGTATTCGGGTGCCATGACGGTGTGACAAGTCGCGCCACAGAAGGTGGTGGAGTCCATGTACTGGACGCCGCGGTACGAAGCCGTGCCAATAATCAAGAGGTTGACGATGGTTGCGAAGCCGACCCACTCCAGGGTGCGGCGCACCACGGGCAGGCGCAGGTCGACGGCGGGGAAAACTGCCGGCAGTTTCCCGCTTACCCGCAGACTTCGCCTTCTGAACCAGATGCCGATCGGGATCAGCAGCAGGCCGAGCACAAAGATTCCCGGGAGGATCAGAAAAACCAGAAGACCGATGTACGGATGCGGCGGCCCGGGCAGGAAGATGTCGTAGAACCAGAAGGCAACGGTGGTGAGCGCCGTGCTCGTGGTGATGACCGCGCCCACAAGGCTAGTGGGATTCTGTCCCAGAAAATAAATTGGCTGCGTCCAGTCTCGGATTCGTTCTCGCAGACTCATTGGGAACTACCACTCAACTATGGTTAGGGCTTTTGCATGTTAAGTTCTATGCGTCATGGGGCAGGGCACACTCTAAACTGGGCCGCGGAGTGTCGACGGCCTGCACCATTTGCCGGACAAATCCCTCAAAGCAATTCCGATCGAGTAACTGGCGGGACTACTTTTTCAGCGTACGGATGTACGTCACTAGACCCTTGATGTCTTCCGGCTTCAGCGAGCCATACTTGGGCATCTTGTTCTTGCCATTCGTAATGATGTCGGTAAGCTGAGCGTCGGACATGCCCTGGACTTCTGCGGCGGTGAAATCGTGGGCGCCCATCTTCTTGCCCGTCGCCGAGCCAGTGCCATCGGCGGCGTGGCAGCCGGCGCATTTCGATTTGAAAATGCTTGCGGCGTCTTGCGCACGCGCGGATAGAGGAATGCTGAAAAGAACTGCGAATACGGTTGCGATTCTAAACATACCTAAGCTGGTTGTCTTCATCTTCATCTCCGGTCTCCGTTCGATCTTCAAGGTCGGTTCGAATCTTGGTTGGCCACAACACTAAAACGTGAATATGTCCTCGAACTGTGCAATATTGAACACCCTCGCGGCGGGCAGCTCTGTGGTCTACCTAACCGGTGCTAAGCCGATGTTTCGCCAGCCGGCGACATTGGCTTGTGACGTTGGCTTATGATGAGCACGATGAGACGCAAACCCATGCCACCCACCATCTGCCTGTGTCGATTTCACCCCGCTGCCACGGCGACGGCGCTGCATGCAGCGCTGTTAAACCAAGCGGATAAGCCGGAGCGCGAACGGAGGTGCAATTTGCGAAGAGGTTGGTTGATGTTCGCATTGTTGACCCTAGCGGCAGTTTTGCTTCCAGCGGGTGCGCGAGCGCAGTGGAAGACGCAGTGGACCTACGAAGGGGCCGCGCATTGGAGTGACCTGGATCCCGATTATGCTGCCTGTAATGCCGGCAGGGAGCAGTCTCCGGTCGACATTCAGACTACGGAAAAAGCTGAACTTCCCGCCCTACGACTTGAATACAAAAACGCCCCACTCAAATACTTGATTAACAACGGCCATACCATCCGAGTGAATTATCACGATGCCCCAGGAAGCGGAAACTTCTTGATCGTCGGAGAGAAGCGTTACCAACTCACGCAATTCCACTTTCATCGTCCGAGCGAGGAGTACATCCACGGCAAGTCATACGATATGGTGGTCCACTTTATGCACGAAGCCAGCGATGGGAAGGTTGCCGGAGTTGCAGTTGTTCTGAAGGCGGGCAAGTCGAACTTCACCATTCAGCAGCTTTGGGAACATATGCCGAAGACCGAGGGCAAAGAGGAGGACGTCGCCGGAGTCGAACTGAATCCCGCTGGGCTGGTGCCCCACGACACCGCCTATTACACGTATATGGGTTCACTGACGGCTCCCCCTTGCACGGAAGGTGTCACCTGGTTTGTGCTGAAGACTCCTGTAGACATCTCGGCGGAGGAGATCAGCGCGTTCGCCAAGCTGTATCCGCACGATGTCCGGCCCCCTCAGCCTCTCAACGGACGCGTTGTGAAGGAGAGTCGATAGCACGAAAATCTTCTGTTACGTGCATTTCGTTGTCCGAAATTGGTCAGTCGAAACGCGCACGGGCTTGTTACGAAATCCGAACATCGCGGTTTGACTCACTTCTTGTGCTGCAGAAGTTCGGCGCTTCGCTCAGCCAACTCCTTCACCAGGAAACCCATTCTTGGATGAGATGGCTCGAGGTCGGGAGTGATTCCATATTCGCGCAGGGTTTCCGACGTGACCGGCCCGATCGACCCAACCACCGCACGGCGTAAGCCGCCTGCAACTTCCTGATGCTGCCCCATTTCATCCGCGAACCGGAACAAATGATGCAGCTGAACGGATGACGTAAATAGCACAACCTGGAAACTTCCGCGGGCGAGATCTCCAATCGCCCGGCGCAGCGGCTCCGCATCTTCCGGCGGGGCCCACTTGTAAACTGGCACGGGAAACACCTGCGCTCCCCGTTCCTCAAGTCCCGCATACAGTTCGCGGCTGGGCACGCCATGTTCCTGCACCGCCACGCGAGCTCCTTTCAGGGAAATGGTGTTCGCGTTCTGATCTAGCGCATGCAAAATTTCCCGCCACGTATTAGGCTCCGGCACCGTCAGCGCGACGGGTACGCCAAGCTCCCGCAGAACCGCAACCGGCTTCGGTCCTCGCGCTACTACCGTAACTTTACTCAGCGCCGTGACCAGTTGCGCCCGCGGACATGACGGCTCGATGGCCTGGGCCAGCGCGCGCGTTCCCACTCCGGTCATGAAGATCACGACCTGAAATTGGCCCTGGACCAAACCTTCAGCGAACCCGGATTCCTCGGCATTGGGCCCCGCCGGAACCTCGCGTGTGGAAGCCACCACCGTGGCTTGTCCACCATGATTCGCAATCAGCAGACCCATTTCTTTCGAACGCCGGCTCTCCAGCGAGAGCACCCGTAGATTTCCGAATCCTTCACCGGCCATAAATGATTTTCCCTGCGGTTGCAGTGTTCCCCATGCGAAGTTTCCTGCATTCGGTCAGCTCACCTCGGCCATTGTCCACCATAAACATCAACCTCGTCAGCCCTGCTTCCTGAGCTCCTGAATCGCGCGGTAGGCTTGGTCAATTGCGGCATCGGTGTAGGCGGAAGCGCCGGCGTCGGAGTTCGCGATTGCGATTTTTCCGAACGGCTTGCGGCCCTGAACCCAGGGCTGCTCTCCCTCGGGCCAGTCCGGATCGAACAGCGAGTTGTAGCTATAAGCATAGCCGTGCGCCCAGCGGTTCACGGTGATGCCGTCGATGTCTTTGGCGGGATCGAACCCGGCAGAACTGAGCATTCTTGTCAGTTGATCACGGATGTTGCGCTCGAAGCTGGCGAAGGGAGTTGCCATGAGCTCGTAGCGACCGGCACGGTGCTGCTCGCGCTGCGGAAGGCCCGGCTGGCAGGGCGTGCGCAACATAAATAGCACCATCGGTTCTTCCGGCTTGCTGGGAAAATTGTATTGTCCGAGGCTCACGGGAAAATCCAACGCGACATAGGAGTGGTAGCTGCCGGGTGCAACGATCTGGTGAACGCTCAACTTCTGGAACGACGTCCAGTTTCTAATCGCGACCTGCGTATAGACGAGCGGCGCTTTCACGCCATAGGCAAGCGCTTCCTTTTGCTGGTTGGGAAGTTCCGGACACAGATAAGGAATCATCCCGTTATAGCAAGCGAGAACGCAACGCTTGCTGCGGAGCGTCTGGACCTTGCCTCCGCGCATGTAGACGACCTCGACCTCGCGGGCGGAATCAGATCCTACCTGGCGCACGTGCACCACTGTGCTGTTGAGTCGAAGGCGAACCGGCGAGTTGGAAGTGTCGAGGCGGCTGTAGTCGGCGCGCGCCGTGACCACGTCTTCCATGCTGTGGCCGGCGATGCAACCCGGAATTAGCGAACGCACCAGCATGCGGGCAATCGACGCATTTCCATCGGGAAAATGGAAGATGTAGGGCTCTTCTTTTTCTCCGGAATCGCCTCCCAGATTCATTCCATCAAAACCCGGGTAGCCGACGCCGTAGTCATCGCCGGCTTCGTAGCAGTTCAAGGCAGAGACGGCGTCAATGCCCACCGCCCACAGGTCGTTGGTACGCGTTTGAAAGAAGGGAAGAACGTCGGCGTGCAATTTGGCTATCTTGGTGAGGAAATCGGCGTAGCTTACTTTCTTGAGCCGCGCGCGTTTCTGGTCGCGCGACAGGCCGGGCAGGTAATCTAGTTTTTCCGTGTACACTCGCGCGATGTCGCGCCGGGCAACTTCAGAGAGCGGCGTTTTAGCCAGAAAGTCAGCCCACGGCAGCGTTCCCATTCCAGCCACAAAGCGATCCTCGCCGAACGTCTCTTTATCAAAGAAGGCGCCGGTTCCCAACCTTAGCGACGAATACAGACGCTGATCGTAGGCCTTATAGAACCGCTGCGTGTCGATGCCAAGATCTTTCAGCAGTCCCTTGGATACGTCGCTGTAGCGAGACGGGCTCTCGATCGATTGCGTGCCGCCGTAGCTAAGCAGGAAGCGGCTGCCGGCGCGAAATTCGTTGCGCTTGGCGTGTCCGCCGAAGTCGTCATGATTGTCCACGATGAGAATGCGGGCCTTGTTCCCGGCATTTTTGCGATAGAAGTATGCGGCAGCCAACCCGCTGATGCCGCCGCCCACCACGATCAAGTCATAAGCCTCACCGGTTGATTCCGGACTGCCAATGCGGTCCCAGGATTCGCCATCCCGCAGCCGGTGAGCGAAAGTGAAAGTGCCATCGTGGTTGCCCCTCATGCCGGTCAGGGCCGGGGGATAGTAGTTGGGGTCCTTTTCCGGTGCATACTCGTGCGAATCGAGCGCAGCCACCCAATGTGGCGCGGCGATGGCGGCACCCACACCAACGGCTACGCCGTTTAGAAAATCACGGCGCGAGATCGGACGATTCATTCCCAGTTCGCAATCTCTCTTGTTCATAGATTCTTGTTCAGTGATTCTCGCTCAGCGATTCGCTCGATTGATTTGTCCTGTATTGTCCGGTAATGGACAGTCGGTTCCGGCACTGGACACCGCCATCCCACCCTCGAAAGGACGCGAGGGCCTATCTTACATCGCTTCAGCCATTTAGAGCCTCTTGAGGTGTGGCGGTCGAGTTGCGATAACGAAGCTCGATGGACATAGCCCGCCCAGAATTCAAGCGTCAAAAACTACGCCGCCAGATTGTGTTTGGAGTGATCGGCGTTGCGGTGATTGCTGCTGCGACGATCGGAGTTTCGCGGCTGCGGCCGGCGGCACCTTCGGTGGAACGGGGAACCGTCTGGACCGACATCGTGAAACATGGGTCCATGCTGCGGCAGGTGCGCGGACCGGGCTCACTCGTCCCCGCCCAGGAAGCGGTTCGCCAGATTCCGGCCGAGACTGAAGCTACCGTAGTGCGCATTCGCCTGCTGCCGGGCTCGCAGGTGAAAGCGAACGACATTCTTCTGGAAATGAGTAATCCCCCGGCGGAGCAAGCGGCCGTGGACGCACAGCTGCAATTGAAGGCCGCCGAAGCCGAATACCAGAGCCTGCGAGTAAAGCTCGAAAGCGATCTGATGACTCAGAAAGCGGGGGCTGCCACGGTCACTGCGGACTACAGTCAGGCGCAGCGGCAGGCGGATACGGACAAGGCCCTCTACGACCTCGGTGTGATCTCTGGTTTGGCCTACAAAGCGTCGAAAGGAAAAGCTGACGAACTCACCACCAGAAACGATCTGGAGGAACAGCGTTTGGTGATCAACAAGAAAGCGATCGACACCCAGATGGCTCAGGAACAGGACAAGGTTGACCAGGCGCGGACTCTGGCCGAGTTGAAGCAAAGGCAACTCGATGCCTTGAAGGTCCGCGCGGGGATCGACGGAGTGCTGGTGGATCTGCCTCTGCAGGTCGGGCAGCATGTTCAGCCCGGAGTGATGCTGGCCAAGGTGGTCGAGCCGAATCATCTGATGGCGACATTGAGAATCGCTGAAACCCAGGCCCGGGATGTGCAGGACGGCGAACCGGCGGCAATCGATACGCATAACGGGATCATCAACGGAACCGTGATGCGCGTCGATCCCGCGGTGCAAAACGGAACCGTCACGGTGGACGTCAAACTAACGGGCGAGCTCCCCATGGGCGCGCGCCCCGACTTGAGCGTGGACGGCACCATCGACCTGGAACGACTGGACAACATTCTTTATGTGGGGCGTCCGGCATTCGGGCAGGAAAACAGCACCATCAGCTTGTTCAAGCTGGATGCGGATGGCAAGGAAGCGAGTCGCGTGCCCGTAAAAGTTGGGCGCGAATCCGTGAATTCGATTCAGGTATTTGAGGGCCTTCGTGAGGGCGACACCGTGATTCTTTCCGATATGTCGCGCTGGGATAAGACGGACCGCATCCGTCTGGAATGAGGGACGGAAATCGGGTACGACGAGATCAGGCCCGAAGAAATCCGCAGCAACGAAATCAAGAAGCGATCGAAATTGGGAATTGAAATTAAAGATCGAAACTAAATCGAGGGCAGAAGCTTATGACAGAAGCGGGGCAGCCGTTAATCCAGATTCAGGAAATGACGAAGGTTTTCTACACCGATGAGATTGAAACTCACGCTCTCTCGGGCGTTCACCTTTCGATTGCCAAAGGAGAGTACGTGGCCATGTCGGGACCGTCGGGTTGCGGCAAGTCTACGTTGCTTTCGATCATCGGCTTGCTTGATACACCGACCGCGGGCAGCTACTCGCTGAACGGAAAGTCGGTGGAGAACCTCGATTTCGCCGAGCGGTCGCGCATCCGCAACCAGGAAATTGGATTCATCTTTCAGAGTTTCAACCTGATCGGCGACCTCACGGTATACGAAAACGTCGAACTGCCTCTCACCTATCGCCAGCGAATGGTCGCGCCTGAAAGAAAGAAGCGCGTGATGGAAGCGCTCGAACGCGTGGGCATGGCACACCGCGTCCGCCATTACCCGTCACAGCTATCAGGCGGTCAGCAGCAGCGCGTCGCGGTGGCGCGCGCCCTGGGAGGCAAACCCTCCATCCTGCTGGCGGACGAACCCACCGGAAATCTGGATTCGCGCAACGGCGAAGCGGTGATGGAACTGCTGCAGAACCTGCATCGCGAAGGCGCGACCATCTGCATGGTGACGCACGATCCGCGCTTTGCGAAACACGCCCAGCGCGAGGTGCATCTGTTCGATGGCAAAGTGGTTGCCGAAGAGGAGCTGAAAAAGCTGATGGCGGACGTGCATGCATGAGCGGGCTCGCCCAATATGTTCGTTACGCGCTGCGGCAGTTGCGCAAGAGTCCGGGCTTTACCGCCGTGGCAGTAGCCTCACTGGCGCTCGGCATTGGCGCTAACACCGCAATTTTCACGCTGATCAACGAACTACTTCTGAAGGCGCTGCCGGTTCGCGATCCACAGACTCTCGTCGCCTTCGGCCAGCAATACGGCGGCGGTGTCGTCGACGGCATGGGGCCTGGGCCTTTGGATCTTTTTCCCTACGAGTTTTACAAGCAGATCGAGGGCGAGCACGCGGCATTTGATGGAGTTGCGGCCTACGCGAGTTTCCCGTCAAGACTCAGCGTGCGGCAGGCTGGCATCAGCAACAGCACTGCGACTCAGGCATTCGGCCACCTGGTTTCCGGCAAT
>Ga0209006_10001528_pt1 | contig 20942 bp, 14 predicted proteins | sample JacPin_JW_Ref_O2_FD_188567 | JGI IMG/M metagenome (GOLD analysis project Ga0209006, IMG submission 188567) | Forest soil microbial communities from Algoma, Ontario, Canada - Jack Pine, Ontario site 1_JW_Ref_O2 (SPAdes) (version 2) | ecosystem: Environmental > Terrestrial > Soil > Boreal...
CCCGGCGCCGACATCATGTGGGACGAACTCGCGGCCGCCGCATGGATCGACCCGACGATCATCACGAAAACTGAAAAGCGTTATATGGCGGTCAACCTGTCTCGCGGCGCAGGCTACGGAAATACATTGACGTGGAGCGCCGAAGATAAGTCGTATCCCGCCGCGCAGTTAGTCGAAATTCAGGACGATCTCAATCTCGACAAGTTTTACGCGATGTTCGTCGCCCTGATGACCGCACCCACTCCTTCGCACTAGCGCTGCAACGGCGGGCGTCATCCTGAACGGAGCCGTTCTTCAGGCGAAGTGAAGGATCTCCCGCTTACCCGTCATATCGCGTAAGCCAAACTGCACCACTACCCGGCATCCCCCAACTGGCACCGAACCGCCATACGGCATACAATATTTGTTGAGCCTTCCGCCTATGTCTCCCATTCCAGACGACCTTTCCACCATTAAAGATGACATGATCGCCTTCGTTGAAGGCCACGGCATGCGCCGCTTTCACGGCTACGTGGACTACGAAGAGGTGCAATCCATCATGTGGGAGATGGGCGACAATCCCGATGGCTGGAAGGATTTTGTCGAACTGGCCAAGGCTTCGGCTGCGCCGTTTCTGACCATGCACTCATGGACGCTGCAGCGCACCGAACTCGACGAGATGGTCGAGCGGCTCACCAACTCCGAATTCAGCGACGGAGACGACGTGGAAGACGCACGCTGGCTGCGCGCCTACGTCGGCAAAATCGGCTTCCTGCAACTCGGCTGGGCCTACCAGGGATCGATGTTTCTCTGCGAACTCTCCACCGAGTGGTACGAGCGCTACCAGCGCCTGCTCGAGGTCTCCGACGAATTCGGCGGCCTCACCTTGGATGAGCCCGACCAGGACGAAGAAAACTAACTGATACACGGAGCGGCGGACGCCCTCGGCTGCCAAGCCGAGCGGAAGCTCCGCAGGCTCTCGAGTCAGTAGTAGACTAACTTCCTCACTCGAATGCAGTGGATTCCCAAAAATCCAGCCCACGATGCCGTCGAATCCCTGGCCTCGTCTCTTCGCAGCCACGGCCTGCTGCGCGGCAAATTCACAGCAGCAATTCTTGCGCCGCTGTTGGTAGCGCGCGGCATCGCCGATCCTGAATCCGCGCAGCGATTTCTCTCTCCGTCTCTCTCCCATCTTCACGCGCCGGAACAGATGATGGGCCTGCCCGCCGCGGTCGATCGTATCGACGCGGCCATCGAGCGCAAAGAACCGATTCTGATTTATGGCGACTACGACGTCGACGGCACGATGGCTGTGATCATTCTGAAGACGGCCATCGAGCTGTGCGGAGGCGCAGCCGATTTTCACGTCCCTCACCGCATTCGCGAAGGTTACGACATGCGCGACGATGTCATCGAGCGCGCAGCCGCGGCCGGTATCCGGCTCATCATCAGCGTCGACATGGGCATTCGAGCCTTCGCGCCCGCGGAGACGGCGCATCGCCTCGGCGTTGAGCTCATCGTGACCGATCATCATTTGCCCGGCCCTGATGGCGTGCCGAAGGCCCTGGCCGTGGTGAATCCGAATCAAGCCGGATGCACCTATCCCTATAAACAGCTTTGCGGCGCGGGCGTGGCCTTCAAAGTCGCGCAGGCCTTGATGCAGCGCCGCCTCGACGCCAAAGATCACGAAAAGCTTTTGCGATCGTTCATGAAGGTTGCAGCCATTGCCACGATTGCCGATGCCGTTCCATTGACGGGAGAAAATCGCGTATTCGCGTCTCTGGGCCTCGATGCCCTGCGGCGCGCGGTCAACCCCGGCTTAAAGGCACTGCTCGAAGTGGCGCGCATTTCGACCAACCGTCCGCCAACATCGGGCGAAGTCGGATTCCGCATCGCCCCGCGCATCAACGCCGCCGGCCGCATGGATGTGGCTCGCGACGTGATCGAACTGTTCAGCGTAAAAGATGAGACGCGTGCGCGCGAACTCGCCGCCAAACTCGATCAACTCAACACCGACCGTCAAGAAGAAGAGCGCCGGATTCTGCGCGCGACCGAAGAGCGCTTCGCCGGTGATGCAGCGTTGAGCGAGTCGTACTGCATCGTGATCGATGGCGACGGATGGCATCGCGGTGTCATCGGCATCACAGCCACGCGCATCGTCGAACGCTACAATCGGCCCACGGTTGTGATTTCGCTCGAAGGCGAAGAAGCATTCGGATCGGGACGCTCGATTCGCGCCTTTCATCTGCTGGAAGCGATTGAGTCCTGCGGCGGACTGTTCTCGCGTTACGGCGGACACTCACATGCCTGCGGCTTTGCCATGCCGTCCGCGAATGTTGCCGAGCTGCGCACGCGCCTCGACGCCTTCGCCCGCTCGCGGCTCACGCTCGCCGACTTCGATCCAGTGCTGGACATTGACGCGGAATTGAATCTGGGCGAAGTCACGCCGGAATTATTTCGCGCTCTCGAACTCCTCGAGCCTTACGGCGTCGGAAATCCCGAGCCGATATTTTCCGCGCGTAAAGTGCAGCTCATCGCGCCGCCCCGCATCATCAAAGAAAAGCATGTGAAGCTGAAGTTGCGCGCAGGCCAGACCGATATCGCTCCCGCGGACTCGGTGAACGGAAAATCAACCAATGGATTGCGCGTCACCTTCGACGCGCTGGCCTGGAACATGGCCGAAAGGATTGCCCAAACACCGCTCCTGGCTGGGGATACGCTCGATGTCGCCTTCACCATCGGCCACAACGACCACCCCGAATACGGCGGCCTGGAGCTTACGTTGCGGGATTTTAAATCCGCAGCATTTACGAAATAACACATCCTCACAAGCCGTCCATACAACCCCGTCTTGCAGTTATGCTTCTGTTAGAGTCAGCAGTCTCGCTGTGGGAGGTGCGCATGCGTCACTCTCAGCTGTTTACTCTGTTCGTACTTTCTCTGGCCATCTGCGCGGCGGCGCAAAAACAATCCGAATCCGCCTCTCCAACAAAAACTGGACCACCACCGGAGGATTCTTCCCTTCGCGCGCCAGATTCGTCCTCGCGCCTGCCGGTGAAGCGCGTGGTGCTCTACAAAAACGGCGTGGGATATTTCGAGCACACGGCGCGCGTTCACGGCACGCAAGACCTCAGCATCGACTTCACCACCTCGCAGCTAAACGATGTGCTCAAGTCCCTGACGGCAGTCGATCTCGGCGACGGGCACGTCTCATCGGTGCGCTACAACTCGATTGCTCCGCTCGATGAGAGGCTGAAATCGCTGCGGCTTCCATTTGGCGAACAGATCACGCAGGCAGAATACCTTTCTGCCCTGCGCGGCGCGCGCGTCGAAGTCCACAACGGAGCATCGGCTACCACTGGCCGGTTGCTGAGCGTCGAGAAAACACGCAGGTCGCGCGGCAAGAACGAAGACCAATTCGAAGATGTGACCACTTTCTCTATCGTGACCGACGCCGGTGAGATGCGCAACTTCGAACTGGGCTCGGGCACGTCGGTTCGCATCGCCGAGCGCGAACTCAACGATGAAGTCGGCCGCTATCTCAGCCTGATCGGTTCGTCGCGCGCGCGTGACGTGCGGCGCATGAGCTTCACCGCGTCCGGCACAGGCGATCGTGACGTTTTTGTGAGCTATATCAGCGAGGTGCCGATCTGGAAGAGCACCTACCGAGTCATCTTCTCCGACAAGCCCGGCGAGAAGCCGCTTCTCCAAGGTTGGGCGATCGTCGATAACACGATTGGCGAGGATTGGAAAGATGTGCAGCTTTCCTTGGTTGCGGGCGCGCCGCAGTCGTTCATTCAAAACATTTCCCAGCCCTTCTACGCGCGACGGCCAGAAATTCCGCTGCCGGCTTCGGTCATGCTGACGCCGCAATCGCATGAGGCCACAATCGAGAGCGACAGACTCGAACAATTCGTCAAGTTGCAAGCTGCGCCGCCTGTGCAGGGAGGTGGTATCGGCGGAGGTATGTTAGCGCAGAAGAAAGCTGCCGCTGCTGCAATCAATGGGCGTAATTACAAACAATTCATCAGCCCCGGCTCTGCCCAAGTAACTGTAACTGCAGAAGCCCCGGTGCTCGAGACATCGGAGTCATCGGTCGTCGCCATTGCAGAAAATCAAGCCATCGAGGCCGAAGGCAAATCCGCCGGCGATTTCTTCGAATACAAAATCAAGCAAAAGACCACGATCGGAAAGAATCAATCCGCGCTCGTGCCAATCCTGCAGGCACACATCGATGCCGAAAAAGTCACGCTTTGGAATCGTGAGTCGGCACCGCTGCGCGCGTTGTGGGTGAAGAATACCAGTGGCCAGGTGCTCGATGCCGGCTCGTTCAACGTGCTCGAAGCCGACACCTTCGCGGGCGAAGGCGTGCTCGAAACCATTCATCCCGACGAGCGACGGCTGCTCTCCTACGCTGGCGACGCCGCCGTGCACGTAAAGTACACCGACGAATCCAGCGACAAGCCCTACAGCCGCATTCGCATACTCAAGGGCGTGATGACGCTGACGAAACAGCAGCGCGCCGCCAGCAAGTTCACGATTCATAACGCGGATACCGATTCGCGGCAGGTGATCGTTGAATTTCCTACCCAGCAAGGCTGGAGCCTCGCCCCTGGAACACCGCAGCCGGAGGAGTCGAGCGAGTCGTTCTACCGCTTCCGCGTTCCAGTCGAAGCGGGCAAGACCGGTGAGTTGACGGTGGAAACAATCCATCCCGAGCAGGAGACCTACGAGTTGACTAATCTCGACGATGACGAGATTACGTTACTCGTCCAGCAGCAGCGCATGACTCCGGCGATGAAGCAGGCATTCGATGGACTGCTCAAACAGAAGGAAAAAATCGCCGGCATCACGGCCCAGATCAACCAGCGCAAGCAGGAATCCGACCAGATCACCGCCGATCAGAATCGCATCCGCGAAAACATGAAGGCACTGAAGGGCAGCTCGGAAGAAAAAACGTTGCTGCAGCGCTACGTAAGCCAGCTCGACTCGCAGGAGAACCGGCTAGCAACTCTGCGCAAAGAAGCGACCGAATTCACCGCGCAGCAGAATGCCGCCAGCACTGAACTCGATCGCATGATTGAAGAAGTGAATCTGGAGGAGAATTTCTAAGGCGCAACAATCGTGGAGCCCCGGACGCCCTCGTCTGGGGAAAGAGCGCCACAAATGCTGCTCCTTCACCACAAATGATAATGCCCGTCTCGCCGCGCCATCTCAACATCGACGCCAAACAACGACGTGAGCCGCTCGACCTGCAGAATCTCTTCCTTCGGGCCATCGGCGATTACACGTCCGCGATTCATCATCACGACTCGCTGAATTTCCGGCACGATGTCCGCGAGTTCATGAGTCACGAGAATGATCGCAGTGCCTGCCTTCGCCAGAGCGCTCATGGTTTGCCGCAGGCTGTGCTGGGCGGCGAGATCGAGCGAGTTGCAGGGTTCATCGAAAAGCAGAGCGCGCGGTTTATGAACCAGCGCACGGGCGATGAGCACGCGGCGCGCTTCTCCCGACGACATTTCGCGCACCGGACGCTCCGCCAGATGGGAAACCTTCAGCTCGGCGAGAGCGTCGTCAGCCATGGCAGCCTGCCCCAGATCGACACTGTGATTGGGATAGATCGCCGTGCTGCTGAAAAAGCCGGAGAGCACAACGTCCCTCCCCGCGGCGTCGCCCGTACAGGAAAGCATCAAATCGTTAGACACGATGCCCAAACGTGAGCGCAGCTTAAACACATCCCACATCTCTTCGCCGAGAATCGACATGGACGATCCCTCGCGCACCACCGGATAGCATTCGCGCATGATCGTCTTGATCAGGGTGGATTTTCCGCAGCCGTTAGGCCCCAGAATCGCGACGTGTTCGTCAGCCCCGACGCAAAGGGTAAAGTCGTCGAGAGCGATCTTCTGGCCGCGCATCACGCGCAGGTTGCGAAAGTCGAGAAGCGGCGAACTTCGATCAATCTTCATTCCTTCTGAGTTTAGCCGAGGCCGAAGTCGCCATAAAACTGGGTAGTGGACCTTTACGGGGCGTCATCCTGAGCGGAGCCGTCTTTTAGGCGGAGTGAAGGGATCTCCCGCTGAGCCGGCCTTACGCGTAAGCCCGACTGCACCAGTACCCAAACTCGGTACTAGGTACTCCGCACTCGCAACTGTTCTACACTGAACCCAGTGCCGCTGCAGATCTACCGTTTACGCCGAATTCTCGGGGCGACCGCCGTGCTCATCACGCTGCTGGTCGCTGGGATGTATTTCTACGCGCGCTCGCGCATCCGCGACGTGCGCAACGAGATCAATCAAAAACTTCCATTCGAAATCAGCAAGACGGCAAACGGCTTCCAGATTTCGAAGTCCGACGGCAAGCGCACGCTGTTTACGGTGCAGGCCAGCGACGTCAAGCAGTTCCGGCTCAACGGCAACGCCGAGCTACACAACGTAAATATTGTTCTATACGGACGCGACTCTTCGCGCTTCGACCAGATTTACGGAGACGATTTTGCCTTCGATCAAAAGACCGGCAATGTCACCGCCAAAGGCGACGTGCAAATCGAACTGGTGGCAAATCCCGCGGGCACGTCCGGCCCCGACCAGTCACTGCCGAAAGAGGTGAAAAATCCCATCCACCTGAAGACGCGCGATCTGGCCTTTAATAAGGATTCTGGAGACGCCGCCACCGATGCGCGCGTGGAATTTCGCATGGCGCAAGCCAGCGGCTGGGCGGTCGGTGTGCGCTACACCGGCAAAAGCAATACGCTGACGCTGCTCTCGCAAATTCATATTGTCACGAACGGACCGGAATCTTCGACGATCAACGCCGACTATGGCGTCATCACCAACGACCCGCGGGTAGTCTTGCTCTACCATCCGCACCTCGACCGCGAAAGTGTGACCATGCAGTCGGACCACGCCACTTTTTATCTCGGTCCCGACAACAACGTGGAACGCATCTTAGCCACAGACCACGTCAACGCCGAAGCGCGATCTGCAAAAAAAGGAACCACTGAGAGTGGACCTCCCATTCGCAGCCGCTCTGATCAGGCGGAATTTTTGCTCACCGGGAAGCAGAACCTGCTCCGCACCGGAATTCTGACCGGCAACGTTCACATCGAGCAAGATGGGCCGCAGCCCGTGCAAGGGGACGCCGGCCGCGTGATCCTCGATTTCGCCGCACGAAGTACTGGCCGGAATACCAGCCGGAATGAAGTGCAGAAGATCCACGCTCTCGACGGCGCACGGCTGATCCAGCACGCAGTGCAAAGTGGAACGCAGCAGGCGAAAGCACAACCGGCTAAGAATTCAGGCCTTACCTCCGGCCCTCAAGATTTCGAACTCACCGCGCCCGCCATCGATTTCATCCTTTCTGCCGGCAACGTGCTCGACCATGCCGTCACCTCGGGCGCGGCCAAGATCTTGATTACACCCGCGACAGAAACCGCGGCCAGCCAAAAAACAATCATCACTGCTGCAAAATTCACGGCGCAGTTCGCGGTCAACGATGGCAAGAATCAAATCACTAACATGCACGGCACGCCCGATGCGCGCGTGGTCAACTCCGTCCCCGGCGCGCCCGACCGCGTGAGCACCAGCGATTCCGTCGACGCACTTTTCCTGCCCCAGGGTGGAATCGATTCCATCACGCAACAGGGCAACGTCGCCTACAACGACAACCTGGCTCCCGAGAAACGCATGCAAGCCTGGGCCAGCACAGCGCACTACACGCCCGCGGATCAGATCCTGAACCTAACCGGAGATTCGCAGACCGGAAATCCGCGCGTCACCAGCGGCAGTATGGCCACCACGGCGAAAACCGTGCGCATCAACCGCGCCACCGGCGACGCCCTAGCTGACGGCGACGTCAAAACCACCTACAGTGATGTAAAGGAGCAGCCCAATGGGGCCTTACTTGCCTCTTCCTCGCCGATTCACGTCACCGCCCGCACCATGACTGCGCATCATGACTCCGGCCTCGCGCTCTACACCGGAAACGCCCGCCTCTGGCAGGACGCCAACATCGTCGAAGCCCCCTCGATCGAGTTCGACCGCAGCCGCCGCTTCGTCACCGCCCAGGGCACCGCCACGCAATTGGCACGTACAGTTCTCATTCAAAAGGAACGAGCCCCGCAGGAAGGCGATAAATCCTCCGCCACGTCAAAATCGACCAAATCAACCACCGAAAATTCCTCCTCGAAGCCCAAAATTCCGGGAAAACGTCCCGGCCAGGAAGCACAGAAGGACAATCCTTTGGGTAATTCGACTCCCATCGCCATCACTGCGCTGAAGCTCACCTACTCCGACGCCGAGCGCAAAGCGCACTATGAAGGAGGCGTTTTCGCCCAGGGCGTCGACTTCACAGCTCGCGCAAAATCCGCCGACGCCTTCCTCGTGCCACGCAGCCAAACATCATCGAATCAATCATCTACAGGACTCGGATCGGGCCAAAGCCAGCTCGATCACATGATCGCCTACGACGACGTCGTCGTCACTCAGCCCAACCGTCATGCCGACGGACAGAAGCTCGTCTACACCGTCGCCGACGACAAGTTCGTCCTGACCGGCGGACCACCGACCGGACCGCCTAGCATTTTTGATGCCGAACAGGGCAAGATTACGGGCGTTTCGTTGACTTTCTTCAGGTCGGATGATAGGGTGCTCGTAGAAGGCGAAGCTAGTACTCCTGTGGTAACTCAGACGCGAGTGGCCCGGTAGAGGCCATGAGTGGCACGTAAAATGCGTACCCTGGCCACCGAAGAAATTGGAAAGTCGTATCGGGGCCGCCGCGTTGTGAACGGTGTCAGCCTGCGGGTCGATCAGGGCGAAGTGGTTGGATTGTTAGGCCCGAACGGCGCAGGCAAGACGACTACCTTTTACGCCATTGTTGGCCTGATCCCTCCCGATTCTGGCCGCGTGCTGTATGACGGTCAGGACATTACTGACGTCCCCATGTATCTGAGGGCGCGCCAGTTTGGCATCAGCTATCTCCCGCAAGAAGCTTCTGTTTTTCGCAAACTTACCGTAGAAGAGAACATCCTCGCGGTGCTGGAAGCGCAACCAATTTCCTGGCACGAGCGCCGCGAAAAGATGGAGAAGTTGATCGACGAACTGGGACTGGAGCACATCCGCCAGAATCGCGGATATGCCCTTTCCGGCGGCGAGCGGCGGCGCGTGGAAATTGCCCGCTGCCTGTGCATCAACCCGACGTTTATTTTGCTCGACGAGCCATTTAGCGGGATCGACCCAATTGCCGTGCTGGATCTACAGAAGATCATCAGCGCACTGCGCGCCAGCGGCATCGGAGTTCTGATCACGGATCACAACGTGCGCGAAACGCTGACGGTAACGGATCGCGCTTACATCATCGACGACGGCAGAATTTTCCGTCACGGACCGCCGGAGCAGTTGGCCAGCGATCCGGAAGTACGAAGAGTGTATTTGGGAGAAAGTTTCTCCTTAGTGTAAGAACGTCGCTGGTCGCTAGTCGTCGGTCGTTAGCAACTGACGGCGAATGGCCAACGACTAACGACCGACGACCGACGACATGGTTCTGTTACAGCACAGACTGAACGTCAAGCTCTCGCAGCGGCAGATCCTTACGCCGGGGCTTGTCCAGATGGTCTCCGTCCTCGCGCTCAACAAGCTTGAGCTCAAGGACATGATCAACTCTGAGATGGTCGAGAACCCGGTTCTCGAAGAGCTGGAAGATTCCGTTCCTCTGCTCGACGAAGTTGGAAAAAAAGAAGAAGACCGCGACCGCGCCGCCGCGGCGACCAACGAAGAAAATCCCGCCACTGCGGCAGAGAAGAAAGATCCCTTCGAAGAGATCGACTTCGGCTCGTTCTTCCAGGACTACCTCGATCCCGGCTATCGCACTCACAGCGAGATGGAAGATATCGAACGGCCGTCGTTCGAAAACTTTCTCTCCAAGCCAACCAATCTCACCGACCATCTAGCCTGGCAGCTGGGCGCTTTAAGCCTGCGGCCGGAAGTGCGCGAAGCTGCCGATCTGATCATCGGCAACCTGAACGAAGACGGATATCTGATCGCCAGCGACGACGAGTTGCTCGGCGTCGCCCCGCCGGCCTCGCCCGAAGCCGACGCCGCAACCGCGAAGAATATTGTCAGCGAGGCGCAGGCGCTGGGCATATCCGAGAACGTGGCCTCGGAAGATTCGATTTCGGAAAACGTGGCCGAAGGCGCGACGTCCTTAACTGAAGATGATGCTCAAGCCGTCGATACGCTCGGCGATCCTCTGCTCACCGACGAAGCCAGCTCTTTAGACCTTGCCGGAATCGCGTCCGCCGAAGCAGAATCGCCCGCGCTCATCGACACTCCCCGCGAGGCCTCATTCTCTACCAGCGGAGATTCCGCCGCCGCAGTCGCTCCCGCTCCGGAGCCGACGGAGCCCGCCTTATCTCAGCCGGCCCGAACCGAGAAAGAAAAGACTCAAGCCGCAGCGCAAGCCACCTCAAACTATAAGCCGGCTTTCACACTCGCCGACTTGCAGGAAGCCTTGCAGGTTGTACAACAGCTCGATCCTCCGGGCGTAGGCTGCCGCGATCTGCGCACTTGCCTGCTCAACCAGCTCCGCTTTCATCAGGAGCAATTCGCGCAACATAAAAATGGCAACGGCACGGCACAGCTTCTCACCGACGCGATCGCCGTGGTCGATCAGCATCTTCGCGGCCTGCAGAACAAGCAGCACAAAGAAATATCCAAAGCCATCGGACGCCCGGTGGAGGCCGTGCAAGCCGCCCTCGAATACATTCGCACCCTCGATCCGCGTCCCGGCCTGCAGTACAACAAAATCTCAGCGCGTCTCATCGAGCCCGATGTCGCCTTCGTGAAGCACGGAGACGAATGGCTGGTCATCATGAACGACGAAGACCTGCCGCAGCTTCGTCTCAATCCCGCATACAAGAAATTGGTCACGCGCGAAGGCTCCAACGATAAGTCCACCCGCGACTACGTCAAAGAGCGCTACAAGAGCGCCATCCAGCTCATCAAGAACATCGAGCAGCGCAAGCAGACCATCACGAAAGTTTGTTATTCCATCGTCGCCCGGCAGCAAGAATTCCTGGAACTGGGCATCGATCAGCTGAAACCGATGATGATCAAGGAGGTGGCCGAAGAAATCGGCGTGCATCCTTCCACGGTAAGCCGTGCCGTCGCCAGCAAATACGCCCATACACCCCAGGGCGTATTCGAACTGCGGTATTTCTTCAGCGAGAGCGTGCAGGGCCCGGAGGGCGGCAACACATCGCTGCTCATCCTCAAGCGCCGCGTGAAAAAGCTCATCGATGAAGAGGATCCCAGCCGCCCGCTGACCGACGAACAGATCACCCGCATCCTGCAATCGCAGGGCATTCAGGTGACCCGCCGCACGGTAGCCAAATACCGCGAAGACATGCGCATCCCGAGCACGCACCAGCGCCGGGTAAAAAAATAGAAAATGTCGTTAGCCGTTTGTCGTTGGTCGTTCGCAAAACCGCCACGGCCACGATGCTCCGCTAACGACTAATGGCCAGAGACCAACGACTAATATGCAGTGCCCGTTTTATCCCATCATCAAGACTCTAGAGGGGGCGCTTCATGAACGTGGAATACACCGGAAGACAGTACGAAGTCACCACCGCCATCCGCAAAGAAGTTGAAACCGGCCTCGGTAAAATCCGAAAAATCCTGCGCGACAGATTTGAAACCAAAGTCATTCTCGCGGTCGAAAAACACCGTCATAAAGCCGAAATTACCATCAGCCCGCGCAATGGCCCGCTGGTCGGCCTGGCTCAGGCCAAAGACATGACCATTGCCGTCAACGAAGCCCTCGGACATCTCGAAAAGCAGGCCGTGAAATACAAATCGCGCTGGGAAACCAGGAAACGCGTGGCACGCAAGAGTGAAGAACAGAAAAAATGGAACGGACACGCGATAGAGCCCGCTCAGGGTGAAGAAAATGAACTTCAAACTGTGATTGGCTTGAGCGAGAAAACTGCTGTACCGGTGCTCGTACACAAATTCCCTGCCATCGCGAAGGCGACGGAAGTTCATCTGGTCCGCTCCGATGAAGCCGTTGCCATGCGCCCCATGACGCTGGAAGAAGCGATCAAAGAAGCTCACTTCAAAGATCGCGACGTCTTCGTCTTCCGCGACAAGCAAGGCAAAGTAATGGTCCTGCACCGCACCCGCGACGGCAAAATGGAGCTAATCGAAGCGCCATAAAACAGCCCTCAGCTATCAGCCCTCAGGAAGACCGAACCGGGTGCCCCACTTCTGGCCGGTGTTGCCAGAAGTGGGGATTTTTTCGGGGACTGTACTCCACCCCACATTAATCTTCCGTTAAAGTCTCCCTCACCCGATTGACGCGCTCCCGCCCCAGCGTTACTCTCGCCGATTATGAGCACACAAGATCTCGATCAGCTACGCATTGATTACAAGAACGCCGTCGATAAATGGGTCGACACCATCCGCGCCGAAGAATCATTGGCCACGCCCGACCACTCCATGACGGCCATGGAACAGTGGGACGCCGCCCACTTTCGCGAACACGATGCTCACGCGAAAGCTGACAAGGCGCGCGAAGCCTACAAAGACGCCCTACGCAGCGTCAACTACGGCATTTAATTGCTCCGTTGCTTATACAGAATGGATAAACCCACGCAAAATTTGTTCGGCTGCCCGCAGCGCAGTCCGTGAGGCGTACAATAACGCCGGCTTCGAATTTAGGAAGGTATTTAGTTTTAAAATGCCAAGACTTCGTTTGGCTAGTGGATTTGCTTTGCTGCTGGCGCTCGCTTTCGCCTCTTCTTGCTCCAGTTCGAATTCCGCGCCGTCAATCTCTGTTCAGATCTCCGCTTCCACCTCGCAAACTGATCAAAGCCAATCGGTAAGCATTACAGCTTCTGTCGTCAACGATTCTTCGTCGCGCGGTGGTGTCTCATGGAGTCTGAGTGGCCCGGGATCGTTAACAGATCGGACCGATTCGTCGGTCACCTATTCCGCGCCCTCAAGCGGCTCCGGACAGCAAACCGCAACGGTTACCGCGACTTCGGTCGCTGACAACACAAAGACGGCATCGGCACAAATCACAATTAATCCCCCTCCGCTCATAACGCCTGTCTCCTTGCCTGCAGGTACGCAAGGAACCGGATACAACCAGATCTTAAGTGAAACCGGCGGAACACCGCCGTTCGCGTGGTCGATTAATTACGGAGCTTTGCCGAATGGGTTGAACCTCGCTCCGAACACCGGCGCGATCAGCGGCACGCCAGCCGAAGGCGGCACATGGTATTTCTGGCCACAGCTCCGCGATGCCGCAGGTGTGACCGTTGTGCTGCAGACTCTAAGCATCGAAGTGTTGCCGAACAGCACCGCCGGTCACCCTGTGCCATTTTTAAACCAGCCACTGCTTCCTGATGCAGTTTCGCCCGGCGGACCACAATTTACGTTGACGGCGAACGGGGCCGGCTTTCTTCAAACCTCGACCATCAATTTCAACGGAACCGCGCTAGCGACCACCTTCTTGAGCGGCACGCAAGTGACCGCCACGGTGCCCGCCGCTGATATCGCAACGGCCACGACAGCTTCCATTACCGTTGTGAATCCGTCCCCAGGCGGCGGCAGCTCAAATCTCGTCTATCTTCCGGTTTCCACACCGCAAGCAAATGTCACATTTTCAAACGCGGCGGGGTCTCCGATCTCTATTCCATTGGTCGACTCCGTCGTGGTAGGCGATTTCCGCGGCCAGGGAAAGCCCGACCTTGCGATTTCGCAAAACGGTCCGGAAGTCAACATCATGCTCGCCAACGGCGACGGCACATTCACCGCAGCGTCTGGGTCGCCCATTATTCTTCCGTCAGCGCCGTGGAATCCCACCCCAAACCCATTGACCGTCTTCCTGGCCACTGGGGACTTCAACAACAGCGGAAAGCTGGGCCTGGCCGCAGCGGATCTAGAGCAAGCAAATGTTCCCATTCTGCTTGGCAACGGCGATGGCACGTTTACAGTTCCAACGTCATTTGTCTACAGCGGCGGTACTTACACCAACTCCGTCGCAGTGGGGGATTTTCTGGGAAATGGCAATCTTGATTTGGCGATAGCCAACTCGCCGAGCGGAGTACCGCTCGATATCGTCCTGGGTTGCGGCGACGGCGCATTCAATCAGGGGCCATCCTCGCCGCTGGGCAATCTGACCAGCGCATACATGCCGGCAGTTGGCGATTTTAACGGCGACGGTAAGCTGGATATTGCCTTCACCGTAGGGGGATATGGGCTCGGTACGGTGAACGAGGTGATGATCCTTCTGGGAAACGGAGATGGAACCTTCAGCCTTGCCCAGAACTCGACCTTTGCTACAGGGGCCAATCCGTGGGCCATCGTCACAGCTGATTTCAATGGCGATGGCAAACTAGATTTAGCAATCACAAATGAAGAAGATGACACGGTGACCGTTCTGCTTGGCAATGGCGACGGAACTTTCACCCCTGCCCCGGGTTCGCCGGTCACCGTTGGAAGCGGTCCATACCCAATCGCCGTGGGCGACCTCAACAGCGATGGCAAACTTGATCTCGCAGTCGCGAACCAGAACGACAGCACTCTGAGCATTCTGCTTGGGAATGGTGACGGAACATTCACGCCCGCCGCAGGCTCCCCGGTCGCCTTAAGCGCGCCGCCGGTCTCAGTAGCAATTGCCGACTTTAACAGCAGCGGACGGCTTGGTGCCGCTGTTGCGCTCGGTTCTGGTGTCGTCGTTCTCGTCCAGCAGCCATAACGGAAGCGCCTTTCAAACCCTCTCAGCCCGTTTTCTGCTTGAGGGAAAGCTCGCATTCTTTTGGGCTCCCGTTCTTTTTTCCCACAGCCCTAAGCGCCAATCGTGTGACATCCAACCTTGCCTCTCACCCGGCAGCTGCGCAATCATCGACCTCAGCAGATGCAGCGCCCAGAGCGTCAATCCGCGCATGAAAAGTATTTTGTTTTCAAGATTTTGACCTTGAAGTTCTTTAACATCAAGCTTTTGCCGGCCATTTTTTGCAAACCCCGCGCGGGATGCGGATTCCGCCAGATATGGGAGAGGGGGGTGCCTCACTTCATGCCTCATGTGACGCCGAAATCCGCGTGTTAAGGAATGTCATGAACAGGACTTTTTCGAGACAGTTTTCCACAATCTGGCACCGCGGGGAAGCATCCGCACACCCATGCTAGAATTCGCCCGCAAGCCGCAAAGCGAGGAGAATTCCCTTCATGCTGACTCACCGAATTATCTTTCCCATCTTCGTGCTGGCGATCCTTGTTGGCGTTGTCAGCATTCCACAAAGAAGCGAGGCGCAGACAACCCCAGCCAAGCTCTCCGTGCACTGGGAAGAACTCACCGCTGCTGATTTCCGCGAAGGCATTCATCGCTCGCAGGGTACCTGCCTGCTGCCTTTCGGAATTCTGGAAAAGCACGGACCGCATCTCCCGCTTGGGACCGACCTGCTCGACGTGCGCTACGCGGCGCTGCACGCCGCCGAGCAGGAATATGCCGTCGTCTTCCCCGAATATTATTTCGGCCAGATCGCGGAAGCAAAGCACGAGCCCGGAACCATGGCCTACAGCCGCAGCCTGCAACTCGCGCTGCTGCAGGAAACGACCGATGAGATGTCGCGCAACGGCTGCAAGAAAATTCTGATCGTCAACGGCCACGGCGGCAACGAAAGCCTGCTCCCCTTCTTCGGGCAAACCCAACTCGACAAGCCGCACGATTACGTCGTCTACATCTTCGACGAGCGCTCGCCCGATCACGGCGGTCCGCCGAAGAAATCGAAGATCGACATGCACGCCGGCGAGAGCGAAACCGCCAAGATGATGGTGTCGCGCCCCGATACCGTGCACCTCGACCGCGCGACCAGCGAATCGGGCGCCGATCAGCACCGGCAAAATCTTCCGGAAGGCGTTTACACGGGAATCTGGTGGTACGCGCGCTTTCCCAATCACTATTCGGGCGATGGTTCAGTGGCGACCAAAGAGTTAGGCGAATATCAGATGAATTGGTGGATCGATTCCGTGGCGAAAGCAATCCGCGCCATCAAAGGCGACGACGCCAGCCTGAAGCTACAAAACGAATTCTACGAAAAAAGCACGCACCCGCTGGACACGCGACCATGAAAGATCGACTTGTCATCCCGAGCAAAGCGAGGGATCTGGATTTTGCCAGCGTCTGCGAGAACCTGGATTCCTCGCTATGCTCGGAATGACAATCGGACACCTATGAGCTTCCAATCAGCACACCGGTCACAAACACCAGCGCGCCGCCAATGCCAACCTGCACGGCTGCGGAAAACCACGGCGTGTCCATATAGCGCTTGCGAATCCAGGTGATCGTGCCCAGTTCCGCGATGACGACCGCGCCCGCGGCCCAGAATGCCAGGCGAAAATTATTGATGAGAAATGGGAGCGTGTGCCCGATTCCACCGATCGCCGTCATCGCACCGCAAACCAGCCCGCGCACCCAGGGATGTCCGCGTCCCGTAAGACTGCCATCATCGGAAAGCGCTTCCGCGAATCCCATGCTGATGCCCGCGCCGATCGACGCGGCAAGACCCACGAGAAAAGTTTTCCAGGTATCGTGCGTGGCCAGCGCGGCCGCGAAAACCGGAGCGAGCGTCGAGACCGAACCATCCATCAAACCCGCGAGTCCCGGCTGGACGATTTGTAAAACAAACAAACGTCGCTGCGCGAGGTCCTCATCCGCCTTCACCGTGGCTGGGAGTTTCTGCGCGTCGAGTTCCTGGGCGCGGTTTTCATGTTCGCGCTCTTCATTGACCAGATCGTCGAGCAACTGCCGGATGCTCGCATCCTGCGTGCGCGCCGCAGCCTTTTCATAAAAGAGCCGCGTCTCCACTTCCATCGTCGAAGCTTCTTTGCGCACGGCTTCAATGCGCAGTGGCCGCGTCAGCCACAGCGCGGGTCGCTCCACGAACCCTCGTACGTCCTGGCGACGGATCAACGGAATGTGTTCACCGAATTTGCGGCGAAACAGTTCAATTAGCTTGCGGCGGTGCTCCGACTCCTCCTCGCGCATGGCCAGAAACATCGACGCCGTCGCGGGATAATCCTGCCGCAGCCCGTCGGCGAAGTCGGCGTAGACACGCTCATCTTCTTCTTCCAATCCAATGGCCAAAGCGAGAATTTCGCGTTCGGTGAGATCTTCGAACTTTTTCATGAGGGCACCAGATTACCTGCCCATGCCACGCGGAGACAATCACGAATTCGGCGCAAGTGCGCTTCGCGCATGAATCCAATGGGCGAAATCTTTTGGTATCTCAAACGACAATCGGCAGCCTGCGCAACGCCGGACCTATGGTGCTACCATCGATTTCATGGCGTCCCGGAAGTCCTCTGGCCAACTCAAGCGAACTGGTAAACGCGGCGGGAAAACGGCCGCGCGCGAGAAAGCGCACTCCCCGGAACTCGTCCTTATTACTGGCATGAGCGGTTCGGGGAAAGCCTCGGTGCTCAAAGCCTTCGAGGATCTTGGCTACTATTGCGTCGACAATCTGCCCATCGATCTCATCCCGCAATTTGCCGAACTCGCCATGCAGTCGCGCGAGATTCGCCGCACTGCCCTGGTCGTCGACGTGCGCGAGGGCTCGCAACTTGAAAAGCTTCCGGCGATTCTGAAATCCGTGCGCCGGATGATTCCGACCAAGGTGGTTTTTCTCGAAGCCTCCGACGCCGTGCTGCTGCGCCGTTTCAGCGAGACGCGCCGGCCGCATCCGCTGGGCACTGATTCACCCGTCAAGGCATCGCTCAAAACCGAACGCCGCCATCTGGGGACGATTCGCCGCCTCTCCGATTTTGTCATCGATACGTCGAAATTCAACGTTCACGAGCTGCGCGCCCACATTCACGAGCGCTTTCAGGAAAAATCCGCGGAGAAAGGAATTCTGGTTTCGTGCATGAGCTTCGGCTTTCGCGAAGGCGTGCCCGAAGATGCCGATCTGGTTTTCGACGTTCGCTTTCTGCCCAATCCGCATTTCGTTTCCGAATTTCGTCCGCTCACCGGACGCGATCCGCGCGTGGCTAAATATATCCGGTCGTTCCCGCAGAGCCGCGAGTTCATTGCGCGCATCTCCGACTTGCTCATTTATCTGCTGCCTCACTACATTCATGAAGGCAAAAGCTATCTGACCATCGCCTTTGGCTGCACCGGGGGCCAGCACCGCTCCGTGATGATCGCCGAAGATGTCGGCAAGTTGCTTCGCCGCGCGAAATATCGCGTAAAAGTCGGGCACCGCGACAGCCCGAAGTAACGTCGTCGGTGACCTCGAACATTAGCTTCTCCCAAACCATAACTCGCGTAAAATAAGGCCTTGCACCTCACCCCTATTCCACCGGCAGCAAGCGCCTGCGGCCTGCCCCGCGCGGGAGCCCCATGCGGCAACTGACGCGGCTTATCCGCTACGTCATCCCGTTTATGCTGCAGTTGTTGCCGGGAGTGGTGTTGCTGGCGAGCGTGGGATTTCTCGAAGCCTTCCGGCTCATCCTGCTCAAGCCGGTGTTGGACCGCGTCCTGAATCCTTCGTCCGGCTCCGAAAATATCGTCCTGTTTACGTGGCCGGAAAGTGGCCAGCCGGTATATTTGCAACGCTTCGTCCCGACTCACTTTCATAATGCCTGGACGATCGTCGCCTTCGCGCTTGTCGCCTCCACCGTATTGAAAGGCATTTTCGATTACACAGGCACGTATCTGGTGAACCATGCCGGCTTCGGCATGATCACCAACTTGCGCAACGATCTTTACAACTCCGTATTGCGCCGGTCGGCTGCGTTTTTTACCAAGCACACGACCGGAACCCTGATTTCGACCATCATCAACGATATCGAGCGCGTGCAGTACGCGATGTCGAGCGTGCTGGCCGAGTTCCTGCAACAGTTCTTTGCTTTCGCCTTCACCGCCGTCCTGGTCGTGATCCTGGGCCGCGAACTCGCCTGGGTGCTGGTGCTCTTCGTTCCCTTCATTATTTATTCCGCGATAAGGATTGGGCGAAAGGTCCGCTCGACCACGCGCCGCGGGCAGGATCAGTTGGCCGACGTGCAAAACATCCTGCACGAAACCATCACCGGCAATCGCATCGTGAAGGCCTTCGGCATGGAGTCATGGGAGGTCGCGCGCTTTCGCCAAGCCGCGCAGCATCTTTTTCGCGCGAATCTTCGCTCGGTTGCCGCTGCCGCAGTCAGCTCTCCGCTCATGGACATCTTCGGAGCGATCGCCATCGCTCTGCTATTGCTCTTAGGCCGGCAGAGCATTGCGTCCGGAGAACTCACTCTCGGCGCATTCGTCACCTTCGTCGCAGCCGTGCTCAGCATGTATAACCCGGTACGCAAGTTCGCGGTCTTCAATAACAGCTTTCAGCAGGCCCTGGGCGCGTCTTCACAGCTTTTCAAGTTCATGGACACCGAGGATTCGGTCCGCGAAAAATCAGGCGCGAAAAAGTTGCCGCGCTTCGCGGGCAGCATCAAGTTCGATGGCGTTTCCTTCGCCTACGAAGCTAGCGGTGAAGAAGGCCGCGAGATTCTCCGCGGCATTGACCTCGAAGTAAAACGCGGCGAAGTGGTTGCGTTCGTCGGCTCAAGCGGCGCCGGCAAAAGCACGCTGGTTCACTTAATTCCCCGCTTCTTCGATGTGTCGAGCGGCAGCCTCCTCATCGATGGCTATAACGTACGCGATCTCACTCTCGCCTCGCTCCGCGCGCAAGTCGGCATCGTCACCCAGGAAACTGTTCTCTTTAACGACACGGTGCGGAATAACATCGCCTACGGCCAGCCCCACGTTCCGCTCAAAGAGGTCGAAGCCGCTGCCCGCGCCGCGCTGGCCCACGATTTTATTCTGGCTCTGCCTTCCGGCTACGATACCGTCATCGGCGAGCGCGGCGTGCTGCTCTCCGGCGGCGAGCGCCAGCGTCTTGCGATCGCGCGCGCCATACTGAAGAATGCACCGATCCTTATTCTCGATGAGGCCACATCCGCGCTCGATAGCGAATCCGAGGCGCTGGTACAATCCGCGCTGCACAATCTCATGACCGGACGCACCGTCCTTGTGATCGCACACCGCCTTTCGACGATTCGTAGCGCCGACCGCATCGTCGTCATTGAAAACGGAACCATTGCCGATGTTGGCACGCACGATGAATTGATGAACAAGCGCAGCATCTATCGCCGCCTTTACGAATTACAATTTGCCAATCTGGAATCGCCCAGTGCAGTTGCGGAATCTTGAGAACTCTATGCCCATTCGCTCCATGACGGGATTTGCGCAGGTGAAAGGCGAAGTAGCACGAGACGTCTCCGGCAAAGCTACGCCGGAGTCGCCCGCCGGCGCCAATGGCCGGCTTGCTTTCGCGCTTTCTCTAAAGTCGGTCAACCATCGTTTCCTCGATTTGCACTTCCGCCTTCCCTCTGGAACGGATTCGCTCGAGATGCAACTGCGCCGCCTGCTCAAAGAAAAGTTGGCGCGCGGCCATGTGGAAGTAACCGTCAGTTTGGAGCGCACGGCCAACGATTCGTTTGCTCTCAACCGGGAGTTGGTGTCCGGCTATATCGCCGCATTTCGCGCTGCTGCCGCGGAATTTTCCCTGACCACGGAGCCCGATCTCAACGCCGTGCTGCGTATCCCCGGCGCGCTCGATTCTTCCCATCAAACTCCCGACGGAGACATTGAGGGCGCAGTCATGGCCAAGGTGGGTGATGCTCTCGATCGCCTCAACCAGATGCGCGAAGAAGAAGGCCGCGGTATCATGCGCGAGTTGCGCGAGCGCATGCAGCACCTGGTCGAGGCCGCGCACAGCGTGCAGCAACATCGGCGCCCTGTGCTGCAAAATTATAATGAGCGGTTGCAGTCGCGCCTGCAGGAACTGCTGGGCGCATCGGTCGAGAAAGAGCGCTTGCTGCAGGAGGCGGCGCTGCTCGTCGACCGCAGCGACATTCAGGAAGAGA
>Ga0209006_10001529_pt1 | contig 20937 bp, 15 predicted proteins | sample JacPin_JW_Ref_O2_FD_188567 | JGI IMG/M metagenome (GOLD analysis project Ga0209006, IMG submission 188567) | Forest soil microbial communities from Algoma, Ontario, Canada - Jack Pine, Ontario site 1_JW_Ref_O2 (SPAdes) (version 2) | ecosystem: Environmental > Terrestrial > Soil > Boreal...
CCACAGAAAACTGGACACGCGTCCATCGGGCGAAGGGACCTACGAGCGGAAGCATGAATGTCAGGTAGAGCAGCGTGCCCAACCATCGCGTCGATACTGCGGTCGGCTGAGGAACGAGCCAGTCTGCCAGCAAGAGAAACGCGGGAGCCAAAATCACTAAGTCGTAGACCGTAAGATGAGGCGCCACGAGAACACTGGCGAACAGCAGGGCCGAAAATCGCAGAGATAAAGGAGAGGATCGTCGCTTCCAGCAAGCGATCGTCCATCGGAGAGCGACCGCTGCACTCAGGATGTAAAGTCCCAGGGAAATGGCAGGCCAAGGCAGGAGCATCGACCAAAATGTGCGAAGAGAGTGCGTTTGATAAAGCTTGGGCTCCACTAGCGGCAACATCGTGCGCACATTCCACAGCATGCGCATCCATTGACGCAACGGTTCGATCCCGTAGAACCAGATCCCGATTGAGATTTGTGCCGCCGTCGAAACCATCGCTCCCAGCGCAGTTTTCCAGGCGCCTGTCGAGACGAAGACAACGGCAGCAGCAAGTCCCAACTGCGGCTTGAAAATCAGGCATCCGAGAACCAGCCCGGCGAGAAAATCCCTTCTGTGGCGGAGCAGAAAGAACATCAGCGTGAAGCAGGCTAAGGCAAGCGCCGATGTCTGACCCCAGGCGATCAAGTGAAAGAAAGCGGGAAAAGCCACCGCGAGAATAACAACGGTAGCGCCGCAATCGTACAGGTGCGGGCATGAGCGCCAAATACTGAAGCAGCACAGGCCATAAACGATGGCGCTTGAACTCCACCACCATACGAGCGCCCAGAGGTATGAGAGACCAGCCAGGGGCGCGAAAAAAATAGAAACCTGCGGCGGATAAAGTGGCAAGTACCGGATTCCCCGAGCTTCAGGCACGCGCTCAGCGGCCAGAGCTGCCTGGGCATTCATGTCGTACAAATCGGCGCCACGATGCTGATTGGCGATCGATCCGAGGGTGTACAGATGCAGAAAGTCGGTTCCCTTCAGATTTCCATTGCGGTCTCGCATCCCCGGCGTGGTGAGGTTCCAACCATAAAGACCCCACAAGCACAGGGCGACGATGATCCCGTGAGCGCGCAAACGCTTGGAGGTAAGCCAAATTGCCGGCTTGATTTGGTTTGTCACGAGATTTGCCATGATAAACGGCGCGCCCGGATAAATGGTGGGCAGCTTCGGGGGCACTCAGTTAGTTGGGCAGAGGCACGGGCCCGAAAGGTTCCAGTCGAGGATGGGATTGGTCACCGTTCAGCAACCAGATATGGCGGTTTTGGAAGTAGCGCAGCAACTCCTGGTTCTCGCTGTCTCCCATATCGCGAGCCCAGACAATTTTCGCTGCGTCGATATCAGCGGCGTTGTACACCCATTCGTGATCCACCTCGTGCTTCGCTCCATTGCTCGGTTGGTACCGAACCAGGACCAGGTGATTCCCCGGCTGATGGTTCAGTTGCTTGACGAGAGCCGCACGATCCAGATTTCCCCGCGGCCACGCCGGTTCAATCGCAGTATGCGTGAGAGCGGCCGAGACGCGCAGCAGCAACATTGCGCAACAGACCACCACGATCATGCGAATGAGGGCGGGTCCACGTGTGCCATGGCGTCCTCCCCACAAACGCAGGTGCCGCATACATTGCAGAAGAATCAAATATAGAAGCGCCGTTGCAGGGGCGAAATAGTGCGGGAGTGTCCAGGTTTGCGGCGAGAGACCAATCACGAACACCGCCAGGGCCACTAACGGAAAGCGCATGTGGCGGTCGCGGAGGATCCAGGGGAACGCCAACAAAGGAATGCTCAGAGCCGGGCCCAGATAAAACAGCCACCAGTCGATTACTTTCCTGCGAATGCGTCGTAGGGCTCCCGCGAGCGTGCTGTTCTCCTCAAATTCATCGAGGGTCCACCGGTAGAAATCGCGCATGACCTTGTGGTGGTAGCCTACCGGGGGAAGGGGGTCTTGCCACCGGAAATACGGCGCTGCTGCATAGGCCTCGCGATTAACCTCGTAAGTCATGCGAAACGGGCTGCCGGTGACCCGATAGTAGTAATAGCCCGTGGCCACGGAACACAGGGCCAGCAGCGCAATCAGTGGGACCAGGACAGCGGTCACGGTGCGTCGATTGAGTCGCGTCCGGAACAACCCGAGAGCCATCGCTGCGGCCATAGGGATGCTAAGCAGGAGCCCCTCGTAAGGACGGCTGTTGGCGAGCAGAGCCAGTCCCAAGCTCATAATGATGGCATCTCGCGTTCGGCCGTGTTTCTGAAGCCGAGGGAGCGCTCCCAGCAGCAATGCTCCGCCCAAGGCGACTACTGAAGCACTCCAGTAACCGTTGACCCAGTAACTTAAAATGCCCAGCCGCACTGCTGCCAGCATTCCGCCCAGCAAAGCCCACGGCGGAGGCAGCCATGCCTGCAGCATCCAGCACAGAGCCGAACACATCGCTGCCGTGACCAGCAATTGTCCGATCCAGGGATGACCGAGCAATTGTCCGGCCGCGAGCACCAGTCCTTGCGCCGGTGGATACATTGACATGTACGTGGGCTGTTCAATGATGTGGAAGCTTTCGAAGTGAATCCACATCGGGTGGGTGGGATTGGTGATTCTTCCGTGAGCGAACGTGTCCGCAGCCAGGAGGTAGCTGAACTCATCGTTCCAGCGCGGCTGCGGAATCCCGAGGACGGGTATCAGGGCGACGCGCAATACTACTACGCTTGCTCCCACGGACAACACTGCAAGTCCGCGCCGCCGCGCGAGGCGTACGAACGCCTGCTCTAGCGATTGAAAAGCAGATGGCCGGGATAAATTCTGCGGGCGCCGGCGCGCCCGAAAGGTTAGCAGCGCCACGGCACATACAAGAATGAATTCGATGATCGCGATCAGCGACGGAGCAATCCGCGCGAAAAGGTTCTGCATCTTGTAAGGCGATCCCGCGCTACTTCATGGCCGGCGAGCGAAAAAGAGATTGGACGCCGCCGGACCAAGTCCGGCGGTGGCCGGCACACTAGTTTCCCGCAACTTCCTTAACGCCGATCTCTTCGAAAAGACCGTCGACGATCTGAATCATTTCGTTGTCGACAACGCGGTTCTTGGAGATCGCTTCTTTCAGCGGGATAGAGACAATCTTGTTGGACCGCAGAGCTGCCATGCAGCCGAACTCTCCGCGATGAACCATGTCGATCGCGCCCAGCCCATATCGCGTGGCCAGGACCCGGTCGAACGCGCTCGGAGAACCTCCACGCTGAATGTGTCCCAGCACGACCGCGCGGGTTTCAAAGCCCGTGCGTTTCTCAATCTCGCGGGCGAGGATGTTCGCGATGCCGCCCAGTTTGGCGTGACCGAATTCATCCTTTCCCATGTCCTGCAAAATGGGAGCTCCTGAACCGGTAGCAGACGAAAACTTTGCGCCCTCCGCCACCACGACAATCGAGAAGTAGCGGCCACGCTCATGGCGCTGGCGAATCGACTGCGCCACCTTGTCGATATCAAACGGCCGTTCTGGAATCAGAATTACATCGGCTCCGCCGGCGATGCCGCTATACAATGCAATCCAGCCCGCATCGCGACCCATCACCTCAACCACGATCACGCGATTGTGAGCTTCGGCGGTGGTATGGACGCGGTCAATTGCTTCACACACTACGTTGCAGGCCGTATCGAAACCGAAGGTGTAGTCGGTTCCACTCAAATCATTGTCGATGGTCTTGGGGACGCCAACCACCTTGATCCCGGTCTCGTACAATTTCTGGGCGACCGATAGCGTGTCATCGCCGCCAATCGCCACGAGAGCGTCGATCTTGTGCTTGGCAACGGCAGTGACGCAACGATCAATCCCGTCGGGCCGCTTGGAAGGGTTCGTTCGGGAAGTGCGCAGAATCGTCCCGCCTCGCGGCAGGATCCCGCTCACCGCATCCAGATCGAGTGGCATGCTCAGGTCGTCGATCAGACCGCGCCAGCCCTCCATGAAGCCTACAAATTCGTCGTGGTAGTGAAACACGCCTTTGCGCACCACGGCGCGGATGACCGCATTCAGTCCCGGGCAATCGCCGCCGCCGGTTAACATCCCAATTCTCATCGTGTGCTCCTATTCCAGTTTGAGTTCAGAATGAAGTCCTCCGAATGCACCCCGGGTGCAGGATGTATAGAAATAGCCCAAGGACGCAAGGGTGAAAATCGGTCGGAAGAAATAGAGTAACACCAAATCGACAGACGCCACCCGGAGAAAATCGTTCAGGTGCGGCCATCCGCGCCCCTTTACATTAACGTTGCGCTTCGGCACGAGATTCGAAACAATGCTCGACGGATATGAACAAAATTGCGTCGATGGTCGCCTGGGGAACGGTAGGACTCGTCGGTGCCGCAGCCATTAGTGTCGTGGCGGTTCACCGCGGAGAGCCGATCAATGCGCTGTGGCTGGTGGTCGCTGCAACCTGCTGTTATCTCCTCGGATACCGCTTTTACAGCAAGTTCATTGCGGCGAAAATTCTCGCGCTCGATGCCCTCCGCGCTACTCCCGCAGAGCGACTGGAGAACGGCCGCGATTTTCTAGTAACCAACAAGTGGGTCGTGTTCGGACATCATTTTGCCGCCATCGCAGGACCAGGTCCTTTGGTCGGGCCGGTGCTGGCGGCGCAGTTTGGCTATCTTCCCGGAACGTTGTGGGTGCTGGCGGGAGCTGTTTTCGCCGGTTGCGTGCAGGATTTCGTGATTTTGCTGTTCTCGGTCCGGCGGGACGGCAACTCGCTCACAGAAATGGCGAAAGAAGAAATCGGACGCGTCGGCGGGTTTGTGGCTTACACCGCGGTGATCGCCATTCTCGTCATTCTGCTGGGCGTCGCGGCGCTCATCGTGGTCAATGCATTGAAAGACAGTCCTTGGGGAACGTTCACGATTGCCATGACCATTCCCATCGCACTGCTGATGGGACTTTACCTTCGGCGCATTCGTCCCGGCAAAGTGCTGGAGGTATCAGCTTTGGGTTTTGTTCTTGTGCTTCTCGCGATCTGGGGTGGACAGTGGGCTTCGCAAAATCCTTGGATGGCGGGCGTGTTCACGTTGCGGGCGCCCACGTTGGCGATGCTCATCATTGTTTACGGATTTGCGGCGTCGGCTCTTCCCGTGTGGCTTCTTCTGGCGCCGCGTGACTATCTGAGCACGTTCGTAAAACTGGGGACAATTGCGCTTCTGGGCGTTGGCATCGTCGCCTTGCACCCCACGCTTCACATGCCCGCGCTTACGCGCTTTGTGGATGGATCCGGACCGGTGTTCGCAGGAAAGATTTTTCCTTTCGCCTTCATCACCATCGCTTGCGGTGCCATCAGCGGCTTCCATGCTCTGATCTCGAGTGGAACGACGCCCAAACTGATCGCGCGCGAGACCCAGACCCGGATGGTCGGTTACGGCGCCATGATGGCCGAGTCTGCCGTCGCGGTGATGGCGATCATTGCCGCCTGTGTGCTGCAACCTGGAATTTACTTTGCGATTAACAGCCCGGCAGGTGTGGTCGGACAAACCGCCGCTGCCGCAACCGCCACCATCTCCTCATGGGGGTTTCCCGTAACTGCTTCCGACATGCAGTCTCTCGCCCAGGCGGTCGGCGAGCAGACGCTGTTTAATCGCACCGGCGGTGCGCCCGCGTTTGCAGTCGGCATGGCACACATCTTTTCGCAGAGTCTAGGCGGCGCAGCCGTGATGGCGCTTTGGTATCACTTCGCCGTCATGTTCGAGGCCTTGTTCATTCTTACCATTCTCGACGCCGGAACACGAGTTGCCCGCTTCATGGTTCAGGACGCGCTCGGCCATATTTACAAACCTTTGGGTCGCACGAGTTGGTACCCATCGATTCTTGCCACCAGCGCACTCATTGTCGGCGCTTGGGGATTTTTCCTCTGGCAAGGCGTGAAAGATCCGCTGGGCGGCATCAATTCGCTGTGGCCGCTGTTCGGGATCGCCAATCAGTTGCTGGCCACGGTGGCTCTGTGCGTGGCCACGACCATCATCGTGAAGATGCACAGAACGCGTTATGCCGCCGTCACTCTCGTGCCCTTGGCGTGGCTGGTCGCGGTCACGTACACGGCATCGTGGCATAAGATTTTCGATCCCAACCCTCGAGTCGGCTTTCTGGCACAGGCTCGAGTTCTGGCCGGTGGGCCCGCGGACCATGCCACGGCGCGGCTGATTTTCAACAACCGACTGGACGCTGCCGTAACCGCCATTCTCGTCGTGATGGTCACGCTGGTCCTGATCGAGTCCGTCCGGCAGTGGATTGGCGTGCTGAACGGCAGGGAAGAGGCTCGGGTGAAGGAGGCCCCGTTCGTGATGACGCGCCTGGCAGAGGACAGAGCATGAGTCACTTGTTCAATGCAGCCCGAATTGCGCTGGCCACCCTGCGCGAAATTTTCGACGAAGCCGCGTACGAACGCTTTCTTGACCGCAATCAGCTGGCGTCCTCGACGGCCTCCTATGCCGAGTTCTGTCGCGAACGGGAATCAGGTCAGGCACCGAAGCCTCGGTGCTGCTGATGTCGTTCTCCTAGGATCTCGACCGCTTCCGCGATACACTGCACTCACATGCGAATCCTGGGCATCGATTGTGGCGGAGAGTATACCGGCTACGGCGTGGTTGAGATGTATGAAACCGGAAAGCTGTGCTGCCTGAGTTGCGGCGCGATCAAGCTTTCCCCGCGCGAAGCGCTGCCGCGACGCCTGTGCCGGATTTTCACTCAGCTCGGAGAAATCATTGTCGCGCACCAACCGGATGAGGTTGCGATTGAAGAGGTCTTCTATGCGCTCAACGTGAAGTCCGCGCTGAAGCTTGGGCAAGTCCGGGGAGTCGCGATGCTGGCCGCCGCTGCCGCAGGATTGGAAGTCGCGGAATACTCGCCTCTCACCATCAAATCAGCGGTCGTCGGTTACGGGCGCGCCGAAAAACAGCAGGTGCAGCACATGGTGATGCGGCTTTTGGAACTCTCGGTGCGGCCGGAACCGATGGACGCTTCCGACGCGCTGGCCATTGCCATCTGCCATCTGCATACGGCGGGAACGCTCAGCCGGCAACGCCTCGCAACCCGATGAAGTCCAATCCACATCTGTTTTTTGGCATAATTGGGGGTTGCAGTTTGTGCGCGACTTCACCGCGGGAATAAGCTCGGACGAATGATCGTAACTGGCAAGGCAAGATCGCAGACCATGGGAGGACGGGGTTTCGACCGCTCGTTCCTGACTCTTGCCATTGGAATTCTCGCTCTGCTTTGGAGCCTGCCAACCTCGGCCGCTGAAGCGGCGACGGTTAGCTTCACGCTGGACTTTCCTGGCTCCGATCCCGAACACTATTCCATTTCCGTCGAGTCCGATGGACGAGCCCGTTACGAATGCTCGGCCAAGATTTCAGATGAGTCGGAGGACCGCGAAACCTACCAGACCGAATTCACTTTCTCGGAGGCCACGCGCGCCCGGATTTTCGATCTCACCGCGCAAGCCCGTTATTTCTCCGGCAAGATCGATTCCGGTAATCGCAAGATCGCAAATACAGGGGCCAAGAAACTAGCGTATAAAGACGGCAAGCGCGAATCCGAGGCGGCGTACAATTTTTCATCACAGCCGGCGGTGCAACAGTTGACTACCCTGTTTCAGGGCGTCGCGGCTACGCTCGAGTTCGGACGTCGTTTAGCCCACAACCACCGCTACCAGAAGCTTGCCCTCGACGACGAGTTGAAGCGCATGGAAGATGAAGCCCGGCGCGGCGACCTCGTAGAACTGCAAGCCGTAAAGCCGCTTCTACAGGAGATCTACGACGATAGCTCGGTGATGAACGTCGTAAGGGCACGAGCGCAACGCATCATGGAAATGGGCCCAGCAGCGGCGGGAGGGCGCTAAAGCTGCGATCCTCTGGGCTTTCAGCGTCACGAAGATTTTACAATGTTGTTCTTGGATTGGTGTTCTAATAGGCAACAGTCGCATGGGGGTTGCTATGTCAACGCTCTCTCGTTCCAAGCTGAATGTGGCTGTTCTGGCGGTTAGTCTCTGCCTTCTCGTCTCTGTACCTGCATTGGCCGATTCGCAGGCACGTATCGTTCGCTTGAGCGACGTGCAGGGTTCGGTTCAAATCGACAAAAACACCGGCCTGGGGTTCGAGAATGCTTTTCTCAACCTTCCGATCACGCAAGGGGCACAGGTGAAAACGCACGACCGCGGCCGCGCGGAAGTTGAGTTTGAGGACGGCAGTACCCTCCGCCTGACTCCCAACACCACGGTAGAGTTCAGCAGCCTCGGCCTCAGCGACTCTGGCAAGCGCATCTCTGTCATCAATCTGGTCGCGGGCATGGCGTACGTCAATTGGCTTGGCAAGAGCGGAGACGCATTCAGCCTGAACTTCTCCCGCGAAAAGCTGGCACTCGACCACGCAGCGCATTTCCGGGTACAAGCCTCAAGCGAAGGCACCCGCATGGCGGTGTTCAAAGGCAACGTCGATGTGGAGGGGCCTGCGGGCAAAGTCGTGGTGGAGAAGAAGAAAACCGCAAACTTTGACGAAGCTGATAACGACAAGTACACGCTCGCGAACAACGTTGAAGAAGCGCCCCTCGATTCCTGGGACAAAGAGGCCAGCGAGTATCACCAGCAATACTCGAAAAATAATTCGTCTCCGTACGGGTACGGTGTGAGCGACTTGAATTACTACGGCTCATATTCCAGTGTTCCGGGCTACGGGATGATGTGGCAGCCTTACTTTACAGGCGTCGGTTGGAATCCGTTTATGGATGGCGCGTGGTCCTTTTATCCCGGCTACGGTTATATGTTTGCATCGGCCTATCCATGGGGATGGATGCCTTATCGTTACGGCAACTGGACGGCGATCCCAGGGAGGGGTTGGATGTGGCAACCCGGAGGGTTTAACAGTTGGCTTACCGTGCCGCGTTACGGTGGTACGCTGCCAGTCGATTTCCACCCTCTGGTCGCGCCCGGGGGCGGGGCCGTCAAGACGGTGGTCGTGGGCAGAGGCGCAGCCATCTCGGCTTTCCCAACCTCGCACATGGTACTGAGAGCTGGATCCGCAGGTATGGGCATTCCGCGGGGTTCGCTTGAGGGCCTCAATCACCTGAATCACCAGGTCGCCAAGACCGGATCTGCCGAGGTACATTCCGCCCCGGCATTCGCTACAAGTTCGTCGCGTTCGATGTCGGCATCGGGCCACAGCGCACAAGGGAATTCGATGGCATCCGCGCCCTCCCACAGCAGCGCGTCCTCCGGGCACGCCTCCGGTGGCTCACATCACTAAACTTAGCCGGGACTAGTCAGGGCGGCCTCACCGGCCGCCCTGTTTTCATTGAATATGGGATGCTATCGAGGACGCAAGGCGCCCACCAGACATTCAAGGTCTAGCTGGTCGCTAAAAGCTCGTCACCGCCGCAAACTCACCGAAGTGATTATTTTTTCGCACAAGGACTGCATTTCCGCAGAAGGACCGTGATCCGAACTGCAGCTTACCGGCACGACTTTGCCCCAGGGTGTAAGCATGAGTCCAAGCACGCCATGCATGTCGGCAAGATCGCGTTCGGTGGCGCTGAAACCGGTGATGAGCCCGGGATATCCGTCTAGCGTAGCGCTGCTGAACGTCGTTCCAATGCCAGGTTTAGCAGCCATCCAGACAAAGTTTTCCAGATAATAGTTCGCCTCACGCTTCAGCTGTTCATCTTCCGTCAAGCCGGTTCCGCGGAAATCCAGCGCCGGCCCCACGGCCACGCTGAGTAGTAAGTCCCTTGTCTGCGCGAAATACACAGCACGCAGCGGCGTGTCTTCGGAGATCCGTACGTCTCCGGGCATGGCCACTGACACGGTCGCGCAGAACCATGCATCCCGGCACAATCCCTTCTCGTAGCGTGTGAATCCGGCGGAGGTAGGGACCAGCGAGTCGGAGTCCACGACCACGCGTGAAGTTCTCTTCACGACTGCCGGTTTTGCTGCCTGAATCATCGGATTCGGGAGAAGAGTCTTCGTCGCCGGAACCGGCGTGGTTCCCGACCCGGGCTCCGGCGTCGCCTCGAAGCGTTTCAAGGCTGCCAACCACTCGACGGATCGCTGATCGGGCAGCAGGCGCGCCCGAGCCTCTTCCTGAAAGTGGAAAGTCATGAACGGATACCGTCCGGGATTGACGGATCGCCTATTCGACAAATCGGGAGTGGGATTCTGCCCGCCGCCGGGGTCTTCCCCTACGCTGGGATCGTCCGAGCCGTCGCCATCGTCGAAGGGCGAAGCCAGGGTCAATTTGTTGTCGATGGTTTGCGAGCGGTCGAGCCAGGCGACATGGTGCGTCTCAGAGTCGAGCAGCAGGGAAATGTGCAGCACTGCGGCCACCGCGTTGTTGCCCACGGCTGGCACCCCTCCGCCTCCGCTGGCGGTGCCCACCGCCGGAAGGTCGATTGGCGAAAAGATGTATTGCGACGTCACCCAGGCGCAAGCCCTGCCGTCGACTTGGACGAGATTTCTAAAACGCAGGTCCGCCCCGCTCAGTTCGAGATCCTTCAAAGCGCGGTCGCGGGAATAGGCGAACTGTCCCCGCGGTTTCCAGCTATCCCCCTCGGCCACGGGCTGCGGCGAGAACTCGGTCTGCAACAGGTCCTCGGTTACCTTCCGCAGCAGATCGCCACCGTCCCAATACTTGAAGTAGCCGTCGCTGAGATGGTTCAACGCCGTCTCGCCGTGCGGCCCCACGCGGAACATGACAGCTGAAGACTCCAGCGCGGCCAGTCGCTTCTCGAAATCGGGCGACGAGAAGAGCGCGCAGCGCACGCTGGTCACGCGTGCCTTGCTGTAGGTGGCTTCGACAGCAATATTGCCGTCTTTGTCCGGCACTTGCGGACGCAATGTAAGGATCGCCGTCAGGGCATAGTCGCAAGGCCCTCTCGGAGGACTGAGAATCGCTCCGCTGGCATCCTCGACCGGCAGAAACGAACCGGCTGCTTCGAGTTCGTACCGGAGAATCTCTCCCGGCTTTACCCTGGCGCGCAGCAGGAGTTTGTGTCTTGCCGGCGTTGCCGTAGACTGCGCCTGCGGGCGCGCGGCCGCCGGTCCCGCGGAGAAAAGCAGGGCGACGCCTGTGACCACGAAAATAGATGCCAGGCGCTTCATGCGCGGCCCTCTGTCTTATTCTGGATCATTATTATTTTCCGGAGGATCGTCCGCGGGATCGTCTGCTTCGGGATAAGTCCGGCGGACGGTGGAGGGTTCGAGTTCCTGGTACTGCGCCGAGCCCACAATCGCCTCGCAGATGCTGGTGCCAACCGAGGAATCTTCTTCGCGAAACACGCAGGCAAATCCATAAATGCCGGGGGCTGAATTCGCGATTATGCTCAAACCGCGAAACTTGAGCGCGTCGGTCGTGATCGTAAAGTGGGTAATGGTCCCGGTGGACCAGTCGATCGGAACATGTTCGTCGCGCGTCAGTACTGCCGGTTGCCCAAAGTATTCGGGTTTGGCGAACCAGCTTTCGAGAAACGTCCTCTTGAAGCTGTCAACCGTGTACCCCGGATGAGTGGACTCCGCTGCATACACACGGATTGCTCGGCTGGCGTCTGCCTCATGGCCGGAGATTGGAATGAACACAGCTCGAGGCTCCTCGGCGGCGCGAGTCCAGTGCGGATCTTTCGGAAGGGTGATCGAAAGTTCGTAGCAGGGCGTGATCGTGCATAGGCGTATGCGCCAGACTCCGCTGCCATCCGGCCCGTCGTAGTCTTCAGTGGTTACTTTCTTGGCGGGCACGTAGCCGGCCGCAGAGCGTTCCTGGCGGGTCTTACGAGCAAGATCTCCGAGAGACTGTCCAGCGGAGTCCTGTCCCAGTGCGCTTAGGCTAGCCGAGGACACGCAGGCCGCGAGCATCCATATCCGAGTTGTGTTTGCCGGTAACTTCATGGAAGTCTTAGCGAATTCAGCAAGGTGGTGCACAAAGCTTCCGCGGCGGCGAAGTGCTCTTCTGGCGCAGTGCATCCGACCAGGAACTGTCCTCCTCGGTTCTCGATGAGTACTCGTTCCCCGATCCACCACCGTTTTTGATCCCGTTGATAGCGGAATCGCGTCATCAACCCCCGCTTGCCCTCGATGGTCAAATCCTGCGTGCTGACGTTGTCGGGTTTCTCTCGTGACCAGCCGTTCGCGTTAGCGAGATCCCGCATGCGGATGTAGTCCGGGTCGGTAAGGCTGCGGTAGGGTGCGTTCACATCCGCAGGACCTGCATAGAGCAGCACCGGTTCGCCATCCATCGCAGCCTTGAAGATGTATTGTCCGTTGACGCGAGACACAACCTCAGTTTTCTCTGGAATCACGACCGACGCCTCAGAGCACTGCTGCGGGTTTTGGCAATACTGCAAACTGAAAGACTCGAACCCCGAGGGCGCCGAATTTCCCTCGGCATTGTCGAGCTTGGCTTGCCCCTTTTCATGCGGTGCTTGGCGCGTTTGCCGCGCCAGTTCTGCCAGTGACATACCTTGCGGTTCCGATGCCACTACCGACCGATCCTCCGGAACCCTCGCGAGCGCGGCCGGAGCCTTTCCCTCAGGGATAGACGCCGGATGCACGACGATATCTTCCTTCAGCTGGATCGATGGATAGATAATCCGATCGCACACCTCGGCGGTCGTTGTCTCATCGCGGAAGCGGGTGGTGATGGCAGCCTGGGTTTTTTGAACTTCGGCCCAGGTGGGATTGCGGTTGTCGCAGGTGTGATAGCCCCACTGATCGTGACCCAGACACTGAAACTCATCCGGACTCACGCACATCACGGGAATCAAACTGTTGGAGGCAACGACGAACTCCATCGAGCCCCACACCTGATGGCCCAGCAGGTAGGGAGATCCCTGCCATCCGCAGCGAAAAACCTTGCGTTGCCCCACCGCAATCGAGTTGCAGAAAGCCGCTTGCCCATGCTGGCCCGCGAGCCCGCGCGCCAGGTTAACCAGATCATTCGCACTGGAGTTGCGCGGAATCGGAATTGCGGTTCCTGCCAGGACTTCGGTATTGGTTATTCCCAGGCGCGACCCCAGCAGCACTGCTCCCCCGTTTTCGCGTCCCTCGAGACTATAAGGAAACGGCACGAACAGCCGATACTCGCCGGCATCGTAGTTTTTGAAACCCGTGGGAGCATTTTCCGCTGCTTCCTGCTCCTGCTGCATTTCATCGACTAAGTCTTGCGCCTTCCCGGATTGATCCGCGGGAGCGGAAGCACGCTGGGCACGGGTTTGGCGGGCAACATCGCCCAGCGAATTCGGGTTTTCGGAATTCTGCGCCCGCACTCGAGCGCCAAGGCAAACGACCGCCGCTGCCAGTAACCTGACGCAGCGTGCTGAAAAATAATTCCTCATCGCGTTCGGCGGCCCGCGATTCCCATCGAGCGAATCATGATTGCAAGACTCATTCCGTTTGCCACCTGTGAAGAAGTCAGTTCGGCCCCGCCCTGTTGCTGGCCGGTTCAAGTGCCGCCTCAGGTCCATCGAATTGAATAGTCCCGTTGTAGTCGGAGAACGAGGTACGGGAGTTCTCCCAATCAACCGTCATTTCATAGGGCAGATGATCTTCGAGCCCCAGGCATACGGTGTCATGCTCGAGACCGCGGGTTCCACCCTTCATCGTCACCAGCCACTCGCGGCAGCGGACGCCGTTCACGGTTTTCTTGTCGCCCTTCTGCAGCACGCCTCGCTTGATCATGGTCGCAATCTGTGGCAGCAGGTTGCTGTCCACACCTTGGGCAAGACTGCCGCAATATCCTTTGGCCGGGTCGCCCCGGTAGGGATACTGGCCCTTTGACCACGACCCATCGTTTTGCCGGTCATACTCGAAGCCGCCCGCGTATAGTTCGTCGCGGGTCAGCTCTTGCGCCGTACTCACACCTGAAGCGGTCTGCACCAGGTGCATCTGGTGGTGAACGATGTCCCGGTTGCAGTCGATCTCCCACAGCATTTCGTTGTGCTGGACTCCAAATGGATTTGCGGTGTATGCCGCCCGCAAGCTGCGCACCTGCTTCATGGCGTCGAGAGTCTTCTGAAATTCCTTTTCTCCGCTGCCCGGTACCATGTAGCTCGCGGCCCACGTCACAATGGCCACGCCCACGCCCAAACGAACCACAACCCAGACCCAGTACCGATTGCCCATGGTGGAGCTCTCCCGAATGCGCTCTCTGGTAGGTTAATGGGCGTTGCCGGGAGCAAAAAGTTACCGATGTACTGGGGCGAATGCCCGGTTTTGCCGTGATTTGCAGCTTTACGAGGGTTTTTCTGGAATGAGGGAGGTCAACGATTTTGTCGTCCGGAGCGAAGCGAAGGACCGATCGAATGTCAGGCGCGCGGCCAGTTGATTCATGCCACTACTATTCCGGCATACCCCACGACCAGGTTGCGGTCACCGGAAACATCTCCTGAAGTCGCATACTTCACCAGTTCGGCCGACTTCGCTCCCAGTTGTCGAGCCGCCGTTAGCATCGTCACCGCCGGCCCGAAGCCGCACATGCTGATGTTCTGTTGCGTGACGACGTCAAACAGGCCCCGGGGATCCAAACTGAGAATCCGTTCGATCGCACGGTGATCTTTTACGCGCGTCACGGCGTCGGACTCGTAGTGATTCATGTCACTGGAGGCAACCATCAGAATACGCTCGCCCTGCGCGGCGATGACATCGGCCACGGCCTTGCCAAGCTGTTCCAGAACGTCGAATTGTGCCATCCCGAGAGCGATTGGCACGAAGCGCAACTCCCGCTGGCGGAGTAACAGAAAGGGAAGCTCAACTTCGGCAGCGTGCTCGGCGCGATGGGCTGCCGAGTCTTCTTGCAGGGTGGGGAATCTGGCCTTCAGAGCGGACGCGACTTCGGCGTCGATCGGAACCTCGCCCAGCGGCGTTTGCCACGCCCCTTCACTCATAATGGCGAGCGGTCGTCCCATCCCCGTATGGTTGGGGCAGATCACGATGCAGCGCCTGGGGACCTCCATACGCGCAAATACCGCGCCCGCCACGTGCCCCGAGTACATGTAGCCCGCGTGCGGAGCGATGCATCCCAAGGCTCGGAGCGACCCCTGGTTCGCGGAACGAGCTTGCGATAAATAGGAGTTCGCTTCGGCGCGCAAGTCGTCAGGATCGCCAGGATAAAAGCGTCCCGCAACTGCGGCATGACGCACAATCGGGGCAGCCATGGCTCCTCCTGGCGCTCGACCGGCTACAGAACAATGCTATGACTCGGTCTGGGCTTTTCGCAACGCCCTGAAAATCGCCGCGCTTGATTCAAGGCTCAACGTCTCGGCTCTTGCCGTGGGTTTCACTTTAGCTTCCGCCAGAGCGCGCTTCAATTGCGCCCCCTCATAGCCGGTCTTGAGGTTGTTCCACAAAGTCTTGCGCTTCTGGCCAAACGACAGTCGCAGAAAATCAATGAACCCGTCGCCCGCTATGCCCAGCTTTTCCTGCCGCGGATCGATGGTCAATCGCAGCAAGGTCGAGTGCACCTTCGGCGGAGGCGAAAACGCCCCCGGCGGCAGCGTGAACAGCTTGTCCACGCGAGCGTAAAGCTGGGCAGTGGCTGAAAGCATTCCGTAATCGCGGCCGCCCGGCTCCGCCGCGATCCGGTCCGCGACCTCGCGCTGCACCATGATCACAATTTCGTCGAAGTATTTCGCAAACTCAAACAGCCGCAGCAAAATATCAGACGTTATGTAGTAAGGAATGTTGCCCACCACCCTCACCGGATCAGGCTTGAGTTCGATGCCGGGGCGGCTTAACCCTGGTTTCGGCCCGAACAATGAATCGAAGTCGATCGCCAGGATGTCGGCCTCGATGACTTCCACGTTTCGCTCCATGCCAAGCTTCAGCCGAAGCTGCGCCGCCAGAACGCGATCGAGTTCCACCGCGATCAGACGCCGCGCTCTCCGGGCCAGCAACGACGTCAGCATCCCGCGTCCTGGACCAATTTCGAGCACGGTTCGCTGCGACAGGTCCCCTAGCGCCTCGACGACCCGTGCCGCGAACTCCTCGCTGGCCAGAAAATGTTGTCCCAATTTAGGTTTGGTTTGCGGACGTTGCGTGGAAGCGACCTTTGGCACGTTGACCCTCACTGCCTCGGGAAGTAGACTTGCAGGTTGGTCCCTGCTCCTAACTTCTGGACCCGTTTCGGGCCCCGAGACACATTCATAATAGCGTGCGCCGCGAAAATCGTCCGCGCTTCTGGAGGTTTCGCACTCATGAACATCGGATTCGCCGCTTCAGAAGGCGTTCCATTTTCAAAGACGGGCGGCTTGGCCGACGTGGTCGGAGCCCTGCCGCGTGCCCTCGCGGCGTTGGGACATCAGGTCAGCGTCTACCTCCCGCGATATCGCCAGACCAAGCTGAGCGAGCCAGCGACGGTAGTTCGCAGCGTGACCGTCCCCTTCGACGACGAGTACCGTTTTGCCTCGGTTGTCAGCGGGGGTACGCAGAACGGCGTGCGATTCTATTTTGTCGAGTATCCGCCTTACTTCGACCGCGACACGCTTTACGGCACGCCCTCCGGCGACTATCCCGACAACGCTGAGCGCTTTGCGTTGTTCTCGCGCACCGTCCTGGAAGCCTCAAAGATTCTCGGCGTGCCTCACATTTTTCATTGCCACGATTGGCAGTCGGCCCTCATCCCGGTCCTGCTGCGCACCATCTATTCCGAGGACCCGGCTTTCCGCGATGTCGGCACCGTCTTCACGATCCACAATATGGGCTACCAGGGACTGTTCCCGCCCGATACGCTTCCTCTGCTCATGCTTCCATGGGATCTGTTTACGATGTCGAAGATGGAATTTTTCGGTCAGGTGAACTTCCTGAAGGGCGCTTTAACTTATTCCGACTACATCACCACGGTAAGCCGCAAATATAGCCAGGAGATTCAAACCGCGGAGTACGGCTTCGGCCTGGAAGGAGTGCTTCGCGACCGGGCTTCCACCGTCACCGGAATTCTCAACGGAGTCGATTACGACGAGTGGAGTCCGGAGACCGACAAGTTCATCGCGGCTAAATATTCGCCGCAGGATCTGTCTGACAAAGCGAGATGCAAACAAGATTTGCTGGCTGCGTTCGGAGTCAAGAATGCCGACCCGAAGCTGCCCGTGATTGGAATCGTTTCCCGCTTTGCCGCGCAGAAAGGCTTCGATCTGATCGCGCAGGTGGCGGACCGACTGGCCCGCGAAGAGATGATTGTGGTCGCGCTTGGTGCCGGCGACAAAGCTTACGAGGAAATGTTTGTCCGCCTCAATAAGCAGTTTCCCAATAAGATTGCGGTCAAAGTCGCCTACGACAATGCGATCGCCCACAAAATCGAAGCCGGCTCCGACATGTTCCTGATGCCGTCGAAATACGAACCCTGTGGCCTGAACCAGATCTACAGCCTGAAGTACGGCACTGTCCCCATCGTCCGGGCCACCGGCGGCCTCGACGACACCATCGAGCCCTGGGACGCTCGCACCGGGAAGGGAACTGGCTTTAAGTTCACCGAATACAACGGCGAATCCCTGCTGCTTACCATCAAGCGAGCGCTCACGGCGTATCGCGACCAGACCTCATGGCAGGTGCTCATGCGCAACGGCATGAGCAAAGATTTCTCCTGGAATGCCTCCGCCCGCGACTACGGCAAGGTCTACGAGAAGGTCCGCCAGTTGCATGGCTCCCCGCCCGCGGCCGAGAAAGTCCTGGTCTGACTACCTCATGTAAAGACAACTCGGCTGTCCCGCCAGGCGAAGCGAGGCGGCCGCAAGCTGTCTTCGCGTGCTTGGCGGCATTTCTTGGCGAACTTCGCGGTTAAGGTTTTGATCTCGTAGGTCTAAGCCAGGTCAAGGCACTACTGCTAAAATTCCCTGAGGCATGTCCGCCGCGCCCGAGCCCGCCATCCCCCGCACCATCTTCCACGTCGACATGGACGCTTTCTTCGTCTCCGTGGAAGAGCTCTACGATCCGTCGCTGAAAGGCAAAGCCGTAGTGGTTGGTGGACAGCGCGACGAACGCGGAGTCGTCTCCGCGGCTTCCTACGAAGCGCGAAAATTCGGAGTGCATTCCGCCATGCCTCTGCGCACCGCGGCCAAGATGTGCCCGCACGCCATCTTCGTCGACGGACACTCCGACCGTTACCGTGAATTCTCCGAAAAGGCTCACAACGTCCTCGGCATGTTTTCCCCCCAAGTCGAAATGGCCTCCATCGACGAAGCCTACCTCGACATGAGCGGCACCGAGCGCCTGCACGGTCCTCCGCTCAAAGCCGCGCACGCTCTGCATCAACGCATGAAAGGCGACACCGGCCTCAACTGCTCGGTGGGCATCGGAACCTCGCGCCTGATCGCCAAGGTGTCTTCCGCACAGGCCAAACCCAACGGCGTCCTCTATATCGTTCCCGGCCAAGAAGCAAAATTTCTTGCTCCGCTCGACGTGCGTGAAATTCCCGGCGTCGGCAAAGTAATGGAGAGTCATCTCCACGCGCTCGGCATCAAGAAAGTTGGAGACCTCGCCCGACTCGAGGAATCCGATCTCAGCCAGCGCTTCGGAAAATGGGGTCTCGCTCTCGCCGGCAAGGCTCGCGGCGAAGACGCCGGAGGCTGGTTCGACTCCGAAGTCGGAGCCGATGCCGGAGCAAAGTCCATCAGCCACGAGCACACCTACAACGAGGACACCGCCGACGCCGCTCAGCTCGAATCCACCCTCATGCGCCTTTCAGAGATGGTCGGCCGTCGGCTTCGCGAATCCCAGTATCACGCCCGCACCATTCAACTCAAGCTCCGCTACAAAGACTTCACCACCTTCACCCGCGCCCATACTCTCGCTTCTCCCACTCAGCTCGACACTGAAATATTCGAAGAGATCCGCGCCCTGTTCCGCAAGAATTGGAAAAAAGGCGTTCCGATCCGTCTTCTGGGCGTGCAGGCTTCGTCTTTCACATCGCAACCCGACCAAATCAACCTTCTCGATGGCAATCGCCAGCAACGCTGGAAAGATGCCATGGCCGCCGCCGATCGCCTGCGCGACAAATTTGGCGAGTCCAGCGTCAGTCTGGCCGCGGGCATGCGCGGAAACTTCCGGCAACGCGTTCACGAAAATCCCGCCGCCGTGCCGGGAAGGAGCAAGCCGAAAAACCCTTGATCCGGGCCTGTCGCCTCGCCAGTTGACTCGCCCTGCCCCGCAAACTAAGATTCCCGTTCGCTACCCTCTGTCGGAGCCCACATGCGCAAACTGTTCGCGATGTTGTTGTTCGCCCTCGTCTCGACCGTAACGATTACCGCCCAGTCTGATCCTCCGCTTCTGCTGCGCTTTCCCACCGTGAGCAAGACGCGAATCGTCTTCAACTACGCCAATGACCTCTGGATCGTCAGCCGCGATGGCGGCGATGCGCATCGGCTCACTTCTGGAGTCGGCATCGAGGCCCTCCCGTACTTTTCCCCGGACGGTTCGATGATCGCCTTCACCGGCGAATACGATGGCAATCGAGATGTCTACGTGGTCCCCGCCGCTGGTGGCGTGCCGCGGCGACTGACCTATCATCCCGCCGAAGAATATGTCGCGGGCTGGACTCCCGACGGCAAGAAGATTCTGTTCAGCTCTTGGGGTAACAGCTTCATGCACTTCGAGGACCAGCTCTATACCGTTCCCGTCGAGGGCGGCATGCCGACCGAACTGCCTCTCCCGATCGCGGAGGACGCCAGCTTTTCGCCCGATGGAACTCACCTGGCGTACGTTCCACATCCCAAATGGCAGCAAGCCTGGAAGCGTTATCACGGCGGCCAGACCACTCCGGTCTGGATAGCCGATCTCAACGATTCCTCGGTGGTGAAAATTCCTCGCGACAACTCCAACGATCACCATCCCATGTGGATCGGCGATACCATCTATTTCCTTTCTGACCGCAACGGTCCCGTCAGTCTCTTTGCCTATGACACGAACAGCAAGCAAGTGTCGGAGGTTCTGCACAGTGACGGCCTCGATTTCAAGACTGCCTCCGCCGGCCCCGACGCAATCGTCATCGAACAGTTCGGCGCCATCAAAGTTTTCGACCTGAACTCTCGTCAGGCCAAAAATATTCCGATCCACGTGGTTGGCGACATCGAGGCCGTGCGGCCCCATTTTGCCAAGGTCGAACCCAAGCGCATCCAGAATTTCAGCATCTCGCCCACCGGAGCGCGCGCTGTTTTTGAGGCATGGGGGGAGATTTTTACGGTTCCCACCGACAAGGGCGACATTCGCAACCTCTCCCGCAGTCCCGCCGTGGCTGACCGCGACCCGGCCTGGTCGCCCGATGGCAAGAGCATCGCCTATTTCTCCGATGAGTCCGGAGAATATGAATTGGCGATCCGTGAACAGAACGGCCAGGGAACGGTTCGCCACATCAACCTCGGCAATCCTCCCTCTTTCTTCTACACGCCCACATGGTCTCCCGATAGCAAGAAGATCGCCTATAGCGACAAGCGCCTCCAGTTGTTCTATCTCGACCTCGACAAGCCCGCTCCCAAGTTAATTGACACCGATTATTTCGGAGGTTTCGGTCCAACCTCGCTCAACCAGACATGGTCCCCCGACAACAAGTGGATTGCTTACAGCAAACAGCTTCCCAGCGGCCAGCACGCTGTTTTCGCGTATTCGCTCGACCAAGCCAAGAGTTTCCAGATCACCGACGGGATGAGCGATGCGGTCTATCCTTGCTTCGACAAGAACGGCAAATATCTCTATTTCTCTGCGTCGACCAATGTTGCTCTCTCGACTGCGGGCCTCGACATGACCAGCCAGGAGCATCGGGTATCGCGCAGCATCTACCTCGCGGTCCTGAACAAGGACGACAAGTCACCACTCGCGCCCGAAAGCGACGAGGAAAACAAGCCGAAAGACGAGAAGAAGCCTGATCAGGACAAAGATAAAGATAAAGATAAAGATAAAAACAAAAACCGAGCCGAAGA
>Ga0209006_10001530_pt1 | contig 20929 bp, 16 predicted proteins | sample JacPin_JW_Ref_O2_FD_188567 | JGI IMG/M metagenome (GOLD analysis project Ga0209006, IMG submission 188567) | Forest soil microbial communities from Algoma, Ontario, Canada - Jack Pine, Ontario site 1_JW_Ref_O2 (SPAdes) (version 2) | ecosystem: Environmental > Terrestrial > Soil > Boreal...
CGAATTTTGTACGGGAGAAACTCAAATGGCGAGTCAGCTGTACCAGCAGATCGAGCTGATCAGCCGGGAAAAGCACATTGAACCGGAGATCATCGTCGCGGCAATCGAAGATGCGATGGTGGTGGCGGCGCGAAAATTCTATCGCACCGAGGAAGAACTCCGCTCGAAGTTCAATCCGGATACCGGCCAGGTGGATGTCTTCTCGGTGCACACCGTAGTCGAGGAAGTTGTCGATCCGTTGCGCGAGATTTCCTTGAACGATGCGCGCAAGCGCATGCCGGAAATTGAAGTAGGCGGCGAAATCACCCAGGGTAAACCAACCGACGTTCTGGGACGTATTGCAGCGCAAACCGCCAAGCAAGTCATTCTGCAAAAAGTTCGCGAAGCCGAGCGCGACACGATTTACAACGAATTCCACACCCGCGTCGGCGAGCTGATCAACAGTGTGGTCAAACGCATGGAGGGTCCGGACATCATTGTGGACATGGGGCGCACCGAGGCGCGTCTGCCGAAGCGCGAGCAATCACGGCTCGAAGCCTACAATGTTGGCGATCGTTTGCGCGTGACCATTCGCGCGGTGGAGCGTGCGGCCAAGGGCCCGCAGGTGGTGGTCTCGCGCGCCGATCCGGCCCTGGTGCAGCGTTTGTTCGAAATGGAAGTGCCTGAAATTTACGATGGCACGGTGCAGATTCGCGCGGTAGCCCGCGAAGCCGGCGAACGCACCAAGATCGCCGTCGAAAGCCGCGACAAGGATGTGGATCCGGTCGGCGCCTGCGTCGGCATGAAGGGCATGCGCGTCCAATCGATCATTCGCGAATTGCGCGGCGAGAAAATTGACATTATTCCGTTCAACGAGGAAACGGTGGCGTTCGCGCAGAAGGCATTGAGTCCCGCGAAAGTCACGCGGGTCCAGATTGTTGATCCGGAAGAAAAGCGGCTCGAAGTAATCGTCGAAGATACGCAACTTTCGCTGGCGATTGGCAAGAAGGGCCAGAACGTGCGCCTGGCCAGCAAGCTGATCGGCTGGAACATTGATATCAAGAGCGAAGAAGAGAAGCGCCGCGAAATTGAAGCGCAGATGGCTGCTCTTACCGCTCCGGGTACGGCGTTGACCGAACTCGCGGGAGTCGGTCCGAAGACCATCGAAAAGCTCGAAGCTGCCGGGGTAACCTCAATTGAAAAGCTGGCGGATATGACGCCGGAACAATTGGTCGAGATCCCGGGCATCGGCGAGAAAATGGTGGAGAAAATTCACCAGTCCGTCGCTGCTTACTTCGAAGCTTTGGAAACGGCGGCAGCGAGCGGCGGAACAACTGCCGAAGACCTTGCCGAATCCGGGGCTCCTGATACTGGCAACGTGGAAACCGAAGCTGCTTTGCTGGACGAGGCGACGGAAGAGGCAGAAAGCGAAGTCGCGGCGAGTGGTGGACACGAAGCGGTCGCCGATGCCGTTCCGGAGACTGAGGCCGTCGTAGAGGAAGCTCAGCAGCTCGACGAAGCGACTGCCGAGGCCACCGAAGAAGTGCGAGAAGAAGAGATCGGTGAATCCGCTAAAGGCGGGGAAAAATCGTAGAGCACCGAATTTTAGTGCTCGCAGCTAAGCGGCCGTACCGAGGTACGAAGTCGCGGTTAAGACACGAGGCGAATGGCAGATTCCAATCAAGTCCGAATTAACGAACTGGCTAGAGAACTCGAGATCAAGGCGAAAGTCCTGATCGAGTACCTCCCAGAAGCTGGCGTCACCGAAAAGAAGACGCACTCCAGCTCGATTGACCTGGTGCACGCCGAGCGCGTTCGAAAGCATTTTCGCGGTCTGGCCGCAGCGGAAGAAGCGGCCGAAGCCGAGAAACTTGCCAAGACCGCCGCTGCGAAGAAGCCGGCAGCAAAAGTTACAGCCAGTCCAGCTGCGCCCGTTGCGCCTGCGACTGCCGGAGCAAAGCCCGCGGCCCCTGTTTCCGCCGCTACTGTTCCAACCGCTCCAGCGCGGCCTGGAGCAACGCCCGCTGTCGGCACCGTGCCAGCAGCCGCGAAACCGGCGGTTCCCGCTCGTCCGAGCGCACCCGGCGCTGCGACACCTACGCATGCCCCGGCAGCGCAGACACCAGCAACCGCAGCGCGACCAGCCGCACCGCCTACGGGCGCTTCCGCCACCACGCAGACATCGCGACCCACTGGGCCGCTCAGCACAGCGCCGCGACCCGGCGTTCCCATACGTCCTTCGACGCCCGGTTCGCGCCCCGCTGGCGCTCCGCCGTCTACTCAACGATATCCACCCGCGACTCCTCGTCCGGGCGGCGTCTCTGGGCCAGGACAGCGGCCGGGCGCGCCTCAGGGAATGCGCCCGACAGGGGCACCCCAGTCGTATCGCCCTGCGGGAGCGCCGCAAGGTCGCCCCGGAGGAGCACCCGGCCAAGGTGGCAGGCCCGGCGGACCGCCTTCTCGCTTTCCGCAGCGGCCCGGCAGCAGTGGACCGGGAGGGCGCGACAACAAGGCTCCCGTCGGTGGCCAGCGTCCCGGAGCAGGCGTTCCGAAAGCCGAGCCAGGAAAACCTTTATACGCACGCAAGCCCACTGCTCGTGGCGGGCGTCCGCTTATCGAAAAGCGCTATGCCGAGGGCGAGCGCAAGTTGCATCCGGTGCGCCCGCGTTCTGGTGCGGGACCCGGCGGTCGCGCAACCGCAGCAGCACCTGTTGAGGCTGTTAAACGCGAGCCGCGAGAAGTTACCGTTACAGAGGGAATCACAGTCCGCGAATTGGCGGAGAAACTCGATGTGCGCGCCAAGGAATTGCTGAAGACATTGCTGGATCGCGGAATCTTCGCCAGCATCAACCAGGCTCTCGATGTGGCTACGGCAACGAGCCTGGCCGAAGCGTTCAGCGGCATCGTGAAAGTTGTCAGTTTTGAAGAACAGATTGTCGAAGAAGAAAAGGTCAAGGAAACGCGCACTGGAAATGAAGTGCCGCGTGCTCCGGTGGTGACCGTCATGGGTCACGTGGACCACGGCAAAACCAGCTTGCTCGATGCGATTCGGCAGGAAGATGTGGCCGGCGGCGAAGCAGGTGGAATTACGCAGCACATTGGCGCATACGAAGCGCGGGCCCACGGCAAACGCATCGTCTTCATTGATACGCCGGGTCACGAAGCGTTCACTCGCATGCGCGCGCGTGGCGCGAAAGTCACCGACATCGTGGTCCTAGTGGTGGGCGCGGATGATGGGGTGATGCCGCAAACGGAAGAAGCCATCTCCCATGCTCGCGCCGCGAATGTGCCCATTATCGTGGCCATTAACAAGATTGATAAAGGCGACGCCCAGCCCGAACGCGTCAAGCGTCAGCTTTCCGATAAGGGCTTGATGCCCGAAGAATGGGGCGGCGATACGGTTATGGTCGAAGTCTCAGCCAAAGCTAAGAAAAATATAGACAAGCTTCTCGAAATGATTTTGCTCGTCGGCGATTTGCGCGAACTGAAGGCCGACCCAGGAATTCCAGCCAGCGGCACGGTGCTTGAATCTCGCGTGGATAAAGGCCGCGGACCGGTTGCCACCGTCCTGGTGCAGAACGGCACTTTGCACGTCGGGGATGTCTTCATCGTGGGAGCGGTCTACGGCAAAGTCCGCGCTATGTTTGACGATCACGGCGCGGCCATCAAACAGGCCGGGCCGGCAACTCCCGTCGAAGTTCTCGGATTGCAGGGCGTACCGGACGCCGGCGATCAATTCCAGGTCGCTGATGAAGCTAAGGCTCGGCACATTGTCGAATACCGCCAGGGAAAACAGCGTGATGCTTCGCTAGCCAAGTCGGCCAGCGGACGTTTGACGCTCGATCAGCTGCACGAACAATTGCGCGCTGGTGAAGTGAAGGAACTTCCAGTTGTGGTGAAGGCTGACGTGCAGGGCTCGGTCGAAGTTCTAAACGAAATGCTGCCCAGGCTTTCGACCGATCTGGTCAAGCTCAAAGTTCTGCACGCCAGCGTCGGCGCGGTGAACGAATCGGACGTCCTGCTTGCGTCCACCTCGGGCGCCGTCATCGTCGCCTTCAACGTCAAGCCGGAACGCAAGGCCGCCGATCTCGCTCAACGCGAAAATGTGGACATCCGGTCCTACACGATTATTTACGAATTGCTCGACGAATTGACCAAAGCAATGCAGGGATTGCTTTCGCCAATTATCAAGGAGCAACATTTGGGCCGCGCGCAGGTTCGCGATACGTTCCGGGTCAAGGGCGTGGGCACCATCGCGGGTTGCTCGGTTCTCGAAGGCATCATGAAGCGCGACGCGGAAGTTCGCGTGATTCGCGAGGCTGCGGTCGTTTTCACCGGGAAGATCAATTCCTTGAAACGCTTCAAGGAAGACGTGAAGGAAGTGCGCACCGGATTTGAATGCGGTGTGGGCATCGCGAATTTCGCCGACGTCAAAGTGGGCGACCTGCTCGAATGTTTCACCATCGAGAAGAGTGCCGCGCCAGACATGGGAGCGCCGTCGATCCGCACTCCGCGGCAGCCGGAACGGGCCGAAGCTACGCGCAGCTGATTTCGGATTCGCGTTGACGCCAGTCTCTGCTCGGCGAGGTTTTTGCACTTCGGATTAGGCTCGCGTGGTTGGGACGGAAATGCCGATAGGCCTCCTCACCCTGGAAATTCACATCCTTGATGCGCAGTCTCTCAAAGACAAGCGACAGGTGCTCCGCAGCTTAAAAGACCGGCTGCGCGCGCATTACAACGTCGCCGTTGCGGAACTCGCGCACCAGGAAACCTGGCAACGCTCGCGCGTTGGTGTGGTTTCGATTTCCGGCGATTCGGGGCATCTCGAAAAATCTCTCGCGGACATCGCCGCCGAATCGGAACGCGTGCTCGGCCGCGATCTGGTCTCGCAACAAATTGATTATTTTGAAGATGGGGAAGAATCATGAAGTCTCAAGGGCATCACGCAGGGCACCGCACCGAACGAATCGCCGAGGAAGTCCGCAACGAAGTAAGCCTGATGCTCGCCGGCGAACTGAAGGATCCACGGCTGGCCGCGCCGGTGATGGTTACCGAGGTGCGTCTGGGGGCGGGCATGCGCACCATTCGCGTATTTGTCACCTTGGCCGGCGATGATGCGGAAAGGGCGACCACGCTGGAAGGTCTGCAAGCCGCCAAGGGTTTCGTGCGTCACGAACTGGTCGAACGGCTTCATCTGCGCCGCGCTCCCGACGTGATTTTTATGCTCGACGATTCCGAAGAGTACGGCAATCGGATCGAGAATCTCCTGCGAAAAGCCAAAACTCCGGAGGCCTTGTAAACTCCGCATCGGCCCTCTTTCATCAGCAGAACCCTGTGGTCGCATGCCGTTTCCGCGAAGCCTCGCTGGTGAGCTACTGGCGTTGAGCAAACTCTGAAAGCAGATGCCTCGTCCACCCAAGCCGCCGCCCTTCGACGGAATTATTGTCGTCAACAAACCCTCCGGGAAAACTTCGCACGACGTTGTCGAATCCGTGCGGCGGATCGTGGGCTTTCGCGGCATCGGCCATCTCGGCACGCTCGATCCGCTCGCTACCGGCGTCCTGGTTCTTGCGCTCGGACGCGCCACGCGCCTCGCACGTTTTTATTCCGGTCGCCGCAAGCGCTATAGCTGCGCGATGCGTTTTGGTTTTGAAACCGACACCTACGATTCCGACGGCGAAGCCTTGGGAACAGATTCCGCTCCGATCTTGAACGCCGAGGAAATCGCCGCTCACGCCCTGCAGTTCTTGGGAAAAATTCAGCAGGTTCCTCCTCCGTATTCCGCCAAGAAAATTCGCGGCCGCTCCGCGCATCAACTGGCGCGGAAAAACAAGCCGGTAAATCTAGATCCGGTCGAAGTGGAAGTCTTTGAATTCAAAATAACGGGAGTCGAATCTTCCACGGCACGATTCGATGTCGAATGTGGCGCTGGAACTTACATTCGTTCGCTCGCTTTGGAAATGGGACGGCTTCACGGTGCCGGCGCGCATCTTTCGGAAATTACGCGCACCGCCGTGGGCGAATTTACACTCGACCAAGCTGTCACGCTTGGTGATCTGGAGCGCGACGCGAAAGAAGGCAGACTACAAGATCATGTGATTCGCCTGGAAAATGTGCTGGCGGATCTTCCTCGCGCTACCGTGCTGCCGATTATTGAGCGCCGCATCTGTCACGGCGCGAAGTTCAACCTTTCGCTGGCCCAGATTCAGCCGGGCCGCTCGATCGTCGCGCAAGGCGCCACTTCCGAACTCGATTCCGGCGAGTGGAAGCCCGCGCGCCTCCGCGTCTTCAACCAGCAAGGACAGTTGATCGCGATCGCCGAGCCGGTTGTCCCACGCACGTATCAGCCCGTATTAGTGCTCGAAGCAATTCCCTGAACCGCGCTTCGCGCAAGCTCTGCAAACTTTCGCCAAGGTAATCTCATCCAGTCGTGCGGTTCGGATTAGTTTGGCTGCGGTTGGGGTGGATTGTTCTCTGGCGGAGGAGCGGCAGGTTCATTCGTCTGCACCGGCGGCGCTTGCGGCTGCGGCGAAGGAGCCGGTTGCTGCTGCGGTGCAGGTTCAGGCTGAGGCGGAGGCGCGAATTGCGCGCGACGTTCCTGAATCGTAGGCCCCAGCGCGCCGCTACCTTGCAGTTGACCTCTTCCCGCATAAATCAAATGTTCTTTGTGCGGCGAGAAATCCACCAGGCGCGGCGTGATCATGATCAACATCTGCGTAAATTGGTTCTGGGTATCGGTGGACGCGCCGGCGATCGGAATGTAATTGAGTCCCGGCTCACCGTTCGCTGATGTCGTATGCTGCGGAGACACGTATCCCGCCACAAACGTGGGCTGGTCCACTTGTAGTCGTACGGTCTGGTGAATTTCCTGATTATTAACGATGGGAATGTTGTTTACGTTTTGTCCTTCAAGGCTGCTCAGCGTGTATTCGAGTTGCAGCGAGACTTCACTATTCGGGTGTACGCGTGGGGTTGCCTTCACCTTCAGCCCGATATCAATATATTCCGCATTGGGAAACTGCGTGCCCTCCTGGCCGGTTGAAGCGCCAAACAGCGCCGCGGAATCCAACACGATGGCGACGGTATTTGAACCGAAGTTTGATACCGCCACGTCCGGTAATCCGTCCCCGTTGAAATCGGCTGTCGCGACTGAATTCGGGCTCGCTTGCAGCGGCAATTCGAACACGGGCGCGAACGTCCCTCCGCCCGTGCCGATCAAGACCGCGAGCGCATTGTCGCCTTGCGCGGTGACGGCCATGTCGGGAATTCCGTCCGAATTGAAATCCGCGATGGCAATCGAAGTGGGATTCATGCCGGCGGGAAAGTCGAACCGTGGTGCGGCGGGCGTGCCGAATGTCCCATCGCCATTGCCCAAAAACAGCGACACGCTGTTGATTACGGAATTCGTGCTGGTCGGCACCGTGCCGCTATCCGCCACCACCAGGTCCAAAATCTCATCGTTGTTTAGATCCGCAGAAGCCACAAACACCGGAGTCACGCCCGTGGCGTAGGTGGCGCCCTTTGAAAATCCGCCTTTACCATCACCGATAAAAGTTTCGAGCGTGTTATCCGCCGAATTGGTGACTGCCAGATCGATGATGGCATTGGAACTCGAATCGAAAGCGGCCGCCACGATCGAGGTTGGTTTTGAGCCGGTGGGGATCAGCGTGGGAGCCTTGAACGTTCCGTCGCCATTGCCCAGATAAATTCCAATCGTGTTATCGCCTTCATTTACCACGGCCAAGTCGGATATTCCGTCGTTGTTAAAATCAGCCACAGCGATCGAACTGGGCAGACTGCCGGTGGGGATCGTAGCTGGGGTTTGAAACGTTCCATTCCCGTTGCCCAACAACACGCTGAGGGTATTCGCCTTCTGATTTGCGACGATGACGTCAATATTCGTGGAAGGATCGGTGGTGCTGTTTTGATGAAAATTCCCGGTGACGATCCATGCCGGGCCCGCGCCCACGCCAACAGTCGTTGGAATGTCGAACGTTCCGTCGCCGACGCCGAGGAAAATCGAAAGCGTTCCATCCGTGAAGTTCGCCGCAATTACATCCTGAAAGCCGTCACCATTCAGGTCGGCGGTCGCGACAAAGTCCGGACCGTTTCCGGTGGATAGAAACGAAATTCCCAAATCGGAGGCCGATAGGGAGCCTCCCGAGCCGACAATGCTGGTGCCCGCACTGCTTCCCAGGCTTGAAGAAAATTGTGCGAGTGAAACGGGAAAACGTTCCCCGAGGAAAAACGTCGCAGCATGGCCATCTTCGGCCCGCAGCAGCATGCGTCTTCCGGCATGAACCGTAGATAGGAAATTCGAAAAATTTAGCACGGCATCGGGAAGTGTATACAGATAAGTCGTGAGTCCGCCGCCAAACGCCAGGAACGCCGGTAAGCTGGAACTCCCAAAGATTTGAGTGATTATGGTGGCGAAAGAAGTTGTGCCGTTGGTCAGCTCAGATACGACATTTGTCGGGATAGAGAAGATCTGCGCGGACTGGGGCCCCACGATGCCCAGATTTCTTTCGTGGTCTTTATCCACTTCGATCACTTCGATTTCCAGAATCAGTTCCGGGGCGGGCTTCTCAAGATCGTCGATAATTCCGGTAGCCACAGCCATCGCTTGCGGCGAGGCACGCATCGTGATTGTACGGGTCCTGGAATCCAGGTCCGTTCGCGTGATTCCCGCGATTTCCCGAATTAACCTGGTGATTTCAGTTAACTGGTCTTGGGTCACGGCGTTGGGCAGCAGCACGGTGCGGGTGATCGAGACATCATAATCTTTTCGTTTTTGGGCTGTATCCTGCACCACGAAAAACAAATGCGCGGTGAGCGGCCGCCAGAACGTTCCCGTCGCTTCTCCCATGATGCGCATGGCGGTCGCGAAGTCCACGTCCTTCAATTCGACGTGCACCGGGACCTGCCGTAGATCCACATCAAAAGCCACCTCGACGCCAAATTGTTTAGCAATTTGCTGATACGCACTCTGGGTCTGCCCCTGGAGCAGAAAGCTTTGTTTGCCGGGCAAGTGGTTGAGCTGCGCGGGCTGAGCGAATTGACGTTCCGGCTCCGGTTGCGGGCCGCGATTTGGCCGTAACGCTTCCATCTGCAACAGACGCTCTGCGAGGATCTTGTTCGATGGATCGAGTTCTCGCGCTTCGCGCAGCGCATGCAGCGCCGTGGTTAGATCGCCCATGACCGCGGCTTTCTCCGCCGCATCAATCTTCAGTCCTACTACGCGGCCCCTGGCAATTGCCTGGTGCAGGCCATACTGTGTAACATTTGCGTCAAAATCGACTGCCGCAGAGTAATCGTCGAATGCGGCTTGCCAGTCTCCGGACGCCTCGGACTGGAGTCCTCTTTTGTATGCGTCCTTTGCCTTTTTTTGATCAGCTTTGGAAGCCGGCGCTGAATTCGGCGCAAGTACAGGATTCGTCGCGGCTGGCATGGACTTTTTCGCGGCAGGCGCCGGGTACGGAGGCGCATCGTCTTGGGGCTGCGGCATTGCAAGCCCGTATCCGGGAGTGCAATTCACAGAGGCAATCGCCAGGAGTAGCGCGCCAGCCAGAAGCATTGCCGTTGGTCTGCGGCGCTCGCCGTCACGCTTCTCCGAATTATTTTTAAAGTGCCGAAATGCGAGCATAAGTAGTGAGATGGTATTCTACCGTAAAGGTAAGCAGAGCCGCCGAACAGGTTGAATTTGCTTGATTTCGCGCGGGACTGGCGGTAAACTCGAATTTCCAGTTGATACTGGTTTTCAACTGAAAACCCATGCTCTCTGCTCTGCTTCTTTCCCTTCGTGAAGGCGTCGAAGCCGCTCTGGTTGTCGGCATCGTCCTGGTCTATCTAAACCGTACCGGCCGCAGAGCGCTCAACGGCTACGTCTGGGCGGGCGTCGGTCTTGCCGCGGCTGCGAGCTTCGTGGCGGCCTTGCTGCTGCAGCGCTGGCAGGTCAGCGAAGATGGATTTGAAGGGCTGTTGATGCTCGTCGCTTCCGTCCTGGTGGTCTCCATGATCATCTGGATGAATCGGGCCGCGCGCCACTTGAAGCAGGAAATCGAGCAACGCGTGGAAACCTACGCTCAAAAATCAAGCCGGACCGCTGGATGGGGCATCGGGTTATTTGTTTTCATGATGGTGGTGCGTGAAGGCGCCGAACTGATCTTGATTCTGCGGGCCGTCGAGCTATCGAGCGCTGGAGTGCAGGTCTGGATTGGCACGGCGATTGGTATTGCCATCGCCGTGGCGGTCGGCTTGTTTTTCTTTCAAGGCACCTTGCGTATTCCTCTGCATCGGTTTTTTAAGGCGACCAGCGCGATCTTGATGGTCGTGGCCTTTCAGCTTGCGCTCACCGGCATTCACGAATTGAGCGAAGCGATGTGGATTCCATCGAGCAAGCGGGAGATGTCCACGATTGGTCCCATCGTGCGCAACGAAGTTTTCTTTTTTGTGGTGATTCTTGGCGCGGCCGCTCTCGTCGTGTTGCGTGAGTGGTTCAGTTCCAAAGCGCCCCTCGCCGAAGCGGCGGGGAATTCGGCCGAACGCCGCATGCGCGAACATGCCTTTCGCCGCCAGCGTTTGTGGAGTTTTGCAGCGGCGCTGTTGTGCATCGCGGTGGTTGTTTCGTTCGCCGGTGAATATGTTTACGGCAAAGTTGCGGCGGCGCCCGTACCGTCCAAACCGCTCATGGCTCAGGATAATCTGGTACGCATTCCGCTCACCGACCTTACCGATTCGAGCCTTCATTTTTATACCGCGGACGTGAACGGCAGCGTCATTCGTTTTCTCGTGATTCACAAACAAAATGGCGACTACGCCACGGCTCTCGACGCGTGCCAGATCTGCGGCCCCGCCGGCTACCGGCAGGAAGGCCAAAGCATTATTTGCCGCAACTGTGGCGCTGCGATTTACATTCCTTCGATTGGCGAATCCGGTGGTTGCAATCCCATCGGTGTGAAATCCCACGTAGAAGGGGGCGCCGTCGTCGTGGATCTTTCCGCAATCGGTGATGCCGCCTCGAAGATTCATTCCTGACGCGATGTTCACTCGCCTTATAGGGGAATCACTCAGCCGCAATCCTCGACGCAAGCTCTTGACCGCCGCGGCGCTGGTCGCCGGTATGGCTGTAGCTACCGCGACGCTGACCATTGCCCTCGAGGTTGGCGATCGTCTGGCCCACGAATTTCGCAGCTTTGGCGCCAATCTTCTGGTAACTCCCCAATCCGATACGCTGCCGGTCGAAATTGGTGGTGTAGATTATCGTCCGGTGGACGAAGGCGCGTACCTGAACGAAGCAGACCTCGGCAAACTGAAAACAATCTTCTGGCGCCACAACATTGAGGGCTTTACTCCGTTTCTGGACGTTCCTGCGTTTGTTCCGGAAGCCGGGGGCGTGGCCACCGTCGTTGGCACTTGGTACCAGCACGACGTCCCGGTGCCGGATGGAACGACCTTTAAGACTGGCGTGAGCATCACGCACCCTTCGTGGAAAATGGATGGGCGATGGTTTCACGATAGCGCCGACGAGTGCGTGGTTGGGTCGGCGCTTGCCGCGAAATTTCCCACCGAAATAAAAATCGGGAAGACCATAGCGGTGGGCCGCGACGAAAAATCGGGGCCTGCCCGGACCCTGCTGATTACTGGAATTGTCTCAACGGGCGATGCCGAAGATCGCACCGTGCTCGTGCCCTTGTCGATCGCGCAAAATCTTTCCCATCACCCCGGCCAGTTCCGTTCGCTGTTCGTAAGCGCGCTGACCAAACCAGCCGACGCGCTTGCCGAACGCGGCGAGATGGCTTTGAACGACCAGAACATCCAGTTGACGCCGACCGAATACGATCGCTGGTTCTGCTCGCCCTACATTTCATCCATCAGCTACCAGATCAAGACCGTGTTGCCCGGTACCGATGTGCGAACGATTCGCCGGGTCGCCGAAACGGAAGGTCGCGTACTTTCGCGCGTCGGCACGCTGCTGTGGATCGTCACTCTCGCCGCGCTGATTGCCGCAGCACTCGCTGTCGCAGCCACCAGCGCGACCACCGTGCTCGAGCGGCGGTCTGAAATCGGCTTGATGAAAGCGCTTGGCGCGGGCAACTCTACGGTCACTGGCTTGTTTCTCCTCGAACAGTTGCTGCTCGCGCTGGCGGGAGGCGCAGTAGGCTTCATCGTTGGCGCGGCTCTCGCGCGCATCTTGGGATCGAGCGTCTTCGGTACTCCTGCTTCGCCACAATTCATTCTGCTTCCAATCATTCTTGGTCTCGCAGCTGTCGTCGCGCTGGTCGGTAGCCTCATTCCTTTGCGGCGCGCCGCGCATTTGCGTCCCGCACTCATATTGCGGGGACAGTAGTGTTCTGGCGCCTGGTCTTTCAGCTTCTTCGCGGCAATAGCGGGCGATTGACCGTGGCGATCCTCGCGCTAGTCAGCGGCGCCGCGGTTATTTCCGGTTTGCTGAATTTAGAGCTTGGCGTGGAATATCAGCTCACCCAACAGTTCCGGACGCTGGGAGCTAACGTCGTCATCGCGCCGAAAGCTGACCAGCCCGCTCCTGAATCGGCTTTGGGCGATTCTGCGCTAATGAACGAGGATGCGGTTCTAAATTCCGTGGGACAAATCACGGGGCCAAGTGTTTGGTTTGCACCCTTTGCATATGTCATCGCGCGCGCTAATGACGCACCAGTTGTCGCGGTCGGTACTTGGCTCGATCAAGTCCGTAATCTGGATCCCACATGGAAGCTGGAAGGGAACTGGATTTCGTCGCGTGACGACCTGGAACAATGTCTGGTCGGCCGGAACGCGGCGAAACAGTTGCACCTCGTCACGGGCAGAAGGCTACGGCTCCAATACTTGTCACGCACCGCGGAATGTTCGGTCGCTGGAATTTTCGACTCAGGCGCCGCGGAGGACAATCAAGTCTTCATGAGCCTTCGTGCCCTACAGACGCTCGCCGATCTGCCTGGCAAAATCAGTCTCGTTCAACTGAACGTGAGCGGCGGGCCGAAGGTTATTGCAAAGGTTGCCGGCCAACTTTCGGAAGTTTTGCCGCAATTCCAGGTTCGTCCCATACGTGAAGTGACCGAAGCCCAAGGGGCGCTGCTCGGCCGCATTCGTCTGCTGATTGTTACCATGATAGTCCTCATTCTGATCCTCACGGTGCTCTGCGTGGTGGCAACTATGGCCGCGCTGGCTATCGAACGACGCGCAGATATCGGCCTGATGAAAGCGCTGGGCGGCTCGATTTCGCGCATCGTGGGATTTTTCGTGGCCGAAGTAGGGCTGCTAGGCGCCGCAGGAGGATTGATTGGCGCAATTATGGGCGTCGCGCTTTCCTACTGGATGGGCGTTCGCGTCTTTGACACACCAATTCCGCCACGGTGGGAGGTTTTTCCCGTCACGATTTTGTTGATGACCATCGTGGCCATGGCCGGCGTGTTGCCGCTGCGTATGCTCGGCGAAGTGAAACCGGCGATCATGTTGCGCGGAGACTAAGGATTCATGTCCACGGTCGTACAAATCGAAAATCTGCGCAAAGACTTCGGAAAAGTGTGTGCGCTCGACGGCGTGTCGTTTGGAATCGAAGAGGGCGAATGGATCGCCATCATGGGCCCATCCGGCTCGGGCAAGACGACGCTCATCAACATTCTGGGCGGCTTGGACACTCCAACCTCCGGCCGGGCAATCGTGGATGGTGTGGACGTGGGTAGGCTGGATGAAGGTGGGCTAACGCGTTTTCGCGCCGAAAAGATCGGTTTCGTCTTTCAGCAATTTCATCTCGTCCCCTACCTCACCGCAGTCGAGAACGTCATGCTCGCCCAGTATTTTCATAGCACCACGGACGAGAAAGAAGCGAAAGAAGCGCTGGAGCGTGTCGGCCTGGGTAATCGCCTGGAACATCTGCCGTCACAAATGTCGGGCGGCGAGCAGCAACGCGTCGCGGTCGCCCGCGCCTTGATCAATCACCCCAAGTTGATTCTCGCCGATGAACCCACCGGAAATCTGGACGAGGCCAACGAGAATATCGTCATCGACTTGCTGCGCGACCTTCATGCCGAACACCATACGATTTTGATGGTGACGCATGCTTCGTCAATCGGTTCTCTTGCGGACCGGCGCATTGATTTCTCTCACGGCCACGTGGTTCCTTCCGCACCCGCGCTGACTGCCAAGCGCACCTAGTTCCTCGGTTGTGCCTATCGATCGGAAAGGTCGCGAAAATTTAATTATATGGGACACTGTGGTAAGACAAATTTCTCGGGTTCCAAGCAGCCAGACCAATATGCCGATTCCACTGGACGTCAGAAAAAAACCGGTCAGCTTGAAAGTTCACCTCTCCACCGGCCAGGGTGTGGATATTACCTGGGCGGACGATCATTCGAGCCACTACGATTTTCCTTATCTGCGGGATTCTTGCCCCTGCGCGATGTGCAATGACGAGCGCGAGAAAAAAGCGAAGGCCGGGCCCGAGACTGCGCACTTCGCTCCGCTGCCCATGTTCAAGCCTCGCGTGACTGCTAACGCCGCCAGCGCGGTGGGTAACTACGCGATTCAGATCCAGTTTTCGGATAGTCACGCCACCGGGATTTTCAGTTTCAGTCATCTCCGCGAAATTTGCCCATGCGAGGCGTGCGCCCGGGAGTTTCGCAAGCCCGCCGCCGACGCCGCCGGATAATTGAGCCACTTCGTGATGACCGGCCCGTTCGCGCGTTTCGCCCAAGGCTTCCATTCTGTCGCGGTTTCAACGTATAGTTCTTACCCGCACCTAAATTAGGTTATGGCATCGAACTCAACAGGCCCTACATTCACGCCAGGTCGCGTGCGCCCCGTCGCAAAAGTGCTGGTGGCCACCACGGCCATGCTGGCGTTCATTTCTTTCTGGCGCGCGGCGGCCATCGTCCTCAACGACCTCGCTTCCTCGGCCTACTACGCGGGCGGTGAAGCCGAGCAGTTCATCGGCAAGACGGCTCCGTGGTTCATCTTGGGCATCATGCTGTTTTCGTACGCGGTGCGTGCGGTATATGTCGAGAGCTGCAGCATGTTCGTGCGCGGCGGCGTCTATCGCGTCGTTAAGGAAGCCCTCGGCGGCACGCTCGCTAAATTTTCAGTATCGGCGTTGATGTTTGATTACGTGCTGACCGGACCGATCAGCGGCGTGTCAGCGGGTCAATATCTGGTTGGCGTTACGAACGAGCTCTTCGAGCGCACCCATTTGCCCTACCATTTGAACGTAAATGCCACCGCCGCGACGGTGGCCATTTTGATCACTTTGTATTTCTGGTGGGAAAATATTAAAGGCGTTCCGGAATCAAGTGGCAAGGCGCTCCGCATTATGGAACTCACGACCATCATGGTCGTGATGCTGATCACCTGGTGCGTTTACACCCTTTGGGTGCGCACCGGCTGGCATCTCCCTCCATTTCCAAACGCACAGAACATGAAGCTCGACAGGGGCTCGCTCGGATGGCTTCAGGGCTACCATTGGGCGCACACCGTCACGCTTATTATTATCTTCGTCGGCCTAGGTCATTCCGTACTGGCGATGAGCGGCGAAGAATCCCTCGCCCAGGTCTACCGCGAAATCGAACATCCCAAACTCAGGAACCTGAAAAAGGCCGGCTTGGTCATTTTCATTTACAGCCTGGTGTTCACTTCCTTGGTTTCCTTCTTTGCGGTGATGATCATCCCCGATGATGTCCGCGGCAACTTCACCGAAAACCTGATCGGTGGACTCTCGATGCACCTCGCGGGAGGACTGACCTTACGCTTGGCTTTCCACGTTTTTGTGGTGGTCGTGGGAACTTTGATTCTCGCTGGAGCCGTGAACACCGCAATCGTGGGTTCGAACGGCGTGCTGAATCGCGTATCGGAAGACGGTGTCCTCACCGAGTGGTTCCGTCATCCGCACGCTCGCTTTGGCACAACTCACCGGCTGATCAACCTGGTCGTCGGGTTTCAGATCGCCACCATCATCATCAGCCGTGGCGACGTTACCTTCCTGGGAAACCTGTACGCCTTTGGCGTGATTTGGAGCTTCTCGATGAAGGGCGTCGCGGTGCTGGTGCTGCGTTACACTCATCCGCAGGACCGCGAATATCGCGTGCCCCTCAATCCGGTTATTTTTGGCAAAGAGATCCCGATCGGCCTGGGCCTCATCACCCTGACCTTGCTCGCCATTGCCATCATTAACTTATTTACCAAACCTTCCGCCACCGTCGCCGGCGTCACTTTTACGATTCTCCTGTTCTCGATCTTCGAATATTCCGAACATCGCATGCGCGTAAAGGCCGCTGGAGCGACGCACGTTGAGTTGGACCAATTCAACCTGGCCCAGGAAGCGGAGTTAACGCCTACCAGCGTCGGCGTCTTGCCCGGAAGCGTTCTGGTGCCGGTCAGCACCTACTACTCGCTGTATCACCTCGAGGCCGCGTTGCGGCGCGTGCGTCAAAAACAGGCCGAGATCGTGGTGCTGCACGTACGTCTGCTGCGTCGCGCCGCTTCGGGCGAATATGAGCTCGCGCCCGATCAGCTTTTCAGCACGATCGAACAGCTCCTTTTTACCAAGGTGCTGGCCCTTGCTGAGAAAGAAGGAAAACCCGTGCGCTTGGCCGTTGCCGCCGGTAATGATTTGTGGGAAGGCATTCTTCGCACCGCGATGAACTTGCAATCCAGTACGATTGTGGCGGGTAGCTCTTCGAAGATGCCGGTAATCGAGCAGGCCCGAGCCATCGGCTTAACTTGGGAACGGATGCCCGAACCGCGTCCGCGCGTGACTCTCGAAATCTTCACACCGTCCGGCCAGGAGCAGATTTTTTATCTTGGTCCGCACGCTCCGAGACTTACACCGAACGAAATTGACCTACTTCACCGCATTTGGCTGCAACTGAGCGACAAATTACCCGGTGAAGAGATCCATCACCACGACATCGTGCACTTTGCCTTGGGTGAGGTGGAGCGCGAAATGGACGCGGGAGAGGAGGCCGCTGTTTTGGAGCGGCTTCGCCAGCACGTGCATGACATCCAGGGCAATCGTCTCGATTCGCCCGGCGAGACCAAGAAATTACCCGGTAGCTAGCTCAATCCTGCGAAGTTGGATTTTTAGTAATCGCGCGCGATTGCCTAAGCGCGCAATTCCGAAGTGCAATTGGGGCAGCGCGTGGCTTTTTCCGGAATTTTCGAGACGCAGTACGGGCATTCCTTCATGGGCGCGGCGGGCGCGGGCACTGGCTTGTTCCAACGATTCACCATGCGCACCAGAATGAAAATCGCAAACGCAACGATCACGAAATCCACTACATTATTTAGAAAAATTCCGTAGTTGATGGTGGCCGCCCCGGCCGCTTTCGCCTCCGGCAGCGAGGCGTAAGACTTGCCGGAAATATTCAGAAATAAATTCGAAAAGTCGACCTTTCCCAGAATTAAGCCGAACGGCGGCATGATGATGTCGCTTACGAGGGAGGTTACGATTTTGCCGAATGCCGCGCCGATGATGAAACCGACCGCCAGATCCAGCACATTTCCCTTCATCGCAAATTCTTTGAATTCTTTTAGCACCGGTTCCTCTCCCTATTTTTAGTTTGCAGCTTCTCTCGAACCGAAAAAGGAAGCACAACGAAGGCCCGTGCCGCCCTGATGCTTGCGGGAGATTATCCGGAACGTGCCTCGTCGGCAAGCTTATTCATGGTTTTCAGCTGAAGGAGCCCTCAGCTTCGCATTCAGTTTCGACGCAGTGAAAAAATCGCGCTCAGCAGGCCGCGCAAGAGGAGGATTGCCCCGGCTGTTCCCAACATGACCGGGGTAAGCCGGAACGGAAGCATGGGGATTGCCAGCACCGAAAGTCCTACCAGGCCCAGCGAAGCCGCGCGTGTTCTGGATTCGTAGGGACGCAGACCGGGTTCCGGCTTGATTGCCGCTCGAACGCCCCAATAGATAAGAAAAGCGCCCAGCCCAACCAGCAAAACAGGGCGCGGCAACCCGAAACGCCCGGAAATCGCCAGAAGAATCAGTAGCGCGCCCAGAAGCATCATAATGAGCTCGCTCAGCAAGCGGAATGGGTTTATCGCCGTTGCCATGTGGTCCTGATTCCGGACGGATGAATCAGCGTCATTATGCGGTAGCGTGATAACGCTCGCAACACACGTTGCGCGACTGGCAAAGAGGGACCTGCACGAAGAAACGCCGCGTCTCCGGAGGATGATACAATCACAGATTGGCTCCTGCATCGCGACGAGTTCTATACTCATCCAATTGGCGAGGTACAAATCAGTGGAAAAGGTGATCATTATCGGTAGCGGGTGTGCCGGGCTGACGGCGGCGATATACGCGGCGCGTGCTGATCTAAGTCCCATCGTTTTGGACGGATACGAGCCCGGCGGCCAGCTGGCCCTGACCACCCTAGTCGAGAATTTCCCCGGTTTTCCCGATGGCATTCTGGGGCCGGAGCTGGTCGAAAATGCCCGCAAGCAGGCCCAGCGTTTTGGCACGGAATTTCGAGCCGGGGCAGTGACCGCCGCCGATCTTAGCAAGCGCCCGTTTAAGATCACCGCTGGAAACGAAACCTACGAAACTGAGACCCTGATCGTGGCGGCGGGTGCATCCGCGCGCATGCTCGGGATCGAGTCTGAAAAACACCTGCTCGGGCACGGAGTATCCACTTGCGCGACCTGCGACGGATTCTTTTTCCGCGGGAAGGACATCGTAGTGGTGGGTGGCGGCGACACGGCCATGGAAGAAGCCACCTTCCTTACCAAGTTTGCCAGGACCGTCACTTTGCTCCATCGCCGCAATGAATTCCGCGCCACAAAGATCATGCTCGACCGGGCGCGCGCTAATGAGAAGATTCGGTTCATGACGCCTTATGTCATCGACGAAGTCCACGACGTGGACAAAAACAATGTAGAGAAAGTAAGTCTGCGCAATGTTGAAACCGGAGAAACTAACGAGTTGGAAACTTCCGGTGTTTTCGTTGCGATCGGCCACGACCCCAATACGAAAGTGTTCAAAGGCCAGCTCGATATGAACAACGACGGCTACCTCCTCACGCATGACGGGCCCAAAACTAACATTCCCGGCGTATTCGCGGCCGGCGATGTACAGGACCACAACTACCGGCAGGCCATTACCGCCGCGGGCTCCGGCTGCATGGCCGCGATCGAAGCGGAGCGGTTCCTCTCCGGACACAAGGCCTGACGCGCCTGGACGTTTTCCGGCATACTTTGAGGTCCATGCAATCAATTTCCGAATTCCTTCACAAAACATCCGAGGCTTCGGCCCGTTAATGCGCGAATTTCTGTTGCGGCTTTCCGAGAATAAGCGTCTTGCTCCTTTCATCATTCACAACGGAGTGAGCCGTCGTGTCGCGCGGCGCTTCGTGGCCGGCGAAACTCTGGACGACGCGATTGTTGCGGCTGAACAGGTGAACCGCGCCTTGCAACTCGCCAGCCTCGATCTGCTCGGCGAAAATGTTTCCGACGAAGCCGGAGCCCGCAGCGCAGCCGCCGGTTATCGCGCGATTTTTGACCGGATCGCCCAGGAACGCTTGGACGCAAATGTCTCCTTGAAGCTCACCCAGCTTGGCCTCGACCTCGGCGAAGATCTTTGCCGCGAACTTCTCGAAGGCATCGTCGAGCACGCCGCTAGCCTGGGAAATTTCGTGCGTATTGATATGGAAGGCTCGGCGTATACCCAGCGCACCGTGGAAATTACGAAACGTGTTCGCGCGGAATATTCCGCCGTGGGAATTGTGATGCAGGCCTATCTCTACCGCACCGAACAGGATGTGCGCGATCTGCTCGCGGCCGGATGCCGCATGCGGCTGTGCAAAGGCGCTTACAAAGAACCGCCCGAAGTTGCCTTCGCCAAAAAATCAGATGTTGATGCGAACTACGTCAAGCTGATGAAGCTGCTTCTTCCCAGCGGGATTTATCATGGAATTGCCACGCACGATCCGGTGATGATCCAGGCCACCAAGGATTTCGCGCGCGAAAAAAATATAGCGAACGACAAATTCGAGTTCCAGATGCTTTACGGCATTCGCACCGATTTGCAAAAACAGCTGGTTCGCGAGGGCTATCGGCTTCGCGTCTACATCCCCTTCGGCACCGATTGGTTTCCGTATTTCATGCGCCGGCTTGCCGAGCGCCCCGCGAACGTTGCTTTCTTCCTGCGCAACCTGCTGCCCCGCGCTTCCAACGGCGCGAATCTCTAAGACCGCAACTTCGGCGGCCCTTCGAATCAATCTCTAACTCCCACCATTTGCGATTCAAGCTGTTATTGCGATTGGATTTTCTCCGGCTTAGAATAGCCGCTGCCGGACCTCTCGATTTTGTCCCACTTCCTCGAAGGAGCAATTCATGGGAACTAAAACTGTCGCTCAATTTCTCGCGATGTCACTATTTCTGACCATAGCCGCCGGATGCGGCAGCAAGCCTGCCACCACACCCCAAGCGGGCGGCACGGCAAATTCCGCGAACCCAAATTCGTCGTCTGCGCCCAACGCACCAGCAAGTAACAGCGCGACCCCGGCGACCGCGCCAGCCACCGCTCCTGCTCCGCCACCACCTCTGCCAGTCGTGATCCCTGCGGGAACCACGATCACCGTGACCCTCGATCAAACCGTGAATTCGCAGACGGCCAATAACGGCGATCCGTTTGCCGCTTCACTGGCAGTTCCGCTCACGAGCGGAAGTCTTGTCGTCTTGCCGGTCGGAACGAAAGTGGGTGGAACGGTCGTAACCGCGCAATCCGCCGGCAAATTCAAGGGCAACGCCTTGCTCCAGCTGGTCATCGATTCGGTGCGCATCAATGGCACCCGATACCCTATGCAGACCAACGAATTTGAGGATGTTGGAAAAGGTCGCGGCAAGCGAACCGCCGTGGGCGCGGGTGGGGGAGCAGCGTTTGGCGCAATTGTGGGCGCTCTGGCGGGCGGTGGGAAGGGCGCTGCCATTGGAGCTCTAGC
>Ga0209006_10001531_pt1 | contig 20921 bp, 19 predicted proteins | sample JacPin_JW_Ref_O2_FD_188567 | JGI IMG/M metagenome (GOLD analysis project Ga0209006, IMG submission 188567) | Forest soil microbial communities from Algoma, Ontario, Canada - Jack Pine, Ontario site 1_JW_Ref_O2 (SPAdes) (version 2) | ecosystem: Environmental > Terrestrial > Soil > Boreal...
ATCGTTGCGCTGGAATCCCATCGCCTGCATCGCCGCAAGAAACGCCGGCGTCATCGGATTGGGCCGTTTGATGTGTTTGACATTCATCGGGCCGCCCCGACCGTGATACACGGAATGCGGGTACGACTCGTTGTTCTCCGATCGCAGGAAGTAGGGCAGCACTTCTCGATAGCTCCAGCCTGGATTTCCCGCTGCCGCCCAATCGTCGAAATCGGTGGGGTGGCCGCGAAAATAGACCATGCCGTTAATCGAGCCCGAGCCCCCGACCACGTGTCCGCGTGGAATGGCAATCGAGCGACCCGACAGGTGTTGCTGCGGTACCGTCGTGAAGCGCCAGTTCAGGCCCGGTCTGCCGATGGCCGCGCCGACCGCCGCCGGGATGTGGATCAACGGATGCCGATCCATCGGACCGGCTTCGATCAGGGCGACCCGGGTTTCCCGGTCTTCCGACAGGCGGCTGGCCAGCACGCAACCCGCGGTTCCGGCACCGACCACCACGTAATCGAATAGCTCCCGCTCACTCATTCGCGCCCGTGCCGTTGCGGCTTGCCAGGGTAAGTTAACATACGGGCGGCCAAAAGCTGGGGGATCAAGCCGTCACCGCATGATCAAGCTCAACGAGAATTTCCAGGCGCAGGATCGCCTGGTCCCGCTCAACGGCTACTGCGAGCGCAGATTCCAGCCGGTGCTGGAAGCATTCATCGAGAATTACCGTACTGAAGACGAGGTCGGCTCGGCGGTCAGCGTTGTCGTGGATGGGCGGTGCGTGATCGATCTGTGGGGAGGCTGGAGGGACGCCGCCAGGCAACGCGAATGGCAGCACGACACGATCGTCTGCATGATGTCGGTGTCCAAGGGAATTACCGGACTGGCGTTCAGCCTGCTGGTGGATCGGGGTCTGGTGGATGTCAACAAACCGGTGGCGACCTACTGGCCGGAATTTGCCAGTAACGGCAAAGAGCAGCTGCCGGTGCGCTTCGTGCTCGATCACCGCGCCGGGCTGCCGATCATCGCCGATCCGCTTTGGCCGGGGGCCATCTACGATCACCAGGCCATCTGCAAGGCACTGGCCGCACAAGCGCCGCTGTGGGAGCCGGGCACAGTGGCTGCCTATCACATTCATACGCAGGGATATTTGCTGGCGGAAATCATGCACCGCGTCACTGGCAAGAGCGTGGGCGAATTCCTGCGGGACGAAATCGCCGTGCCGCTGGGGGCGGACTTCATGATCGGCGGACTCTCGAAGCACGACCAGGCTCGCTGCGCGGAAGTCATGCCCAATATGCAGGCGCGGCTGTTCGCCGCCCGCGAGGCGGAAACCGAGACGCTTCGAAGCAAGGCGTTCGTACAGAATCCCGCGGAGCCCTGGCCGGTCACGCTGAATTCGCAGATCTGGCGCGAGAGCGAAATCGCCAGCGGCAACGGCCACGGCAATGCGCGCGGCGTGGCGCGGATCTACGGCGCGTTCGCTCGCGGCGGCGAACTGGGCGGCGTGCGCCTGACAACGCCGACTTCGATCGAAGCGATGATCACCGAACAGCACAATATTACCGAGCTGATGCAGGATCGGCCGTACCATCAGGCACTGGGGGTGCTGCTGAATACGCCGCAGGCCGTCTACATGGGTCCGAACCCGCGCGCGTTCGGGCATCACGGCATCGGCGGCTCCCTCGGCTTCGCAGATCCGGACCAGCGCATCGGCTTCTCCTTCGCGGTCAACAGGATGCATGCCGTAGGAACCAATGGCCCACGGGCGGCGCGGCTCATCGACGCGCTCTACCAGGTGTTGTAGCGAGGGGAGGTTTTCGTGCTGCCAGTTGCCGAGATCGCCGATCAGGCGGTCCTGATCACGGGTGCCGGGCGCGGGCTCGGGCGCGCCATGGCCATAGGGCTCGCGCAGCATGGCGCAGCCGTCGGGCTGATCGACGTCGACGCCTCCAGCTGCACCGACACCGCGCAACTGATTCGCTCCAATGGCGGACGCGCTTGGGCTTATGTGGCCGATGTGTCCGATCGAGCCGCTCTGTTCGATGTGGCCGCCCGATTCGCCGGCGAGCACGCCGGAGTGGACGCCGTCATCAATAACGCGATGGTGTTGCGCTACGAGCCGATTGCAGCGGTGACAGCAGAAGTGGCGGAACAGATGCTGGGAGTCGGCATCAAAGCAGCGATCTGGGGTACGCAGGCGCTGCTGGCGCACATGAAGGCCGGCCGCAGTGCAGCCATTGTCAACATGACGTCACCGGTGGCGGAACGCGGCTATCCGAACACTGCGCTCTACAGTGCCGTGAAGGGCGCGCTGTCCACGTTAACCAGAACGTTGGCGGCCGAGCTGGGCCCACGCGGAGTGCGCGTCAATGCTCTGGCTCCCGGCTCGGTTCCTACGCCGGGCGCGCTCAAATTGAACGATCAGGCCGAATACGAGCGCCGCGCGCGAACCATTCCGCTGCGCCGACTTGGGCACGACGATGACGTTACGGCGGCGGTGCTGTTCCTGCTGAGCCCCGCCGCCGCCTTCATTCATGGTGAAATTCTGCATGTGGACGGCGGCATAGCTGCCGCGGGTTGAGGCACGGATGGCGCGCGAGCGCGAAAGCTTCGCGGCACGCCATGGCCGTCAGGCGATACGCGCGATCCTGGCGAAGTCGATCTTCAGGTCCGCGCACAGCCTCTCCGCTGCGGCCCGTCCGGCGCCAAATACGCCGCCTCCGGGGTGCTGAAACGGGCCCACGAGATACAGCCGCTCAGTACCCGGGACGATGAATTGTCCAAGCTGCGGTGTGGGACGATGCGAGCCGAGCTGGTAGCTTGGCATCGCGATTCCGTGCAGATCGCCACGCACGAAACTCGATGAGGTGCGCTCCATATCGAGCGGACTGTCGCAGTGCCAGCCGAGGATATTGTCCGCTGTCAGGTTTGGCAGGAAACGCGCCATGTGGCCGAGCATGCGTTGCACGTACTCGCCCTTCTGCAGGTCCCACGAGCGGCCGTCCGGGCGCTCATAGGGTACATAGTCCCAAGCATGCAGTGTCGCATTACCCGCGGGCGCTCGTGAGTCATCGAATTCCGACAGCGAACCCAGGCCTATCAGCGGATACTGGGAAAGTTGGCCGTAGCGCAGATCGTCGAAGGAGCGGCGCAACACCTCATAGCGCGCAGGCAGCAGCTCCACCATCACCGAGCGCAACGGTTGCCCGCGCAAGGTGCGCAGCGGCTCTCGCAGCGCGGCGTGCAAAGTGATGCAGGCATTGGCCGAGATTTCGGTTGACGCGGCGTCGGCCGCGACCACGGCATCGATACCCTGAACCAGTCGTCCGAGATGATGCGGATGGATGGCCGCAATCACGGCTTCCTTCGCCGCGAACTCACGCCCGTTCCTGACGCGTACACCGACCGCTCGGCCGGCGCGGGTCAGCACCAGCTCGACATCCATATCCGCGAGTACGCGACCACCGTGGTCCTCGATGCAGCGGATCAGCGCGTCTGTCAGAGTTCCGCTGCCCCCCACCGGTACCCCGAATCCGTACGCCTCCAGGAAGCCAAGGAATACATACACTCCGAGGCCAGTGCCCTTCTCGTCAGGAGCGACCAAGTTCTCGCCCGCTATGCGGGCAAAATGCATGCGCACCCGGTCATTTTCGAACGTGCGGCACAGCAGCTCGTGGGTGCTCATCTGGCCCACGCGCCATAACTGCTGCCCTTCGCGCGATTGATCCAGCATCGCCATCGACGCACCCAGCGGCATCGGTGCCGAGTACAGTGTCGCGGCAATCATTGGCAGCCACGCGGCGGCCTGCTCTGACAGGCGGATGTAAGCAGAGGCATCGGACTTGGAGAAGTTCGCAATCTCCGCCGCCGTGCGCTCGCGGTCCCGGTACAACGACAGCGTCTGTCCGTCCTCGAAAATGGATGTCACCGGCGGATCGGGAAAAACGTAGCTCAGGCCATAGCGGGCTTTGAGCTTGAGCTCGTCATCGCGCAGCAGCGGGTTACCCTGGATGAAAATGTGGGCCATCGAATGCTGATCGTGACGGAATCCGGGCTGTGTCAACTCACGGGTCACCACCCCGCCGCCAAACCAGGCATTGCGCTCGAGCACCAGCACTTTTCTTCCGGCAGCGGCCAGGTAAGCCGCGGCAACCAGTCCGTTATGACCGGATCCCACGGTCACCACATCGAATGATTCCGACACAATCCCCCCAATTGGCGTTTCGAGTCCGCCAGTGTCCGCCATTGCATTGACAGTTGGGATCCCATTGTGAAGAATCATCTTCTAGCGCGCCATTAGAACAGTACGAGCCGCATGAACACCCATCAGACCCGCGCCCTGGTTCGCATTCGCGAAATGATTCTGCGATCCGAGTTGGCGCCCGGCCAGCGGCTGGCCGAGGCGCCGCTGGCGGAAATGCTCGGCATGTCGCGAACACCGGTGCGCCAGGCACTGCCGGTGCTCGCACAGGAAGGACTGCTGGCCGTGCACGAGACGCGCGGCTACATCGTGCGTGGCTTCAGCACCGACGACATTCTCGATGCACTCGATGTGCGCGGGGCGCTCGAGGGACTGGCCGCGCGGCGGGTGGCCGAACGCGGCGCTCCGCGTTCGCTCATCAAAGCGCTGCGTCAGGCGCTGGCCGACGGCGATTGCATCTTCAGCAAGGGCTGCGTCGAGCAGAGCGACGAAGCGCTGTACGCCGATATGAATGCTCGCTTTCACGACATCATCGTCCGCGAAGCGCATAGTCCGATGATCGAGCAGGCGCTCGAGCGCAATGGCCGCGTTCCATTTGCCGGCCCGCAGGCACTGGCGTTCGATAAAACCAGTCTCGACGACGTGTTTCACAAATTGATGTACGCACACAGGCAGCACCACTACATCGTCGATGCACTCGATCGCAGCGAGGGCGCGCGCGTCGAAGCACTGATGCGCGAGCACGTCAATCCGGTGAAGGAGATACTCAATCTCCCCGTCAACCATCAGTTGCATCGTACGCACGGGCCTCTGTTGTCGCTGGTCCGGTAATCGTGTCCGCTATAATTGGCCATGAAGGCGCCCAGGCGGACAGGCGGGCAGTGAAAGCAGGTGACGTGCTGTGGACGCCGTCGCCGGAGCGAATCGCCCAGGCGAATGTCACGGCGTTTGCGCGATGGCTCCAGGATGAGCGCGGGCTGCACTTTAAAGACTACGCAGCGCTGTGGCGCTGGTCGGTGCAGGATCTGGAAGGGTTCTGGGGGGCTCTCTGGGACTATTTTCGGATCGACGCGTCGACCCCACCGACGCGTGTCCTGGGCCACCGCGGCATGCCGGGGGCGCAGTGGTTTCCCGGCGCACGTCTGAACTACGCCCGTCATGTACTGCGCGGCGAGCAGCCGGGGGCCGACGCGCTGCTATCCATGAACGAGACGCAGGCGCTGACGCCACTGGCGTGGGAAACACTGGCGAATCGCGTGCGAGTGCTGGCAACGCGTTTACGCGAGCTGGGTATCGAACCCGGAGATCGCGTCGTGGCAATCATGCCGAACATTCCGGAGACGCTGGTGGCGATGCTCGCTACCACGGCGATTGGCGCGATCTGGGCGGTGTGCTCGCCGGATTTCGGAGTTCGCGGAGCGCTCGATCGTCTCGCTCAACTCGACCCGAAGCTGCTGTTCTGCGTCGATGGGTATCGCTATGGCGGCAAGGAATTCGATCGCCGCGACGAAATCCGAGAAATCGCCAGCGCCTTCGGGCAATTGCGGCATGTGGTGTGTGTGCCGTACCTGCGTCGGGACGATGCCACGCCGCCGATGAGATCGGCACTCGTATGGAACGAGTTGCTGAACCGGGCGCCGGTGTCGGCCGAAGAATTCAGGTTCGAAGAAGTGCCCTTCGATCATCCGCTATGGATTCTGTTTTCTTCAGGTACCACCGGTCTGCCAAAGGCCATCGTGCATGGGCATGGCGGAATACTGCTGGAAACCATGAAGAACGGGATGTTTCATTTCGATCTGCATCCAGGACAGCGGCTGTTTTTCTTCACGACCAGCGGCTGGATGCTGTGGAACTTCATTGCGGGAACGCCTTTGCTGCGTGCCGTTCCGGTTCTGTACGACGGCCATCCGGCCTACCCGCAGCCCGACATGTTGTGGAAGCTGGCGGATGAGGCGCGCGTCGACCTGTTCGGCGCGAGCCCGAGTTACGTTGAGCAGCTCGCCAAGGCGGGCATCGTGCCCAAGGACCGCTACCACCTGTCCAATTTGAAGTCAATCGTGCTGGCGGGCTCGCCTGCCACGCCCGAGTGCATGGAATGGTTCTACCGCAACGTCAAGCGCGATCTATGGGTGGCTAACGGGAGTGGCGGTACCGACTGCTGTAGCGGATTTGTCGGTTGCGTACCCACCTTACCGGTGCGCGCGGGTGAAATTCAGGCGCCCTGCCTGGGAGTATCGGTAAAGGCCTTTGATGAGAACGGAAGGAGCGTTATCGGCGAAGTCGGCGAACTCGTGATCACCGAACCGATGCCGTCGATGCCGTTGCGCTTTTGGAATGACGATGGGCAGCGCTACCACGAAACCTACTTTGCGGATTTCCCGAATGTCTGGCGGCACGGGGATCGTTTTTGCATCAACGCCGATGGCAGCTGCAACGTGCTCGGTCGGTCGGATGCCACGCTGAATCGCTATGGTGTGCGCATCGGCACTGCCGAGATTTACCGCGCGCTCGCGCGTTTGCGCGAAGTTGAGGATTCGCTCATCGTCAATCTCGATCTGCCCGATGGCGGATTTTTCATGCCGTTGTTCGTCAAGCTGAGCGACGGGATTGTGCTCGACCCGGCGCTCGAGGAGAAGATACGAACCACGTTGCGCAAGGATTACACCCCGCGTCATGTACCGGACAAAATCTATCAGGTTCCGGCCATACCGGTTACCCGCACCGGTAAGAAGATGGAGGTGCCGGTGCGTCGACTGCTGATGGGCGTTGCGCCTGAGAAAGCCGGAAGCCGCAGTGCCATGGTCGATCCGACGGCATTCGATTTCTTCATTGCCTATGCAAGCCAACAGCACGACTATCCGATGAACACGATCGATAAAGCTGCGCATCCCACAGGGCAGGGCGGCTGAGCGCTTGCGAACGCTGGTCTTTCTATCAGGATTGCTGTGCGACGAAACAATCTGGGCAGATGTGGCCGAGCGGCTTGCTGGCGCTGCCGATATCCGGATTGTGGCATTTCCTGGATTCGATGCCATCAGCAAGATGGCGGCTCATGCGCTGAGCATTGGGCCCGAGCGCTTCGCTATCGCGGGCCATTCCATGGGTGGACGTGTGGCGTTGGAAATGGTGCGTCGGGCACCTGATAGGATCGAGGGGCTCGCACTCCTTAATACGGGGATTCATCCTCGCCGCGAGCAGGAGATTCAAAGCCGCGGCCGTCTGGTGAAATTGGCGAGAGATCAGGGAATGTCGGTCCTGGCCGCCGAATGGCTGCCGCCTATGATGGGCGCGTCGCCCGCACGCATTGCGCAGGTCATGCCGCAGTTGACGGCCATGGTCGAACGCGCAAATCCGGACAGCTTCGCAGGCCAGATCAGGGCGCTTCTCGAGCGGCCGGATGCTGCGTCGGTATTGCCGCTGGTTGACGTTCCGACGCTGCTGGTGGGCGCAACCGGCGATACATGGTCGCCGCTCGCGCAGCACAGGGACATGCAACGGCTGATACCGCGCGCAGCTCTGGTGGCGATTGAGAACGCCGGCCATATGTCACCGGTAGAGCAACCAGACGCCGTGGCGAGTGCACTTCGGTCGTGGCTCGACCGGTTATGATGGGGACTGAGATGGATGAGTTACCGCCCGCGGTCAGCTTTGCACGGCTCGGATCGATCGGTCTGGCGGAGATCAATAATCCGCCGGTCAACGCGATCAATCGTGCAATGCGCATCGGTTTGGCCGATGCCCTCAAGCAGGCGCTGTCGGACCCAAATATAAGGGCCGTGCTCATCGTGAGCACCGGGCGTGTGTTCATAGCCGGTGTGGATATAACCGAATTCGACGGACCAACCGGCGGACCCCCATTGCAGTCGTTGCAGGCCGCGATCGAATCCGCGCCGATTCCCATCGTGGTTGGGATACAGGGACTGGCGGTAGGCGGCGGACTGGAGCTCGCCATGGCGTGTCACTACCGCATCGCGGCGGCGGACGCCACACTCGGTTTACCGGAAATCACGCTCGGCATCATCCCCGGAGCCGGAGGCACGCAGCGGCTGCCGCGCCTGGTTGGCGCCACAGCTGCATTGAATATGATGTTGAGCGGCACGCCGATCACAGCCGCCGAAGCTGCTGCACTGGGTCTCATTGATGAGGTGGCTACAGGTGATCTGCGAGGCGCCGCCGTCGCCTTTTGCGAGCGTCTGCTGCTCGAGCGGCGCGGCCCCCGTCCCACTCGCGAGCTGGCGGTGGCTGGCCGCCTGGACGAGGCCGGCATTGCCGCCGCGTTGCACGCCCACGCTCGCTCGATCAAGGGGCTCACGGTTCCCAGCTTGGTGATCGAGGCCGTCAAAGCCGTCTCGCTTCCTTTCGATGAAGGTATGGCGATCGAAGCGCGACTCGCCCAGCAATCCCTTGACGCACGCGAGAGCCATGCGCTGCGGCATCTGTTCTTCGCGGAGCGCGCCGCGGGCAAGGTTGCCGGCCTGTCGGACGCTAGCGATCTGCCGAAGATCGGCAGTGTTGCGGTCATCGGCGCCGGCACCATGGGCAGCGGCATTGCATTGGCGTGCGCCAACGTCGGCCTTGCAGTGACGCTGATAGACAGCGCCCAGGCCGGGCTGCAACGGGGTTTGGATGTTATCCGCTCGAACTACGCCGCCAGCGTCAAGCGCGGCAGGATCGATCAGGCGACGGCTGACCTTCGCCAGAGCAATATCAAGGCAAGCACTACGCTCACCGATGCGGCCAGTGCTGATATCGTCATCGAAGCCGTGTTCGAAGACGTGGACGTCAAGCAGCAGGTGCTCTCGGCGCTCGATGCGATCGTGCCGCCACAACGGCTGATCGCAAGCAACACCTCGACGCTTTCAGTGACGCAGTTGGCGCGATCGACCGCGCACCCGGGCCGAATTGCCGGGTTGCATTTTTTCAGCCCGGCTCACGTCATGAGGCTGCTGGAAATCGTGCGCGCGGCAGACACCAGCCCGCGAACGCTTGCGACCTGTCTGCAGGTGTCGCGGTTGCTGAAGAAGATTGGCGTGGTCGCCAACGACCGATTCGGTTTCATCGGCAATCGCATGATGTTGGATGGTTATTTTCGGGAAGCCGAGCAATTACTGCTCGAAGGTGCCTCTCCGCAGCAGGTCGACGCCGCATTGGAAGGGTTTGGCTTTGCGATGGGTCCGCAGCGCGTAAGCGATCTGGGGGGTACCGATGTCGGCACCAAGGCTCGCATGCAGTTGTTCAAGCGCGAAAGCCGGCAGGATCCTTATTTCGTCATAGCGGATCGACTTACGGCGTTGGGCAGGCTCGGTCAGAAGAGTGGGGCGGGCTTTTATCGGTATGAGCCCGGCGGGCGCGAGGCGTTGCCGGATGCCGCGGTGACGACCATCATCGAACAGCTGGCCGCAGAACGCGGCATCAGCAGGCGCCCGATCGGCGCCGATGAGATCGTGGAGCGCTGCATCCTCTCGCTGATCCATGTCGGCGCCATGGTTCTCGAGGAGGGCGTTGCGGCCCGTGCCGCCGACATCGATGTCGTATGGACCAGCGGTTATGGATTCCCGCGATATCTTGGTGGACCGATGTTCTATGCAGACACACTGGGGCTGGGGCATGTCGCCGAACGCATCCGTTACTACCACGCACGCTATGGTCATTATTGGAAGCCGACTGCTCTCATCGAAAAGTTGGCGGCGGCGGGCGGGACATTTGAAAGGTGGGATCGGGAGCGACAGCAGCCCAAAGGTTAGCTGTGCTCAAAATGTCGCGCAGCGACGTTGCGCGCCGACGCCCACGCTATTGCGGTCGACCGAACATGTACTACCATTGCGCCAATTTGTCACACGCGCGTAGAGTTACTGCGGCGCCAACGCTGAGGAGGATCCATGTGCGATAACGACGACTTCAACACCATGATCAGTTACGCGCAGCGTGCCGCGCTGTCGCGACGGCAATTCAGTGCGCTGTCCGTCGGCGTCGGCCTGACCTCCTTACTGCCGCCGGTAGTCAATGCGGCGCAGGTCACGGAGTCGGAGGTCGAGATCCGAACGCCCGACGGTAACTGTGACGCTTACTTCGTACATCCTTCGAAAGGCGCCCATCCAGGCGTGCTGGTGTGGCCGGATATCTTCGGGCTGCGCCCCGCATTCAGGCAGATGGGCAAGCGACTGGCTGAGTCGGGCTACGCAGTGCTGGTGATCAACCCGTTCTACCGTGTCCAGAAGGCCCCCACCTCGCCTCCGAACCCCGATTTCAATGACCCCGCCGTGCGCAGCACGCTGATGGGATTGATGAACGCGCTCACGCCGCAGACCGCCGTCACCGACGCAAACGCCTTCGTTCCCTGGCTCGACAACCAGGCTGCTGTCAGCAGAAAGCGCAAAATGGCAACGACCGGTTACTGCATGGGTGGCTCGTTCACGCTGCGCACGGCGGCGGCGTTTCCCGATCGCATTGGCGCCGGTGCTACTTTCCACGGCGGCGGCCTCGTGACCGACAAACCGGACAGCCCGCACCTGCTGATCCCGAAAATCAAGGCGCACTATCTGATGGCGATCGCCGAGAACGATGACCAGCAACAGCCCGACGCGAAAACCGTACTACGGGAAGCTTTTGCGAAGGCCCATTTGCCCGCCGAGATTGAAGTGTATGCAGGCACCATGCACGGTTGGTGCCCGCCCGATTCGCATGTATACAACCACGATCAGGCGGAGAAGGCCTGGGCCCGGCAACTTGCACTTTTCAAAAAAGCGTTGGCCTGACCAGGCTTGCTACGCCGTGAGCGTCGCCCTGCTCGCGGCGGCGCTTGGCCTGTAGGAACGTGCTCACGGGGCGGTGCTAAGCCGCCCACTTATCGTCGCGCCCCGTGCCCGCAGACCGTGGGCGCCGCTTCCTCTAGCATCGCACGCTGCAACTATTATTGAGAGGAACGCATCATGAAATTAACCTATCTGAGTTCAGTGGCTTGTGCTGCAGTGCTGGTGGGCGGCGCGATCGCCAACGCCCAGACGACTTCCGGCAGTTATTCGTCAGCGCAACAGGGATCAACGGACACGCCCACGCCGGGGTCGCAGCCAAAAGGTAATGACCTGGATACGAGCTCGAAGTCCCCCAAGGTAGATCCGGCCTCAGCGCCGCCGACTACGGGGCAGAATAAAGGCACCGGCAACAATATGGTGGCGCCAAATGGCACTTCCAAAGACGCCGACGTGCAGCAGGCGAGCGCGAATCGGCCGGAGTTCGGTTCGCTGGACACTCAGAACAAGGGCAAGCTGACCGCTGCCGACGTCCGCAGCAATGCGTGGCTAAGCAAGAACTTCTCCAGGTGCGATACCGATCATGATGGCACGCTGAGCCGAAGCGAATATAACGCCTGCCACTAGCTAGTCACTGCAAGTCGCTGCTGCGCGGGCGGGCACGCCGAGGGAAGAAACACTCTCGGCGTGCCGCCAGTCTCGCGCTGCATCAGCTGCGAACAGCCTCGCCGCCCTTCGTCGCGTGTGCCCCGCTGCCGTGCGGTTTTTCCCGACTGTAGTTTGCAAACAGTTTGACCACCTCACGGTTGAACGCCGGAATATCGTCCGGCTTGCGGCTCGTCACGAGGTTGCTGTCCACGACCACCGCCTGATCCAACCAATGTGCGCCCGCATTTTCAATATCCGTTTTGAGCGAAGGCCAGGAGGTCATGCGACGGCCGCGCGCCGCGCCAGCCTCGATCACCGTCCAGGGACCGTGACAGATTGCTGCGACGGGTTTGCCGGCGTCGAAGAAGGCTTTGACGAAGGCGACAGCTTTCGGTTGCATACGAAGGGCGTCGGGATTCATCACCCCGCCGGGTAGCAGCAGCGCGTCGAATTCCTCCGGATCCGCCTCCTCCAGGGCCTCATCCACAGTCACGTCGTCTTTGCTCCACTCCTTGTGGCTCCATGCCCGAATGGCGCACGGCTTCGGAGAGATAACTCTGGCCATCGCCCCCGCATCGGTTACCGCCTTTCGCGGTTCAAGTAGCTCGGATTGCTCGAACCCATCAGTTGCCAGAATTGCGACGTTCAAACCCTTCAGTGATTTCTCTGCCATCTCGATCTCCAGGTTGCGTGCAGTGAGTGCGATCAAGCTACAGAACGCGTTACCTGTAGGGCATCGGGCACACTCTCTGTTGAGATCGGACGGCGCTGACCGTTACATAATTCGTAAGAAATCTCTTACAAAGCTATCGTATGTATTCTGCTACAACGGCAGCGTATGGTTTTGGATGCTTCCATGGCATCGAAGGCCCGGAGATCATGACTATGTCTGGCCATGGAAATACTTGGGCGCTGGTGCTGGCCGCCGGCGAGGGTTCGCGGCTCCACAGCCTGACGCGCACACAGTCGGGCTCACCCGTCCCCAAGCAATTCTGCTCGCTGTGGCAGGGACCCTCACTGTTTCATGATGCGCTGATTCGAGCGCGTGCAGTGGCTTCGAATGAGTACATCTGCGCCGTGGTGGCCCGGCAGCACCACGGTTGGTGGCAAGGGCTCACCGGACTCATGCCGAGCGCGAATATAATCGTGCAGCCGCACAATCGCGGGACGGCAAACGGCATCCTGCTGCCATTACTGCATATTCTCGCGCGCGACCCCAATGCTCAGATCGTGATACTGCCGTCCGATCATCACGTGCGTGAAGAGGCAGTCCTGGCGCACGCGCTCTGGCGCGCGGTCGAACAGTTGCGCTGGCGTATTGATGAAACAGTACTGCTAGGCCTGGAACCTGTCGAGTCGGATTCGGAGCTCGGCTACATCGTTCCGGGTGACAGTGATGGACGAGGTGCGCTCGAGGTCGAGCAGTTCGTCGAAAAGCCGACGCTGGCGCAGGCGCACGAAATCATTGAGCATGGCGGCTTGTGGAATGCATTCATTCTCGCATCCTCCGGCCAGGCTCTGCTGTCGCTATTTCGGCGGCGTATGCCCGAGATCGTCAGCGAAATGCGAGCAGCGGTGCACCATGATCTGGCTGATCCTGACGAAGCGCCCGCTACCGCCGAACTGTACGGCACTCTGCCAAACATAGATTTCTCACGCGATATTCTCCAGGGTCAGGAACGCCGCCTGCGCGTGTTACCTGTCGCGCAATGCGGGTGGAGCGACCTGGGAACTCCCGAGCGCATTGGCCAGGTGCTGGATCACGGACCGCGCAGCGAGAGGCGCAATGCGTGGCGCAGCCACCCCGGCCACCTGAGCCTCGCTGTAGAATTCGAACGTCGGCGAATCGCCGCTGGGCTGTGCGCGCAATACTAAGCCGCGCTGTTATTGTCGCTTGAAATACTGGACGGCCCGCTCATGCCGCAGTGCCGCCGCACGCGACGAAAACGTACCCAAATTGCGTCGCCGTCCGGTCTTCGGATTCGTCTTGCGGGAATACAGGCGGTAAAGGCCCGAAGGAAGCTTGCGAATCATAAGTTCACCTCGACGTGCGGTGTCGCAAACGTAACCCCACGACCATCATTGTGAATTGACTATCCGTTTCCGAGTGTCGCAAGCGGATGTGCCGGCGATGAGTGAAGGAAAGTCTCTCAGTAGCCTCAGCGGTTTCTGCGGCTCATTGGGGGCCAGGAAGTCGACCAGGAGTCTGCCGTCCCGGACCCGTTCCGCAGCGACCTTCACCGCGATTAAAGCCGGCACCGCCAGCACAATCCCCGCCGTACCCCACAGCCATCCTCCAAACCACACCGCGAGAAACACCAGCAGCGGATTTAACTGCAGACGTTTGCCAACAAACAAAGGCTGGACCACCTGCCCCTCGAAGGTCGCCAGCGCCAGATAGGTGCCAATAACTGCGATGATGTGACCGATGCTGTCGAAACTCACCAATGCCGCTACGGTCAGCACCAGCAACATCGTCGCGGAGCCAATATAGGGAATGAAATTCAGGACTGCTGCCAATGTCCCCCAAAGCAATGGCGTGGGCATATGCAGCATCATCATGGTCAGGGCGGTAGTCGCTCCCAGCCCAAGATTAATCAAGGCAACCGTGGCGTAGTAGCGCCCCAGTTCGCTTCGAATCGCCTCGATGATCTTGAGGGCATGCGTCGCATACACATCCCTGGCCAAGGAAGCCGCCATGCGGGCCAACATCGGCGGGCCGCCCGAGAGGAAGAAGAATGTCAATACGACTACGGCCATCGTGCTGGCGATACTTCCCTTTATAACGCTGACTACGTCGCTGGCGCTTATCGAAGCAACGGGGCTCGCAGCGGTGGCAACGGACGTCGCCCGCTGTGCGCCGGCCGCTGTATCCCCCAGGCTTGCTGCCTGGGTCGTGAGCGACTCAAATCGCCCGATTGCCTGGCGCAACGGGCGCATCTTGCGCTCTACCACGTGCAACGTTTTGGGGAGGTCAGCGAGCCACTGTTGTGCGGGGCCGGCCACGGAATCTAGCGTCAGACCCGCGACGCCCAGCAACAGCAGCAGCACAATGCCGGCGCCGACTGTGCGTGGCACTCCGCGCCGATACAGGCCGTCGACGGCGCTGGAAAGAATCAATCCAAACAACAGCGCCAGCGCCACGGGAATAAAGGCTCGGCGAGCGAGGCAGAGCAATGTCAGTACGACACAGGTGGCTAGCACGACAAGTGCCGTCACGCCAGCCGCGCCGGGCGCCGAACGCTTCGAATGCGTCAACGCCACATGATGGTTGGTTGTGTTCATTGGGCGCTTGCGTTATGGCAACTGAGGGGTGCTCTTCTCCGATACTCGTCCTTATGAGCTTATGAGGCGGGTGAATCTTGCGTCTAGGCTCGCCGTAGCTGTGCAGGTGTAGGCGCTGACGTAAACAGTCGTGAGACACAGCCCACAGGCCTCTAGCGCGATCGGCGCCTTGTGGCTGAGCGCGCAGCAGTGCTGTGCCGTCCTTTCGCGTCAAGACTCTTTTTGAGCAGCGACACGAAATCCACCACGTTCGAGGCGTTCTTGTGAGCGGCCACCGGTTCTTCGTCACGCGCCTTGTGCTGACCCGTCTTGGAGATATTTCGCGCGATGAATTTATGGAGCTTTTCACGAAAGTCGTCGCGGAAAGAAGACGGCTTCCACGGCGCCGTCATGGAATCGATGAGCTGAGACGCCATGGCGATTTCGCGCGCGGAGATGCGGTAACGCGCCGGTGAGCCGGCCGGCAGTCCAAAGGCGTCGAAGGATACGAGTTCCTGTGGAAAGCGCATCAAAATGAGCAGCAGCGCGTCATCCTGCGGCATCAGCGCACAAAGGTACTGCCGCGTACGGATCACGACCTTGCCGATGCCGATGCGTCCGGTTTTCTTCAGCGTTTCCCGCAGCAACACGTAGCCCTTCTCCATGTTTTTGGCTGGCACCAGGATATAGGGCTTTTCAAAATAGACCGGACCGATGGCATCGCGTTCTACGAACACCTCGAGGGCAACCGTTTCGGTGGCCTCCGGTGCTGCGGCGCGCAGTTCCTTCTCGGGGATGACAACGTAGTCTCCCTTCTTATATTCGAATGCCTTGACGATATCTTTCCATGCCACCTCTTCGCCGGTCTCTGCATTGACCCGTTCATATCGAATGGGTTTGCGGTCGCGGCTGTCGAGCATGCGAAAGTGCAGATCGACCGTGCGTTCGCCTGAGTAGATCTGCACTGGGACATTCAATAGTCCAAAGGAGATCGAACCATTCCAGATGGGTCGTGCCATGTCAGCTCCCCGAGTTCGGCATTGGTTCCGTGATTGTACTCAGCGCCGCCTTAGCGACGGCGATGACCCGCTTGTAAGCGCTCTCGTACAGCACGATGAGGCGTCGCGACAGATGCGTGAATGGTCACGCTTTTTCTAAGATGGGCGCCACCGCCACATCGGTCCGCACCGCTGCGGCGCCAGCCACCGAAACGCATTCAGAAGGTGCTCAAGCTTTGAGGCTTTCTGATGCACGCCGGAGCGGCTGGCGTCGCGGCACCAGTCCTGGCCGTGGCCACGGACGCCGTTGATGTAGCAGCGGCGCAACGCCCGACAACCCGCGAGGGACCTGCCATATGAGAAGCTTCCGTTACGAGCGTGTCGCGGACGCGACTGGGGCAATCCGTGCAGGCGCGAGCCGGTTCATCGGCACCCCCACTTCCGCGCCCGTTCCGTTCATTGCCAGCGGCGCAGCAATGCCGGATCTCATGAGGCTCGACACGATGCGCCCGCAAACGCTGGTCGACATCCGTGATCTACGCGGCCGTCACGGCTATGTCATTCATGATGAGCGGGGGTTGCATCTGGGCGGGCTGACATCGATGCAGACCGTGGCGGACGACCCCACGGTCAACCGACTCTATCCGGTCATCGCACAGTCGCTGCAACTGTCTGCCAGCCCGCAGTTACACAATAGGACCACCTTGGCGGACAACGTGCTGCAGCGCACGCGTTGCAACTACTTTCGCAACGGTGACTCGGCGGCCTGCAACAAACGCAATCCGGGATCGGGATGTTCGGCGCTCGGCGACCCGATGCGCCAACACGCTGTGCTGGGCGTGAATGAGCGCTGCATCAGCGCTTATCCGGGCGATTTCGCCCAAGCGTTGGTCGCGCTGGGCGCGACCGTGAGTATTGCGGCTCGCAGTAGCACCCGCACCATCGCCTTCGAGTCGCTGCATCTTGGACCGGAAGAGCCGGAGCGCGAGACGGTATTGAAGCCCGGCGAGCTCATCACCGGTTTTACCGTGCCAGCCGGACCCTGGACGCGGCGCTCAGTCTACATCAGGGTGCGCGATCGCGAGGGCTATGAGTTCGGGCTTGCGACCGCGGCGGTGGCGCTGCATCTGCAAGGCTCACAAGTGCTCGCGGCTCGCATCGGATTGGGCGGTGTGGCCTATCGGCCCTGGCGCGCCCACGAGGCGGAGGCGGCATTGACAGGCCGGGCGCTCGATGAGGGCAGCGCCCACGAGGCCGCAGAGGCGGCATTTGCCGGCGCCGTCATCCACGGCGACAACGTCTTCAAGCCGGTCGTTGGCCGGCATACACTCGTGCGCGCACTGCTTCAGGCACAAGCCCTCCAGATAGGATGATGGCCGCGCCAAGCGCGGCCAGTTGAGTGGAGCGGCTAGGCCGCGGCGCTTTTGCGTTGGGTCGTCTGCCGAATCACCGACAGTCGCTCAGGCGAAAATCCGACAGGCGAGCGCCCTGCTGCCGTTTACTCTTTATCTCCCTAAACGAATTTTCTCCGGGAATCGTATGCGCAGTAAGCGGGTGATTCGGATGTCCGTGGCAACCGTTGCAATTGCAAGTGTTCTCGGTGCGGCGATGCCCGTTACCCTGGCGGCGGCGCCGGGTGGCGGCGGGACAGCTTCAGGCGCGCCGGGCGCGTCTAGTGCACCGGGGGCGCCGAGTGCACCGGGGGCGTCAACACCCGGCACCAATCCTGGCAACAATGCAACGAACCCGGGCAATGTACCGAACCCGGGCAATGTAACGAACCCAGGCATGTCGGGGGCTGGCTCCTCCGGCGGAAACAGCTCCTCGGGTGGTTACGCTTCGTCTTCGGGCGGTTACGGATCGTCCTCAGGTGGATACAGTTCCTCCTCCGGCGGACGCCGATCATCCTCTTCCTCGTCAGGTAGCTCCGGTTCGTCGTCCGGCTACCGCTGAGCTTTCTCGAAACAACCCGCGGGGTGGCATGCTTATGAGCCTCCGCGGTCGAAGGCGGCGTTATTTCAGATTCTTCTCGCGTTCCGCCTGGTACAGCGCATGGTAGTCATAGGTAGCGTAGAACTCAGTTCGATACGCTCCCCACGCCTCCTCCTCGAACAGTCGATTGATTTCACGCAATCTTTCCGCAGGAAATCGCAACGTCACTACTTGGCCGATGCCCATGAGAACGTACCAGGAGACAACCTCGATGCCCTGGGGTGGAAAGTCTCGGTACCAGCCATTGCCTTTCAGCTGCTGGTTGATCTGACTCAGTGTCTTGCTTTCATCGTGCCGCAGGAACACGGTAAGCATCTCGGTGCCGGGCTCGGTAGAGGGCGATTTCTGAGCCCATGCCGGGTGTGCGCTAGCCAGGGCGAGCGCGGCCAGGGGCATGTTCATGATTGATTGGCAAATGTTTCGACGCGAGGTCATGGTGTACTCCCGCCAAAAAAATCGATCTTATGAGTGAATCGTGAGCCGTAGCGCGCCGGCGAGGAGGACAAAACGGCGACAGAATGTTCCGAGGTTGCGATGTGTCGTCCGCCTACAGCGCTTGCCGTGAGCCCCCGAGAACATGCCGGCCTTGTGGCTCGTCGACTTTGGGGGTGAGATGTCATGGGCGACTTTCTGACGGCTGAAGACATCGCCCAGCTGCAACCGGCAGCGCGATCCTTCTCCTCTCCGATTCCTTCGCAGGTGGTGTCCAACGGCGAATTCATGCCGGCGCCCCAGAATGAACGTCAACGTCAGTTCGAACGCCGCATCAAGAGTATGGCGGAGACACTATCGGGTCGGCATGGGATGGGCCGCCGGGCGTTCCTCGCCAGCGCTGCCGGAATGGCAGCTGCATTTTCCGTGATGAACGAACTCTACGGTCCAGTATTCGCCTTCGACTCCGCCGAAGCGACTGAGCCGGGGATGGCCGCCGCGCGTGCCGACAAACTGTCGTCGCAATTCATCGTCGACCTGCATACCCACTTCATTCGTGACGATTCCGGACCGGGCCTGCAGAATTTCGCCAACCTACGTGAAAAGACACGTGCGAAGCACGAAAATCCCGAGCTGCCTGAGCGCCGCGCCACCTTAAACGACCTGCACCTCGAGACATATGTCCGTGAGATGTGGTTCGATAGCGATACCAAGATCGCCGCGCTGTCCGGAGCGCCGTCAGATATAGAAAAGGACTGGCTGCTGCCTAATGCCGCCATTGCCACTGCGCGTGACAGCATCAATCGCTTTGCCGGCTCTCGGCGGCTATTGTCGCATTTCATTTTTACGCCCGGTCAGCCCGGCTGGCTCGATGCCATCGATCGCGGGATAGAAGAACTGAAGCCGGATGCCTGGAAGGGGTACACGATAGGGGACAATACCCACAAGGACATCAGCCGCTATCCGTGGCACATGGATGACGAAACCCTCGTTTACCCGGCCTACGAAAAATTCGTCAAGTCGGGAATTCGAAATGTTGCCGTTCATAAGGGTCTCTACAGCTTGAGCGATGAGAAGACCTTTCCCCGACTCAAGGAGTTCGCAAAAGTCGATGATGTCGGTAAAGCCGCCAAAGACTGGCCACAGCTTAATTTTCTGATCTTTCACGCCGGTTACCGCTACACCGGTGACGGTGAGCCGGCGATTGCGGTCGCTGAGCTCGAGCGCAGTGGACGGATGGAGTGGGTCAGCGATGTTGCGGAAATTCCGGAAAAATACGGCGTGAGCAATGTGTACGCCGATATCGGTGCCAGCTTCGCAACATGCTGCATCACTGAGCCAAACACCGCGGCGGCGATGTTGGGAATTCTAGTGAAGGGCCTGGGAGCCGATCATGTGATCTGGGGTACTGACTCCATCTGGTTTGGCTCGCCGCAATGGCAGATCGAAGCGATGCGCCGGCTGGAAATTCCAGAGCCGATGCAGAGGGCACATCATTTCGCGCCGTTGGGCGCTGCCGACGGCAAGGTCAAGGCTGCGATTTTTGGGCAAACCGCGGCAAAACTGCATCAACTGAATGCGACACAGCGCGTCGGCTTCAATGACGCGCTCGAACAGCACAAGGCGTCATATCGCTCGCAGGGATTTGAACGCAGTAACCGCGCCTACGGTTATGTACGTCTGGCTACTTAGCTGAGATGCCGGCGTTTGTCGCGATCTGCATGATGGCCTTCAGATGAGATTGAACAACCGGCAGCGTCGAAGTCGCAAATTGCTTCGCCTTTTCATCCTGGCCGGAGGCGATCTCCTTCTGAAAAAGTGCCGCCGTGGCTTGATGCGCCTTGATCTGACCGCGGATATAGGCCTTGTCGAAAGTTTCCCCTGACATCATATCGAGCTTCGCGTGCGTGGCCATTTGCATCGCGCTCGCGCTGCTGGGGAGCGACACATCCTCCTGTGCGGCGATAGCCTTCAGTTTGTCATTGGCTGCGCTGTGGTCTTTGACCATCATGGCTCCGAAATCCTTGACTGCCTGACTGGCGCCCTTTTGCTGTGCCAGCGTGCCGTCATTGACTTCGGAGATCCCGCCCTCGGCAGCACTCTTGAAGAACGAGGCATCCGGACTGGCACCGGCGCCGAGTGCCAACACGGGGATGGTGCTCAATACCCACCAGCTCACTACGCGTTTCATGTCGAACTCCTTGATTGATGCGCACTAGTGTGACGAATGGCGGTACGGGCGCCATGGAACATTCTCCAATCCGTAAGTAGGAAAAACGCCAGCTCGGTGCAACCAAACCGCCGACCGATAAACGTCAGCCGCGCGTTGATGAGAGCGATTCAGCATTGATTACGACGGCGCCCCGTGTCCGAGGGCAGCCGCCGGGCATGCAGTGATCAGCCACCAGATTGATGTCGCCATTATATGGGGGCCGCTGGCCGGCGTCTTCGCACATCGATCTAGCATGCCAGGGTTCGCCATGACGAAAGCGAACTGCGTCGAGAGCTCGACGCGCTGCGGCGACATGGAGCAGTGGCCACGGGGCCGTAGGAGCCGCCTGTCAGACGCCGCCAGCATCACAGCAGCTATGAGCCACGCTGTATCGGACACGTCCGACTGCTCGGGCCTGCTCTGGGCGTTAGTGTCTG